>SXGQ01211318.1_pt1 | contig 13655 bp, 12 predicted proteins | sample 3178371 | NCBI WGS metagenome assembly SXGQ01 (sample SAMN11356859, study PRJNA531348) | freshwater metagenome | isolation source: freshwater sample F1-20 | place: China: Fuxian Lake, Yuxi | collected 2017-12-25
ATTGTGGAGCTGTTTTTTGCTGGCGACGTCTTGGACTTACTTGACAAAATCGGTGAAATCCCACTGCCTCCCTACATCACCAGCACATTGTCTTCAAGCGATCGTTACCAAACTGTTTACTCTCAACGTCCTGCTTCCGCCGCGGCTCCAACCGCTGGATTACATTTCACAACCAAACTTCTGCAGACGCTCTCAGAGAATGGTGTTCAAATTGCACAAGTTGAACTTGTCGTTGGCTTAGACACATTCCAACCGATCCAGGTGGAAGATCCTCTCAACCACAAAATGCATACAGAGTATTACTCAGTCTCAGAGCATGTCATGCAGCAAGTTGATACAGCACAGAGAGTCATCGCCGTTGGGACCACAGCAGTACGATCCTTGGAGAGCGCTATCGCTCGAGATGAGTTGTCGGGGCGGACCGACCTCTTTATCCACCGTGGCTTTGATTGGCAAGCAGTGGACATGATGATGACTAACTTTCATCTCCCACGCACCACCTTACTGCTGATGATTGATGCCTTTATCGGCGATCGTTGGCGAGATATATATGCGACGGCCTTGGAATCTGGATACCGTTTCCTTTCCTTGGGTGACGCAATGTTGCTCGACCGCCACGCGACTGAAGGTCCCTAATGCACCCGGTTACCTTAGATATCACCGCCACTGATGGCGCATCTCGCACTGGTGTCGCAACGACTGCCAATGGCTCGTATAAATTTCCCTGCTTTATGCCCGTTGGCACCCGGGGAGCAATCAAGTATCTCAGTGCCAGCGATTACGAAACCCTCGGGGCAGAAATTGTATTGGGAAACACATATCACTTGATGCTTCGTCCTGGTGCGGAAACGATTGCTCATTTCGGAGGGCTAGGAAAGTTCGCTGGCTGGAAGGGTTTGACTCTCACTGACTCAGGCGGTTTTCAAGTTTTTTCTTTGGATCCCAAAGTAGATGACGATGGCGTTACATTCCGTTCGACATACGACGGAAGTCGTCGTCGCTTCACGCCTGAATCGGCAGTGGCGACTCAAGAATTACTAGGCGCAGATATACAGATGGTGCTTGATGTGTGCGCACCGCTTCCTTCACCGCCATCAATTCTCCGTTTAGCACTTGAGAGAACTTCGGCGTGGGCTCAACGCGCCCACGCCGTACATCAGAGAACCGATCAAGCATTGTTCGGCATCGTACAAGGGGGCACAGACCTACACATGCGCGCCGAAAGTGCTCAACGCACAGTGAGTGTCACACACGGTGATGTCAGCGGCTTTGACGGCTATGGCATTGGAGGACTCTCAGTCGGAGAGACTCGCCAAGAAATGTTGCCAGCTTTGGCTGCGGCTCTTGAACATCTGCCGTCGCATCGACCGCGCTATCTGATGGGTGTTGGCGACCCAGCTTCTTTGGTGGAGGCCGTCGGACTCGGGGTTGATCAGTTTGATTGTGTGATGCAAACAAGAATCGGTCGCCACGGAACTGCCTTCACTAAAGACGGAAAACTACATATTAAGAATGCCGTTCATGCACTTGATGATCGTCCTCTTGACGACTCCTGTTCCTGCGATGTGTGCAGCCGCCATAGCAGGGGATACCTGCGTCACCTTTTCCAAGTCAATGAGCCCACAGCCGCTCGTCTACTCAGCCTGCACAACATTGCCTGGACTTTAGACCTGATGAAACAGATGCGAGACGCTATTTCGGCAGGCAAATTTGCGTCATTGAGGCAGGAAGTGCTCAAAGTATGGGGCTAAACGCCATTCTATGGACCCTCTCGGCTGAGGAGTGCCACAAAACGAGGCTTGCCGACTAGGATTTGATCCGTTATTCGCCCTCGATCTTTGGACTACTGATGCTGACCACTTCCACATTCACTCTCATTTCCGCCGCTAACGAGCAAAACAGTGGCGGTAGTTTCGCCGTGACTTTGTTATTCATGGCCGCCATCGGTGGGGCAATGTATTTCTTAATGATCCGTCCCCAGCGTCGCCGTTTGAAGGAGGCGCAGTCACTTCAGCGTGAGATCAGTGAAGGTGACGAGGTCATCACGAACTCAGGTATGTACGGTTTCGTCAATGCCCTTGATGGGGACACAGTGTGGCTTGAAATCGCAGAAGGAACCGAGATCCGAGTTTCTCGAAATTCTTTGCTGCGGCGGATCAACCCGACTATTGAGCCCGCCGGTGGCGCAATCATTGACGACGCCCAAGATCCAGAAGCGCAGTGACATCACCAGTCATGACACGTCGTCTTGTCTATTCCCTGACGGGCTTATTAGTAGTGGTTCTTGGGTCCTTTTCCGGCAATGTTGTGGCCGGTAATGAACCCGCCTTGGGACTTGATTTACAGGGCGGAATCTCCGTCACCCAAGAGCCAGTCGGCGAGTTTGACTCTGTCAGCCTTGATCTTGCCGTTGAACGAATTCGCGAGCGAATCGACTCCCTGGGAGTAGCCGAGCCGGAAATCATTCGTCAGGGAAATGCGATAGTGGTCAACCTGCCAGGTGTCGCTAATCAAGAGGAGGCACTGCGCCTCGTTCAAGTAACCGGCGCTGTTCTCCTTCGTCCCGTACTTGGGGCGCTACAGAAAACTCCAACAGATCCAAATGCAAGTACGACAACAAGCAGTGGAAGTGAGTCTCCAACGACCCTGGGGCCTGACAGCACCATCGCCGTGACCACCACGCTCGGTGAAGTCACCACGACCGCCCCAGCACCCGCTACAACTCTCGCCGGTGGACCATCTCGTTCATTACCCATGGTCGCCTCAACGGTCCCAAGCAATCCGGCCGGCTCGACAGATGCACCACTGACAACCTCAAGTGAACCCAGTGACACTGTCGTGACGAATGACGACGGTTCAGCAGTGACCGAAGCACCAACAGCGCAGGCCCCAACTTCAAGTATTGATCCCTCCACCTTCCTTGGTGACCCCTCTGACCCCAATGCCATCATCATCGTTGATAACACCGATGGCTCGGAGACCTACCAACTCGGACCAGCTTTCGGGACTGGTGAAGTCTTTAACAACGATGCCAAGGCTGACATCATCCAAAGCGGATGGGGAGTACGTGTGTCTCTGCGAAATGGTGCGACTGGTGCTGATTTATGGAATATCGGCGCCGCCCAGTGCTATGCCAAAACCACGGTCTGTCCGACAGGACGTATGGCGATCGTTCTTGACGGTGTTGTTCAATCGGCCCCAAGTGTCAATCAGCCGTCATTTTCTGGTGGTGTAGATATCACGGGTAGTTTCAAAGAATCCGAAGCCAAAGATTTGGCGCGAGTTCTCAAGAGCGGTTCATTGCCGGTGCGCCTTGACGTTCAAGCGGTTCAATTCGTCTCACCAACTCTTGGTGAAGACTCTCTTCACGCAGCGATTGTTTCTGGTCTCATTGGTGTGGGATTGGTGCTGCTCTTCATGTTGCTGTACTACCGCTCCTTGGCACTCGTGGTGGTCCTAGGGATCATGCTTTCGGGTCTGACTCAATGGAATGTCATTTCTCTACTCTCAAGCACAAATGGGCTAGCACTGAGCCTGGCCGGTGTCGCAGGAATCATTGTCTCCATTGGAGTCACCGTGGACTCATACGTTGTATTTTTCGAAAAATTGAAAGACGAAATGAAAACCGGTAGAACTCTGAAAAACTCTGCCGAACGAGGTTTTAAATCGGCGTGGCGCACAATTCTGGCTGCTGACATTGTTTCTCTGATTGGTGCCTTTACTTTGTGGTACCTCACTGTGGGATCAGTGCGCGGTTTCGCGTTCTTCTTAGGACTTTCCACCATGTGCGATATCGTGATTGCTTGGTTCTTCACCCGCCCAGCGATGTTGTTGCTGTCGCGCAGCAAAAGGCTCCAACGGGGACGGTTCTTCGGTATTGATAATCTCGCACAGTCTGTAGGGGGCGCTTGATGGACGAAGTGAACGCGGTTCAGCAACGCAGCGCCTTGGGACGCCTGTACCATGGCGAAACATCGTTTGATTTTATGGGCAAGAAAAAGGTCGGTTTTACGATCTCTTTGATTCTTATCCTGATGACAATTGGCTCATTATTCACGCGCGGCTTAAATCTCGGCATTGACTTTGAGGGCGGCGTGGCATGGCAAGTCCCAGTCACCGCAACTATGGACACTGATGCGGCCCGTGCGGTTCTTTCCAACATTGGAATTGAAACCGATAACGCAAAGATCCAAATCCTGACGAACGGATCCACGAAATCACTACGAATTCAAGTGGGCGATCTCTCTCCTGAGTTGCAACTCAAGGTCAAAGATGGTTTGGCCACGGTCTCAAAGACCGATCCCAATGAGGTTTCTGTGAGTTCTGTGAGTTCGTCGTGGGGTCGTTCAATTACTGAAAAGGCCATCCGCGCACTCATCGCCTTCATCGTCTTGGTTTCCCTGTACATCGCATGGCGTTTTGAGTGGCGCATGGCCCTAGCGGCGATTTTGGCGATGCTCCACGATGTGCTGATAAGTGTCGGTGTCTACTCAATGATTGGCTTTGAGGTAACTCCCGGAACGGTGGTGGCCTTTCTCACCATCTTGGGTTTCTCGCTCTACGACACAATCGTTGTTTTTGACAAAGTGAGAGACAATCTTGACAAATTCGCGGGTTCACGAACCTCAATGGCCAACATTACGAATGTGTCCATGAATCAGGTACTGATGCGTTCGATTAACACCTCCTTGGCTGCTGTGCTACCGGTCTTATCGCTTCTCATCCTAGGTTCGGGGGTCTTCGGTGCGATTGCCTTACGCGAGTTTGCGATTGCCCTGTTGGTTGGATTGCTCACCGGCTCGTATTCGTCAATCTACATTGCGTCTCCTTTACTCTCGCTGATTAAAGAGCGAGAGGTAAGTTTCCGCAATTTCAGAGGCTCCCACGCAGTAGGCGCAGAACTCGCCCATATGGTCTTGTCAGGAACGGCAACTGGGGCAAAATCGGTACGCCGCCAAGCTGCAGCGACCGACGGCAAACAAACCAGCAATCTTGCTCCTACTTCAACGGCGCTACTGTCACATCCGCCCCGGCCTCGCAAAAAGCGACGACGCTACAGAGACAGTTGACGAGATGGACACGCAAGCCCTAAAAAATCTTATTCGTGCGATTCCGGATTATCCAACAGTTGGAGTGACCTTTCGAGATATCACACCATTGCTGAGCCATCCCCAGGCTTTCACATCTTGCATTGACCTTCTTGCCAAGCGTTTCATCGACCAAAGAATTGATCTCGTGATTGGCGTTGAGGCTCGGGGCTTCATCCTCGGAGCACCGATAGCAGTCGCTCTTGGTGCAGGGTTCATCCCTGTGCGTAAAGCGGGGAAACTACCGTGGGCGGTCGTGCGCGAGGAGTACGACCTTGAGTACGGCTCTGACAAGTTAGAAATACACCGTGATGCCATTCAACCTGGACAAAGAGTTCTCATCGTCGATGATGTTTTAGCGACAGGCGGAACAGCTGCCGCCACGTGTCGTTTGGCATCAGTTTTGGGTGCCGAGATTGTGGCTCTAGCGGTTCTTATTGAACTACCTTTCCTCGCAGGGCGACTCAAATTAGGTGTAACTCCCATTGAGGCTCTTTTTTCCTACTGACTCGTAGTCGCAATATTTGACTCTTGCCTGCGATACTTAAACAATGGCGACAGTCACCAGACTTCTTCCTTGGCGTCGGCAGATGAACTCTGCCGTGGACGAGGTCAATCCCGTTTTGCAGTCTTTTCGCCGTCAACATCCAAAAGCTTCCACGGCCTTGATCACCAAAGCATTTGAAGTCGCTCGACAAGCGCATTCCAGCCAAACCCGTAAAAGTGGTGAGGGATACATCAACCATCCTCTTGCAGTCGCCAAGATTGTGGCGGATATCGGCCTCGATGAGACAACAGTTGCAGCCGCACTACTCCATGATGCTGTTGAGGACACTGAAATCACTATCTCTGATGTTGAAAGAGATTTCGGAAAAGACGTTGCCGAGATCGTTGATGGGGTCACCAAACTTGAGCGTCTGCAGTTTGATTCGAAGGAGGAGCAACAAGCGGCGACTATGCGCAAGATGCTTGTAGCGATGGCCAAGGATTTACGCGTTTTAATCATCAAGTTGGCCGACCGCCTGCACAACATGAGGACTATCGCGGCAATGCCTGTTGAGAAGCAACAACGAATCGCTAGCGAAACCATGGATATCTATGCTCCTTTGGCCCATCGTTTGGGAATGCAAGGGCTGAAACAAGAACTTGAAGATTTGTCTTTCGCCTCAATGTTTCCGAAACGCTACGCAGAACTCGATCATCTTGTCAGCAGTCGTAGTCCCGAGCGTGACCTGTATTTGGCCAAGGCGATGGCCGACGTTCGCGAACGCCTACTGACGCTGAATATTGATGCCGATATCACTGGACGTGGCAAACACTTGTGGAGCATTTACGAAAAGATGATCCAAAAAGCAAAAGATTTCGATGAGATCTTTGACATTATGGCTATCAGAATAGTTGTTGCATCGGTCAAGGATTGTTATGCCACTTTGGGAAGCATTCATGGGCAATGGAAGCCAATCACAGGTCGCTTTAAAGACTACGTGGCGATGCCGAAGTTCAATTTGTATCAGAGTTTGCACACCACCGTCATTGGACCTGGCGGTAAACCTTTGGAGATTCAGATTAGAACACGCGAAATGCACCAACGTGCCGAGTGGGGCGTAGCCGCACATTGGGCATACAAAGATCAAAAAGAAACCCCGGACATTGACTGGTTAAATCGCATCATTGACTGGCAGAGCGATATTTCCGATCCAGCACAATTCATGGAAAGCCTGAAGACTGATCTTGAACAAGACGAAATATTTGTTTTCACCCCGAAAGGTCGAGTCATTGATCTCCCGGTCGGATCGGGCCCAGTTGACTTCGCATATTCAGTTCACACAGAAATCGGAAACGCGTGCATTGGAGCGCGCGTCAATGGCAGATTAGTGTCGCTCACGCATGTCTTGAAGTCAGGCGATACGTGCGAGGTCTTCACCTCAAAAGTTGAGAGCGCAAGCCCATCAACAGATTGGCTGGATTTTGTCGTTTCTCCTAAGGCCCGCAACAAGATCAAACAATGGCACTCGCGTGAGAAACGTGATGATCTTGTGGAATCCGGTCGCGAGCTTCTAGAGAACGAGTTTAGACGTCAACGCCTGCCAGTGATCCAAGCCATGAGCAGCGAGCACTTACAGCGCGAGATTGAAAAACGATCATTCGCTGATCTCGAAGCACTGTTATGTGCAATCGCTGAAAGCCAAGTCAACGCTCAGGAAGTTGCCATTGAAGTCCTTGCCAGATTCCAAGATTCTGGTTCAATTGAACGCCTTCCCGAATCAGTTTTACGATCTTCGTCCTCCTCAAGAGTGCATAGTGTGGGCATTCATGTGGATGGTTTTGATGATGTTCTCGTGAGACTGTCAAAGTGTTGCACGCCCGTACCTGGCGATGAGATCATGGGCTTCATTACTCGTGGTCGGGGAGTGAGCGTTCATCGCTCGGACTGCGCGAATGCTGATTCGTTTGTGGATGAGCAATCCTCGCGTGTAGTTGACGTTGAATGGGACGAGTCGACAATAGGCACGATCTTTCGGGCGAGTGTGGAAGTTCTCGCGCTTGATCGTTCGGGACTGCTGCGCGATGTGGCTAATGCTTTATCTGAGCAGCATGTCAATATCGTGGCCTGTAGTACCCACACTGGCGGAGACCGAGTCGCCAAGATGCGCTTTGAATTTGAAATGGCCGACCCTGCGCACCTTGAATCAGTGCTGAGAACAATCAAGAGGATTGATGGGGTCTATGACGCCTACCGGGCAGGTACAGGACGCTCCCTTGAGGACTCAGAGGACTGAGTATTTTCACTCATTTACCTGCTTCTTGGCGAGATATTCTCCGAGACCAACGCCCAGATACCGCTAACCTGAGAGCCTGTGCCTGAGTTTCAAACAAGTCCTGGAATGCGTGACATCCTGCCTCCCGAATCGGGCCGCTGGCGACGCTTCGTTGGAATCTTTTCTGATGCGGTGACGGCGGCTGGGTATGGGCAGATTATTCCCCCCTTACTGGAAGATATTGGGGTCTTTCATCGTGTTGGGGAAGCCACCGATGTTGTCACCAAAGAGATGTACGACTTTGTAGACAAAGGTGATCGCCACATCGCTTTACGCCCCGAACAAACCGCCAGTGTTTGCCGGGCCTTCGTGCAGCATGGTCCCACCACGCCATGGAAGGTGTGGTACGCAGGTCCCAATTTTCGGTATGAGCGGCCACAACGGGGTCGTTTTCGTCAATTTGATCAAGTGGGTATTGAAGTTCTTGGTGTCGAGGATCCCTACGTTGACATTGAAGTGATCGTTCTCGCTTGGGACTTCTTCGCCAAACTTGGCCTACAGCAGATCTCTCTGCACCTCAACAGTCTTGGCGAACCCACAGATCGAGAACGTTATATGCAGGCCTTGAAAGATTATTTCAGCAATCATCTTGAGCACCTGAGTCCAGCCAGTCAGGCAACCCTGACGAAGAATCCTCTGCGCGTCCTGGATTCACAACGACCCGAAGACCGACAACTCATTGACGGTGCACCACGTATCTCCGATTTTTACAGTCCCGCGGCGAAAGAACATTTTGACACGGTTCAAGAGGGGCTGCGAGAACTCGGTATCAACTTTGTCATCAATGACAAGTTGGTACGCGGACTGGATTATTACCGACACACAACATTTGAGTTCGTCGGTGGAACAATGGATTCAGCGCAAAACGCCCTCGGTGGAGGAGGGCGTTATGACGGTCTCGTTGAAGCCTTAGGTGGTCCTGCAACCGCTGGTGTGGGATTTGCAATTGGTCTCGACCGCACGCTTTTGGCCTGTGACGATGAAGGTGTTTTCCTTCCCGCTCCCGACGATGTGAGTGTCTTTGTCGTGGATATCACTGATGGCCGACAAGCTATGTTGATCACCCATGAATTGCGTTCCGCTGGAATCTCTGCAGACCGGGCTTATCAAGGTCGAAGTATCAAGAGTCAAATGAAATCAGCAGACCGCAGCGGTGCAGTTTTGGCAATCATCGTTGGTAGTGATGAAATTGAATCCTCTACCGCGATCATCCGACCACTGCGTTCTGACCAAGAGCAGTACACCGTCGCTCGCCATGACTTACTCCCCACAATAAAGAAAGCGCTTTCATGACAACGCCAGAAGACAAGACCTCAATCTGCCAAACCTCAATGCGCTCACACATGTGTGGTGATATACGCCGCAGTGAAATCACGCAGACTGTCACTGTCTGTGGTTGGGTAGCTAAAAGGCGCGAGCATGGTGACAGATTGGCCTTTGTTGACCTTCGCGATCACACTGGAATTATCCAATGCGTGATTGACAACGACGTTGACATTCGAAGTGAATATGTTGTTCGGATTTCCGGAGTCGTGCGTTCGCGACCACAAGGAACAATCAACAGCAATATCGCAACTGGCGAAGTAGAAATCGGTGATTGTGTTGTCGAAGTTCTTCGTTCGGCTGAGACCCCACCATTTCCAGTTGACGCACGCGCCGATGACGTCGATGAAAATGTGCGCCTGCAATATCGCTACATTGACATTCGCAGAGAGCGTATGCAACGCAATTTGCGGACACGAGCCAAAGTCAACTCTGCTGTCAGGGCTTCTATGGAACGTCAAGGTTTTGTTGAGGTTGAGACTCCGATGCTGGTGCCGTCAACACCCGAGGGTGCTCGGGAGTTCCTAGTTCCCTCACGTAAAGAACCAGGCTCCTTTTATGCTCTCCCGCAGAGCCCACAGTTGTTCAAGCAATTACTGATGGTTGCGGGAATTGATCGCTACTACCAGATAGCACGTTGTTTGCGTGACGAGGATTTGCGAGCCGATCGACAATATGAGTTCATGCAGTTGGATGCGGAAATGAGTTTCGTCAATCAAGATGATGTTCTTGAGGCAATTGGCGAGGCAGTAATTTGCGCAGCCGAAGCCGTCACTGGAGTTCGACCCGACCCTATTGAACGAATGACGTGGCGACAGGCCATGGAGCGATTTGGTGTCGATAAGCCCGATCTTCGCTTCGGTATGGAATTGATAGACCTCACCACCGTATTCGCCGGTACCGAATTTAAGGCCTTCGCTGGAGCGGCCTCAATCAAAGGCTTACGCGTTGAGGGCAAGGCAGAGGAATTCGGTCGCAATAAACTTGACGCCCTCACCGATCGGGCGAAGAAAATCGGCGCCAAGGGACTGGTTTGGATGAAGGTTGCAGCAGATGGAACCTTGGAATCTCCTGTTGTGAAATTCCTCTCTGCTATTGAGCAATCAGCGGTACTCGCGGCGCTCCAGGGTGCTGCCGGGGACTTGTTATTGATCGTTGCTGATGAATGGGAAGTGACTTGCGAAGTTCTCGGGCAATTGCGTAACGATCTTGGCCGTCCCCCTGTACACCAGGGTCCCTACCGCTATGTCTGGGTAACAGAATTTCCACTTTTCGTGGGGATCAACAAAGAGACTGGTCAACCCAAGCCTGGGCACCATCCTTTCTGCCAGCCTCATCCAGATGACTTGCATATGTTTGAGTCGGATCCGATGTCTGTGCGATCAATGGCATACGACCTAGTGCTCAATGGTTGGGAATTGGGGTCGGGGTCCATTCGAATTCACGAACCTGATATGCAACGGCGAGTTTTCACCGCTCTCGGCATCGGTGAAGAAGAAGCGAATCGTAAGTTTGGATTTTTCCTTAAGCCCTTCACCTATGGTGCCCCACCCCACGGAGGTTTCGCCTTTGGACTCGACCGCCTCGTTGCTATTTTGGCTGGGGAAGACAATATTCGTGAAGTCATCGCATTCCCCAAGACACAAAGTGGGCAGGATCCGATGACCAACGCTCCGACTCGCGCCGAGCCGAAACAACTTGAAGATCTAGGCATCCGGGTGCTGCCTCCACAGGCCTGACATGCCCACTGAGAAATTCCGCGCTGGAGTAGTGATTGCGATCCGTCGCGAGAACGGCGATCTGATGTGCTTCCAACGTTCGGATGTGCTTGATTCTTGGCAACTGCCGCAAGGAGGAATAGACGTAGGTGAATCACCCGTCGAGGCGGCCTGGCGTGAATTGACAGAAGAAACTGGGCTGACACGTGGCGATGTTCATTTAGTCAGCGAACTACCTGAGTGGATCACCTATGAATATCCCACATCAGTTCGTCAGGCAATGCCCGATGGTGGCAAGCGCCTTGGACAGACGCAAAAGTGGTTCCTATTCGGTCTTCTTGATGAGCCACATATTGAGCCGAAACCAGACGGAGTGGAATTTGTTGGCTGGCAATGGATGGATCCTCACCATCTGCTACATCATGTCGTGAACTTTCGACAAGATTCCTACAGTCGTGCTTTTTCTAGATTGCTTCCATGAGCGATCTCTTTAGCGCTGCAGCCAAGGAGCAACTTGCATCCCAGGCCCCGTTGGCGGCACGGTTGCGACCGCGCACGATTGACGATGTTGTCGGTCAAGAGCATTTGTTAGGAGTCGGTCGACCACTGCGCATACTTGTTGAACAGGACAAACTCAGTAGCGCCATCTTTTGGGGTCCACCTGGAACCGGCAAAACGACTGTGGCGTTGGCAGTCGCGGGCACGACGAAACGGGCCTGTGAGCAGTTGTCAGCAGTCACTGCCGGTGTCAAGGACGTACGCGAAGTCATTGATGCAGCGCGTCAGCGTCTCGGGAGACACGGTCAGGGAACTATTTTGTTCCTCGATGAAATTCACCGTTTTTCAAAATCACAGCAAGACGCTTTGTTGCCTGCCGTTGAAGAAGGAATACTCACCCTGATCGGCGCAACCACGGAGAATCCCTTTTTCGAAGTGAATGCTCCACTGCGTTCCAGAAGCACCTTATTTCGCTTAGAGCCCTTAGATGGCGAAGCGATGAGAACTTTAATCACGCGGGGATTGTTGGCCCTCGATACGACGGCCACTCACGAGGCTCAGGAACTATTGGCTGACCGATCAGCGGGGGATGGTCGCCAAGTATTGACTTCGTTGGAGGTTGCGGCCGCCCTCGCTCACCCAAACGCTGTCACCCTTGAGCATGCAGAGGCTGCTCTTGGGACAAGTGCCCTACGTTATGGTCGCGACGATCATTACGACGTCGTCAGCGCTTTTATCAAGAGTATGCGTGGGAGTGACCCGCAGGCGGCGACGTATTATTTGGGACGCATGCTTGAGGCAGGTGAGGCGCCGCGTTTTATCGCCCGCCGGATGATCATTTTCGCCAGCGAAGATATCGGGCTAGCCGACCCAACTTCCCTGCTCGTAGCGGTAGCGGCAGCTCAAGCTGTTGAACATGTGGGTCTACCCGAGGCCTCCCTGAACCTCGCGCACGCCGTCATCCACTTGGCCACCGCACCTAAGAGCAACCGCGCCGCAGTGGCAATCTGGGGAGTCCAAGCCGATATCCGTAACGGCGCCGTCGGTGAAGTACCAGCACATTTACGAGATGCCCACTATTCGGGAGCAACGGCACTTGGACACGCAAGCGAATACGACTACCCTCATGATGATCCGCGAGGTTGGGTCGAACAGCAGTATCTTCCACACGAACTCACGGAGAGACGTTGGTACGAGCCAAGTGAACATGGTCAAGAAAAAGAAGTCGCACAACGGATACAGCAACGCCATGACAAACCCATTAACGCACCGTCAACACCGAAGGACACATCATGACTGCAGGTGATTTAGCTCTGATTTTGGCCGCCACACTTTTGGCCTGTGGCTTTGCAGCCTTGATAGTTGTTTTATTGCGAGTTCTTGACACTCTGAGAATCTTGCGGGCAGAAGTTGATCTGCTGAGGCGCGAAACAGGTCCATTGCTCGCTGAACTTCGAACATCAACACAAGAAGCTCGCTTTGCTGTCAATGAAGCACGTGATGATCTTCATCGTTTTGATCGAGTTCTTGGTTCGGCCGAAGCGATCACCGATGCTGTCTCAGGGACGGGTCGAATCACACGTATGGCCCTATCCTCACCGTTCATCAAAGTGGCATCTTTCGTGACGGGCACCACTCGAGTGCTCAAGAAGCTCTCCACAAAAAATCGGCGAAAAACCGTTTTATCAGTCGTCCCATCATCGCTCTCAGATCGTTCGCACAATGTCGGGAAAGTCCGATGATCAAAAGATTGATCTGGTTTGTGTCCGGCGTCGTGGCTGGAATCAGTGGAGTGCTTTTTGCAGGTAAGCGCGTCAAACGCAGCGTCACGAGTTTCACCCCGATTAAAGTCGCACAACGAGCCACACAGAGCACACGCTCTCGCTTGAACACCATCGGTGATGCATTTCGTGAAGGTCGAGACGCCATGCGAGATAAAGAATTTGAAATGAGGGCAAAGCGCGATGGAAGAGTTGAGTCCTTTGACCAACAGAGAGCGATACGGCCTCTTCAACCAGGTGATGAATTACTGATTGATGGCAAGAGAATTGAGCCCGGTCGGGTCATTGTGCTTCGAGAAGATCAGCACCGTGGTCGAACTGAGCCAAAGAAACTTACTCGCCGTCGTCCCTAGTTCACAGGACTTGGTGCGACTTGCATGACAGCGATCATGGGGCGCAAGAATTCCACTCCTCAGAGACAGAGAGATC
>SXGQ01018474.1_pt1 | contig 13654 bp, 12 predicted proteins | sample 3178371 | NCBI WGS metagenome assembly SXGQ01 (sample SAMN11356859, study PRJNA531348) | freshwater metagenome | isolation source: freshwater sample F1-20 | place: China: Fuxian Lake, Yuxi | collected 2017-12-25
CTCGTGCTCAACCCCGAGACCGGCCGCTATGACGCCGACGCCACGCCCTCAACCGGCAACCAGACCCTCAAAGCGTTTTACGAGGATCTGGCTGCAGGCCGGGTCACGCTCGATCGCGGGGAACATGCGGTGTTTTGACGCCCCTGCAAGAGCGCACTGACACGCACTTTCGGGCTCAAGCCACCACCCCCTGGGCCATCAACTGCTCGATCTCGGTTTGAGCGTATCCAAACGAGCGCAGCACCTGCTCGCTGTGCTGGCCGCAGCGCGGAGGATCCAGCACGACACCGGGCCGCTTGCCGTCCAGGGTCATGGGCACCAAGGGCGTCAGGACCTGGGCACCTGCGCGAGGTCCATCGGGCAAGGTCATGGGGGCCAAGCCACCCGTGGCCAGCAGGTGCTCATCGTTCAGCAAATCCTCAGGCCGGCAAATAGGCGCATAGGGCAAACCCGCCTGCTCCATGCGCTGGGCCAAGTCCTGGGCGCTGAACTGCTGCAGGTGCTCACGCAGCCGCGGCATCAGGCTCGGTCGCGCCAGAACCCGCTGGTTGTTGCTCTTGAGCTCAGGATCGTTCTTGAGATCAGGCAGCCCCAGGGCATCGCAAAGCAGCACCCACTGTGAGTCACTGACCGCTGCCAAAAAAATCTGTTCGCCGCCACGCACTGTGAAGACGTCGTAGATGGCCCAGGGACTGACCCGCACCGGCATGGGTGCCACCGGCTTTTGCAAGATGGCGCCCTGCAGCATGTGCTGCCCCATCAAAAACACATTGTTCTCATAAAGGGCAGACTGCACCTCCATGCCCCGGCCCGAAATGCCGCGCGAAATCAGCGCAGCCATGACGCCAATGGCACCGAACATGCCCCCCATGATGACGTTGATGCTCGAGCCAGCGCGCAGCGGATCGCCGGGCCGTCCGGTCATGTAGGCCAAGCCGCCCATCATCTGCACCACCTCGTCCAGCGCCAATCTGTTTTCATAAGGCCCGGGCAAAAAGCCTTTGTGGCTGACATAGATCAGCCGTTCATTGGCATCCTTGAGACTGGCATAGTCCAGGCCGTACTTGGCCAAGGCGCCAGGCTTGAAGTTCTCTATCACCACGTCGGCCGATCGGCACAGCCGCGCCGCCACCGCCTGTCCACTGCGCTGGTGCAAATCGAGTGCCAGGCTTTTCTTGTTGCGGTTGAACAGAGGAAAAAACCCCGTGCCGGCCCCGAGCAGTTGCCGCGTGCGATCACCGCCCAGGGGCTCCACCTTGATCACTTCGGCCCCAAGATCGGCCAGGATCATGCCGCAGGCCGGTCCCATGACCATGTGGCTAAATTCGATCACCCGCAGACCGCGCAGGGGCAATGCCGCCGCCGGATCGGTCATGGCAGGCTGGGCCGCGGTGGCAGATCCACCTTGAAGTGGCGCTTGAGAATGTCGGCAATGTTCTCGAAGCAAGAGCCGTAGCGGATGACCTCCAGGGTCTCGCAGTTGATCAGCGTGGAAGACGCTTGCCAGGGGTGGTACTTCATCAAGCCATAGTCGATGACCACATCGGCAATGGCGGTGATCTCTGGCTCCATGTCTTCAACACGGAATTTGGTGCCGTGCAGTGACAGGTTGGCCGAGGAACCAAAGAGCAAGGTTTCGCGCTCCAGGCTCAGCCGGGTGATTTCGCGGTGAAAAGGCCCCGCATTGAGCAGCATGAGTAAGGTGTTTTCACGCGTGCTGCGGGCATAGATGTCTGGATCGAGTTTGGCCAGCAGGGGGTGATCGACGCGGCACGGGGCAACCAGACCCAGCGGCAGGTCATAGTCGTGCACGATGGCCTGCACAATCTCGCGACCGCGGGGGCTGACCTGATGCAACTCACGGTGCAGGGCATCGTTGCCCAGCATCGCATTGAGCTTGCTTGGCGCTCGCCGCTTGGTGGCAAATATGCGGTGCAAGGCTGGCGCGGTAGCCCCGATGAGCGAATAGCCCACATCGTTGGGCAAGATGGCCACGCCACCTTGCTCCATGACCTGCATGGCGCGCATCGCATCGCTTCGGGGATCGATAACTGTCATGATGTCCTAGTCGCTTGAAGGCGATTTTCGACGCGCTGGCTTGCGCGTCTTCGATGGGGTCGGCTGTACCCTCGTCTGGGCGTCGTCGGCAGCCAGCTGGCCGCCAAAGATCACCCGCTTGCCGGCCAAAATATGGGCACGCATGACGGCCTGAGCCAAAACGCTGTCCCGTGCTTCGATGGCCTTCACGATTTCCTGATGATGGGCGGCACTTCGCTCCAGGGCTGCCTGGTCATACAGCGCAAAGGTCTGCGAGACCATGGGCACCTGCACCACAGCAGTCAACAAACTGGCCAGATGCCGGTTCTTGCTGGCCTCCAGAATCGCACGGTGCAATCTGTTGTTCGACTCGGCAATCGCGTTCATATGCCGCCGGTTTGCCTTGGCCACCCATTCACTGAACTGGTCGGCCTCGGCCCGCAATGTCAACAAATCCTCGGAGGTCGCATGGGTGGCAGCCAGTTCGCAGCCGTAGGCCTCGAGCATGACGCGAAGGTCAAAGACCTGAAGCAGGTTCTCCCGGCTCCAGTCGATGACCATCGCCCCCCGGTTGGGATGCAACTCGACAAAACCTTCTGCGGCCAGCACGTTGAGCGCTTGGCGCACCGAAGTTCGCGAGACCGAAGCGCGCTCGGCCACCGCCACCTCGCGGATCCACGATCCGCCCGGGTATTGCCCGCTGCGTATCGCTTCGCGGATGGCTAGGCAGGCCTTGTCGACGCTGCTGGTCAGGCCAGTCATGGTCTGGCCGTTCAGCGCCAGTATTCAGGCCGAGAGAAGCCCTTGGCCTTGGGGTCGGTTTCGACAAATCGGCGGTACTCAGCCGACTTATAGCCGGTCACCAGCTTGGCCATCAGATCAGACTTGGCCACGTCGTCACGGGCCACCAAGATGATGCGGTACTGTGGCGCCGGATCTTCGAGAACCAGGGCCGACGACAGCGCCATACCGGCGGCGATCACATGGTTGCCCAAGATGGCCGAGGCGTCCATTTCAGACAGCGTGCGCGGCATCTGGGGCGCATCAATGAGCACCAACTGAAGGTTCTTGGGGTTGCCCGTCACGTTCTTTTCGGTGGCACGGCCCGGCGTTGCGGCTGGGTCCAGAGTGATCAGGCCCTGACTTTGCAAGAAGGCCAGCGCACGGCCCAGTGAGGTGGGGTCATTGGGCACGGAAATTCGCGCGCCATTGGGCAGCGACTTCAGGTCCTTGTGCTTGGTCGAATAAATGCCCAGGGGCGCGCTGGGCACCTGCAGCACTTCCACCAGCCTGGCTTTTTGCTGGGTATTGAAAGTGTCCATGAAAGCGCGGTTCTGGAACACGTTGGCGTCGAGCGCACCGTCCATCAGGGCCGAATTGAGTTGGATGATGTTGGAAAACTCGGTGGCCTGAACCTTGATGCCCTGGCTTTCAAGATAGGGTTGCACACCGCGCTTGAACTGGTCGGCATAGGGACCCGGGAAGAAGCCGATGCGAAGCACCTGCTGCTGCGCCCAGGAGGCCGAGGCAGTAACGGACATGGCCACCATCGCGGCCAGAAGATGACGTTTTTTCATGACAAGCTCCTCAGGTTAAAAAAAGAAAATCAACGCTTATCGGTGCGTCGCACCAGCCAGTCACCCAGCAACTGCGTGCACTGAACCAACACAAACATGATGACCACGCACCAGATCATTACCGAGGTTTCAAAACGGTAATAACCATAGCGTATGGCCAGGTCGCCCAGACCACCGGCGCCCACGGCACCCGCCACCGCCGAATAAGCAATGAAACCGGTGGCCGTGACGGTCAGGCTGCCCAGCAGGGCCGGCAAGGCCTCAGGGATCAGCACTTTGAGCACCGTCTGCAACGGTGTGGCGCCGCAGGCCCTTGCCATTTCCACCATGCCCTTAGGAACATCGCGCAGGTTTTGTTCCACCAAGCGGGCGAAGTAGGGAATCACCGCAAAAGACAAGGCCACTGCAGCGGCTTTGGGGCCTATGCTCGTGCCCACCACCACGCGGGAAAAAGGGATGAGCAGCACCAGCAAAATGATGAAGGGAAACGATCGCAGCACGTTGACCAGATAGGCCGCCACGCGGTTCAAAATCGGCCGCGGGTACAGGCCGTGGTCGGACGTTGCAAACAAAAACACGCCCAACGGCGTTCCCAGCAAAACGGCGCTGACCATGGTCACGCCCACCATCAAGAAGGTATCGGTCGTGGCTTTCCACAGGTCGGGCCCGAATGCGGTGAAGGCATTGAAAAACTCGTTCATGCATCCTCCTGGGGCAATTCGGTCTGATCGGTCCAGCCCCGTGCTGTTTCAAAGAAGAACTTGCCCAGGCGGCTGACCGGCTGCGGATGACGCATGTCGATGCGATCGACCACTGCGCCGCGCTCCAGAACCACGGACTGTTCGCACAGATAACTGGCCACCTTGATGTCGTGCGTGACCCCCACCATGGTCATGCCGCGCTCGCGGTTGAGCTGCTTGAGCAGGCGCAGAATCGACAAGGCGGTGTGTGGATCGAGCGCCGAAGTGGCCTCGTCGCTGAGCAAAATCTTCGGGCGCATGGCCAGGGCCCGGGCAATGGCCACCCGCTGTTTCTGCCCGCCCGACAACTGGGCCGGAAAAGCGGCCTCTTTGTCGCTCAGCCCGACCGCCGCCAGCGCCTCGCGCGAGCGCTCGCGCCGCTGCGCCGAAGACACACCCGCGACCTCGAGCGCAAAGGCCACGTTTTCGATCGCAGTTCTGCTGCTGAGCAGGTTGAACTGCTGAAAAATCATCCCCACCTGCTGGCGCGCCTGACGCAAATCGGCCGGCGCAAGCCCCGTCAGATCCTGCCCATCCAAAATCACCCGCCCGCTGCTCGGAGCCTCGAGCAGATTGATCAAGCGCAGCAAGGTGCTTTTGCCAGCACCCGAAAAGCCAAGCAGGCCGTAGACCTGCCCCGATGCAAGCGCAAGATCCGTGGGGCGCAATGCATGCACCGGATCGCTGGCCGACCCGTAGGTTTTTGAGACGCCTTGTAAATCGATCATGGATAGGTTCAGACAATCAAGATGAAGGGGCCAGCTGAGGTTTATCGGGGTGGCAAGGTCGCTTGCCAGGCGTCGACCACTTCGCCCAGCCGAGGCATCCAGACCTGATCGAGCGACTGAGCGACGTCCAAGATGCGTTCAAACATGGCAATGCGCGCCGACGTGCCCATGACCCAGGGGCGAACGCAAAAGTGAAACAGCCTGGCCGATCTGCGCGCGTCTTCGTTGAGCTGGCGCAAGGCCTTGCCAAAGTGGTCTTCCAGGATGCCCGGGTCACACATCCGATTGATAAGCACGGTCTGGTCATCAAAGTCGGCCCACAAGGGGGTGGCCACCAGGTGGCCCGGTGTGGTCATGCGGTAAGGCTGCTCGTCATTGGCCCAATCGGACAGGTACCCGACGCCCTGCTCTCCGAGCAATTGTGGCGTGAGCGTCGACTCGCTGTAATCGGCGCCAAACCAGCCCCGGGTGTGCACACCGCAAGCCGCCAGCCGGTCGAGCGACTCACGGATGTAGGCACGCTCTTGCGCCACGCTCATTCGACTGGTTTGGGGGCGCGTCACGGAAATCCCGTGGGCCACAAACTCGGCACCGGCGGCCGTGAGGGCGTCGAGCAAATCGGGGTACAACTCGGCGGTCAGTGCATCCAGGGCGACGGTGGGCCGAATGCCGCGCACACACAGGGCATCGAGCAGACGAAAAATCCCCACCCGGTGGCCGTATTCGCGGGTCGAGACCCTGGAGATGTTGGGAAAATCGCGAACCAGACCGCCACCCACGCTGTGAATTTGCGGCCAGTCGGCCGGCAACGGGTCTTCATACGCTTCAAGAACCAGCAGCGGCACCACGGCCAGCTGACCAGGTGCCTGCCACTTCAAGGGCGCGCGCTCTGGCCAGGGAAGCCAGTCGCAATGCGGATGGTCGTAGCCCTGGCGCCGCTGCGCCGGCCAGGGGCCGGGCTGCATCGACACACTGCTCGGTGCCTGGGCACTGACCACCACCTGCTTGGGTCTGGCCCGCCGACGCTCCTCGATCTCGCGGGCATGGGCCACGTGTTCATCATGGTGGTGCTGCAGAAAATGCTGAGCAATTTCGTTGCCGGTGGCCCACCAGATGCCGTCATGGCCGGCCATGTGATCAAGCACCTCGCGCAAATGCCCGACATGGTGCGGCTGGCCAATTTGATAGGGGTGCAGCGCCATGCAAAAAACCCGCCCCCCATCGGCACTCTCGGCGTAAAGACGATCAAAAGCCGCTTTGCAGGCATCCACAAAATACCGCGCGCCATAGGGCCGTCCGTCCCACAGCGGCGCATCGTTGAGGTCGTAGCTGTACGGAATCGACACCAGCCGATGGCCGGGCACGTGAATTGGCACGGGCACGTCGTCATGCACCCAATCGGCGTGATAAATCATGCCCGACTGAGCTATCAGGGCCGGCGTGCGCTCGGTGTTGGTGATGGCCGGCGTGAGAATGCCCAACAAATCGGTGCCCGTGTGGCGCTTGAGGCTTTCGATGTTGTCGCGGTAAAACTCGCGCTCCTGGGCCTCGTCCATGCCGTACAAAAAGCGGGTGTTGTACAGCCCGTGGCTCATCACGGCCCACCCGCGATCCCGTATGAGTTGGGCGATCTGCGGAAAATGGTCGAGCAAAGCCAGATTGAGCGACACCGTGGGCCGTACCGGGTACTGGCTGAGCACCTCGTCCATGCGCCAGATGCCAATGCGATTGCCGTAGTCGCGAAAGCCGTACTCGCGCACGTCCGGATGCACCGGCACGCGGTCCCAGGTTTCACGTCCAACGGCCGGCGGCGGTGTGTATTCGTAGAACTCCACGTTGGGCACCACCCACACGGCCAGGCGCTTGCCCCCTGGCCAGCGCACCGGCGGGCGGCTGGTCACAGGCGCATATTGAACAAAGTCACGAATCGATCGCATAAGTAACCCATCAAGCGGGAGGCAGCCGCAGATCGCTGGCATCACGCAGGATCGGCAGATTTTGCAATTGCTCAAACAAGGCGCTGGCCGCTGGCGATTGAATGCCTGCCGCATGGGCGCAGCCCATGAATTTTTCGTGCAACTGCTCAGCCGTCAAAGGGGTGTCGGCATGGCCGGTGGCCCGCCGGACTTTGGGCGAGGCCAGTGTCTGACCGCCATCGAGCTGCACAAAGATCTGATCGAAGGGCGCGGCGTCACGCCACCCCGGCTCGAATTCCTGCGTGGTGTGTATCTTCACCAAGGACATCAGACGCACGATCTGGGGATCGCGGACCACCTCGTCACGCAATTGAGCCATGCCCACCGCCCCGTGAACCAAAGCGCTGGCAATGGCAAATTCCAGGCTGAACTTGGCTTGCAGGGCATCGGTCGGGCTGTGGTGAGGCATCACGGCAGCGTGCCGCTCACTGATGTGCGCATCGATGTACCGAATCTGGGCCAGGTCGGGCTTGTGCTCCTGGCGCAGGCCCAGGGCGGCGTCGATACCGCGCTGGGCCGAACCCACCACAGGGTACTTTTTGATGTTCAGGCCCAGCTGGCTCAAGCGCCACTGACCCAGCTGCGGCGCTGGCGATTGCAGATCCACCTGGCCCTTGGGCGAAAAAGCGCGCATCAAGCCGTGTCGCCCTTCAATGGCTGTGGCCGAAGCCTGCAGGCCGCAGCGGGCCATGCCAGCAGCCTGCAAACCCACCCAGGAGGCCCGGCCGCCATGAAAAGGCTTGGCCATGGTGCCAAAGTTTTCAAACACGCCCCCCGCGCACGAGGCCGCCAGGGCCAAGGCGTGGCGGCACTCGGTTGCATCGAGCCCCCAGATCACGCAGGCCGCCGCTGTGGCGCCCAGGGTACCAAGCACCGCCGTCGGGTGCCAGCCCTGGTCGTAGTACAAATCCTTCTCGCGCAAAAAAGCGTCTGACCACACCTCATAGCCCACGGCATAGGCCCTGATGAGCATGCTGCCGTCGGCGCGCGTGGTGTCGGCTGCGGCCAAGATGGCAGGAACCAACACGGCGCTTGGGTGATTGGAAAACGCGAAGTCGTCGTAGTCCAGCGCATGCGCTGCGGTGGCATTGACCAGCGCCGCACTGGCTGCGGGAACGCGCAAACCATGGCCGATCAGACGGGCCGCCGGTGGACCGCCCTGCTCTTGCACCCATCGCAAGAGAGCCAAAACGGCGGACTCGGATGCACCGGCCAGGCTCACGCCCAAAGCGTCTGTAAAACCCAAAACCGCCAACTGCTCGACCCGCTGCGGCAATTGCAGCGCCCGCGACTGAACGATGAAGTCCGCATAGGCTTGCGTCAGCGGGGTCAGCTTTGTATGCAATTCGCTCATGCTTTTTGGCGAACAGTTTTGATTTCTACTTGGCACAAGTCCAGACGCCAGCTATTATGCATACAATTTAAAAGTCACTCAAGATGACCTTGAACCCAAAAATTTGGCAACTGACTGCCAGCCAGGCCAGTGAGCAAATGCACAAAGGCCAGCTGAGCAGCGAACAGTATGTCCGCGCCTGCCTTGAGCGCATCGAGGAGCGCGAAGACCTGATTCAGGCCTGGGCCCACATCGACCGGCAATCGTGTCTGGCACAAGCGCGCGAACTCGACGCCCAACCCAGACGCAGTGCACTGCACGGCATCCCGGTGGCGATCAAAGACGTCATCCGCACCCGTGACCTGCCAACCGCCTTCAATTCCCCCATCTACAGCGGTCACCAATCCAATGAAGACGCGCACTGCGTGGCAGTGTTGCGCGAACGTGGTGCGCTGATCATGGGCAAGCTGCAGACCCTGGAGTTTGCGTGCGGCGGCAACTTCCCGCCGACCCGCAACCCCTGGGACCCGACGCGCACCCCCGGTGGCTCGTCTTCGGGTTCAGGCGCAGCCGTGGCCGACGGCATGGTGCCACTGGCTCTGGGCACACAGACCGGGGGCTCGACCATACGACCGGCCGCGTTTTGCGGCGCAGTTGGCATGAAGCCGACCTGGGGTCGCATACCGTTTGACGGCATCAAGAGCTTTGCCGCGCACCTGGACACCGTCGGTCTGTTCGCGCGCAGCGCAGACGATCTGGCTTTGCTGCTGCAGGCCTACGGGCTGCTTGAGCCGCAGCCGCCTGCCGCGCCCAGCATGGGCCAGATGCAACTGGCCGTTTGCCGCACCCCCTACTGGCAGCAGGCAGATGCGGCGGCACAGTCGGCGTTTGAGGCCCTGCTTGCACAGTTGCGTGCAGCCGGCGCACAACTGCGCGAGATCGTCTGGCCCGCGGAACTGGCCGACATCAACACCTGGCAAGACGAGGTCATGCAAGACGGTGGGCGCAGCGCCTTCATGCCCGAATGGCTGCACAGCCCGCAGTTGCTGCATGCCGACTTTCAGGCCAAGCTCAACAACCATTTGGGGCTCACGCCTGCGCGGCTGCGTCAAGCGCTTGATCGGATCGCCCGGGCCCGCATTTTTTTTGAAGAGGCCGTGGGCCAGGCCGATGCCGTGCTGTCGCTCAGCGCGCCCGGGCCGGCACCCGTGGGCCTGCACACCCAGGGCATGGCCACCTTCAATCGCGTGTGGACTGCTTTGCAAGTGCCCTGCATCAGCCTGCCACTGATGTGGAGCGAGCAGGGTCTGCCCATGGGTCTGCAACTCATACACCGCCGCTACGAAGACCACCGGCTGGTCAATGTGGCACGCCAGATTCAATCCCTGTACACGCAAGAAAGACACCCATGGAACTGATTTCACGCGGCCAGGAACCGCTCGATGCGGTGCAGCAAAGCGACGCCCGACACGCCTTTCGGGTGATGACCAGCGGCGGGGTGGCGCTGCTGCCCCTGAGCGTGTCTTATGCGATCTTTGCCCATACCGCCTTGGGCGTTGAACGCATTTATTCGCTCAAGAAACGTCCGCAAACCAAGCCCAATGGCGTCATTGGGAACTGGGACATTTTTCAAGACGTGTTCATGGTCGAACAGCGCGACCGCGATCTGGTGCGATGCCTGACCATCGACCACGACCTGCCGCTGTCGATCATTGGCCCCTACCGCGCCGACCACGACTGGTTGCGCACCGTGCAATTTGGCGCGCTCCATCGATCGACCAAAGCCGGCACCATGGACCTGCTCATGAACGCTGGCCCGCTGCACAACGAACTGGCCCGGCTGAGTCTGGAAACGGCCCAACCGCTGATGGGCTCGTCGGCCAATCTGTCGGGATCGGGCAGCAAATTTCGCTTCCTCGATGTGCAGGAGAGTCTGCGCGAAGGCTGTGACATTGCCATGGACTACGGCACCTCCCGCCACATCAATTCATGGGAAATGGGCAGCACCATCATTGAGCTGCCCTCCTGGCGCGTGCTGCGCTGGGGCGGGCTGTTCGAGCAACAGGCCGAACTGGTGAAAAAGCATTTTGGCGTGCAATTGCCCGCACGGCCCACCAGCGGCTCGTGGACCCTGGTATGAGCCCAAGCACCGCCTGCGGCCACACCGACAAGCGCAGCGCACGGCTGGCCGAGCTCTCTGGCCTGGTGGGCCGCACGCCCATGCTGGCCATCCGGCTGCGATTTGAGGGTCGGGCCCGCACGGTCTACGCCAAGGCCGAATTCTTCAATCTGACCGGCAGCATCAAGGACCGCATGGCGCTGCAGATCCTGTCGAGCGCCCTGGCCTGCGGACAGTTGCAGCCTGGCGCCGTGGTGGCCGAAGCGACCAGCGGCAACGCCGGCATCGCCCTGACGGCCATGGCCACCGCCCTGGGGCATCCGGTCAAGATTTTCATGCCCGACTGGATGAGCGCCGAGCGCATTGCCCTGCTGCGCCTTTACGGTGCCGAGGTGCAGCTGATTTCTTCGGCGCAGGGCGGCTTTTTGGGCAGCATCGCCCGCACCCGCGAGCTCGCCGCCACCGCGGCCGACTGCTTTTTGCCATCGCAGTTTGACAACGAGGCCAACGCCCTGGCCCACGAGCAAGGCACCGCCACGGAACTTCTCGCGCAACTGCGCAGCCTGAACCTGCAACCCGACGCCTTTGTGGCCGGAGTTGGCACGGGCGGCACAGTGCTGGGCATCTCGCGCCAATTCCAACGGGCCTGCCCAAGGGCCAAGGTACACCCGCTGGAGCCGGCCGAATCGCCCACCCTGTCGACCGGTCACAAGGTGGGCAAACACCGGATCCAGGGCATATCGGACGAATTCATTCCAGCCCTTTGCAAACTCGATCAGCTCGCGCCGGTGGTTGCCGTGCACGACGGAGACGCCATCTTGATGGCCCAGCGCTTGGCCCGCGAACTTGGGCTGGGGGTGGGGGTGTCGTCGGGCGCCAATTTGCTTGGCGCGCTCAAGGTGCAACAGTCGCTGGAGCACTCGGTGGGGGAGCATGCCGTGGTCTGCACCGTGCTGTGTGACGACAACAAGAAATACCTGACCACCGACCTGTGCCGCGAGGAGCCGGTGCGCCCGGGCTACCTGAGCCCCAAGGTGGAACTGATAGGCTTTGACACGATTGCCTGCCCAGGTCTTTAGAATGCGGGTTTCCATACAACCGCAGATCCCACCCCATGACTCGCACTGTTCACTGCATCAAACTCGGTCGCGAGGCCGAAGGTCTGGACCGCCCGCCTTATCCGGGCCCCCTGGGCCAGCGCATCTGGGCGGAGGTGAGCAAGCCAGCCTGGGCCGAGTGGCTCAAGCAGCAGACCATGCTGGTCAATGAAAACCGGCTCAACCTGGCCGACGCCCGCGCGCGCCAATACCTGGCGCGCCAGATGGAAAAGCACTTCTTCGGTGAGGGTGCCGACACCGCCGCCGGTTACGTGCCGCCACCGCAGCCCTGACAGCGCCCGCACATGGCCGAGCCCGTCGACTGGCTGGCCGATGGCACCCCTTCGAGTCCGCGCTTCAACGACCGTTACCGCAGCAGCGCGCAAAACGGTCGGCTGCAGGCCGAACAGGTGTTTGTGGCCGGCTGCGGCCTGCCCCAGGCCTGGCAGGGGCAGCCGCAGTGGCGCATTCTTGAAAACGGCTTTGGCCTGGGCCTGAATTTCCTGGTGAGCTGGCAGGTCTGGCGCCAGGACCCGCAGCGCCCCGCTCTCTTGCACTACACCGCCACCGAGGCCTACCCGGTCAGCGCAAACGATCTGCTGCAAGCCTGCCAAGTCCACAGCGACCTGCTGCCCCAGGCCCACGAACTGGCCAGGCAGTTTGCAGGGCTGCTGCCCGGCGTGCACAGGCTGTCGTTTGAGGGCGGCCGGGTTCTGCTCACACTGCTCATTGGCCCGGCCGAGCGCATGCTGCGCAGCCTGGACGGACAGTTTGACAGCATCTACCTCGATGGTTTTGCGCCCGACCGCAACCCGCAGATGTGGGAGGCTGCGCTGCTCAAGGCCATCGCTCGCCGATCCCGTCGCGGCGCCCAACTGGCCAGCTGGACGGTGGCGCGCAGCGTGACCGAGGCGCTGACCGGGTGCGGCTTTGTCGTGCAGAAGGTTGAAGGCGCTCCACCCAAACGCCACAACCTGCGCGCCTGCTATCAACCCGCCTGGCAACCGCGTGTATCGGCCCGCACCCGACCTGCGGCGCGGGTGCCCGGCAGCGCCATGGTGGTGGGCGCCGGGCTGGCCGGATCGGCTGTGCTCGCCAGCCTCAAACGCCGGGGCTGGCAGGTGCAACTGCTGGAAGCGCAGCAGCCCGCAGCCGGCGCCTCGGGTTTGCCGGTGGGACTGCTCGGGCCTCATGTCTCGCCCGATGACGGGCTCTTGTCACGCTGGAGCCGCGCCGGACTGCGCTGCACCTGGACAGAAGTCGAACGCCTGCTGGTGGCCCAGCAGCACTACAGCGCCTGCGGCATCTTGCAAAGGCGGCTCGACACCACCGGCGCCCTTCCCTCAGGCTGGCCCGAGGCCGGGCGCTACTGGAGCGAGCCTGCTGCGGCCATGGGCGGGCTAGAGCCAGCCCTGCTGGCCGGCGCCATCTGGCACGCCAGCGGCGGCTGGGTGCGGCCCTCGGCCCTGGTTTATGCCCGGCTGCATGAGGCCGGCGTGAACGCGCAAATTGCGCGGGTCGAGAAACTTCTGCACCAAGACGGTCAGTGGCTGGCCATCGATGCATCAGGCAGGGAACTGGCCAGGGCCAACTTGGTGGTGCTGGCCAGCGCCAGCGACTGCGCCCGCCTGCTTGCCGGCCTGGGCCTGGCGCTTGAAGGCGGGCAAATTCTTCGTGGACAAGTTTGTTGGGCGCCGGTGCAAGCGGGCGATCTGCTGCCCCCCGTACCGGTCAACGGCCATGGCCATCTCGTGCCACAGTTCATGCATGAACAGGGGCAGACCTGCTGGCAACTGGGCGCCAGCTTTGAACGCGACCAGACCGATCTGCAACCCAAAGAACAAAGCCATGCCGACAACTTAAGCAAGCTGCAGCAGCTCTTGCCGCAAAGCGCGGCAAGCCTGGTCCAGCGCCAAGCCCAGTCTTGGGTGGGCCTGCGCTACGCCTACAAAGACCACCTGCCCCTGATCGGCCCCATCGACGAAACGCACTGGCCCGGCCTGTGGCTGAGCACCGCCTACGGCTCCCGAGGCCTGGCCTCGACCGC
>SXGQ01115923.1_pt1 | contig 13653 bp, 11 predicted proteins | sample 3178371 | NCBI WGS metagenome assembly SXGQ01 (sample SAMN11356859, study PRJNA531348) | freshwater metagenome | isolation source: freshwater sample F1-20 | place: China: Fuxian Lake, Yuxi | collected 2017-12-25
AAAAGGCAAAAAAATGAAATTCAATAGCACTGTTTTTATTTTGGCATGTGTGCAATTTGGCGTTGGCTGCACAGCTCCTCCACTTCCATCCGATTCGGACACCAATAAAACCAATCTCACCGCGGGCGTTGCCCAGCGCGAGATTCGCAAGGGCATGTCCGGCGGCGAGGTCGCCACAGTTCTTGGCAGCCCTAACATTGTCACAAGCGGTCCAGAGGGCACCGAGGTTTGGATCTACGATCAAATGTCCACGCGCGTTGAGGCTTCCTCGGCGGGAACAGGCGTGTGGTTTATCATTGGCGTTACAAATCAAAACACGGGCACGGTGAAATCTTCGCAGTCCACTTTAACGATCGTTGTGAAGTTTGACGCCGCCAAAAAGGTGACTGATGTCGCCTATCACCAATCAAAGTTTTAATCCGCGCGCTGAATACAGAGGCACATAAACAATGGCTCACTTATCTTTTTTTAAACACATCGCTTCAGTCGGATTATTTTATGCGCTTGCTGGCCTAATCGGCTGCGCAAGCGACACCGTTCCGCCAGACGCGCTGCTTATGAAGGAGCCGACAACGGAAATCCGTCAACGTCAAGCAAGGCGCTACGCCACCACTGACGAGAAGCAAGTGATTATTGCCGCGGCCCAATTGCTGCAAGATCTTGGCTTTAATGTGGACAATTCCGAGAAAGATCTTGGGCTTCTGGTGGTCAGCAAAGATCGCAGCGCCGTGGATGGCGGGCAAGTGGCGGGACAAATCGCGGTTGCCGTGCTTTTTGGAGTTCGCGTGGCTGTGGACAAACAACAGAAAATCCGCGCGTCGGTTGTAACGTCGCTCTCCGCTGATCAAAAGGCGATTGATGTTCGCGTGACATTCCAACGGTTGGTGTGGGATGATCGTGGGCAATTAAGCAAACTTGAGCGTTTGGATGATCCAGAAATGTATCAAGATTTTTATATCAAGCTTTCAAAGGCGCTGTTCCTTGAAGCACAGGAGGTTGGATAATGTTTGCGAACCGATTCATCACGTTTTTTCTTTGCATGGCTTTCGCGCCTACGGCAGTTCTTTGTGGTTGCAATTCCGCGCCTAAGGTAAATGAAGCGGAGGTTTCTTTGAAACTGCGCTCAATACAAACGCGCTCGTATGACACCACCAACGCCAACAACGCCCTGCGTGTGGCCATGGCCACCCTGCAAGATCTTGGATTTGTAATTGACAATGCTGACGCGGACTTGGGAACGGTTTCGGCAACCAAATTAGATAGCGCGGCAACTAAAATGACGATCACCGTTCGCATGCGCGGCAAAACACAAATACTGGTGCGCGCCAACGCGCAGTACCGATTACTTGCGGTGACTGATCCAATTTTCTATCAACAGTTCTTCACAGCGTATTCCAAGTCGCTATTCCTGGAAGCCCACGAAGTTGATACGGCTGCGCCTGGACTTTAATTTTACGCAGAGTGATGTTTTTAAAGCTCCCCCGCCATCGCGACATTGCTAGACACTCCATTGTTTCTGTGGGATATTAAATCCATGCGCATTGAGATTGAAGCATCAACAATTCCTGGACAGACCGTGATTCAGTTGCACGGCAAAATTGACGCCAACACAACCATGATTGTTGAGCAGGCGCTTCTGAATGTGATTGGCAGTGGTCAAAAAAGCTTGGTGCTTGACTGCGCGCAAATGGATTTCATAAGCAGCGCCGGCCTGAAGTCGCTGATCATGGCCATTAAAAAAATGAAAGTGCTCAATGGAACTATCACGTTGGTTAGGCTGCAAAAAAATGTGAAAGACGTGCTGGAAATGAGCGGCCTGCTTCCACTCTTTATTATTCAAGACACGCGCGCGGACGCTGATAAATAAACCGAGCTAGTCTGGCGTTGCCGCGGTGGGACGAATAGAAATATCCATGCCCGTGTGATGCGCTTGCAAATCCGCGCATAATGCGTCGATTCGCTTCTGCACATCGCCCATGAGATCCGCTGGGTTGAACTCTAGAAAAATCTCCACATAAATGTTTGGACCAGATCGACGCGCGCGCACCTGGTGAATGCGCTCGTAGGAATCCATGTGATGCACCAACTCGCGCATGATTTGCAATTGGATCGACTCCTCAATTGTGGCGTCAAGCAAGTCACCAACCGAGGATGAGGCCATGCCCCACGCCGCGTGCAACATGAACAACACGCCAAGCAATGACGCGATGGGATCCACGTACACGCTCCACGATTTATCGCTGAACATCAACGCAATGAACAGGCTTGAACCGTTCACCGCATCAAAGCAACCTTTTGAAAACCACAACTTGGCTTGCGATTCCATGATGGCTGACGACTGCTTGCCCATGGCGCGCTTGGTGCGCGCCCAAATATAAAAACAAATACCGGTATACAGCGCGAATATGGCAATGCCCACTTCCGTGCCAGCTGGAACCTGCGGATGGTTCAGGTGATGCACCGCGCGCAACGTGACAAAGATGGCGCAACCCAAAGTGATCACGCCAATCCAAATGCTGACAAGATTTTCGAGTTTGCCAATGCCGTATGAAAATTGCTGGCTTGCGGCGCGGCGCACCGCGCGAATGGTGTAGAAGGCGGCCAACACCGCGAGCGTGTCGGTGGCCTCCTTCAAAAGGTCGCCCATGATGGTGACCGAATTGGATCGATAGGCCGCAATGCCCATGAGCATTAAATCAGCCGCGCAAAATACGAGAGCTAGTTTCAAACTGCTTTCGCGTGTGCCTGATTTGCCGTGAGGAGACATGGTGAATTGAATTTAACCGCAACCAAAGAATACGTTTTGCCGATTGGAATTTAATGCGATGGAATCACATACCACATGGCAAGCGTTTCAGCGATCAGGAGCGCCAGAATAATCAGCAGTCCTTTGGCGTGCTCTTTGAATGGCGTTTGCTTGGGCAAGAACAACCATCCACCAAACCACTTCACAAAGAGTGGCATGGTGATCCACGTGGTCAACGCAACACTGATTGCGTTTGCAAGTAAATCTCTTGGCGCCATAGGCAACGAGTCGATCAGTGGCATAAAATAACGAATTTCAAAAGTAACAACTGGATATAGTCCCAACAGCACTAGCAAGCCTGCCTTCCAATTGGGCGGACTATTTCCACTTGCATCGGTTGGAATCCAACCAGGAAACGAGCCTGCGACTTGCTTAATGTCGGTTGACTTCACAAACTGCTTGGCCTCAATCATAAATTTCTTGCGCTCAGGCGATGACATCCACTTCTCAAGATTTTCTACCGTATCAAAGCGCATCAGCGTGACCCACATTCTTTGTGATTGCTCCGTGGGCGGCAGAATGTGAACACCACGGTAGCCCGGAAATCGCGCTTGAGCCGCCTGCATTTTGCATTCAAGAATTGAATAATTGGTTTCTTGGCCTGGAAGTATTTCTGTGGCAATCGCGGTGGTAATACTGCCTTGGGTGATGATTTGTCCCGGTTCTTCGTGATGAATTTCCACGCCATCACTGGCGGGCAGGGATTGAATCTTGGAAATAATACTCTTGTTTTGCTCAGAGTCCAACCAAGCTTGCGTCTGTTGGTGCGATCTGAAACGCTGTACCAAGACCCACTCGTTCACGTTCAATTTTTCCGTCGGAGTCACTTCGGCATTGATAAATCCGTCATAGCTCGAACAAGCCATCATGAGTTGAATGAGGTAATCAATGGGAAGTTTGCTCGCTTGTATTTGCGAACTCATTCGTGTCATCAGCGTGACAACTGCGTCTGCTTGTGTTTCATTCATTTTTGTGCATCCACTTCAAATTCTATCGACAAATAAACCCATCATCATTACTATACAAACTTGCTGTGTGAAAGAATAATACAAAACTGTAAAAAGGAATTTCTACAAATGATCACGATTCACAAAGGACATATTTTTCATATTGCTGGCGCGCCAAAGGTGACGCAAGCTGAACAGGCTCTTGCGTGGCACCCCGATGGCGCCATGGCCGTTGATGAGCGTGGTCGCATTGTGTACTGCGGCAATTGGAAAGACTTGCCCGCGTCGCTGGCAAACGCACACATTATTGATCACGCTGGTTGCTACATCATGCCGGGCTTTGTTGACACGCACATGCATTATCCGCAGGTTTTTTGCGGTGATTCGTATGGTGGCGGGCAACTGCTTGAGTGGCTGAACAATTGTATTTTTCCTTCCGAGGCGCTACTTGCTGATCCTGAATATGCGCGCACCGCGGCGATTGAATGGTGCGACCGCATGATCAATTCGGGAACCACGATGGGATTGATCTTTGGCTCCGCTCATCCACATGCGCAAGATTGTCTTTTTGAAACAGCGCGCGAGCGCGGCTTGCGCATTGTGTGCGGTCGTGGCGTTGAGACGGTCGCGCCTGATTGGTCCAAGCAAAAATCATCCGAAGAGGATGCGATTCGATTGGTGCGCGCCGAAATTGAGAAGTGGCATCCGCTCACTGCCGAAGCTCGCAAAGAGGCCCTGCAATTTGTGGCAATCGTTCCGCGCTTTAGTCTTTCAGTCACGGCAAAAACCTTGAAAGCCTTGGGCGATCTGTATGAGGAGTATCGCGATCGCGGCGTCTACTTCACATCGCACTTGAACGAGAACGCCCGCCCAAAGACTGGCGAAATTGATAGCACCAAAGAGGTTTACAAAGTTCACTCATACTTGGACACCTATGACGGAAAGTTTTTGCCCAACTCGCAAGTTGGCGGCAAGAGTTTGCTTGGCAAACGAAGCGTGCTTGCCCATTGCGTGCACTGCACCGACAAGGAACTTGCGCGGCTTGCGGAAACTGGAAGTTCTATTTCGCATTGCCCTGTTTCGCAATTCTTTCTGGGCTCTGGAACAATGCCGTGGCGGCGCACCGTGGCCGCGGGCGTGAATATTTCCATTGGTAGTGACTACGGCGCAGGCGACGAATTTTTTATACCGCAAGTTTTGAATTCATGTTTCAAGGCGCACATTTCCGAGGCCACACCCGTGGGCATGGATCCATATCCAACCAATGATCAATCCGTCGCACTGCATCCGGCGGAGTTGTTGTTTACCGGCACGCTTGCAGGCGCGCGCGCGCTTGATCAAGAAGATCGATTTGGAAACTTCGACATTGGCAAAGAAGCGGACTTTGTGGTGCTGGATCCAGCGAAGTGTCAAACTATGGGCATGACGCTGAAGCACATGTATAAAAACCCAGATCCAAAGGTGGCGCGCGATGCGCACATGTTCGCGGTGATTATGTTGGCGCGCGAATCAGCGGTGAGCGCCACCTATGTTCGCGGTCGCAAACTGAAGGCGTCCAAATAAGGATGTGATTGAATGTTTCGCCGGCATCGTGCCGCGAAATCAGAAGAGCATGGTCAATCGAAATGTCAGCGCTAATGAGTTGCTGTCATTTGGATTGGCGCCAGGCGTTGGAATGTAGGTCAGCGCGGGCTGAAAAAAGACGCCATCGGTCACATTGAATTGGTAGTAGGTCTGAAACATCAATTCGCTTGAACGCTGGAATAGATTGGGATTTAACCACGCCAATGACGAGCCAATACCCATGGAATCTCGCGGCCGAGAAGGCATAAGTCCAAAGCCTGTCAGTCCACCACCAATCGATTGATTCATCAACATGGTGTCGGAATTATTGACGCCGTATTGGATAAAGGTTGAAATGGATTGCTCCGGCGCGGTTTTGCCTTCACTCTTTTCACCATTGGACCACACTCGCTGTCCACCAAAAAAGTAAACGCCGCCTGTTCCATTTTGTGAAACCAAATCTCCATTTGACTTTGTCACCTCTAGTTGACCAGTCTGATACCAACCGCCTATGCCAAATTCGCCGGGGTATTCACCATTGATAACCCAATCCAGACCAATTTCGGCAATGCTATATGTGTAACTGTTGAATTCCGGTCCAGTCAATCCAGTCTGCACGCCGTTGGCCAAGTTGCCGTCGTACACACCAAATCGAACGTAACTGTTATCCGTGGTTTCGACACCAACACAAACACCATAGACAGAGTTGTAGTAGCCACCGATGGGACCAAGCATTGAGGGATTGACATAGATTGGCGTGTACAGCAATCCAGTGACCGCCGGGATCATGAGCAAGTCATCAGATTCTGAAACAGGACGCGAGACGTTTGCAAAGTCATATGTTGGCACCTGTTTACCAATTCGGATATTCACTTTGTCCTCAAATAATGTTTGCCGATACCACGCTTGATACAACTGGGAACGATCGACAATCGTGCCCGCAGATGAGTCAAGACTGTTGTATCCCTGAACACTTCCGGCTTGGGCGTTGGTTGGTTGCGTGTCCACTTGCATGAATTGAGTTGCAAAGGACGCGCCACTCCATCCCGTTAGTTTTTCTGCATCCACATTCACACCAAGCACAAGCATGCTATTAAAGCTCCACGTGCCGGGATTCTGTCCCCCACTGAGAAGGTCGTTGGTATCTCCAAGCCACAGACCGCCAAATCGCAGGCCGGAGTTTTTTTCAAACCCAAGAGCTTGCCCAATGAATCCAGTTCCTGGAAGTATGTTGTCCGCGGCAGGATTTCCAGAAACCGCGCCAAGAACCTGCTCTTTGCGAGCATCTGCGGTTGTGGTTGCATTGTCATTTGTTGGCGCAGGGATGGGCGCAGTTGTAGGTGTGGGCTCAGGCGCGGGCGCGGGCGATTGGGCAGAAGCTGTGACAAAGAAGTTCAATAGAAAAACGACCAAGAACAGTGCTAAAATATTGCCTTGTATGACTTTCATATATCAACTAGCAATGTACATTATTGTGCATTCACCAACAACACAAAGGAAACCACATACGAGAAAATCTTTCGTATAGTTTATTTGACGCGCAACTTTTAAAGCGGCAGCGGTCCCCAGTTCACCAGCAGATGGCCCAGATCTTCACTGTTCACTTCTTGATTGATTATTAAATCCGCCGGCGGTGATCCAGGTCCCCACGACGTCAACATATCGCCCAGGTCCGAGCTATCCACAACGCCATCGCCATTCAGATCGGGAGTGCGAGGCATAAGTCGATCAAGCAACTTTGTGCTGAAAATGCGGGCGGGGTCAAGCCGATCAAGAATGTCCACCGCGGTTCGGAAGTTTGCATCAGCTGGCATGCCTTGCGTGAACGACTCGGGTATGCGCGACGCAATGGTGAGATCGTTTGTGTACGCGCCGTCATCTGTATACGCCCAACCTTTGGACCACTCCACTCGCACGCCTGCGTAGTCGCCGCCATAGTTGGAATAAAACCACTCCTCAAGCTCGGCGTAGTAGCGCGGCGCGCCAGGCGTTCCAGGAATAGAAAGAATATTGAACCAAATCACACAGTCCCACTGCGGCTTGCTGGGCCACGGCCGCGCCGCTGACAGTAAGGCCACTTGCGCGCCAGGCACAAGACAATCCTCTGGATGATCAACACTGCTGACACGAATTTCCACCGGACAATTCATTGGATACTCGCCGCGGTCTTGGTAGTCCTGTTGCATGGCCGTGTACTTCTGGTGAAATTCACTCAGCGCGCGTTGCACATCGGAGCGTCGACAACTGAGCGCAAAACCACATTCAGCCACGCGCAATGTTGTGGGCTTGATATACAACTGAACATCCTTTGACCATCCCCAAAGGTCACGCGCGATATTGGTGGTGAGACCAATGTCGGTCACGGTGGCCATGGTTGCGCCAAACGCGGGCGTAAGCGCCGCCGCGCCTGAAACAATCTGGCTGACAAATTGCGAAACCTGCAGTGGAATGTTGTCACTGAACGGATAGTTAAAAGGGGCGCTTACTTGGCGCGATAAGAGTGGCTTTGCTGGCGTGGGCGTCCACACTTTGAGCCACGGACTATCGGTGAACGGATACAAAATAGTTTCCACGCGGCCGCTTGCGTCCATGAAGCTGGAATAACTTTGGCCTGGCGATTCTGGCGGTGCGAATAATTCCGACGCCGTGCGATTTCTAAAACTTTCACAACGAACTCGGGCGTTGGCGCCCACCTGCATGGTGACCTCAACCAAAAAAGCGCGGCCTAAGTGAACGCAGAGCGCGGCCATTTCTGGTTCTGAACGTTGGAACGTGCGCAACGTGTACGCCTGTTGTTCTACGTCCCACACCACCGCGGTGACAGAGCGCAACATGTTTGAAAGCGTGCCAAATGTGTGGCCAGGAAGCGTGGTCTCGCCAATGGCGGGAACCGATGTGCCATGTCCGTTCACCGTAAGCACGCCGCCAAGACTGAGCGCGCCGGGCGCTGGACAATTGGTCATGCCAAGACCGGCGTCTTGCAACGCGTTGTGCAGAACTTCCATTGCAACGCCTGTCTGCGCGGTGACGGTTGGTGGCGACATAGACAAGTCAATGGACACGGCTGTTAAGTGCGCCGTGGTATCAAGCATGAGCGTTGGCGAATTGCAATTTGCATCTGGATCAACGGAAATTGGCGCCCAGTTGTGAGCCATGCCGCGCGGACGCAATCGCCAACCGTTGGAGTATGCCCAGTTGGCCAGCGTGACAACATCTTGCGGTGTTGATGCGGTTGCGGTCCACAGCGCGTCGATAGAAATTTCACCAGACCAATTGCTGTAGGCCTGTTGAAAAACATTTATGCCGGCGGGAAAGTTTGGCGGACTTGGACAGTCGGTGTTTGCCATTGACGATGCGGGCAGAACACGGAACTTTGGCAGCCAAGCCGTAAGACCAAGCATGGCGGAGGTGCGCAGAAATGTGCGGCGTGTTGGTTCAGGTGGTTCAGATGGTTGAGGCGTGGTGTGCATGTGATGAAATTTTGAAGTTGGAAAATGCTGGATAAATTAGTATTTCAACCTAGCACCAAAATGGCGCGATGCAATTGAATGTGAAGAAAAATTGGGAAATGCGTGATGAATATGCTGGCGGGCGCCTTCTCATTTGCTGCGCGGGATGGTTTGGTTGCAGTGGCGCATCTATATACAGATGTGTGTGAGAATGAGAGAAATGAGGCCTGGCAAAGCGTTGCTCATATTGAACCCGCAAGAACATATCGTGGGTTGCGCAACTAATTTTTTAGCGGCTCTTCCATGCGGCCAACTCACCCACTGCCTGATCGGCGTCGCGGTTGCGCTTTAGCTTTTGGAATAATTCAATGGCGCGCGCGAATGCGGCTTGCGGATCTTGGCCGGCGGCGGCATGAATTTGCGCCTCTAACAAATAAATTTTGGCCAAGTCGGATTCATAGTTCAGCGCCTCGGCTTCGCTGTGCGCCACCGCAAGATGTTCCCGCGCGTTCGCCCAGTCTTGCTTCATCATGTACAGCTTGGCTAGTGCAAGTTCGTTAGCCACGATTTTTTTCTTCAGGTCTAACTCTTGGTGAATGCGCAACGAGTGGCTCAACTCGCGCGCCGCTAAATCCAACCGATTTGTGTCCATGTAAATCCGGCCCTTGGACATGAGGGCGGTGCCCGCGCCGTAGCGATTGCCGATGCGCTCCATAAGCGTGACCGACTTGCTGAAATACTCCAGCGCGTTCTCAAACTCCTTGCGGCTGTTGTGGACATAACCCAGCGACAAATACAAATTCGCCATTTGACGTTTGTCATTCAAGTCGGTGAACAACTGCAAACTGCGCAGGTTGTATTCCAGAGCCTTGTCCAAATCATCTTGATGCTCGCAGAAAACGGCCAAATTATTGTAGACCAGCGCGATGTTTTCGCGCGAGTTGTGCGCTGTAAAAATTTCTAGCGCGGCATGCGCCTTCTCCATAGCGGGCGCGAATTGCCGAGAGCGATTCAACACCCAACTTTGATTCATGAAAAGTTGGCCCATCTCCAAGGAGTTGGCGTGGTCGGCAAGCAGCACAAACGCCTGTTCATACACGCGCGTGGCGTCGTCTTTGAAACCGCGCTTCTCATACATGCGGCCAATGTTGCGCAGAAAATCCGCTTGTAATTTCGCGTCGGTCGTGGTCTTGATCGCCTCTTCACGGTGGGTAATGGCGTCGGACATTTCGCCCATGAGTTCCTTGGTTTCCGAAAGATGGATCAGCAAATCAGTGGCTGAAATTTCCCCGGCGTCAGCAAATGGCGCGGCGACCAGCGCGCGCGAAAGTGAGCGCACCGCTTCTTCATTGGCGAACGCTCGTTTGGCTTTCAAGCCACTGGCAACCAAATGCACATACGCCCGCTTCCATTCCTCGGCCAAGTGATAGTGGTAGCCCAACAGTTCGGCGTGCTCCTCTAGAGTGTTGGCGAATAATTGCTCCACATGCTCGGCCACTTGCAAATGCAAAGCCTTGCGCTTTTTAAGCAGCATGGCGCCGTACACCGACTCTTGAATCAACACATTGCGGAAGCTGAATTCAATTTCAGGAAAGCTTTGCGATTCAAAAAGTATGTCTTCATGGGTCAACTTGTCCAGCAACGCGTCCAAGTTTGGAATGTTCACAACGCGTCGCAGCAACTCCAAACGGAAAGTGGATCCAATCACCGCGGCCACATTCAGAAGTTCCTTTAATTGCGCCGGCAACCGATCAACGCGCGCGGCGATCATGCCGCTGAGGGAATTTGGAATGGAGACATCGCTTAGATTTCGCAGAATGCGGATCTCGCCGCTGTTGGTTTTTTCAACCACGCGCTCATCGCGCAAACTGCGGACGATCTCTTCTATATATAAGGGATTGCCCGCGGAGCGCTCGCGGATCAAGCGCAACAACTGCTCGGGAACTTGATCGCTGTGCAGCAAAATGCGCGCCAACTGATCGCTTTCATTGTTGTCGAAATGGCGAAACGCCACTTCAATACATTCGTGTTCGAGCAACTTACGAGCGATCGGCAGCAATCGTGCGGACGCATGATCCTTGTTGGGTCGCAGCAAAAGAAATATAAGAATCTGAGACTTACGAACCAGTCGAAACAGATGCGCGATTAATTCTATGGATGCGGCGTCGGCGTAATGCAAATCCTCCAATGTGATGGTCAACGGCTTGATGCTGGCCATGCGCTCAAACAACCAAGAAATGGCGTGAAAGGTTGCAACTTTAATTTCTTGAGCCGGCATGTGCTCCAACGGAATGTCAAACTCGGCGCCAAGATTTCCGCCAAGCATCACGCCAATAAATACGATCGCTTCCTTGGCCTCGGTGGGCAGCGCCTGCGGGTCCAAACCTAAAACTTGCGGCAACCCAGTCGCAACTTTATGCGCGGCCGTGTCGGCGACATCGTCAGAAGTGACGCCGAAGAGCCCGTGGAACAGCTCTATGAAAATGGAATACGAGGTGCAACTGGAATATGAACGACAAGCGCCCAAGACGGCCTGAATATCATTTTCTTGAAACTGTTTATTGCACTCAGCCTGCATGCGACTTTTGCCAATGCCTGGTTCAGAAACAAGGAACACCGCTTGACCTTGGCCCTTGCGAAACTTGGCGTATGCATCGCCGATGATCTTGATTTCGTTTTCACGACCAACAAGCGGCGGAACCTCGCCAATCTTTTTATCACTTACGTTGACCGCCTTGGGTTTGACCACGCGGTACACGGCAACCGGATCTTGTTTGCCCTTCACCTTGACGGGATCCATGGCGACAAACTCGAAAGCGTGGCGCGTGAGGTTGTACGTGTATGAACTCACCAAAGTTTCGCCGCTCACTGCCAGCGATTCCATGCGGGCCGCCAAGTTCACGGTGTCGCCCATCACGGTGTACTGCATTTTTTCATCGGTACCCATGCCGCCGGCAATGACCATGCCGGTGTTAATGCCGGTGTGCAATGTGAGCGGAGTTTCCAATTGAATGGGCAGAGTTTTGTTGTACTCCTCCATGGACTTCATCATGTCTAGCGCGGCGCGAAGGGCGAGCTCGGGATCATTTTCATGCGCGATCGGCGCGCCAAAGATTGCCATGATGCAGTCGCCAATAAATTTGTCCACATGACCTTCGTAGCGGGTGACAATTTCGGCCAAGTTGCGCATGCAACCATTCATAAGACTGGTGACCACTTCGGGATCCAACTTTTCGCTCATGGCGGTAAAGCCACTGATGTCCGCGAACAACACAGTGACATTGCGCCGCTCTGATTCCAAAGTTTCAACCGCGTTGCGCGGCGAACGAGTGGCGGAATTCGACACGGCCTGCGCCGGTGAATTTTTGGATGCCGCCGCGAGATCCACTCCGCAATTTCCGCAGCACCGATCATCTGCTTGAACTGGCGTGTGGCATTGAGCGCACGACACAATGGAAGATTGCGGCGACTTTAAAAAACTTCCGCAATGCGTGCAGAAGCGAACGCCTTCGCGATTGGGACATTGACACTTGGAACATGTCATGGCTGAAAGTTTCCGTGCGGATTCAATCGAGCAATCCAGCGCCAAGAATCGATGTTTGCGATAAGACTCATATGGATGATTGGGTTTGACTGCGTGGAAATTGAATCGCCTGAATGATAACGGTTTTGCAAATGGCACAAATCAGGAATGAGCTAAAGTGCGAGCGTATGAAGTCCATTTGAATGATGCGCTCACTGTTTCTCATGCAATGCAATTCCTCATACAGTAGGACGTATGATCATTCTTCAAAAAATGTGGAATTGGTTGGTGACCGAATGGCAGTGGCCGAAAGCGGCTTTATTTTGCGGCGTAATTCTAACGCTGCTGCTGAGCGCCATGCTGCCCAAATTAGGTCTGATGTATTTCTTTATTGCCATGACACTTCCCATGTATATGGTGCACCAATTTGAGGAGCATTATCACAATCGATTTTGCCTGATGTTGAATGAGAAGATTGGCAAGGGCAAAGTTGTGCTTACTCCCAAAGATGTCTTTTGGATTAATTCATTGTGGGTCTGGGCCGTAGACCTGATTGCAATCGCATTGGCATTTCTTGTGAATCCATTGATGGGATTAATTCCCGCGTACTTCATGGTGCTCAACGGCATTCTGCATTGCTTGCAAGCCATTCGGTTTCGTTCGAGTAACCCCGGACTATTCACATCACTGCTGCTGTTTTTTCCTATTGGCGGCTACACCATTTATGTGCTTTCAAATTTGCCCGACAATTGCTGGCAATATCAAACAGTGGGAATGGGCGTTGCCGTGATTGGCCATGCCGCAATACTTCTACAAGCTGGGTTGAGGATTAGAAGTTTAAAGCGGGCCGAGGGGTGATGACCGCTGAAATGTGAAGCGCTGTGTGATGATCCACGGTGCGCGCAGCAAGGCGAACTTATATGTGGTTGTGTAACTACTGTCGCGCAAAAGTTTTTGCACGCGATCTAACAGCGCCAATGCGGGATCAATGCTGTCTTTGGCCACAACACAATGGTATTTCAATCAGGCGCAGTGTGATACGCCATGAAGCCGCGCTTAGTCTTGCACAGTGATTGAAATAATCTTGTCGCCGACCTTGATCTTGTCGACCACTTCAACGCCTTTGACCACTTTGCCAAAGCATGTGTGAACGCGATCCAGGTGCGCGGTGCCGGCACGACTGTGGCACACAAAGAATTGTGAGCCGCCAGTGTCCTTGCCCGCATGCGCCATGGAAAGAACGCCGCGATCATGATGCTGATTGTTGCCAGAAGTTTCGCACTTAATCTTCCACCCTGGTCCGCCAGTGCCGGTGCCAGTTGGGCAACCACCTTGAATCACAAAGTTTGGAAGCACGCGGTGAAA
>SXGQ01126961.1_pt1 | contig 13653 bp, 14 predicted proteins | sample 3178371 | NCBI WGS metagenome assembly SXGQ01 (sample SAMN11356859, study PRJNA531348) | freshwater metagenome | isolation source: freshwater sample F1-20 | place: China: Fuxian Lake, Yuxi | collected 2017-12-25
CAAGAGGCATTCAAAGACTCGACCTTGCCAAAATTTCGATAAGGCGGATTACTCCTCGTGCACTCAGGTGGCCCCGCAGGTCTCTTCAGTGCCATAGTCGGCGGCTGGGTCAACGGCGCCTCCGGCAGCGACCCAGTGACTAGGTTGGTGAGTGCATGACGAGTCGTGTGATTCTTGACCCGACCAGCGAGAAGAACTTGACCTTCCGCGAACTTCTTGCACGGCCGAGCTCAATTGTCGGCCAAACAATCGGGCTGCTCGACATCGCAAAAGCACGTGGCGATGTTTTTCTTAATCAACTTGAGTCGCGACTTACAACTGCGGGGGCCAAAGTCTTGCGCTTTCGCAAGCCAACATTCGCCAAACCCGCACCCGTCGACCTACGCCACGAAATTGCCACCAAATGCACACTCGTAATCGAAGCCCTCGCCGATTGAGGCAGTTGTACGTCGTGCAGTGTGCACGACATAGTCGATCTTGAAACTCGCGGTGTACCCGCGATGTTTATCGCCTCAAATGTTTTTGTCCAGGCAGCCGAGTCGCAAGCAAACGCGCTCGGCTTTCCGACTGTGCAACGAGTTTTTGTGCCGCACCCGATTCAAGATCGCACCGACGACGAGATGCGCGCGCTTGCCGACTCGGCATACGACTCAATCGTTGCGGCAATTACAAAAGCTAACTAACTAATCCCAGGCGTCTTCTGGGTTGTAAGGCCGCGCACGCTTCGGCGCACTGTCACGCTTCCAAACTAAAACCCTGCGCCTGAAATAACAAACTTCATCGCCCGCCTGGTTGAACCCCTTCGTCTCGACAGTCACAACACCGCGATCAGGCTTTGAAGACGAAGGCTTTACTTCAAGCACGCGCGTCTCAGCATGAATCGTGTCACCGTGAAACGTCGGGTGCTTATGTTGCAGCGTTTCAATTTCAAGATTTGCAATCGCCGCACCGCTTACATCGGGCACGCTCATGCCAAGCACCAGTGAGTAAACCAAATTGCCGACAACAACATTGCGACCTTGCACACTTTGTTGTGCGAACCAATCATTTGTATGCAGTGGATGATGATTCATCGTGATCATGCAAAACAAATGATCATCAGCCTCGGTAATCGTCTTACCGGGCCAATGGCGATAAACGTCGCCAACCACGAAATCTTCAAGGTGTCTACCGAATGGTCGCTCGTGTATTGCCACGACCTACACGCTAATTGCCAGAGCGACGATCGTCGCGTGACTCTCTTCGCGATTCTTTAATTGTCGGAGTTACGGGCAATTCATCAGTATCGGCAAGACCATAACGCGGATCATATTTCGGCAAAGGTATCTCGCGCGTCCGGTCAGTCGTCGCATTTCGCTCTGCCCACTCGTAACGACTAGTTCGAGTCTTGTTACCCGCTACCGCATACCGCTGTAGCGATTTCAACTCGCCTGCCTGTTGCAATGCGAACTTTCCAAAACGTAACGACAAATAACAAACACCTCCGACAAGCATCGGCAACCAAAACTGAACTAACCGATAACTCAAAACGCTCACAGTTGCCGTTGTAGTCGTCAAGCCAAAACCAACTAGTGACGGAATATAAATGCCCTCAACAATGCCGAGACCACCCGGTGTAATCGGAATCGACGCAAAAACATTCGCCAGACAAAACGAAATTATGAGACCGACAACGTCAACTGAACCATTAAACGCGCGAATGAAAACAAACAATGCCGCGATGTCTAACCCCCAGTTCAACAACGACCACATGGTCACTCTTCGAAGCAACCCCGGCTCGTTAGCAAGACCTCGCAACCGCTCGCCCAAGTGCACCGCGACTTCGCCGGCTTTGTCAGAATCAAAACGAAATCGCTTTGCAACGGATCGTGTCACGCGTTCAGCACGACCTTCATGGTCGATCAATCCGAGCACGATGCCACCTGCCAACAACATCACGATCACACCAAAAATCGCCGCCGTGCCATAAAACGCGTTGACACCGCGACCCGGAATTGAAACAATTAACGCCACCCACAAAATCAGATTCAAAACAACCGCAGAGCCAACCCCAGCGGTTGCCAAAGCAAACCCAGCATCACGTCCGTTTGCACCTGCCAAAGTCATTAGCCGAAATCCCAGAGCGTTGCTTGCCGCCGAACCACCTGGAACCAAACTGCCAAGTGACCGAGTCGACAACTGAATTCGAAAAAGCGTCAATACCTTGACTTTGTCGGCATCTTGGCCGAGCGCAACGTGCGTCAACATCGAGTAGCAAAACAAGGCCGCAAACTCAAGGGCAATCCCGATCAATAGCCACGAAGTTTGTACTTCGCCCAGTTTGCTTAGTGCATCGCCAAAACCCGGCACGATCGGCAAAATAAACAACCAGAAGACCAAAAGAAAAATCGGCCATTTCGCCCATCGAAAGGTTGAACGCAGGCCGCTAGATCTGCGTCGCTTGGGGGCGCCGTTCATCTGCCCATAATACGGCTTGGTAGTGACAATTTCGGTGCACCTAAGTAGCGTTTAGCGATATGTCAGTTTCAAATAGCAGTGCAGATCTAGTCATCGCAGCGCGGACAATCGAACTCGCCGATGCAATAGTCGGCAAAGGTGTGCGCACTCTCGCCACTAATGGTGGCCCAGATGCACAACAAGTTCTTGCGTACGATCTCGCACACGCCGGTGCCGCGGTTGAAACTGCCCGCTCGATGCTTGACTACGGTGCAAAAGGCGAACTCGAGGCAAAACTCACATGCGCATTCGTCGCCGACATGGTGCATGATTTGGTAACACGTCTCGTTGGTCGTGAAAAACTCTGGGGTGTCGACCCATCAACGCTCGCGGAGTCACACGATTTTGTCCAAAAGTATCGCGAACCAGAATTTTTATCATCGTTAGCCAGCACCCCAGGCCCACGACATCTCGATAGTGAGTACGAAATGGTGCAAGACACTTTTCGCAGTTTTGCCACCAAAGTAATCGCACCACATGCTGAACATGTTCACCGAGAAAACCTCGATGTGCCAGAAGAAATAATTTCGGGCCTCGCTGAAATTGGTGCGTTTGGTCTTTCAATACCAAGCGAATACGGTGGCTTTAGTGAAGGCGGTGACGGCGAATACATGGCCAGTTGCATCGCTACAGAAGAACTTTCGCGCGCATCCCTTGGCATCGGCGGTTCATTGATCACTCGCCCCGAAATTCTCACTCGCGCACTCGTCAAAGGTGGCACTGAGGCACAAAAACACGAGTGGTTGCCAAAACTTGCGTCAGCAGAAGTGATGGCTGCAGTCGCGGTTACCGAACCTGACTATGGCAGCGATGTCGCCTCGATCAAAACAACAGCGGTTACAGCACAACAAGATGGCAAAGACGGCTACGTCATCAACGGAGTAAAAACTTGGTGCACATTCGCTGCTCGCGCCAATGTGTTGATGCTTCTCGCGCGCACTGATCCAGATCGCTCAAAGTCGCATAAAGGACTCAGCGTGCTGATCGTGCCAAAGCCCCGCGGCGAAGCCCATGGTTTCGTTTTCACACAGCCTGGCGGCGGAAAAATGGAAGGCCGCCCAATAGACACAATTGGTTATCGCGGCATGCACTCATACGAAATTGCGATTGAAAATTGGTGGGTGCCTGCCGACCATCTGATCGGCGAAACAGCGGGTCTCGGCAAAGGCTTTTATTACCAAATGGAAGGTTTTGAGAACGGTCGATTGCAAACCGCTGCGCGCGCTGTTGGAGTGATGCAGGCTGCGTACGAAGCTGCGTGCGACTATGCGAACAATCGAAAATCATTTGGCAAAAATATTGCCGAATATCAAATCATCCAGGCCAAACTCGGTCGCATGGCAGTCATCATTCAAGGCACGCGGCAGTTCAGTTATACAGTCGCCAAACTGATGGGCAAGGGTGAAGGCGCAATGGAGGCCAGCATGGTCAAGGCTTATGTTTGCAAAGCCGCCGAATGGGTTACTCGTGAAGCAATGCAGATTCACGGTGGCTATGGCTACGCTGAAGAATATTCAGTGAGCCGTTTGTTCGTTGATGCTCGAGTGCTGAGCATCTTTGAAGGCGCAGACGAAACGCTGTGCCTTAAAGTTATTGCACGACGTCTTGTCGAAACTGCAAAATAACTATCTGCAAAAATTAACTCACGAAGCGCACAAGTTCGTGCAGACTCTCGATTCTTTCGCAATCTTTGTCTAAATGAAACCCGAACGGGTCAAGCAGCAGCGGGTGCAACCCTGCATTTTGAGCGCCACCCACGTCGTTGACAAATGAGTCACCGATATACGCGATGCGATCGCGTGGCACATTCATAACTTCAATCGCTTCATCAAAAATTTGTGGCTCTGGTTTTGCCACACCGACAACGTGTGAGTCAGTGACAATCAAAACCGGCACACCTGAACCCTCGCCAACTTGGCAAACATTTTCGTTAGCCAAGGTTCGTTCAATCTGACCGCTGGCATTCGACACAATGCCGATTCGCATACCCAACAAGTGCAGCCGCCACAAACCCGCGACCGACTCGTGTAGCGGAAACCTCCATAGAAAAGCCGAGAAAACCTTGAGCAAAGCCTCAGCAGCCTTGTCAATTTTGTTTGCCGGCACGCCAGCTTCGCGTGCATATGCCTGGCGATATGAGATCCATGAGATCTGATCTATCGAACCTGCCGCTTGCGAGGCAGTTGCTTCATCGATCGCCGCCATACCTGCATAGTGACACCGAACAAGAGCGCCAAGTTTCGTGGTGCCGCCAAACGGTTCAAGTACCATGCCAGTCGTCAACGGGTCGGGCACGACAAACACACCACCCGCATCAAACAGCAACGCATCAAAACGTTTAGACATGAATTTCAAACTGCGATCTATAAAAATTCTAAGTCGCGAACTTATTTACTTCGTGTTAAGCCTGCACGGCTGCCGCGCGAAATAAACTTCAACGCCATCTTGCGGCTTGCTTCGTCAATCATTTCGTCGCCGAACATCACAGCACCCTTGCCTTCACCTTCGGTCGCCGATGAGTAAGCATCCAAAATTGCCCAAGCACGATCGAACTGCTCCTGGGTTGGCGAGAAAACTTCGTTCAAAATTGCAACTTGATCTGGATGCAACGCCCATTTGCCGTCGTAGCCAAGTGTTCTGGTGCGCTGACAATAATTCTTGAAACCCTCAGAATCTCTTATATATAGGTACGGTCCATCGATTACTTGTAAACCGTTGGCTCGACCTGCCATCAAGATTTTTGAAAACACATAGTGAAAATGATCGCCGGGATATTCGGCGATCTGCACCCCACCCGTGAGCACCGGCATCTCCATGCTCGCTGCGAAGTCGGCTGGTCCGAAAATTATCGTCTCAAGTCGCGAGCTTGCCGCACAAATTTCCTCGACGTTGATCAATCCGCGTGCAGTTTCGATTTGTGCTTCAATGCCGATGTGGCCGATCGGCAAGCCATTAGCAATCTCAACTTGGCGCAGCAATAAATCTGTCGCCACGATCTGGGCTGCAGTTTCAACTTTTGGCAACATAATTTCATCGAGTCGCTCGCCTGCTCCGGCGACAACTTCGATGATGTCAAATGCCGTCCACTTCGTGCTCCAGTCGTTGACTCGCACGCACATAACTTTGTCGCCCCAATCTTGCGTGCGAATTGCGGTCGCAATTTTTGCGCGAGACGACTCTTTTTCTTTTGGCGCAACAGCATCTTCAAGATCTAGAAAGACCATGTCGGCGGGGATGCCTGGGCCTTTGCCCATCATTTTTTCTGAAGATCCTGGGATTGACAAACAAGAGCGGCGGGGCAAGTTTCGTGAGCGTGCTGACATGCTTAAAATCCTACATCGCACGCCACACGAGCGCGCTTACATCGCGCTGTGGCGCAGCAACTCTGTCGAGGGTGGGCACTCGGCGACGAGTGGTTGCGACATGTCATCGCTGACGCCATCTTTCGAAATCACGCGCGAAAACAAACTCGTCGACAATAGATCAACTTCGTTTATCGCATCACCAGCGATCATCGCCGACCATAACGGCGCTGGCAATCGTGTGCCACACGCTGTCACTAGCCACACAGGTTTTTGCATAACGTACCCGAGTGCCGCAACTGCATAACTGCCCGAACTACATAAAACTTCTGTTGACCCTGCGGCCAAGGCTTCAACAATCAAAACATCGCAACTACTGATAGCCCGAGCGAGTTCTTCAAATTGCACGAGCGTCGCGTCAACATCCATCGATATAAGTCGCTCAACAGCAGCATCACCGTCGCCATTGCTTTCAACTACACATAGTTTTACATCGCCACGCGAGGCCAAAGAGTTCAACACTGCTGTTGGCCAACCGACAACACATACAACAGCATCTTGCGACACAGCATTGCGCAAACTCTTTATCGTCAAATCGTTTTTAATTTCTTCTTCGCAGTTACGCATCGCCACAAACGGATCAAGCGCACCAAGTACATGACTGCACAACCACCACAGCGGCCCACAAGTCGGATGCCGTTGCACAATTCGTCGCGCTGCCAGCACAATCCCTGCCGATTCGTGACCAAGGCCACTCAGCGCTGCCGCAGTCTCACGCACCAACGAAACTGGGTCAGCGCCGCGTGCCCGCGCCACATATCGCAAATGCTCAATTGGGTGCATTTCCAAAACGCTACCCCCGACTTGCTACCGTCTTTGCTGATGATTGTTTCGCCAAATCTCGACACCCAGCTTCAGCCTCTCAACGGCGACGCCCGCCCTCTCGAAGAATGGCTGACTACTTTTCATTTGGTATCGATCGTGCTTGATCCGTTCACCAATGAAAGTGCCTGGATTCTGCCAACTGCTGTTCGCATCTTGCGACAATTTGGCGGCGCTTCGGTTCGCACCAATTTTGTCGTCACCGCAACCGCACAAGAGACTCGCGAATTTCTCGGACCATACGCCGATGAGTTTTTAGTTTTCAGCGATCCGTCGCGAACATTTGTTAAACAACTTGCGCTAACAGAACTACCGGCGTTCGTCTACATCCAAATCGATGGCACTGTGCCAGTGCACGCGCAGGGATGGAACGCCAAGGCCTGGAACAGTGTTGCCGAACACATCGCCACCGTCGTTTCGTGGCGCAAGCCCAGCATTCCATCTGCTGGCGACCCGGGTTCTTTCAAAGGAACACCCGCACTCGTCTAATTCGGGTTTGCTAATAGCCTGTAGTCGTGGCAAAAAAACAACCTGAGCCATTCGTCAACTCGCCGTTATTGCCACTCGGTCCAGACAAAACTGTTTACCGAAAAATTACTAGTGACGGCGTAACAACCGAAAAAACAAATCTCGGTACCTTTCTTCGAGTTGACGCAAGCGCTATCACTACTCTGACTGAGCACGCAATGCGCGACATCGCACATTTATTGCGCACCGAACATCTTCAACAACTTGCCGATATTCTCAAAGATCCGCAGGCAAGCGCCAACGATCGTTTCGTCGCACTTGACCTGTTAAAAAACGCCAGCATTAGTGCTGGCGGTGTGTTGCCGATGTGCCAAGACACAGGCACAGCGATAGTCAAAGCCTCTAAGGGTCAACTCGTCTTCACTGGTGGTGGTGACGAAGAAGCAATCGCCAAAGGCATCTACAACACTTACCAAACTTCGAACTTGCGCTACAGCCAACTAGCGCCAATCACAATTTTTGAAGAAGTCAACACCAACACGAACCTGCCCGCTGAGATAAAAATTTCAGCAACCGATGGCGACGAGTTTAAGTTTTTGTTCAGTGCCAAAGGCGGCGGCTCGGCAAACAAGAGTTACTTGTTTCAAGAAACAAAAGCTTTACTGAACGAAAAAGTCTTATTGCCTTGGCTCTTTGACAAGATGCAAACTCTCGGCACTTCTGCCTGCCCGCCTTATCATCTTGCAATTGTCATTGGCGGCACTTCTGCTGAATATGCAGTTGAGACCGCAAAACTCGCCAGCACAAAATATCTAGATTCACTACCAACACATGGCTCTCGAACAGGTCATGCATTTCGCGACATTGATCTTGAAGCCAAAGTTCTCAAACTCGCCCAACAAACTGGCATCGGTGCTCAATTCGGTGGCAAATATTTCTGCCATGACGTTCGCGTTATTCGCTTGCCACGTCATGGCGCAAGTTGCCCAGTTGCAATGGCTGTTTCGTGTAGTGCTGACCGACAAGCGCTCGGCAAAATCACAAAAGACGGCATTTTTCTCGAACAACTCGAACAAGACCCAGCAAAATTCTTGCCAGAAATAACTGAAGAAGATCTTTCAACCGAAGTCGTCAACATCGATCTCAATCGTCCGATGAGCGAAGTACGTGCCACACTCTCGAAATATCCAGTGAAGACTCGCGTAATGCTCAACGGTCCAATGATCGTTGCTCGCGATATCGCCCACGCCAAACTCAAAGAGCGCCTCGACTCGGGCAAAGGACTTCCCGATTACTTCAAGCAATACTGCGTCTATTACGCCGGCCCCGCAAAGACACCGACAGGTTTCGCATCGGGTTCATTCGGTCCGACGACTGCCGGCCGAATGGATAGTTACGTCGAAGAGTTTCAGCGTGTTGGCGGCAGTTTGGTGATGTTGGCCAAAGGCAATCGCTCAACTCAAGTAACCCAGGCCTGCAAAACACATGGCGGCTTTTATCTGGGATCGATCGGCGGCCCCGCTGCGCGCCTCGCGCAGGACTGCATCACCAAAGTTGAAGTACTCGAATACGAAGAACTCGGTATGGAAGCCGTCTGGAAAATCGAAGTCAAAAACTTTCCCGCGTTCATCGTCGTCGACGACAAAGGCAACGACTTCTTTGAAATTGTCAACGCGACAGCGCTGGGCACGCCAGTTCAAATTCGCAAATAGTGTCGCTGGTCGAAGAGAGAATCTCTTGCCCGCTCGGGCAATGGAAGGGCGAACCAGGTCGGTGTCAACTCTGCAACTCAGTCATCGAATCAACTCGTCGTCGAACCTGGTGCTCAAACAAATGCGGACGCGAGTGGCAACGCAATCACATCTGGCGTTTTGCCAGATCAGCTGCCAAACGGAGAGCAAAATATCGATGCCAGCGACTTGGTTGCACAGCTGAACGTCGCGACTGCGAAGTCAATCACATCAACCCCCGCAACGGCGCAGGCTACGGTCCAGGGTGTCACCATCACTTGAACCCCGATCATCATGGCATCGGCGGTCTTGAAGTTTTGTGTCATGCACATCACGCCGAAGTCACCGCGGCTCAAGCCAAAGAGCGCGCAGCTAAACGAGCTGCAAACCGACCAGCTCCCGCAAAGAAAACTCGCCGCAAAGCAAAGCGCGTGCTAAAAAAATTAAATTAGCGACTTCATCGCCGCGCGAGTGTCGGCAGCCTCTTGCGGGTCGCTACTAAATTCAACCGCAGCAAAATCGGTTACACCGATGCCAGCCAAATCAGCAACGCGCTGTTTAACCTGCTCGGCTGAGCCAGCAATCACGATGTCAGCGGGTCCAGCCGCACCTTCGTGGTCGAGCATCGCGCGATAACTCGGCAACTGACCGTAAATCTGAAAAACCTTCGCCGCAGTTTCGGTCGCCCGAGCAACATTGTTCGTAACACAAACTGGTAACGCCGCAATCACGCGTGGCGCTTTGCGCTCGGCTTTCTTGGCCGCCTCAACAATTGTCGGCACAGTTAAAGACTTCAAAGTTTTAGGCCCCGTGCACCATGTCAAAGTGCCGTCAGCAAGCGTGCCAGTAACACGCAACATTTGTTCACCAAGCGCGGCAACAACAACCGAAAACGGCGAAGACCCGACACCAGAGAGCGAACCGCGCGTCGTCAAAGTCTCGCCTGCAAAATTTGAATTCTCACATCGCGAGAGAGGCATCAAAATCGATAGATATTCGCGCAAATGCCGCACCGGCTTTTCATACGACATGCCGAGCATGCCTTCAATCACAACTTTGTGACTGAGACCAATACCCAAACAAAGTCGACCCTTCGAGGCCGCGTTTACTGTGTGGCACTGCTGTGCAATTGCCATTGGATGCCTCGGGTATGTCGGCACGACACTCGTACCAAGTTCAATTCTCGGCACTTCACGACCGACGATTGCTAACGCAGTTAAAGCATCATGACCAAAGATATTTGGCGCCCAATAACTTGCAAATCCATCACGCTCCGCCTGTCGTGCTTCGGCGACAACATCATCGATTGTTCCTGAATTTACGGTTCCACCAAAGATTCCAATTTTCATATTCTGTTGCCCCTGTCAGGTTTTCTGTTTGCTTAACAACTTAGACGGCGCGCAACTTGATGTCGCATTCGAGCGCGATTACGGGGTCGACTCAGGCGTTGGCTCAACCACAGAATCAACTGGCTCGGGCATCACGTCATTTGCTGCTGCAGAGTCATCGCGAAACTTCGATTCAAGGCATTCACCTTCTCTGAATGGCGCAATGTCGAGAGCCCGTGCAACAGCAACAGCAAAAACACTTCGACCTTTTGGTGAAAGATGCACGCCATCAGCATTGAGTACACTTTTCTCTTTAGAAATCGTCTCCCAATCAAGAACCGAAACATTTTTTGACTCGCCTGCAATCACGTTTATCGCCGCATTTACTTCGCGCTGAGAATTTCTGAACAGAGAAGTCGTCACTAACAAAACTGGTCTCGGCGCAAGTTTTGCCACAATCTTGCGCATCTGCTTGGCATACGAATCTTTATTGCCTTCGTAGTTTGTGCCGAGAAAAACGACTGCGGCATCCCAACCTGCTTCAGCATTAAGTCGCTGATCAAGAACACGCACACCAAACTCGGCAAACCTGCTGGCTTCGGCCTCGATTGCCACCTGCCAACCGAGAGGCACGAGCGCGTCGCACATTTCGTTGCCGTAGCGACTCGAAGTTGAAGCCATGATCGAATCTCCAATCATCAATAGTCGATTTCCGCTAACTTTCGGGCCGATCAACCCACCCGCCACCTCAGGCAACGCAATTTCAAAGCCTTCGGGCAAAGTTATTGCCGTGCCGAAGTCATAACCAGGTATTCGACCGACTCCTGACAACTCATCTGAGCCGCCACTGCCGATGCTGAGCGAGGCGCAACTTGCCAGAAATATTGCACCAACTACAAAAATCAGTTTTTTGATCAAGCCACCGTCACTTCGACTCGCGCATCATTGAAACACGCGCCACTTGCCAAATCGTTTAAATCATCGGGCGCAAAAGCATTCGATGTCAAACCTGTTTGTATTGCACGCATCCACAAGCCTTTTGGTATGAAGCACACGCCAGGCCGCATTGTTTCGTCAATGACCAAATCAATTTCAATCGACGCCACATCATTTCGCACTCTCACCCGCTGGGCATCGGTCAATTTGCGTTGCGCTGCATCTTGCGGATGCATTGAGATAGCGACACGCGGTGGGTCGGTGTCGGCAAACATCGAGTTGATCGTGTGCGATGTCGCCGGCGAAATCAAAACCAACGGATACTTTTTTTCAGACTCGCGATACTGCGGAAGCGGCAGTTCACTTTCAGCGACAAATAAGCGTGCTCGCTTGTCGCTAAAAGTCGGCCAAGTATCTTTAAATTGCACTGTCGTACCCACTTTGCGCAACTGCAAAGAATGCTTCTTCTGCTTGGCAATTCGATCGGCAATGAATTGCGGGTCGCCATTAAATTCATCGGCACTAAAACCCAATCGAATCGCTAGCGCTGCTGCGAGTTCGTTGTTCGTGCGCGATTCTCCAACACGCTCAATGACAGGGCTTATCACTTGTGCCGTATACGAACCATAAGAACCCACTAGATCATGAACTTCGAAATGCGTTGTCGCCGGCAAAACCACATCAGCAAACTTTGCCGTGTCTGTCATAACTTGATCGTGTACGACCGTGAAAATTTCTTCGTTTGCTAAACCGGCGAGCATGCCGACTTGATCGACTGCAGTTACCGCAGGGTTCGCACCCTGAATCAAAAATACTTTTGCTTTAACTGGCCAAGCGCCAGCATCGCCACGCAATACGCGACCGACGTGATTCATATTCAAAGTTCGTTGTGTTGGTCTAGCCACATCTTTGGGCCACGGTGCGCGAACATCAATTGAAAAACCATCGCTGGTCGAAGCCAAAATGCCGGAACCATTTGTGCCAAAGTGCCCAGCAACCAACCACAAACCAAGAACAGCCAACACACTGCTGCCGCCGTTGCGGTTTCGTTCAGGACCATAGCCCATTCGCAAAACTGCTGGCTTCGTATTTGCAATCAACTCAAACAACTCGCGTATTTTGTCGAGAGGAACATCACAAATTTTGCTTGCATCTTCGAGTGAGTATTTACTCGCCGCTGCCAAAAACTCTTTGCTGCCAGTTGTATGCGACTCGAGAAACTGAGTTGCAACTTTGCCTGCGCGGGCAAGTTCATTGCTCAATGCATATGCCAAAACCACATCAGTTCCGGGTCTCACTGCCAGATGTAAATCTGCTCGCGATGCAGTGCCTGTTTTACGAGGGTCGACGACAACAAGTTTGCCCCCTGCCTTTTGAACCTTCGCCAATAGTGGCAACAAATGTGTGCCACTAACTGCTGGGTTAGCGCCCCAGACAACCACGAGTTTTGCGTCGACGACATCGAGCGTGTCAATGCTCAGCATTTCGCCGAATACCTGATCCCATGCGGCGCCATAAGTTGCGGCACAAATCGTATGCAAAATTTCTGGCGTACCCAAACGAGCAAACAGATGCGGCGTCAAATATTTCGCCTCAAGCTTTGGTGCCGATGAGTTATAAAGATAAGGCAGCACCGAATCAACACCGTGACTCGAAATTGCTGCTTTTATTTTTTCGGCAACTAAATCGAGAGCTTCATCCCAAGTTGCAGATCGAAACTCACCACTACCCTTTGCCCCAACTCGAATCAACGGCGTCATTATTCGTTCAGGCGAGTAAACCCGGTCAGCATGGTGTTTAACTTTTTTGCAAATCCAACCGTCTGTCAGTGGGTTTGATAACTCATCAACTGGTGCAGCATCAACTTTCGTGATTCGACCAAGTGTCAATGTCACTTCAAGCGAACATGCATCGGGGCAATCTAACGGACAAGCCGTTCGCACCAAGATTTTTTCGGCGACTTTTTCAGCGACATTGTCCACACATCTATTATCGCACGCGCGTTGCTTGCCCTTTGTGGCCTATTAAGTTGTTGATTCTTCGGTAGACAACTCGTCAAACGTGTCGATGTTGCGAAGTTGCTTAAATTTATACCAAAAAATACCGACGATGCCGAGGGTTGCTATACCTCCACCGACGACAGTTGACTTCACCCCGACGAGTTGCGATACCGCCCCCGACTCAAAGGCACCAAGTTCGTTTGTTGCGCCGATGAAAACATTTTCAACTGCCGAGACGCGACCGCGTTTGTCGTCGGGCGTCACTAGTGGCACGATTGCGCCACGAACAAACACGCTAATCATGTCACCCGCACTCAAAATCATGACCGCGAAAAACGCAACCCAATAATTGCTCGTCAGACCGAGCACGACAGTGCCCAAACCAAATACGCCGACTGCAATCAACATTGACCGACCCACGTGTCGTCGAATTGGCCTGAATGCCAAAAACGCAGCCGTGCTTGCCGCGCCGATACCGACAGATGCGCGTAACCATCCGTAGGCAACGTCG
>SXGQ01478955.1_pt1 | contig 13652 bp, 11 predicted proteins | sample 3178371 | NCBI WGS metagenome assembly SXGQ01 (sample SAMN11356859, study PRJNA531348) | freshwater metagenome | isolation source: freshwater sample F1-20 | place: China: Fuxian Lake, Yuxi | collected 2017-12-25
ATTTGCATCCAGCGAGTAGAACCAGACGCCCGGCACACCCGCGCGGTCATACACGTAGGTGCGCAGGTTCAGTTCCATGAAGTTCGAGATGCCGGGCACGGCGGGCAGGAAGCGGGGACGGATGTTCCGCATGAAAAACGGCACGACGCCGAGATACGCCTTTCCGTCATGCGTATCGACAAACAGCCCCTCCGGGAGGGTCGCCTGAATTTCCGCCGCCGAATGTTCCCAGTGCAGAAAAAGCAGATCGCGCCATTGCTGATACATGACCGGCCGGCCCGCTGGCCGCGTGCAGGCCGCGAGTCGCTGCGCCAGGCAGGGAATGCGCGGAGTCCTCACGGAGGAAATCATCTGGCCGAAGATATAGCGCAAAGTCCGGGCAGGAACAAACTTTCAAGCTGGCGCGTTCGTCATGCGGGCGGGTTTGCGTAATGCAAGAATTGCCGTCAACATGTCGGGCGTGAGGCAGAAATCTGAGCCGACCTCTGGAGCGATCCTGACTCCATCGACGCACCACGCATGAATCCTTCATCCGTCAACGATGGGATGCTTCTCGTCCATGCCGCGACGACCCTGTTCATGGTGGGAGTCATCTGGTTTGTGCAGCTGGTTCATTATCCGTTGTTCCACCGCGTCGGCGAGCCGGGGTTTGCTGAATACGAGCGTCAGCACACGCGAAGCACTGGTTTCGTGCTGGTGATTCCGATGCTGGTTGAGCTCGTGACCGCAGTCGCATTGACCTGGCGGCTGGGAGGAGCGCTCGTGTGGATCGGGCTTGTCCTGCTGATGGGCATTTGGCTGAGCACCTGGCTCTGGCAGGTACCCGCCCACCGTCGGCTGGAACACGGATTCGATGCCGCTACGCATCGCCGGTTGGTGAAAACAAACTGGGTGCGAACCATCGCGTGGTCAGCCAGGGGTATCCTCGCCCTCATGCTGCTCGTGGTCCCGCGATCCTAATTTACCAAGATGAAAACGGATTCATCCCTGGATGTCATCATCATCGGCGCCGGTATCACTGGTTTGATCGCCGCGGCCACACTGCAATCTTCCGGAGCGTGCGCCCTGGTGTTGGACAAAGGGCGAGGTGTGGGCGGGCGGATGGCGACGCGGCGAACGAACTTGGGCGCATTCGATCACGGTGCTCAGTTTTTCACCGCGCGCGATCGGCAGTTTCGTTTGCGGGTCGAGGCTTGGGAGACGGCGGGGATCGTGAGGGCATGGGCGACTGGATTTGCGCTGGCCGATGGAACGCTTAAGCGCGATGGCGAGACCCGTTTCTGCGGCGTTACCGGCATGTCGTCGATCGCGAAGCATCTCGCGCATGGGTTGGATTTCCGGGTCAATGCGAAGGTCGTCTGCGTGCAGACCGAGGGTGATGGCTGGGTGGTGACGACGCAAGCCGGCGAACGCTTCTCGGGTCGAGCGTTGCTGCTGACGTCGCCCGTACCACAGAGCCTGGAGTTGCTGGCCACGGGAGATTTCCCATTGCCCGAACCGGTGCGAAGCGACCTCGATCGCATCGAGTATACGCCCTGCCTGGCCGTGCTGGCTCAACTGTCGGGCCCCAGTCACATCCCGGAACCGGGCGGGCTGTGGTTTGAAGGCGAACCTATTTCCTGGATGGCGGACAACCAGCGCAAGGGAGTGTCCTCGGGCGCTGGGGCGTCCGTCACCATCCACGCCGGCCCGCAATTCAGCCGCGCGCATTGGGAGACGCCGGAAGCCGCAGTCACCGCGACGTTGCTCGTAGCCGCAGCACCGTGGCTGGGCAGCGTGCCGGTGCAAACGCAACTACATCGCTGGCGCTACAGTCTGCCGCTGCGCGTGCATCCGGAGCGCTTTCTCCTGCTGCGTGACCCCGCGCCACTCGTCTTCGCCGGCGATGCCTTCGGCGGACCGAGGGTGGAAGGCGCGGCGCTCTCTGGTTTGGCGGCTGGTGCTGCACTGGCTAAGCTTCCCTAAATGATCACGCGCAAAACAAGTCAGCCACTGGAGAATCGATCCGCCGGCCTCGTCTCGGGTTCGCTCATCGGCGACGCGCTCGCCATGCCGGTCCATTGGTATTACGACCGCGCTGCGCTGCACCGCGACTACGGCGTTGTGCGAGACTATCTCGCCCCCCGAAATCCGCATCCGGACAGCATTCTCTGGCGTTCGGCCTACACGCCGCTGAATGAACGCGGGGACATCCTGCACGAGCAGGCCCAATACTGGGGACAGCGCGGCATTCACTATCACCAGTTCCTGCGCGCGGGCGAAAACACCCTCAATCTCCAACTTGCCCGGGTGCTCCTCAAATCTCTCGGCGAGCGCGGGGGTTATGACGCGGAGGATTATCTTCAGCGCTATATCGAATTCATGCTCACGCCGGGCCGGCATCGCGATACGTACGTCGAAGAATGTCACCGAAAATTCTTTACCGCCTACGCCCGCGGCACCAACCCGCGCAAGTGCGGCGGCAGCGATATCCACATCGGCGGCCTGGCCCACGTCGGTGTGCTCTGCGGCTTTCTCGGCAGCGATCTTGGTGCGGCCCGGGAGGCTGTGCGCGAGCACGTGCAGCTCACGCATCGAGATCCGGAATTGTTGAAAGCGGCCGATGCCCTCGTCCGAATGCTGGTCACCGTGCTCGCCGGCGGCGGGCTGCGCGACGCGATCCTTGAGCACGGCAGCGACTGGTTTTCCAAGGGCAAGGCTGAGCAGTGGTCATACGAGTCGGATGAAGTCGTCATTGGCCAAAAGGTCAGTCCGGCCTGCTACATTGCCGACGCTTTCCCTGCCGCTCTATTTCTGGCATGGAAATATTCGGACAACTTCGAAGCGGGCGTCATCGCCAATGCCAACGTCGGCGGAGACAATTGCCATCGGGGCGCGGTCGTTGGCGCGCTGCTCGGTGCGGCCGCGGGAAAATCTCGGATCCCGGCGAGATTCTGCGATGGATTGCACGACACCGTTGTCCTTCACTTCGCCTCGGCCATAGGCTAAGTTTTTTGGGGAGCCGAGTTTGCTTTTCACCCACCGCCCACTAACATGCCAACTATGATAAATGATTCATTCTCGCGCGTTTTTCCTGAATTCAGTCTCGCCCGCCTGCTCAAGACGGTGTTCGAACCCAAGCCGGGCCAGCGCATCGGCATCCTGATTGATCTGGCGGACCCCAGGCAGATCGAGGGTTTCGCTTTCCTCAAGGATTGCGCGCTAACGATCCAGCGCCACGCGCACGATGTTTTTTATCAAGGCCTTAAGAACGGTGTCATGGCGGAGTTGGGTTTGTGCGGCGGCGAAATGTTCGCCTACCAGATCACGGGCGGCAGCAACCTGGACTTGCCCGACGCCGTGTGGACTCCCGAAGGCCGCGAGGTCAGTCTCAGGAAAGATGTTTACCCACACTTCGACATCCTGCTCTGCATCTCGACGTATTCGGCGACCGCGCCGCTCACGGCGTTCGCGAAACAGTTTGGTTTTCGCGGCGCGACGCTGCACGGCGTCAACCCGACCATTCTGCGCACCGGCCTCTCGGTGGACTACAACGAGGTCAGTCGCCAGGCGGAGAAGCTGCGTCTCGCGATGACGCGGGCCGACGCCTTCGAGATCGACTTCGAGGTGGCGGGGCAGAAGGCCACCTTGAAGCTCATCTGCGATCGACAGGAGGCGCAAAAGAGTCACGGCCTGTGCCGCGGCGACAAGCCCGATGTCGCCAATCTGCCCGCCGGCGAAGTTTATTTCGTGCCGACCGGCGCGGAAGGACAGTTTCCCCGGCTCTACGAGGACGGAAGCCTCGGAGTTCTGGACGTGACCGGCGGGAGTATCCGCAAGGCGACGCTCCTCTCGGGCAACCAGAAAACCATCGACGCCCACAACCAATTGCTGGCGTCCGACCCGGCGACGGGCGAGTTGGGCGAGCTGGGATTTGGGACCCAGGATTTGCCGGCCTCGGGCCGAGACATCCAGGACGAGAAGATCCTCGGAACGCTTCACGTGGCGACGGGCCGAAGCGATCATCTGGGCGGGCACCTGACGCCGGAAATGTTTAAGATGGCGAGGAACGCGACGCACAACGACATCCTTTTTTCGTCCACCAAGACTCCGTCCATCCGCGTGCCGCAGGCCCGCATGTTTCGCAACGGGAAGATGGAAGTGGTCATCGAGAACTACCGGCCCGCGCGTTATCTCGAACAAGCGCTGAACTCGTGAGTGCGCCGGACTTCTACGAAACGGAACGTGCGCTCTCGGAATACCTGCTTTTCCACTACGGCTCGCCGGTGCAAGCGATGCCTTGGTCCTTCGGCCCTATCGCTGGGCTCAACTATCCCGCACGCTGCATCTCTGAGTGTTTGGATCCGGCGCGACTGCCGGCCCGGGCGCGGGGGCTGGACCTTGGCTGCGCCGTCGGTCGAGCCACGTTCGAACTGGCGCGGCACTGTTCGGAAGTCATCGGCATTGATTACTCCCATGGCTTCATCGGAGTCGCGCGCCATCTGCAACAGCACGGCTCCACCTCCTACGCTTACGTCGAGGAAGGACTGCTGACCACGCCTGGCACCGCAGAAGTGCCGGCCGGCATCGACCGCAGCCGGGTCACATTCGAGCAAGGTGATGCCCAGGCCTTGCGGTCGGACCTTGGACAGTTCGACGTCGTGCTGATGGCGAATCTGGTGGACCGCCTCCGCGACCCAAGCGAATGCCTCAACGCCCTGCCGACCCTCGTGCGGACGGGCGGGCAATTGATTCTCACGACGCCTTGCACCTGGCTCAACGAATACACGCCCCGGTCGAATTGGCTCGGAGGCTTCGCGCAGGACGGGCGTCCGGTCAAAACGTTCGCCACCCTCCACGCGGGGCTTGATCCCCACTTCACGTTGGTGCGGACGCTCGACATGCCTTTCGTGATTCGCGAGCATGCGCGCAAGTTTCAGTGGAGCGTCGCTCAGGCCACGGTTTGGCTTCGGCGATAATCTGGCCGGCTCAACAAGCCTGCGCGCCAGCCTCCCGCTGCAACTTGACCACTGGATCAACGCATGAGCCGAACGCGGATCATTATCACGGTCGTCGGGTTCCTCATCACCTTCGCCTGGCTGCTCGTGCCGGAGCTCAAAGCGAGCCCGGCGGTGCTCTGGCCCAGCGTGCTGGCGGTGGGACTGGCCTTCGTCACTCGCGACATTTATCTCTCGCTCTTCCTCGGCGCGTTCAGCGGAGCCTTGCTGCTGCACGGCGGGAATCCCTGGACCGGGTTTCACGATCTGTTGATCGGCCGCTTGATTCCCTCCCTGATGGATCGCTGGAACATCAGCGTGCTGATCTTCACGCTGATGATGGGAGGCTTCGCCGAAGTGCTGACGCGCAACGGCGGTATGGCCGCGCTTTCGGGCTGGGTAATGGGGCAATCGCGCAGCCCAAGACGCGCGGGGCTGGGTGCCTATCTCATGGGCTGGCTGGTGTTCTTCGACGGTTTGGCGAGCTCCGTGTTGGTCGGCAAATCTATGCGCCCCATCGCCGACCGCGCCGGTCTCTCCCGCGAGAAACTGTCCTTCATCGTCGATTCCACTTCCGCACCCATCGCGGGACTGTCCTTGATCTCCACCTGGGTGGCCTACGAGATGTCCGTCATCCGCGAGGGCCTCACGAACACGGGCGACGCCGCGCTCGCCGAGGCCGTCGCGCCTTTCTCATGGCTCGTCCTGAGCCTGCCCTTCCGCTTCTACAACTGGTTCATGCTGGTGCTCGTCTTCCTGCTGATTTGGTTCATGCGCGACTGGGGCCCGATGCTCGCCGCGGAAAAAGCCAGCCGCCTGAAACCTCGCCTGGCTGCCGAGCCAGCACCGGCTGCCGTTAACGAATCGCACTCTGGCCTCGCCCTAGTGCCGCTGGGCGTATTGGTGTTCAGTGTCTTCGGCGGATTGTTCATCAGCGGCGGCGGGCTGAAACAGACCTTCACGTTCACCCACCTCGTGGAAGCCATGGGCAAGGCCGATGCGGCGGCCGTGTTCGTCCTAGCCACCGCGCTCGCCACGGCAGTGGCGCTGGCCATGACCGCACTGTGGAGGGGGAAACCTTCGGGACCTGAACCCCGCGAGAGTGGAACTCACGCCTTTCTGCACGGCATGCAACAGATGTTTCTGCCCACGCTCATCCTCGTGTTCGCGTGGATGCTCAACAGCGTGATCAAGGAACTGGGCGCTGCCAATTATCTGGTCGCCCTGCTCGGGGATCGGCTGCCGTCAGCGTGGCTGCCCGCGCTGGTGTTCCTGCTGGCGTCACTCATCTCCTTCAGCACCGGCACGTCTTGGGGCACCATGGCCATCGTCATGCCGCTGGCCGTTCCGCTGGCCGTGAAATTCACCGCTTTCCAGGCTGGCATGACGGAAAGCCCCATCCTCGTGGCGACGGTGGGAGCGGTGCTGGCGGGCGCCGTCTTCGGCGATCATTGCTCGCCGATTAGCGACACTACGATCGTCTCGGCCTTCAGCAGCGATTGCGAAGTGATGGCTCATGTGCGAACGCAACTGCCCTACGCGCTGACCGCCGCCGCCATCGCCACGTTCCTCGGTTACCTGCCAGCCGGCTACGGAATCTCCCCGTGGTGGTTGCTCGGCGCGGGTGCCGTGGTGTGCTGGCTGTTGGTCCGCTATCGGGGCGAGCGGGTAAAGGCATCCGCCCTCCCGTGACCAAGGCGCCACCCATTGCTCGCATGACTACGAGTTCCTCCCATGATCCCCGTCCCAAACCCACCGGCAACAGCCCGCTCGTGCTGCAGGTTCGTGACGTCTCGAAAGCTTATGCGGGTCGCCCGGTGCTGCGGGACGTTTCCTTTCAGCTGCACGCGGGCCAGCGGTTGGCGCTCACCGGCCCTTCGGGGAGCGGCAAGACCACGTTGCTCAATTGCCTGGGCGGGGTGGATCGTCCTGACTCCGGTTCGATTGTGTTGCACGGCGACACGCTGGAAAAACTTTCCAGCGATCAGCTCGCGAGGGTTCGACGCCAACGGGTCGGCACGGTGTTTCAATTCTTCCATCTCCTGCCCACGCTCACAGCGTTTGAAAACGTCGAGTTTCCGTTGCAGTTGATCGGGGTGCCGCCGCACGAGCGGCAGCAGCGCGTGCAGTCGCTCCTCGAACGCGTCCATCTCACCGCGCGCGCCGGGGCCTTTCCCGCGCAGCTTTCCGGCGGCGAAATGCAGCGGGTGGCCATCGCGCGGGCGCTCATTCACCAACCCGACCTCATCCTCGCCGACGAGCCGACCGGCAATCTGGATTCGGCCAATGGGGAAAACATCCTCGCGCTGCTGCACGATCTCACGGAAGAAACGCACACGGCGTTGGTGCTCGTGACCCACAGCCTGGAAGCGACCCGCATCTGCCATCGCACGATTCACCTGCGCGATGGCGCGGTGGTCTCGGAGACGCTCCATTCCTGATTGCATGGATGCTCTCTCTGCGAGCGGCTTGACGGCCACCCTGCTGCGAAAATTCGCGCTGCGGCATTGGCGGGCCGCGCCCCGGCAGTCCGCGTTGCTGGTTCTAATCCTCGCGCTCGGCGTTGCCGTGTTCTTCTCCATCCGCCTGGCCAATCGCGCGGCGCTGGCCAGTTTTCAAAACTTCACCGACCTGATCACGCAGGAAAGCGATTGGCTGATCACCGCGCCAGCGGGTCTGTTGCCGGAATCATTATTGCCGGAATTAAGGGAGCGCTTGAACTCGCAACCGGTCAGCATCATCCCCGTCTTCGAGACCACGGCGGCCCTTCCGCAAACCGATCCGGACGAAGCCATCGGGTCACGCGAAACTTTTCAAGTGCTCGGCGTGGACCTGATCGGGGTGCAAAATCTTGCCGCCCGACGGCTTCAGGATCGTTCGTGGTTTGGGCAGGCCAACCCCTCTACGGAGGCGGCGGGCAACGCGGATGGATTTTGGCGGATCTTCCAAAATCCGCGTGCGCTCTTCATCAGCGCGGCGCTGGCGGCGCGTGACCAACTCAAAACGGGCGACCCGTTGACGCTGGTCGTGAACGAGCAAATCGTAACGCTCGAAATCGCGGGAATTATTCCGGCCACCGCGGAAGGCCCCCAGGCTCCTGCCACCCTGCTCGTCATGGACCTGCCCGCACTCCAGAAGCTCACCGGCCAGAGAGGCGCACTGAGCCGTATTGAGTTTGTCGTGGAAAACGGCCCGGAGGTCGAAGCGCAGCGTGCACGACTGCGAGAGTTGCTCGAGAGTTGGAGCGGGGAACGCTGGCTCGTCTCTTCGCCCGCCGATCGCCGGGCGAGCGCCGCCACGATGACACGGGCCTTTCGCGTCAACCTCACCATTCTTTCACTGATTGCTTTACTGGTCGGACTCTATCTCATCTTTCAGGCACTGGACGGGGCGGTCGTCCGGCGGCGGGAGGAAATCGGAATTCTGCGATCGCTCGGCGTCGAGGAATATCTAATCCGACGCGTGTGGTTGCTCGAGGCGGCGCTGTTGGGGTTGGCGGGCGGAGCGCTTGGCGCGGTGCTCGGTTGGGCCGGCGCGCAGTTCTCGGTCCGGTTGGTGGGCCGCACGGTGAACGCGCTTTATTACTCAACCAGCGTTGACGCCGCTCGACTTGAATGGAGCGAACTGGCGACGGCGCTCTTCCTGGCGGTGGCCACTAGTCTGCTGGCCGGCTGGCTTCCGGCGCGTGCCGCCGCGCGAACGCCGCCGGCGCAGATTCTCGTCCGCCATGCGCTCGCGCCGCCAGGCCTGCAATTCTGGCGCAAGGAATGGCTGGGGGCGGTCATCGTCCTGGCGGGTTTCGCCCTGGTGTGGCTTCCGCCGCTGCGCTTTGCGGGTGGGGTGCGCTTCCCTTTGGCGGGGTATCTCGCCGGGCTGTGTTGGATCATTGGCGGTGGCATTCTGAGCGGTGCAACCTTGCGAGCGCTGGCGCGGTTGGCGCGACCGCTGGGGCGCTGGTTGATTCCGGTCAAGCTTGCCGCCGGTCACTTGATTCAACCATCGGGTCGCCACCGTTTGGCCGTGGCAGGATTGGTCTGCGCCATCGCCATGACCGCCGGCATGACGATTCTGGTGGCGAGCTTCGATGCCACCATGCGCGGCTGGGTCGAGCGGACGTTCCAGGCGGACCTCTACATTTCCAGCAACGGCGCCCAGAGCGCCACCACGGAAAACCGCATCTCACCTGAAACCTGGAAGACCATCATTGCTCACCCGGCGGCCGACGCCGTGAACCTGGTGCAAACGTGCGAGGTTCAACTCCCGGAAGGGAAGACGATGTTGACCGGCGCGGAACTGGAGGTGATGCATCGGCGGACCGCAATTCCCTGGATGCAATCACCCGTTTCCGATGATGTCTTTTTTTATGAGCGCAACGCCGCGCTTGCTCTGGTCAGTGAGAGTTTCAGCGAACGGTTTCGGTTGCGGCGGGGTGACTCATTCACTTTGCCGACACCCCAAGGCAAAAAGGAACTTACGATCGCCGGCGTCTTCTCCGATTACGGAAACGAGCGTGGCTCGATTCTGGTGGAGCGACGGCATTTCGCCACGTGGTTTCAAAACGAACAGGTGTCCGGCCTCATGGTTTTTCTCCGGGATGGCTTCGCGGCGGAATCGCTGCGGGCGGAATGGCTGGCGCGTTACCCCGGACTGCGGGTCTTCAGCAACGCTCACTTGCGCGTCGAGATCCTCCGCATCTTCCGGCAGACCTTCGCGATCACTTACGCGCTCGAAGTCATCGGCGTGCTGGTGGCCGTGATCGGGCTGGGCCTCACGCTAGTGAGCGTGCTGCTGGAGCGACGGGCGGAACTGACGACCCTCCGCGCTCTCGGATTGAAGCGCGGCGAGATCGCCCAGGCCACCGCCTGCGAGGGGTTGGTCCTGGCCGTTGCCGGAGTCGCCGTGGGCGGAGTCGTGAGTCTCGCGCTCGGCTGGATGCTGATTTTTGTGATCAATAAACAAACCTTTGGCTGGACGCTGGGTTTCGACGTGCCGTGGCTGCAAATCGCCGGGCTCGCGCTCCTGGTGATCAGCGCCGGCACGAGCATGGCCTACGGCGTTGGCCGGTGGGGCGCGGCGCTCCCGGCGGATCAGGAAGAATAAACCATGAGATCGAAGTCAACATTCTGCGGGCGGATACTGACCGGCAATCGCCGAGCTTTGGTTTTCGCCGCGGTGTGGTTCAGCCATCTCCTCTCCGGATCGGCCGCCGAGTTTCAGCCACCGTTGAAGACGGCCGATGGTTTCGCCGTGCCGCAACCGGGGCGGCGCTTTGAGTTTCCGCGCGACCACGGCAGCCATCCTAATTTCAAGATCGAGTGGTGGTATGTGACCGGGCATTTGTTTGGCGAATCGGATCGGCGCTTCGGTTTTCAGGCGACGTTCTTCCGGCGGGCCGGTCCAGCGCTGACGAATGGAAGCCCCCTCACGGCCGGTTCAGAACTGTTCGGCAACGGCGAGTTGCATCTCGCGCACATGGCCCTGCTGGATGTGTCAGGCGAACGGTTCATCTATGAAGAACGGCTGAACCGCGTCGGCTGGGATGCCGGGTCGAGCACGAACACGCTCGCGGTGCACAACGGAAACTGGTTCTTGCGTCTGGGCACGAATGCGAGCGCCTCATTGTCGCTGCAAGGTTCGATTCGCGGTGAAGCTGCTTTTTCGCTCGAACTCACTCCGACCAAGCCGCTCGTGATCTTTGGCGAGAAAGGCGTTTCCCGGAAGGGCGCTTCGCCGACGGCGTCGAGTCACTACCTAACGTTTTCGCGACTGGCGGTTGCGGGCGAGGTGACGCTGGCGGGCCGCAAGCAATCCGTCCGCGGGCAGGCGTGGATGGACCACGAGATCAGCAGCAGCCAACTGGATGACGATCAGGCGGGTTGGGATTGGGCCAGTCTGCAACTCAATGATGGCCGCGAAATCATGGCGTATCGGTTGCGCAAAAAGGACGGCCGCACTGACCCGTTCTCCCAACTGGCCTGGGTGGACGCGCAGAGCCGCGTCACGAATCGCAACAGCACGCAATTCACCTGGTCAACCGTGCGGACGTGGAAAAGCCCGGCGACTGCGGGAGTTTACCCGGTTCACGTGAAGCTCACCACCACCGATCCCAGTAATGGACAGTCAGTGAGTTTCACGCTCGAGCCGATTATTCTACCGCAGGAGTTGAATGGCGGGCTGGGGGGCATTCCCTATTGGGAAGGTGCTTGCCACGTGTTGAATGAAAAAGCGGAGAGAGTCGGATCCGCCTACCTGGAACTGACCGGCTACGTCGGGAGTCTCGCGGATCGGTTCAAATGAAAACGGTGTTGCGATCCGGAAACTCACCCTGCCTATGCGCGGTGTAAAAAAAGAAAATAGGATACGAATCGCCGGCGTGGACCTGGCCTGGGGCGAGCGCCGACCGGATGGCGTTTGCGTGCTTGAAGCGAACCGGCAACGCGCCCGCGTGCTGGCGCTGGGACTGCCGCACGGCGACGACGAGTTGCTGGCGTTGCTCGATGAACAACTCGAGGGGGCATCCGCCTTCATCGCCATGGATGCGCCCATCGTTTGTCCCAACCTCACCGGCGCGCGGCCCGTGGACCGGCTCACGCACGTCCATTTCGGCCGGTTCAAGTCCGGGTCGCATCCGGCCAATCTCACGCGCTGCCCGCGGCCGCCGCGAGTGGCCGGCAAACTGGTGGCACGAGGCTTCACCCTCGGCGTCAGCGGCGTGCGCGTCGTGGCAGAAGTGTATCCCCACCCCGCGATGGTGCGGCTGTTTGGCTTGAGCGAACGCATTCCCTACAAGCGCGGCCGCGTTGCGGTGCGGCGGCGCGAGTTTCGCCGATTGCAAAAGGAGTTGCGCGCTTGCCTGAGCGCTCATTTTCCCGCGCTGGAAATGAGTCCTGAACTCTCCCGCCTGCTTCGCACGCCGTGGACGAAGAACATCGAGGACCAGACCGACGCGTTTTTTTGCGCGCTCATTGGCTACTGGCACTGGCTGCACCGCGGTCGGCGCACGCAAATGCTGGGCGACTTGGTGACGGGATTCATCCTCGTGCCGCAACCTTGAGCGCGCCTCGGGCGACGTTGCCCGGGACGGAGGCTTCACCTCAAGCCGAGGGCGGGAATACCCAGAGTGCCGGGCGGCCGACGTTGCAATGCACCGCGCGCCCCAGCAGCGTGAGAGTGGCGCATGAGTAGTAGAGGTTGCTGCGCGAGAGATTGCCGGCAACAAAACCTGACAGCGATTTCTCAAGTTGGCGCAACCGCAGCGAGGCTGACGGAATCGGGTAAAAGATGTTTTGCACGGTGGAATTTGAACTGCCGTCCTCGCCGACCAAGTTGGGAAAGCGAGCAATCCATGGGCGCGGGTCGTGGCCGGAGTCGGCAGCAGCGCGGTCGGCCTCGAACACGGCTTTGCGACTCAACGTCGGCAGTATCAGGAGACTGCCAAACGTCCAAAGCGTCATCCAACACGCGTGGCCGAGCAATGCTTCGGCTGGGGTGCGCTCGGCGAGTTTGAAGATGAGCGATCCGAAAAAACCACCGATGAGATTCCAACCGAGAACCAGAATGAATGCACGGTGAGGCAGGCCATTCTCCATCTGCCACTGACGCCGGCCCGATTCCACGGCGAGTTCTTCCTTCGGCAAATTTGCCAGCCAACGTTCGGGTATCAGGCTTTTGGCGCGACGTCCAAACCCAACGATTCCGCCGGTGAAGGCGGGGTCGGTGGTGTAGGCTGTCAAAATCGTCGTGCCGGCATGCGGAATTTCGTAGGTGGTAACACCAGCCAACGCCCGAAGCAGATGCCGGCGGCCCAGCGCCAGCCCAGCCGTCGCCAACAAGATGGCGAAACAGAATCCACCAGTAAGTCGGAAGCTGGCGTAGCTCAGAAGTCCCACTGCGGTCAGCACCAGCGTATGACCCAGCACACCGCGCAACCAGCATCGGAGAAAGGACATGCGCGACGGGCGAAGTTCAGGCATCAGGACAGCGCCTCCGATAAAATCGAAACCCGCCTGCATCACCACCGCGGCCGCAAAGACCAAGCTGAGTCTTTTAACGTCGAAGCCACTGGTGTTGCCCTTCGACAACCAGTAAAGGCCGACGGCAGTCGTTAGCACCCAGAGTGCGACATTCGATATGCCAAGCCAAAGGCGATGGCGAGTCATCTCCAATTGTTGGGGCGTCATTAGTTTCTAAACCGCAGCCGTGGTGGGGCGGCAGGCGGCGCGGCATTGGGTCGCTTGCTGCTGGATGGCTTTCCGCTTGGGCGCATCGAGGCGGGCGAGGTTTTTCAACTGCATCGCCATGCGCTGGTTCTTGGCGAGGAACTTCTCATGCCGGATCAGGAAGTCCCAGTAGAGCGTCGTGAAAGGGCAGGCATCGTCGCCCGCCGACTTGGCGGGATCGTAGCGGCAGCCCGCGCAGTAGGTGCTCATGCGCTCGATGTATTTTCCGGACGCGACGTAAGGCTTGCTGGCCATTAAACCGCCGTCGCCGTGTTGTGACATGCCAAGCGTGTTCGGCAATTCCACCCACTCGACGGCGTCCACATACATGGCGAGATACCACTCGTGCACCGCTTGGGGTTTGACTCCGAGCAGCAACGAGAAAAGTCCCGTGACCATGAGCCGCTGGATGTGATGTGCGTAACCGAATTCGAGCGTCTGGCCGATGGCTTCGCGC
>SXGQ01571481.1_pt1 | contig 13652 bp, 13 predicted proteins | sample 3178371 | NCBI WGS metagenome assembly SXGQ01 (sample SAMN11356859, study PRJNA531348) | freshwater metagenome | isolation source: freshwater sample F1-20 | place: China: Fuxian Lake, Yuxi | collected 2017-12-25
CAATTTACCTTGTCGCCCTGTTCGGCATCAGCTTCAACGTAAACCTCTTCATCACACTCTGGGCAGATAGCAGTTGGCATTTTTGTTTTACTCCGGATGTTGGGTAAGCTAAGTTCTTGCATTTCGCTTGAACTACGGATGTCTCAAATTTACTCTCTTGCCGGACAACTAAGCAAGATTGGATGGCAAGATTTTGAGAGAGTCACGTAGAATTGTGGACTCAAATGGAACTGCCCTTTCAGCTTCGTAGCTCTGCCAGATTTGAAGTTGCCGGCTTTGGAACAAACGCCGTGGATTTTCTGATCACGGTGCCGAACTATCCCGAGTTCGGGTCAAAAGTGGAAATTGATCACTACCGCCGCTTTCCCGGCGGCGAGATCGCGACAACGCTTTCGGGTTTGCAGCGACTTGGACTATCGACCGCCTATGCGGGCCGGTTCGGCGATGATGATGCCGGAGACTTTGGCATTGAAAGCCTTCGGGCAGAGGGCGTTAACGTTTCCCGTTGCGAGCGGGTTCCAAATGCCACAACACAGATCGCCTTTATCGTCATCGATGCCGGTACAGGTGAACGTACCGTGCTCTGGAAGCGTGACCAACGCTTGCAATACAACGAAGAGGAAGCCCCTGCTGACCTTGCCCAGCAGGCAAAGATCCTGCATTTAACTCCGCACGACGGAAAGGCGTGTGTCGCTATGGCAAAGGCCGCTCGCAAAGCCGGTACCATAGTCTCGGTCGATATGGACAACGTATTCGAAATGACAGACGAACTGCTTCGGCTTACCGATATACTTGTCGTTTCGTCTGACCTGCCGCAAAAGCTCTTCAGTATCTCGAACCTGAAGGAAGCATTGCGAAAGCTGCACGAGCGAAGCGGTGCTGCAATGGTCGGCATCACGCTCGGCTCGGACGGCTCCATTTTGCTTTGCAGAGAACAGTTTATAGAGACTCCGGGCTATCCTGTGCCAGGGATCTGTCGGGACACCACAGGAGCCGGCGATGCATTCCGTTCCGGCCTTCTTTATGGGATCATCTCGGGTCAAGAGGTTGAAGAATGTGCCCGGATGGCAAATGCGGTTGCGGCCTTGAACTGTCGCGAAGTAGGAGCCCGTACCGCTCTGCCTGTCCGTGCTGAACTTCTAGAACTTTTACGTTAATAAAAGTATAGACGAATACATCGCGGGTATCTTATAATACTTGTAACGCCTCGGCGTTCAGTCCCATCCTTTCTCCTTCTGCAACCTGATAGAACCTCCGCGGAACGGCTACCCTTCTAGCCCATATGGAATCAAAATTTACGCTGCTTGTTCAACTGAATAGTGTCTTTCTGATAACGATACTCTCGCTATTTTTGAGGCGGTCGCTTCAGCTTACGGCGCTTAAGTATTGGGCCGTGGCCTGGCTCTGTCAGTCCTTCGCCCTCATCTCGCTTCGGTTGGCATTTGATTTCGATGAGTTCGGATCAATGCTTTTCACCTACTATTTCCTTGGCGAGTATATTTTCGGATTCCTTCTGATCTCGGGCTGCAAAACCCTCGAGAGCGACTTTGAACTCTCAGCTAAGCATGAGGCCGCTATCGTGCCCTTTGTTGCCATCGCAATAGCTCTCCCGCTTCTTTCTCCGGAATTTAACGAGCTGCTCCCTATCCATGCGATGATTCTTGTCGGTTTCTACGTTTTCAGCTTCGTTATGCTCAGTAGGCTTGAAGCCCGAACCTTTGGGTGGAAAGTGATGCGCGTCTCTCTCCTGCTGCTCGCGATTCAATCCATCGGCTATTTTGCAGTTTCGCTTGCCAAATCCGGATTTCCGTTAAGGAGCGAGATGTTGATCTACGCACCAATGACAGCAATGGTCCTTCAGACCGCTCTCGGATTCGGAATGGTCATTATATTGCTGGAAAAAGTGCTTCGGAGCGCTGAGGACGCTAATGCTGAGCTTGAAAAAACTAAGCGTTCACTGGAAAAACTCGTTCACACAGACCCACTTACCGCCGCGCTAACCCGTCACGCGTTTTACGGCTTCGTCCAAAAGGGAAATTCGGAAGGTGTTGCAGTCACAGGGTGTGTAGGGTTTTTCGATATCGACGGCCTCAAGGCGATCAACGATTGCTACGGCCATTCGGCAGGCGATTCGACCATCCGGATGGTGGTGGGGTCGATACGGTCGCTGATGCGGGCCGAAGACCTTATTTATCGGTGGGGAGGCGATGAGTTTTTTGTCATCATGGTCAGCATGAACGACGAAATGGCCGAACTGCGGATGAATCGTTTAGAGAATCTCCTTCGTGGAGTGACCATAGATGGCATTGATCAGCCGATCGATATTAAGGTCTCATGGGGATTCACAAATTTCGATTCAATGGATCACCTCGAACAAGCAATTGCAGCAGCAGATCAAAATATGTTTCAACGAAAGCGGCAACGTAAAGAACGCAAGTCTCTAGACAGGGTTCCAAAGGCCGATGGCGACCGGGTTTTTGAACTTGACCTGAATATGTAGAGTGGCGGGTCGTAAGAGCCGGCTGCCTGCAGACGAACTCCAACAACCGGCTTCCCACCGTAACAACTAAAGCTTTTCTCTGAAGAAAGCGACCGCTTGTGCCCATGCATCTTTTGCGGAAGATTCGTCAAATACGTCGGGCCGCGTGTTGTTGAAAAACGCATGGTCAGCATCGTACTTTAGGGAGCTAACAGGGAGTTCGTACTTCTCCGCAGCCGTCTCAAGTTCGTGGACCTTTTCGGGCGTGATCCAACCGTCCCGCGTGCCCGAGACAAAAACGGTCGGAACTTTCAATTTCTTTAGAACTGCTTCTTCAGGAATATCACCATAAAAGGGAACGGCCGCGGCAAAGCCCTCGATCTCGCACGCGGCACGAAGGGCAAACGTCCCGCCCATACAATATCCGGTGATGCCGAAACGCGAAATGTCGTAGCGTTTCCGGACAGCCGAAACCGTTTGCTCGATAGTATCGAGCCCATCCTCTATAGCTAGGCCGTGCATCATCTCTGAGGCGGTTTCCGGGTCGGTAGCGACCCGGCCCCGATAAAGGTCGGGAGCGACTGCTGTGAAACCCTCCTCGGCGTATCGGCCGGCAATGTCCATTATATGGTCATTAAGTCCCCACCATTCATGAATAACCACGATGGCCCTGCCGTTTCCGTTCTCAGGCAGCACAACGTGGGCAGATGTATCACCATTCACTGTTGAAATTTCTAGAGTCTCAGTCTTCATAAAAAGCCCTCCGATCAGTTGGTTTATTCAAAGTATAAACGAACTGAACGGAGGGCGTAAGTTTCCTTTCTAAAGGTGAAACTTAGTCAGCAGATTTAATTAAAAGAACCTGAACGTATAACCGACACGGATCCCTCGACCGATCTCGGGCATAAAGTCCTTAACGAGGTTAACGTGATTTCGATAGAGCTTGTCCGTCAGGTTGTAAGCATTGAACGAGAAGATGTGAGCGGTATGCGGTCGACCGATCGTGTACGAACCTGCAATGTTGAACAGGCCGTAACCCGCAGTCCTCGTCTCGAGAGGATAAAGCTTCGTCTGTGCCGAGGCAAAGACGACCTCAGGCCGCAAGCTCAATCCTTCATACCTGAAGTCGAGGCCAAGCTTCGCCCGAGCTGGTGGGATCCGGGGAACATTCAGGTTCTCATTGATCAATTTTGCACGCACTGCATCAAAACTCGCGAAGCCGCCGAGCCATTTGTTGAAGGTCGCCTCAACCGAGATCTCGGCCCCAAAATATTCCGCATCCTCTTGCTCAAATCGAGCTACCGGAAGCCCATCCTCGATGTCCACATCACCGTCGTCGTCTTCATCTTGGAAGGCCAGGAAAACAAAATCATTGATCCGGTAGTAATACACATCACCGAAGAATCGGAATCGCTGCGAGGTGTGGCGAAGAGAAAAATCGAAGCCATTCGCAGTTTCCTTCCGAAGGTTTTCATTTCCTATCTCAAACGTCACCGTACCGATATGCGGCCCATTGTTGTAGAGTTCCTCAAGGGCCGGAGCACGTGTCGAGAACGTGTAATTGAATACGAACGCTCCGCCGTCCCAGAGACCGATATTCATCCCCGCGGCACCTGAAAATCCGGTAAAATTCCGGTCACGATACTGTGGGTCTTCGGCACGATAGCGGTTATTCTCAACGCGTCCGCCAAACTGGAATTTAACTCGATCGAAGTTGAGCTCCTGAAGCCCGAACACAGAGAACGAATTCTGCCGGATCTTGCCGTCAATCAGTTGTTCCTCACCGACGACCTCATAATCGCGGTTGAAGCCCTCAAAACCGAACCGGCCCGTAAGCCGCTGATACTGCTGTTGTTCAAAGACCGAACGGTAATTGAACACTTTATTGGAAAACGTAGTTCCGACCTCGCTTATCCCATCCTCGATCTCAATTTCTTTGTGGCGGTAATCGGTGTAATCAACGGCGTAGTTAATCCCACGAAGGAACGAATTGTTGAGATCGCGAAATCCACCGTTAAATCTGACGTTGTAACGGCGCATCCTCAAGTCGATATCTTCGTCAACATCCGGAAGCTCACCCTCTTTGGGTTTCTCATCGCCACCCTCGAAGAGTGCTGCGAACGGAATGCCAAAGCGGCGAATATCGGCACTAAACTTTCCGGCAAGGAATGCTTTTTGGCCGTAATATCCCGCACCAAACGAACCCGTCGTGGATCGTGACGCAGAATTTGGGACGCGACCGATCGGGGTTTGATAATCGCCGGTACGCTGCGCTCCGAAATTGCCGCGAAGCAGCCAACGATTCACGCCATACTCAACGCCACCGCCGATGGCTCCTTGTTTATCGGCAGTACCGCCGACTCCCTTTACGTAGCCACGGACTCCGTCGGTATAGTCATCATCGGTATGGTCAATGACGTTAACTACGCCGCCGATCGCGTTACTTCCGTAAAGGAGTGTGGCGGGCCCCTTTACGATCTCGATCCGCTCTGCGGCCAGAGGGTCCATAGGCTCGCCGTGGTCGCCCGACTGCGAGCCGACCGAGCCATTCCGAATCCCGTTTTCCAAGATAAGTACACGGTCGCCATCAAATCCCCGAAGGACCGGACGTGCCGAGCCGGGGCCGAAGCTGCGTTTCGCAACGCCGGGCTCTCCGTCAAGAACTTCGCCGATCGAGGTAGATGCCTTTTCGACTACGCGACCGGGGCCGATCGATGTTACTGCCTGAAAAGCGTCAAAAACGGTCTGCTCTGCTCCAGATGCCGTTACAGTAACCTCTTCTCGAAGAGATGATATTTGGAGCTGGAAATTGATGGTCAATGAGGTCCCGGCCGAGACCGTGATCTGTCTCGCGGCATCTGAAAAGCCTTCAAGGTGTACAAGAATCGAATAACGCCCGGGAGGCACATTGGTCAACGAGAAATTACCCTCAGTGTCTGTCCGAACACTTTGTCGGGTCTGAACGATCTGAACACTCGCATCGTGAAGCGGTATCTCATTTCCGTATGTCACTTTACCGTTGAGTGTCGCGTTCTGAGCAATTGCCGCCGCGGCGAGCACGAGAACGGCTGAAATTACGCTAATAGCTTTCATCAATACCTCGTAGATTATCTTTCTAAAGTAGGGCAAATACCGCATCGCGGTGCAATCTTTGACAATAGCTAAATCGTGAGAACGATCTGCATTTTTTCAACGAACAGTCGAAAATCCCTGATGAAATGCATTATTGGGTAGATAACAGGAGTGGCTCGGGACGATTTAAACTATATCTTCAAAAGCTGGGTGCGGAGCGTCTTTGACTGAAGTCGGCTGGAGGCTAATTCTTGACCGTTTGTGAGGTGAATTACATAAGTCCCGCCTGCGAAGGGCGAAATCCTATCGACCATTTTTATATTTGCTAGCGAACCACGCGAGAGCCTGACGAAAACTTCGGGGTCGAGACGAGCCTCAAGGTCTTTTAATCGATAGTTGATAGTGTATTTTGTTCGGTCTTCAGTTGTGAGGTAAAGCAATTCCCCATCGGCAACTATCGACGCAATTTCCTCGACCGGGACGAGGTAAATGTCCTCTCGCATCCGCACCGGGATCCGTTTAAGAAAACCCGAACCTGATGAGCTCTCGATGGTTTCCGTTGCCGCTTCAAGCCGCTTTCGCTCCACTTCCCGCCAGTCGGCATTTTCAAGTCGCAGAAAGGCACGCGCAAGGGTTTCGCGGAGCCGCGGAAGCTCGACCGGCTTCAAGAGATAATCGATGGCATTCAACTCGAATGCCTGGACCGCATAGTTGTCAAAGGCTGTAACGAACGCAATAAGAGGCATTTTGTCATCCGAGATCTTCTTCACGACCTCAAGCCCGCTTAACTCCGGCATCTGCAGATCGAGCAACGCGAGATCGGGGGACAACTTCCCGATCAGATCGACTGCATCAAGCCCATTTTCGGCCTCACCAACGATCTCAACCTCATCGATCTTCGACACGAGCTTCTTCAAATATTCTCGGGCCGGACGCTCGTCGTCAGCTATGATCAACCTAAGTGAGGTCATAATGCGATCACCTTTTCCTCTATTTCGCGATGCCTTTGGACGGTAGGTACCGAGATCACAGCTCGCGTCTCGAGATCACGGTACCGGTAAAGTTCGAGCCGGGCTTCACCGTTATAATAGTTGCGAAGACGGTCTTCGACGTTACGCAGGCCGACGCCTCGAGACTCGGGACGAGCAAGAAGTGAGATCCCGTCGCCCGTATCCGCAACCGTTATACTCAATGAGTCTTGACCATCCTCCTTCTCAATCGACGCACTTATCTTAACTTCTCCTCCGGAACGCTTCGTGGAGATCCCGTGTTTTATCGCGTTCTCGACCAACGGCTGCAAGATCAATGACGGGATCTCGATCGCCCGCAGCTCGTCATCGACATTTATCGTTATGACGAGCCGCTCCTCAAATCTTGCCCGCTCGATCTCCAAATAACTCTCAATGAGCCGAAGCTCAACGTCTAGGGTCGTGAACTCGTCAGTGGTATTAAGAACCCGCCGCAGGAGCTTTGTCAGTTGGAGGAGTGTTTGCAACGCCTTGTCAGGAGATTCCTGGATTAAGTAGCCAATGGTTGTGAGAGCGTTGAACAAGAAATGCGGATTGATCTGGGCACGCAGGGCGGTAAGCTGAGCTTCGGCGGCCAAACGCGAGAATTGCTGTTCTCGAAACTCACGTTCGCAACGTTCATGGGTTACGCGGAGAGCGTCGATGCGTCTCGCGGCCCGATTAGCTACCATCTCAAGCATCGCGATCTCTTCCGAAAGCAACCTTCGGCCGCCGGCAAATTCTCCGAGGCGAACGAGATAAAACGGTGTCTCCGCGGTACGCATCACGATCTCAACAAACCCGCCGATGTCGTTCACTGAACTTAGCCGCGGCTCGTCTCTCACATATTCGATCTCTCGCCAGTCGTGCAAAGCGGCCGAAAACTCCTTTGCCAAGGTTGAAGCGGCCAATGCAGGCACGAGTTCTGTTGATTCGCATTCATCGATCTGTTTCGCTAGATCACTAAAAAAGCCTTCGTAGTCAGGGCGCTTTAGTAACACGGTATCTACCAACCATCCGGCGAGTCGGTTAAGGGCCGGATAAAAGAGTGCCGTGCCGACCCAGAACACAAGAATTATAGCCGTCGGGGGTATATTTGGAGCCAAACGGGCTAGGGCATCGGTCGCGGGGATCGCAACCGCAACATAGAGTCCGAAAGCGCCAAGAGCGAGAAGGATCAGCGAAACTGCTCGCTTGAGAAAAATATCTGCAAAGGCAAATCTATAGTTTTGATATAGGATCGCAAGCACAAGAGGCAGGGACGATTGGTGCGCGATCATTTCAACAGGCCATGATGAACCGTCTCCCCGGTGCGAAACAAGGTGTAGAGATGAAACTGCAAATACGAGAAGCGCTGTAACCCACACTGCCTTACGTTCCAGAGTTTGACCTAGATTTGTGAGAAGCAGGCCGATCACGAGCGAAATCGCACCAAAGGTCAAGAGGACGAGGCCCGCAGATGATGGAACGGGCATCCCTGTAGCGTATGCCCAGACGTGCATTAAAGCCGCAAGCGAGCTGATCAAGTATGCTGTCCACGTCAAGACCGGTCGTTGCGCCGTCTCTAGCTGGGCCGAATGGACGACCACCGAAGGCAGAAAACCGAGTGCCGAGTAAGCCAAAGCGGTAATCAAAGGGTGAAGAGCTGCGCCTTGCCCCGAGGCTGTGACGGCGAGCTCGCCAACGTTCCAAATGAGGCCGAGCACGGACGTAAGGAATAGCAGGATCCTGACATGTTTACCGCCCGAGCTTTCTCGGTGCCGGAAGATCATCCATCCAAGAAGAGCGTATAGCGCAACGCCGACCGAGAATCCGAGCCAGTTTACCAAGAGAGATGGATTTATCTGTTCAACGATCAACATTTTAGGCTACACCGATGATTTGCCCTTATTTGTAAAATATTAGCAAATTGCCGATTTTTAGCCATGGGAGGTTGAAATCGCCCATTGACCGGGATTAAACTCACGTTTCAGTTCTTCCCGCAGAGCTTTTCCCGCCCCGGTTCGAAAATATGAAAACTCTGCTTTTGATGCGACATGCAAAATCCAGTTGGACCGATATTTCGATAGCCGATTTCGATCGGCCATTGAACGATCGGGGACTAAAGACCGCGCCGTTCATGGGTGAACTAATTGTAAAACAAGGAATTCTTCCAGATTTTTTGGTATGTTCGCCCGCAAGACGGACGACCGAGACCGCAGAAATGGTTCGGGCCGCTTCCCGAGTTACTTGTGAAATCCACTTTGACTCAAGGATCTACGAAGCAAGCGCCGGCGAACTTCTTGGAGTCGTTTCCGAAACCCCCGATCGTTCGACGAAAGCACTAATTGTCGGGCACAACCCGGCATGTGAACAGATCCTTCAGATGCTGACCGGGGCGGTCGAGTCGATGCCGACCGCTGCGCTGGCTGTGATCGATCTTGAGATCGGTTCATGGAATGAGGTCGCTCCCGGCTCCGGAAGACTGCGTATGCTGTTTCGACCCAAAGCAGAAATGCGAGGAATGGAGAACTCGGAATAGCGCATAAGCGTAGGTCTGGCGAAGATGCAATAATTAACATCTTAGTAACATTCTGTTAATATCGCGGCAAGCTGCGGTTCATAAACTGGCGTTGAACTATTGAACGCCAATTACTTGAAACACCGCGATTTATGCAGCCAACGATATTGATCATCGAGGATGACGCTGATATTGCCGAAAGTCTTCACTATAACTTCAAGCGTGAAGGTTTTCGGTCAATGATCGCAGAATCGGCTGAAAAAGGCCTTCGCATGGCCCTGGACGATAAATCTGCTCCTTCACTGATCATTTTGGATCTAATGCTTCCAGGCATGAGCGGCATGGAACTATGTCGCCGTCTGCGGAAAGAGCCCTCGACCGAAAGTACACCGATTATCATGCTGACGGCCAAGGCGGCCGAATCAGATAAGATCGCTGGACTCGACACCGGTGCCGATGACTACATCGTCAAACCATTTTCCGTCAAGGAAGTGATTGCCCGGGTTAGAGCCGTCCTTCGCAGAGCCGAAAAGGAAACGACTCTAAAGTATGAAGACGAAAGGCTTGAGGTGGACTTCGACGATATGAGGGTAACGGCCGATGGAGAAGACGTTAAACTTACGCGGAAGGAATTCGCACTTCTCGAACATCTTATTAAGAATAGCGGGCGGGTTGCGACCCGGCAACAACTCTTGGACAATGTCTGGGGATATAGTTATTTTGGCGATACGAGAACGCTAGATGTTCACATTCGCCGCCTAAGGCAGAAAATGGCAGACTGCGGCGGAGCGATCGAAACCGTTGTAGGCGTTGGTTACAGGTTTGTCGGATGCAAGTAGAACCGACCCAAAGATCTGGCTTGAACCAACGGCCGGCCCCTTTAACACCCTTGCTGGATACACTTCAAGCTGTACTGGACGCTAATCGCGACTCGGCATTGCTCGCGGATTCGAGTATGCGCGTTGTGGCCGCGAACCCGTCCGCGCAAACATCTTTCGGCCGCGGCGGCTATTCCCTTCCTGGCCGGCGTCTTAGCGAGATCATACGCGACCTCGACCTCCACGAAGCATTTCGACGTGCGATCGTAAGCAACGTGTCCGTGGAAGTTCGGATCGAGCTTGTTGGGCAAGAGCGACGGATCTACAACGTCTTTGTGGCTCCGATCACTCTTGAAGGTAATCAATTTGCTATCGGGACATTTTACGACATAACACAGATCGAAAGACTTGAAAGAGTGAGGCAGGAATTTCTTTCAAATATCTCCCATGAACTCCGTACGCCGCTGACTTCGATCCTGGCCTTCGTTGAAACCCTCGAAGACGGAGCGATCGATGACGTTGAAAACAGCCGGCGTTTTTTGACGACGATCCGCCGCAATGCTGAACGGATGCATGCGTTGATCGCAGACATCCTCGAGCTTTCTTTCATCGAGTCCGGTAACATTTCGATCGATGTAAAACAGGTGCGCATTTCGAATGTGGTGGAAGATGTGTTTGCGGACTTTGCAACAAAGGCGAGCGAGCGAGATATTGGATTAATAAATGATATTTCGAGTGAGGCCAGGGTGTGTGCCGACCCGATGCGGTTGGAGCAGATGCTAACCAATCTTATAGACAATGCCATAAAGTTCAACCGGCCGGCCGGAACCGTTACTGTTTCCCTGTCATCAACAGACAAGGCCGATATGATCTCGATTGCTGATACAGGTGAAGGCCTTCTCGACGGCCACGCTCAGCGGATCTTTGAGAGATTTTACCGGGTTGATCGTGGAAGAACACGTGACGTTGGGGGCACCGGGCTGGGTCTTTCGATCGTCAAGCACCTCGCTCGGCTTCATGGAGGAGAGATATCAGTTCGCTCGGAGCTTGGGACAGGCACCGTGTTCACGATCGAACTTCCGCGGCACTCTCCCGCTGTGGAAGAAACCCCTTTCGCCTCCTAGCGAAAGTGTGCTATTCTTTTAAAGTTCCCTTTTGGATTTTCCTCACGACCGGACCATGTAGGTTCAATCAGTCCTTTGGCATTCCGTTGCGGTTTACGGAGACGAGGAGCTTATGAATCTTTCAGTAGGAGAAAAGGTCGCCTACCCGAATCAAGGAGTCTGCATAGTCGAGTCAATTCGGCGAACAGATCTCGGAAGTACAGTTGTAAACTGCTACACACTTCGATTGATCAGCGACAATTCGACCATTCTCGTCCCGTTGGACAATGCCGAGAACATTGGCATTCGTCCTGTCATCTCGCCCCAGCAATGCAAGAAGCTGATCCGCTCTCTCTCAGCCGATTTTGAGGACGTCTCATGCGATTGGAAGTCCCGTTCTAAGGAATTTGCTGAGAAGCTCCGAAGCGGGGATCTGTTTTCGGTTGCAGACGTTTTGAAGAAGCTTACTTTTCTTAGCTACGAGAAAAAACTTTCTTTCCGCGAACAAACGCTTCTGGACAAATCACGCAGCCTTATCCTCTCCGAGATCCTTGTCGCCGAACCGATGGATGAAGAAGCTGCGGTCGAAAGGGTCGATAAACTGGTCGCTAAGGCATGCGAAAAACACCAAACGGTCCAGCCGCGTGTCATGAACGGCAACAACTCGCATTAGGCTTTGGTGTATTCAGCCCGCACGACCGTCTTTATATTTCCCCGAACATTGAAATCGCCGACAAGCCGGACCTCTAACGGATCGCAAGCCTTCACAAAATCTTCGAGGATCACGTTCATTACGTGCTCGTGAAATATCTTCACTTCCCTGAATGAATTGATATAAAGCTTCAGGCTTTTGAGTTCAATGCACCGCTCGTTCGGCACGTAGCTGAGCTTGATCGTCGCGAAATCCGGAAAGTCCGAAAACGGGCAGATCGCGGTGAATTCCGGGATCTCAAAATCGATCCAGATGCGATTGCCGGGAAACTCGTAGCCGAAAGTGTCCAGCGGAACAAGGTTCATCTCATCCCGCGGGGTGGAACGTATATCAAGGTTCTGCAGGTTCTCAGGTGGTAAGGTCATGCTGTTTTCCATTTTCTTCGTCGCCCGCCGAGCTTTCGTACCGAGGCAAGGTCGTTGATCCCCATTTCGTTCAGTTCGCCAAGCAAATTGATGAATATCTGGGCGGTCGCACGGGCATCATCAGCGGCCCGGTGATGATTCTCAAGCTTAATGTCGTAGTGCCGGGCAACTGTTTGAAGCTTGTGATTTTCGATGTGCGGCAAGATATGCCGGGAGAGCTGCACCGTGCAAAGCTGAGGATTTCCTAACCGGTAATCCAGATAAACCTGCCCGATCTCGCTGTTCAAAAAACTCACATCGAAGTGCGCATTATGTGCAACGAGGACCGCACCGCCAATGAATTCCAAAAGCTCGCCGGAAACCTCTCGAAACGTCGGGGCATCGGCAACCATTTCGTTATTGATACCCGTGAGCGATGTGATGAACGGCGGTATTTCCGTCTCCGGATTTATCAGCGAGTGATACTCCGCATTTATCTCGCCATTCGAGACGCGATACGCACCGATCTCTGTCACCTTGCACGGCGGAGCCTTTGCTCCGGTCGTTTCAAGATCGATGACGACGAATTCCGAGTTACGCAGATCCAAACAGCCGTCATCATTTGCCGCCAGCACGACATCGCTCTCATCAATGCGGATCCGGGCATCCCTGTCGACCAACCCTTCAGCGAGAGTGCAGGCAAGTGCCGGCTCACGAACATCGATCTTCATCACCGACCCGACAATAGAAATAGCTGACGCACGCCCGCCGCAGTGCTTGAGGAATTCAATTGTCTCGCTGATCAGCAAAGCATCACAGATCAGGTTCGGGTACGGCGGCATACAATTTTATTCTAGCGGTGTGACCACGAACATCCAACCTTTGCGGTAAATCGCGCAGGTTGGTTGGGCAGATTCCTCGGCTTTTGGCATAATGCAGGTTCGGTGATCTCTTAGCCCGCACCGCCAGGAATGATGAATTCTGAACAGATCCTTCAGCATTTTCGCGATACCGACGCTTTGCTTGAGGGCCATTTTGTCCTCTCAAGCGGCTTGCACAGCCCGATCTATCTACAGTGTGCCCTTGCCCTTCAGTATCCGGCAGATACGACGCGATTTGCGGCCGAGATCGCTAAGAACTATCTCGAAGCCGGAATTGAAACGGTAGCGTCTCCCGCGATCGGCGGTTTGGTCGTCGGTTACGCGGTGGCTGCGGCTCTCAACGTCCGGTTCATATGGACCGAGCGGCAGAATCAAATAATGACGGTCCGCCGCGGCTTCAAGATAAAGGAAGGCGAGAAGATCTTGGTAGTTGAGGACGTGATGACCACCGGCGGCACGACCAAAGAATGCATCGAGGCTCTTACCTCACGCGGTGCCGACGTGATCGGAGCCGCGACCATCATTGATCGTTCCAATGGAAAAGCTGATGTTGGGGTTGAGCGCACATCACTTGTAACTATTGACGTTCCGTCGTTTGCGCCGCAGTATTGCCCGATGTGTGCTGAAGGCCTCGATGCGGTCATGCCCGGAAGCAGGAAGTCACAGGGTAAGTGACGATGCGCGACGTTTGTTTCCTGACCACGGACGACCTGACTGGTTATACCTTCGATGATGA
>SXGQ01896386.1_pt1 | contig 13652 bp, 11 predicted proteins | sample 3178371 | NCBI WGS metagenome assembly SXGQ01 (sample SAMN11356859, study PRJNA531348) | freshwater metagenome | isolation source: freshwater sample F1-20 | place: China: Fuxian Lake, Yuxi | collected 2017-12-25
CCGCCCAGCATCGAGCCGACGCCCGCCTTCGCCACCACGTCCGTCGCCTCAAACGTGGTGTCCGTGCCCGTGCCGCCGAACGTGCCGCCGCTCCCGACGATCAGGTCGTAGACGGTGGTGTTGACGAGGGAGATGGTCTTGGCGCTGTACGCGCCGCCGCCGCCGCCCGCGCCCGCGAACCCGCCGAACCCGTCCCCGCCCGCGCCGCTCCCGCCCCAGCACTCGATCAGGTGGTTCCCGGTGTAGCTCGCCGTGAAGGTGTCCGCGCCCGCCGCGGTGAACTCCTGGCTCCCGCCGCCCGCGGCGACGGTCCCGGCCGCGCTGGTCGTGATCGCGTCCAGGGTCTTCGCGAGGGTGCCGCCGATGTTCGCGCCCGCCGGCACGAGCGAACCGGCCAGCAGGACGTTCGTGCCGTAGAGGACGATGTTCGAGCCGGACGCGGTGGCCGTGATCGTGCCGGTGATGATCGCCGAGCCGTTCCACAACTTGAAGTCGATGGCGTACTGGGTGACGTTCCCGCCGCTGATGGTCGGGGTCTCGAACTTCCCCTGCGTCAGCCCGCTGTTACCGACGATGTACTGGATCAAACCGCCCGACTTCAGGTTGCCGCTGTACGCCGTGGCAGAGTCGAGGGTGGTGCCGGTGATGTACGTCGTGGGCGTGAGCGTTTCGGTGATGCCGTTGCCGCCGCCCGTGCCGTTGGTGAGCGTGTACTGCGTGACGCTGGCCGTGCCGTCGTTCTCGACGACCAGTTGCCGCACCGGACTGGTGGCGGGGTCGTCGCCCACTTCGGGCACGACGTACTGCGTGACGGTATTCGTGCCCTGAACGACGTACTGGGGCGTGTTCTGGGCGTTGCCGAGGACCGTGAACGTGGGCACGGCGTTCTCGACCGGCGCTGCGGGCGGCGCGACCGCGAACGGTCCTTCCGGCGGGTTCCCGGCCGGTTCCGCGCCCGTCCCCAGGGGCCGCCACGCTTCCATCAGCCCGTCCGGTTTGCACAGAACGGCGGTGCGGAACTCGAACCGGTCGTCGTAGACGACGCGCCCGACCGTCGAACCGAGCAGGTCGTTCCCGTCCCGGAACTCGCGGTACACGCGGAGCAGGGTGCGTTCGTAGCCCAGCCGCTTGCGCCGCCAGTCGGTCGCGCGTTCCGTGGCGCGGGTCGAACACGCGGCGGCGTTGGACGGGGAGCCGGTGGCCCCCAGCGCCGCGAGGTCGTCGTGCAACTGGACGTAGGTGCCCGCGACCGTGCCCGTCGTCGCCGTCAGGGTCACGTCCACGGTGTAGTAGGGGCTGGTGCCGAACTTCGGTTCGGGGCGGCGGCGGAACAGGACGCGGGCCTTTTCGGGCAGTTCCCCGCGCACCTCGTCTTCGCAGTACCCGTCCCACACCCGGTTCCCGCTCAGGGCGGTTTCGGCGGCAGTCGCGGTGGCGTCGGCGGTCCCCAGCCGCACGACGGCGAACGTGTTCCCTTCGGGGTCGTACTCGACGGCGCAGGCGATGCGGTCCAGCACGTCGCACAACCCGGCCCACGCCCACCCGCCGTAGTAGGTCAGGTCGTTGGGGGTCGCGTCCGGGGTGAACGGGAGCGCCAGCGCGCCGATGCCGAGGGCGGTGGCGAGGTCGGTGACGATCTCTTGCCACGTCCAGGCGGTCCCGGCGTTCTTGGTACTCGTCAGGTGAACGGTGCCGTCGGCGGAGCGGACGTTGTACGCCTTGTCGATGGGGATTCGGGCGAGGTGGTAGCGCCGGTCAACGAGTTCGCACAGGTAGACGGCGGTGGCGTCGGTGGCGCTACCGGGGGTGACGCACTCGCGGTTGAGGAGGGTGACGGGGGACAGGACGCGGGTGGTTTCGGCCCCGCTGAACGTGAGCGCGAGGTCGGCGGTGAGCGTGAGGGCGTCGAGGTCGGACTTGTAGAGCAGCGCCCAGCCGCGCCCCGGTTCGCGGCCGATGGGAACGGCGAACGTGCCGGCCTTGCCGTGCCACCGGTCGGTGGGGACGGGCGGGGTCTGACTCGCGCACCAGTCCGCGAGCGTGAGGGGGTCAACCGCGCCGGTGCCGTTCACCAGAATTGCCATGCCCCGATGGTGTTCGGGACAAGGCGACTACGCCGGTTCCACGACGCCCCGGAGCACGACGCGGCCGTTGAGCGCCATCGGCGGGCGCACGACGCGGACGGCGGTTCCGGTGGTCGGGTCGTTGGGCAAATGCTGGTGCGTGAGGCGGTTGTAGCCCGTTTGCTCGCCGACCGCCCCTTGTTCCTGTGCCCCCATCGCGGCGAGCGCCCGCCGAACGGCGGTATGGGCCGCGTCGGGGACGGTGCGCGAGCCGAACTTGCCGTCCCGCCCCTGGAAGCCCTCTTCCACCGACAGCCCCAGTTGTTCCGCGAGGCTCTGGGTCGCCCGCGCGTGGTCGGTGCCCTCGGTCTTGGGGTCGTGGGCGTCGTGGTTGTGCAGGGCGCTTTCGAGGAAGTCCCGTTCCACCGAATCGGCCGGGAACGTCTCCGCGAGCGCCTTCACCGTGCTCGCCGGGGTCTTCGGTGCCGCCTTCTTCGGCTTCGCCGGCTTCGGCGCGGGCTTTTTCGGCGGTTCCGGCGGCGGTGCCACAGGGGGGGCGGGTTCGTCGTCGGGTTCGTCCGGCTGGGCGTTCGCCTTCCGCGCCCGCTCGCGCGCAGCGAGCGCTTCGGGCGTGTCCGTCACCTTCAGCGCCTTCATCCGGGCGAGGCGGTCCTTCTCCTCCGCGAGAATCCCCGCGACCGGAGACGGCTTGCCGGTGCGCCGGGCCTCCGCCGCCACGACCTGCCGGGCCTCGTCCCGCTTCGTCAGCAACTTCTTGATGGTGTGCGCGCCCGGCCGGTCCTTCTTCGGGGTCGCCGGGTTGTTGAACAGGGCGAGCGCCTTCTGGTACTCCTCGTCCGCGAGCCGCGCCTTCCGCTCGATGCCACTCTCGTCCGTCGGGGCCGCGACCTCCGGCTCCTCGTCCGGGTCCGGCGCGTCGGCGAGCAACTTGTCCATCGCTTCGAGGTCTTTGGCCCCGACCGTGCCGGGTTCGGCCGCCCCGCCCTTCAGCGCCGCGCGGATGGCGTCCCCCGCCTTGTCGTCGGCCTCGGTGGGCAGTGCCTCGGTCGGGTCCACGTCCTCGACTGGGCCGGCGTCCTCTTGTCGGGCGAGCCACTTCAGCACGTCCGGGGACGGGGGCGGCAGTTCCTTCCCGCGCCCCTTCGCGGCCTCGGCGATCAGCCGCTCCCACTTGGCCCGCTTCTCGTCGGGCAGGTTCTTGACGGCGGCGAGGGCGTCGCTCTTGATGCGGGTGATTTCGCGCTTCGCCTCCCCGCTGCGGGCGGCGTCGAGCAGCATGTTGTAGTTGATGCCGGCGTGCAACTTGTTCAGCTCCGGGTCGGCGTCGGCCCCGGTGCGCTTGCGCCGGTCCACGACCTTCGCCACGCGGTCCTTGAGTTCGGCGGGCTGCTGTTTGGGTTCGGCCGGCGCGGGGGCGGGCGCTTCAGCCTGTTTCTCCACTTCGGCGGCGACGGGCGCGGGCACGTCCTTCGGCTTGGCGGCATCCACCCGACCGGCCTGCTTCGCCTTCAGCGCGGCGATGCGGTCCGCCCCGGTCTTGGGCGCGGGGGCGGGAGTCGGCGCGGGAGCCGGAGCCGGAGCCGGTGTCGGTTCGGGCTCTGGTGCCGGCGGTTCGGCGACCTTGACCACCGGCCCCGGTTCCTTATCGGTGTCGGTGCCGCTCACCACCTCAGCCACGTCGCCCGCGTCTGTTTTCGTCGCGGGTTCCGCCGGTTCCTCCACGGTGTCCCAGTCGGCCGGGTAGCCCTTGTCGTTCAGCTTCACCGGCTCCGGCTTCTGGGCCTTCAGGTACTCGTCGTACTGGTCGGTGCGCTCCTCCCCGTTGGCCTTCGCGCCCTTGATGATTTGTTCGAGCAGGTATTCTTCCGGCGAGTGCGCGTCTTCGGGGATGGTGATGTGCCCGGACTCCGCCAACTCCTGAGCGAGTTCGTCCAGCCCGCGCGTGCCCCGCCCCCTCTTCCCCCGGAACGCGAGCAGCGGGATGCCGTGCTCCACCGCCCCCTTCACCCCGCCCAACTCCCGCACGATGTACGAGTCGTTCGGGTCGATGCCGCCGAAGTCCATCACGCTCTGCGTGACCGTGCCGGCGTACTTCGACTTCGACGGGTTGCGGCTCGCCCCGCGCGCCGACTCCGGCACCCGCACCTCCTTCGGCACCGCCTCCCGCACGTTCCCCTGCGACGCGATGTGGTCCAGTAGCCGTTCCACCATCCACTGCTTCTTGCGCTCGCCGCGCAGGTTCGCCTCGACGTACCCGCGGTACTTCGTCAGCGTCTCGTTGCGCAGCGCCGGCAGGGTCTTGGCGAGTTGCTGCACCTCTTCCGGGGTCGCCTTCCCCTTCGCCACCCGCTTGATGATTTCCTTGCTGACCTTCTCCGCGTCGGCGCGATCCATGCGCCGCTGCTGGGACGCCAGTGCCGCTTGTGCCGCCTTCCCGTACAGGCGCTTCGGATTCCCCGTCTTGGGGTCCACAATGTCGTCGCTCTCGGCCGCCTGCGTGTCCTTCACGGTCGTGACCGGGTGCCACGCCAGTTCGAGGGCACTCATCTCCTTGCCGTCGAGTTTCATCCCGACGATGCGGGCCACCTGAACCGGGTCGCCGGCCAGCTCGGACAGCGCCGACAGGCTCCCCGCCGCCGCGCCCGGCTTGCCCGCCGCCGTCGCCCGCTGCTGCACCCGGATCATCGCCAGGGCCAACAACTGCGCGACCGTGGCCTTGCGGTTGCGGGAGAGATTCTGCGTGATGGCGTTGAAGGCCGTGGCCTTCGCGCTGGGGTCGTCGTCGGGGCCGCTGGTGGCGGCGAGGCTCAGCCCGGCCCCGACCAGCGAGCGGACGGTGGCGAGGGTGTCGGCGCGTGCGGACCGCGCCCCCGCCCGGAACGCGCGGGTGGCCGCGGTCCGCACCGCGGCGGCCAGTTCGCCCTCGGTGTACAGCCCGGAGGTCGTCGAGTTGTCGTACACGGCTCACCCCTTGCAGGAACGGCAGCGCCGGCGGCGCACCCGCCCGAATCAGTCCGCGCCGCCCCCGAAGTCGAGGTCCGCGAGCACGCCGGAAACGATGTCGTCGATGGACCGCTTCGGCTGGCGTGTCGCGGACATTTCCAGCGGGCAACCGCCCAGCGGGATCGCGGTCTTGACGCCCGCGCGGTTGCTGAAGACGACTTCGCTGGCCGTGAAGTCGGCGTTCACGGGCTGCGCAAGGGCCGCGAGCGCGTCGCCCAACCCGGCCTTGACGTAGGCGATGGTGGCGTGCGGGCGGTAGTCCTTGAACGTGTCGGTGTGCGGCAGTCCCGCGAGCCGCCGGTTCAGGGCCGCCAAGTCGGGGCTGGTCACGTTGACCTTGAGCACGTCGTAGGGCTTGCCCGAATCCGCCCCGCGGAACGCGCTCACCGCCCCCAGCGACACGTTCGCGGGCGGCGAGCCACTGAGGACCGGGCGCACGTCGTCGGCGCTGTCGGTGTGCAAGCCGTACCGCACCGTGACGTGGAACTCGTGTTCCCGCCCGTCCTCGGCCAACGCGGAATCGGGCACCCGCGCCGCGAGCAGGGCGAGTTGCTGCGCCAACCCCGGTGGGAGCAAGACGTGGGTGCTACTGAACTTGTGCGGGGCGGCGCACTCGGTGCCGGTTGCCGACAGGTTCAGCGGCACCCGTTTGGCCCGTTTGCGGTCCCAGCGCACATAGTCCCCGTCGTCGGTGCGGCCCCAGCCCGGACCGACGTACCGGGGGCCGGATTCGAGGGCCGACAACTGGAACGGCAGGTCGCCGCCCGCGCCCGGCTTGGCGGGCAGTTCGCCGGACCGCTTCTGCTTGTCGGTCTGCTCCTGCTCCAACTGGTCCGCGAGCGAGACCGTTTCGACCTCGTACCACTCCTCGGGGCCGAAGTTCAGTTCCACGAGCGGGCGCAACCACGCCTCGGTCGCCCGCACCAGCACGTTGGCGAGTTCGTCCACTTTGCCCAGGAACCCTTGCAGGGGCACCATCCGGCCGTTGTACCCGCTGCCCGACTCCGACCCGGAAATCAGTTCCTTCGGGATGCCCGCGCCCTTCAGCATCAGGTCGTCGAGCCGTTCCGGGTACTCAAGGAACCCCGCAACGTCGGCGTGCCCCTGCGACGGGGTGTAGTCCCATTCGTAGTCGCCGTCGGCGCTGCCGTTGGCCCCCGGTTGCTTGTCGTTGACGAGCACCATCGTGCTCATCGTCTCCTTGTAGTCGAGCATCTCGCGGGCGAGGTCGGCGTTGTTGCGGACCTGCGGGCTTTCGTCCGTGCCCATGTTCGTGGTGCCGTCCGGGTAGCGCATCAGCCCGCCGTCGGCGGCGTGCTTGCGGAACCACAACTGGCGCAGGTGGTTGGCCCCGTTGCGGCCGTTCTTCTCCAGCCACGGCTCGAACATGCCGGACAGCGGGGCGCGGTCGTAGAACGGGCCGTACCGGGCCATGCCCGCGAACCAGAAGGCGTGCGGGGAGCCGACGAAGACGTGCCCCAGGTCGAACCCGGCGAACTGGTTCTTGCGCCACCGCCCGTGCGGGTCGTCACACGAGTAGACGCGCGGCTCGACCTCGCGGCACTCCAACTCGTTCACCCGGTCGAGGCGCACGAACCCCTTGTGCGGGCGGTACTCGGCGCACCCCGCCCCGAACCCGTGCTCGAAGTACCGGCGCAGGATGGGGCCGACCGACTGCTTCCAGAACCGGCGGATGGTGTTTTGGACGAAGTTGGCGACGGGTTCCCGCTCGGCGCGGCACTTGAACTTGATCTTCTGGTAGGGGGCGCACCACATATCCGCGATGAAGATGACCTGCGGATCGCGCATCATGCGCGGCACGTCGAACGTGGTGAAGACGGGCTTGCCGTCCACGCTCGCGGCGGCCGCGCCCCACCAGCCGGACCCGGTGGGGACGTGGAGCGCCGACGGCGACGACAGGAAGTGTCGCTTCTTCTTGTTCTTCCGGTCGTCGCCGCCGGGTGCGGCGGCAGTGGGGGTTGCCATGCCCCGATAATGAACGGGACATGCGAGCGACTATTGACAGGGGCGGCTCAGGCGACCTTTATGTTGTTGAACTGACGCTGTAGGGTGTCAACGGCTCCCGCTGACACGCTTTCCAGGATCAGTACCTTGCCGCTGTCAAAGAGCACCTTGACTTGGCTCGTGTCGCGGCCCTTGTTCGGCGTGACGCTAATCCGGGGCCGGTTAAGTTGGCGATGATAGCGTCCATGTCTCACCTACCCTCCGTGAATGGCGAAGTCACAACTCATCGTCCTGGACACGACTGACGTAGTATCGCTTTGCTGCTCCGATATGATAAACGACGGCGGGGCGTCGTAGACGGAGACGGCAGCGTTCGATGGTCGGCAACGCCAAGTGGCGACAGGTCGGATTTGAGGCTCTGCGGGTCTCGCCCGTTGATGGATCAATTCCGCGCATTTTGCCTTCGCTTCTCTCCGAAAACCACCGCTCAAGTACGATACAGCCCCGGCAGCAAGATTTGGCTCTTCGCCCTGTCGCACCGCAACGCAACGCCCGTAATCAGGGCGATGTATGATGGGTGTACCGTTTCACTCGACCGTAAAAACAAAATCGCTCAGGAGATAATCCATGGCAACGGAACCCGATAACACAAAGGTGAAGTCGCAAATCCTCGTACTGGACTCTCTTTGATGATCGCGTCGAACTATGGCACCTGCTCCACAAACTCGCGCCCCGCGTCCGCATCGCCTTCCTGACGTGGGCGTGCAACCAAGCCCCGCAGGGGCAGGGGCGGTTGCCGGTCCCGGTCGTGACCAAGATGCTCACGACACTCGACATGGCGTACCGGTGCGACCGGGCGAACGACAGACTCACCAACGAGGTCTACGCCGACATCCTGCAACTGTTCAACTCGTTCGGCGTGGACGCGCTCCGGGTCGCGGGCGAGGCCGTAGCGTGGGTCAAGCGGCCAGCACATCGGGCGGCGGCTGTTGCCGCGCTCGCTCGGCCTCCCGCTTCGCCCGCTTCTCGGCCCGCATCGCCCCGCGCCGCTCCTTCTCGCAGTCGCGGCACCGGTAATTCCGCCCGGACGGGTTGAGGGCGTTCTTCGAGAAGTCCACCAGCGGCTTGTCAAGGCCGCACGGCCCCGAACAGCACCGCGTTTCCTCCACCCCCGCGAGCGTCATCAGGGCGTCGTACAGGTCGCCCCGCACCGCGTTCCGGGGCAGGTCGGACGCCGGAACCGGGCGTCGGCACGACACCGAGTACAGCACCTCTACGTCCGGGTCGTAGTCCGCGTCCAGCACCCGTTCGATGCGCACCTCTTCGCACTCGCGGACCAACTTCTCGAGCGCGTGCCACCGCCGCCGCAACTGGTCGAGGGTCAGTTCGCGGACGTGCTCGCCCTCGGTCCGGGTGCGGCACGCGCGGCAGAACCGCACGCCCCCGTCCGACCGCACCTCCGCCGAACACTGCACCAGTTCGCGCGTGCCCTTCTCACGCACCATCCCCAGGCACCGCAGCGCCTTTGTCGGGGCGGCCGCGAGCGCGGTCCGGGCGGACGGCCCGTCGCGGTGGGCGTCGAGGATTTCGAGGGCCACGGTGCGCGTCACCCGCACCCCGCTCTCCACGAGTGCCACGGCGTGCGCGCGGCACGCTTGGGGCGTCCGGTCGGCGGCCAGAATGTACAGCGCCGACTCGTCGAATCGCTCAAATTGCGCACTTTGGAACGCGGCGAACGCCTGTGCGACCATCATGGCCCGGCGCGCGGTCGCGGTCGAGAACGGGAGTTGCGAGACGACCCACGCCTGGAACTGCCCGTGTTTCAGGCGTGATTTCGCCTCGCGCAAGATGGCCCCGATGCGCACGGTGTCGCACGCCTGCCGGTACACGAACCCGATGATGTCCTCGGTGCGGGTCTTGAGCCAGTCGCGGGCGCTCCGGGGAACGGTGTCCCACTTAAAGTGAGCGGCGCGCGGGTCGGGAACGGCGAGTTGAAGTTGTTGCGTCATAACTCAAGTTTAGCCGCGTTCCCGGCCCCGCGCAAACACCATAACACGGTGATTCATGCAACTACTCGTTAGCCTCGCACTCACCATCGCCCCGCTGCCGGTCGCGGCGGACCCGTCGCCGTCCGTCCCCGAACTCATCGCGAAGGTCAAGGAACTGCGGCTCAAGGAAGCCGAAGCGCGCAAGGCCCGCGAAGTCGCCGAAGCCGAGTTGAAGGCGGAAGCCAAGCGCCAGCAGGACGAACTCGACAAGCTGTTCGGACCCACGCCCGACCCGAAACCGAACCCGCCGAAGCCGCCGGAACCGGTTGACCCGCTGCGCGCGAAACTGCGGGCGGCGTTCGACGCGGACCCCGCACAACTCGACATTCGGCGCAACTCCGCCAAAGACCTTGCCGAACTATATCGACAGGCATCAAAGCTGTCAGCGGATGCGAGCGTTGAGACGAGCGGCGACTTGCTGAAGCGCGTGCGGGACGCATCGGCAACGCTGGTCGGTGCGGACGCCCTGCGTGAGTGCCGGCGGGTCGTGGCTCAGGAGTTGGGGGCGCTGCTGCCCACCGACGAGCCGCTGACGGACGGGCAGCGGAAGGCGGTCGCGGAGTTGTTCGGGCGGCTGGCGGTGGTCCTGGAATCCTTCGGGGGCTGACATGGCGAGCGTGAAGAACAAGCAGCGGGCGAGCGCGGGGCGCAAGGCGAACAAGCGGACGCGGCTGCTCCCGCTGCACGAGGCGGCGGTCAAGGATCGCGCCGACGCCCGCGCGAAGCGGGCCGAAGCGTGGGCGCTGAAGAAGAAGCAGAAGGCCGAAGCCGCTAAGGAGACAACCGCCAATGGCTGATACCCCGAAGACGTGGAAACAACTCCTCGCCCCCTACGCGCTGCGGCTCGCCATCGCGCTGGTCGCGGCGCTGCTGGGCGCGCTGGGCACCTGGCTCGGCGTGCCCCCGAAGCAGGTCGAGACGATCCGCGAGAAGCTGGTCGAGGTGCCGGTGCTGGACGAGCACGGCACCAGCTACGCGCCGACGCAGGGCTGGCACCGCGACGAGACGGTCATCGAGAGCAACCTCGACGCGACCAAGACCCTCCAGTTCGCCAGCACGCCCGCCGGCAAAGCCGTGATGGGCGATGACGACGTGTTCCTCTACCGCGCCGTGCGGAAGGCGGGGAAGTTCGCGGACGGCAAGTACCCGAACGTGAACCAGCAGAGCGTCGGGTGCTGTGTCGGGTGCGGGTTCAAGCACGGCGCGGACGTGATTCAGGCGACGGCGATCCTGCAAGGGCAGCGCGCCGACTGGAAGCCCGTCAGCGTGGAGGTCATCTACGCGGGGAGCCGGGTGGAGGTGGGCGGCGGGCGCATCAGCGGCGACGGGAGCGTGGGCGCGTGGGCGGCGAAGTGGTGCAAGGACTACGGCATCGTGCCGATGGAGAAGCACGCTTCGGGCGACCTGACGACGTTCAGCCCGGCCCGCGCCCGCGAGTGGGGGCGCGCCGGCGTGCCCGACGCGCTCGAACCGCTGGCGAAGACGCACCCCATCAAGAGCGTGGCCGTGGTCACGAGCGCGCGGGACGCCAAGCGTGCGATCCAGCAGGGCTACCCGATCCCGGCGTGCAGCGACCAGGGGTTCCGCATGGAGCGGGACCGCGACGGGTTCTGTGCGCCGCAGGGAACGTGGTATCACTGCATGTGCTTCATCGGCTATCGCGGCGGCGCGCGTCCGGGGTTCCTGTGCCTCAACAGTTGGGGCGACAGTGCTCACACGGGTCCGGTGTGGCCGGCGGACATGCCCCCGGCGGCGTTCTGGGTGGACGAGGCGGTCGCGGACCGGATGTTGCGTCAGGGCGATTCGTTCGCGCTGGCTGACGTGAGCGGCTTCCCGCGGAGGTCGCTGCCGCTGAACTGGGAGGTCCGTGTGACCCCGAAGCGTGCCCCGTTCGACGTGTTCGCCCGGCGCGGGGAGGCGGTGCTGGCATGGTAACGGACGACCTGCGAGCGCTGGACGCGAAGGTTCACCGCGCGGTGTACGGTGAGGGGTGGAACGGCGGCAACCCCATCAAGGGGTTCGACGGGCGGTGGCCGTGGCCGCCCCCGTATTCCACCAACATTGAGGCGGCGTGGCGGGTGGTGGAATCGCTGCGCTCTCGCGGCAGCCCGTTCTGTATGCTCTGCGCGGACCTTGAACCGTCTTCGGGGTGGGTGGCGTGGTTCGGGAGTTACTTCGATAAGGCCACCACCGTGCCGTTAGCCATCTGCCGCGCCGCCCTGAAAGCCATCGAAGCCCAACCCGTTCCCGAGGTGTCGTGATGTTCCGCTTTCCCCTGCTCGCCCTGTGTGTGCTGACCGTCGCTCCCCTCGCAGCGGACGACAAGAGCGACCGTCGAAGCCGCGCAGCGAAAGTCGCCCTGGCTCTCGCGACCCCGCGCGCCAAGCCCGCGACCGCGCCCGCCCCGCGCCCCGGCGTGCCGGGCTACGGCAGCGGCTACAGCCAAGCCGTCAAGGACAACAAGCCCCTCGTGGTGTTTGTGAGTTGCGTGCCCTGGCAGGTCGAGGGCGCGGTGGTCGCGAAGACGGAGGGGCCGTTCGCGGGCAACGCGGGTCCGGCGGTGGTGGTGGGGTTCCCGGACGGCGAGCGGCTGCTGGTGGACACCACGACGACCTGCGACCGGGAAAAAGTCGACGCGGCGGTGAAATCCGCGCAACGGAAGATCGACCACAAGCCGAAGGATAACAACAAGCCCGCCGCGCCGAAGCCCCTGAAATGGGATGTGTAGCGAGCTGGTTCCGGGGCGGGCGTGGCGACCCGCGTTCTCTAGACACGCCGCTACCTGCGCGCCACACGCGGCGGAACGAATGGCGCAACCGGGTTCGATTCCCGGCGGAGCTACTGACCATTCGGAGGTTCCTGTGTGCTGGTGCGGACGATGCAACCCGAATGAGTGGCGAATGATCCTCTGCCCGCAGTGCGGCAACAAGCGATGCCCTCGCGCGACATCGCACGAAAACGCATGCACGAGCAGCAACGCGCCGGGGCAACCCGGCAGTGACTACCCGGCGGCGTACCCAAGACCTCAAGAGGAAGTGACCATGCACTATCGAAACGGCCGCGAGGCAAAGAACGGCGACAAGGTTGTCCAGCTTTCGACGTGTTACAACGAAGGCGACAAGGTTCGAGTCACCGCCGTCGGCATCCTGTTTGACGCGAAACCGGGCAACGACTACTGCAACGGCAGCATCGCGCCGGTCCTCGGTGGCCCGCTCGTCGGCGCGTGCCTCTGCGACTGCCTGCACGCGGACGACCTGGCTGACATCCTCACGGGGGCGGGGCTGCACAAACGCCCGGCTGGGAAGTAAAAGCCCCGAACCACCTTCAAGGAGAACCGATGCGAACCATTCTCAGCCTGTGCGCCGTGATCCTGTGTGCGGGCCTCGCGACCGCCGCACCGGTCAAGCCGCGCGAGGTCCACGTCTCGCCCGACGGGACCGTGAACGAGTTACACAACGACGGCATCTACCGCGCCGTCCCCGGCGAGCCGAAGCGGAAGGCGTATGCCGCGCCGGTGCCGGGCGGGTCCGTGGTGCCGACGGTGGGCGTGCCGGTGTGCGCGAACGGCGTGTGTTCGATTCCGGCCCGCGTGCCGGCGTACCTGCCCGCCCCGTCCCCGTTCGCCGCGCCCGTGCAGGTGGGCGGTTGCCCCGGCGGTGTCTGCCCGGCTCCGGTGCAGCGCCGGGGGCTGTTCCGCTGGTGAGGCACCGGGCACCGGGACCGACGGCGTGACCCGCCTCCCGCGTGTGCCCGCACCGAGCCGCCCGGCGACCGGAACCCGCTTGAGGCACAAGCGGTAATCCGGTGCCGGTGCGGTCCAACGAGGAGCGAAGTGCGTGCTAACGCTGCCGACGGAATCTGAGCCGGTTACGGTCATCGAAGGCGACTGCCTGGACGTGCTCAGGAGCCTACCCGATGGGTGCGTGGATGCGGTTGTGACCAGCCCGCCGTATTGGGGCGGCGTTCGGATTTACGGCAGCGACACGAACGGGATTGGAACCGAGTCCGGCCCATTGGATTACGTCGAAAGCCTCTCCCGCGTGTTCGCTGGTGTGCGGCGGGTGATGGCTACTGATGGCTTCGTGTGGCTCAACGTCGGCGACGCGTACGCGGCTTCCGGCAAGGGCGGCGGCGGTTCGGCGGGGAGTCGGGGAAGTTGGGATACGGTTCGCGAGCGCAAGGGTTTTCGTTCGCCACCGGCCGGCTACAAGAACAAGGACTTGACCCTTGTGGCGTTTCAGTTGGCCGACAGGCTGCGCCGCGACGGTTGGTACTTGCGCCAGACGGTCGTTTGGAGCAAGCCTTCTGCGACTGAACCGAAGAGGCTCGACCGCCCATCGTGCTCCCACGAGTACGCCTTCCTGCTGGCCGCGAGCGAACAGTATTCGGCGCGCGACCCAGGACGCGATTGGTGGGGCAGTTCGGTGTGGGCCATTCGCCCCGACGCATCGAGCGAACACCCCGCGACGATGCCACTTGAGTTGGCCCGGCGGTGCGTGGCGACAACAACTCACGGCGCAACAGTTCTTGACCCGTTCGCGGGCAGCGGGAC
>SXGQ01087018.1_pt1 | contig 13649 bp, 8 predicted proteins | sample 3178371 | NCBI WGS metagenome assembly SXGQ01 (sample SAMN11356859, study PRJNA531348) | freshwater metagenome | isolation source: freshwater sample F1-20 | place: China: Fuxian Lake, Yuxi | collected 2017-12-25
CAGTATGCCTCGAATTGTCTTTTACACAGAGGTCTGTATTCATCTGGATTTGATTCTCTATGTGTTCCGCACCAGGTTTGCCATTCATCGCATAATTGTTTTCTGATTTCATCTCGCTCAGGACCAGATTCGACCGGAATAAGGCCGCCAGATCTAGGCATTTCAGGCCCTGACATGATTCTCTATCGTAGTCATCATATATTATTTTCCACTACACAGACATCCGGAAAGTCCGACAATAATAACGAGAGAGCATGCGACCGACGTTCCAAAAAGGTGTCGCCTGGAGCCTGACGTGTGAGATACTTCCACCGCCATTCGAATCGCAGCGCCGCTTTCTCATCGTCGAATCCATCTACTAGAAAGATACGGCACCACTGCCGTCCATGCGTGGCTCGAGCTCCTCCTGTAATTTCTCCATTATGTTGACGAAGACGACGATCCGGATTTACCGTGGCGCCCACATATGTTTTACGACCATCGGTGGATGCCAGCATATAACATGACCACGACATATTGGATCTATATATAGAGTGTATTTATACCGGGTCAAGAATTCGATTAAATAGTCTATCCAGACATTAAGAATAGCCCATGACGATCGGGCTCAAGGTTATTTACGTGCAATCATTTGTCCTGAATCCATGGTCCTCGTGGCCTTTTCAGGCATTTCCTGCCAATGAATTCAAGACATGGGACCAACAGCGACTCATCCGAGCAAGAAATGCTTGGGGGTTCTTCGAGAGCGTGGAGGCCCTGGATGCACAAGTCAGAATTCGACTGTCAGGAAAACCCATTCTCGGTCGGAGTATGGTAGGTGATCCCGATCTATGGTATAATCTTAAGAGAGAACCAACGCTGCACAGTCAATACAAATACGGCCAATATCTTCATACACTAGTCTGTCCGGAAATTCTGTGGGATGGACAACGGCATCTCGAGTTTCCCAGAACACCTGTTACAACTCTTACCCTAACCATGACCGTTCCATTTCCCGTTAATCCATCATCGGTCGAAGCACTTCCCGATAATCAATCCGCTATTGTGCTCTGGCCGGCACCCACAAGTGCCACACCCATCGTATCTTATACCGTCACGTCGACACCCGGATCCATCACGTCAACTACCAGCAATCTGTCGACCATTGTCAGAGGTCTGACAAATGGAACTTCCTATAGATTCACGGTGACCTCCAAGGATGCTTTCGGGTTCGAATCCGCTCCGTCGGTGCAATCGAATGCTGTCGTTCCGAGGACAAATCCGACGCAACCGACAATCACATCGGCTACAGACGGACTCGAGTCGGCAATTCTTAACTGGACTGCTCCGTCAAATAACGGCGGCGGCGCAATTACGAATTATACGATCATATCTGATCCGGGTGATATTTATGCAACGTCGACGGGTCTGTCGGGAGTAATAACGGGCCTCGAACCCGGTTTTACCTATACATTTACCGTGACGGCAACCAATTCGTGGGATCTGGATTCTCTTCCATCCAATCCATCGGGCCCCGTTATTCCGTTAAAAATTCCCGATGCGCCTACGAATGTAGTAGGTGTTCCCGGCCCTTCATCCGTTATTCTCACTTGGACGGGCACGTACGATTATGCAGGTGTGCGTTATTCTGTTCAGACCAAGACCACTACAGGTATGGTAGTAACCGGGCTCGGAGGTGTTACGAATATTGCATCGACTACGACGACCGTTACCGGCCTAGTGAATGGTACGTCATATGTGTTCACGGTAACTGCGTATATAACACTGGGACCTTCTGTTGCATCTCTGCCATCCAATATTGTTACTCCAACCGGTGTTCCATTTGCGCCCGTCATAGCAGCATCGTATGGAGATTTCGGCTATCCTCTGTTATCGTGGCCTCTGCCAAATTCTAACGGATCGTTGATCACAGGATACACGGCGTACGTATATAATGATTCCAATAGTCTAGTCGGCACGTATTCGCCCACGCCGCCGACGCGGCGTTATATAACATTGAGCGAGCTGACATACGGTTCCACGTATACATGTAAGGTGACTGCTACCAATGTTGTAGGCGAATCGGCGCAGTCGAATACAGTAACAGTGATTCCGGCGGATGTTCCTGGCGCTCCGTTGACGGTTAGTGCCACGACAGCATATAGAACCGTGCATACACCGGTAGGATCAGCAAATGTCTTCTGGTCTCCTCCTCCGTCAAATGGTTCTGCAATAACCGGTTACACGATTACACCGTATGCGGGTATTCGCCCTGTTGGATCTGTAACAGCGGGACCCACTGATAGTTCAGTAGCTGTGATGACCCTTAACAATGGAACGGCATATACATTTGTAGTATATGCAACGAATGTAAGAGGTACTTCTGTAGCATCGGCGAATTCTAATCCGGTCACACCTATATCTGTGCCGTCAGCACCCTTTTTAATTAGTTCGACGGTCGATGATGGAACAGTGTCCATTAAATGGAGAGCGCCGACGAGTACGGGCGGATCACCTATAACGGGATACAGAGTAACACGTAGTCCTCCTGGATCAGTCGTGACGGTTACTGGTACTACGTATGATATTTCGGGTCTTGTAAACGGGACATCTTACATGTTCAGCGTGGCCGCTGTGAATATTGCCGGCAACGGTACTATTGCAACCTTTAGTCCTATAATTCCGGCAGGAGCACCTGGAGTACCATCCGATGTATCTGGATCGCTCGGAAATACTACAGCAACAATATCATGGAATCCTCCTGCTAACTTAAATGGCGGAACACTGCGGGGTTACATTGTATCTATAAATTCGCAACAGTCGCAGATAACTCTCGATGCATCGATTACCTCATACACATATTCTAATCTGGTAAACGGAGTGTCATACATCTTGAGTGTAAATGCAGTTTCTAATGTAGGAGTTTCGCCAATTGTATCTGTGACTGTAATACCAGGAAGAACCCCTGGGCCTCCTACTGGACTCACTGCAGCCTATGCTGGTTCTGGAGGTGTTCTGTTGAACTGGGTTGCCCCCGTCGACTCGGGGACGGGTACAGAGCCAGTTAATCGCTATAGGATTACGTATAACTCGTTGGTATATGATATTTCTAGTTCGACAACGTTTACTGCAACTGGGTTGACGAACGGTACTCCGTATACATTCAACGTGACTTCTATTAATATAGTGAATCTCATATCATCACCGGCGACGATACAGTGGACACCGGCGGGCGGCCCCGATGCACCGACATCTGTTACAGCAACTGCTGGAATTAGAACCGCATCACTATCATGGACTGTTCCTAATAATAATGGATCGGCTATTTCCGGTTACACGGTCACTGTGTCATCTTCTAATGGCGGTTCATTAGGTACTGTTGGGACAATTTCAGGTACATCATGTAATATAACCGGATTAACCAATGGAGGCATCTATACATTCTCCGTTACTGCCACAAATGAAGCAGGAACAAGTACAGCCGGATTATCGAACCAAATAACACTTGCTAACGCTCCTTCTCAACCGTCATCTGTTACAGCAACTGCTGGAATTAGATCCGCATCACTATCATGGACTGCTCCTAATAATAATGGATCGGCTATTTCCGGTTACACGGTCACTGTGTCATCTTCCAACGGCGGTTCATTGGGGACTGTAGGAACAATTTCAGGTACATCTTGTAACATAACCGGATTAACCAATGGAGGTATCTACACATTCTCAGTTACTGCCACGAATGGAGCAGGAACAAGTGCTGCTGGAACATCCAATACTATATCACTTGCTTCCCCTCCCAATGCCCCGTCATCTATAAATGCAACGGCTGGAATTAGATCAGCATCACTATCTTGGACTGCTCCCGATAACAATGGATCGGCTATTACATCTTATACGGTGACGGTGTCATCTTCCAACGGCGGTTCATTGGGAACTGTAGTAACAATTTCAGGTACATCTTGTACCGTCACCGGATTAACCAATGGAGGCATCTATACATTCTCCGTTACCGCCACAAATGGAGCAGGAACAAGTACTGCTGGAACATCCAATACTATATCACTTGCTTCCCCTCCCAATGCACCGACATCTGTTACAGCAACAGCTGGAATAGGGTCAGCATCACTATCATGGCCTGCTCCTAATGACAACGGATCGGCTATTACATCTTATACGGTCACGGTGTCATCTTCCAACGGCGGTTCATTGGGGACTGTAGTAACAATTTCAGGTACATCGTGTACCGTCACCGGATTAACAAATGGAGGCATCTATACATTCTCCGTTACTGCCACAAATGGAGCAGGAACAGGTCCTGCAAGAACATCGAATACTATAACACTTGCTGGCGTTCCTTCTGCACCGACATCTATAGCTGCAACGATTGAAATTGGAACATCGACCATAACATGGAATCCTCCCTCAAATAACGGCGGTTCGCCTATTTCGTTCTATACATTGCGTATAACAGGAGGATCTTATAATGGATTTAGTAATCCTGTTACGTCGGGAATTACTATAAGTGGTTTATCTAATTATACGCAGTATACGTTTTATGTAAAAGCAACTAATGCTGCTGGATTAGAATCTCCAGAAGGTTCTGTTACGATTACTATGCCAGGTAACCCGACACAACCGAATAACCTAAGTGTTGTGGCAGGAGACAGCAGTGTACAAGTAAACTGGGGAGTGCCGGCCAACAACGGAGGTTCTGCAATTACAACTTACTATATAAGAGTATTGCGTGGAGGCAGTATACTAAATACAATCAATACTCAATCTACATCTCTTAGTTATACCGTTACAGGGTTAACGAACGGTGTTGTATACAATTTTTCAGTTGCCGCTGCTAATATAGTGGGTATAGGTGATTATTCTAGTGAAACTTCTCAGGTGGTACCTGTTCCGGCAGCTACTGTACCAGGAACACCTAATATCACATCCGTAACTAGAGGCGACACAGAGGTCACTGTAAATTGGTCGGCCCCAAGTTCGAATGGCTCAGCAATTACAACTTATTATATACAACCATATGCAGCCGGCTCATTATTCAATATAATTTCAACTGCATCAACCGCAACATCGTATACCGTTCCAGGATTAACCAACGGTACTTCATATACATTCTCTGTTGCCGCCGTCAACGGGGTAGGCACAGGTAGTTATTCTTCTCAGTCTTCTTCTGTAACACCGGCTGGTTTACCAGGAACACCATCGACACCTACCACAACTGCGGGTGATACACAGGTGACAGTAAATTGGTCGGCCCCCAGTTCAAATGGCTCGGCGATTACAGGTTATTCTATAGTCGTATTTAGCAACTTCTCAGTAATCCGTACAGTTACATCTGGATCAACTAGTGTGATCGTTACAGGGTTAACCAACGGTACTTCATATGCATTTCAAGTTGCAGCCGTCAACGGGGTAGGCAGAGGAGCAGATTCTCCTCTGACTCCTTTGGTGACACCGATTAACAGTTTGCCAGATCCTCCTAATATTGTTTCTGGCATATTCGTAGAAGCACGGTATTTAGATAACGGAGACTTTTATGATAAAAGACTTGGTACAGGAAATTCGATTACAGCACCAACAAACACAGGAGGAAGTGCAATAAAATATTATACCACCTTTTGTATTCATGCTGGTGTCTTACGTTCACCTTCGGATGCTATAACAGAAGCTGTACCATCCTACGCAAGTATATACTTATCATATTATACTCCTAATGGAAATTTTTATGTGACTGCAACTAATACAGCCGGATATACGTCTCTTCCAAGAATATGTAATCTTGATACTCCATTTCCGCAGAATATAAGCATTGGCACTGATAGTAGTCTAAGCTATTCTAGTCCAGTTAATATTAGTTCGATTACTCACAGCGATAATATGTACCCTAATGGTACATGGTCTAATTCTTTTGGAGTAAACTTTACACCCATTCCAAATATGTTATATTACACAGTCATTATGGATGGACTATTTGGATACCCGCTAAGAGGCAACGGTTATTCATATTTTGGTGCAACTACACCCCCAATTTATATTAATTTTACATCGAATGGTCGTTTGACTTCCGGTTATGGACCGTTCACATTTAGAATATCTTGTACAAACGCTAATATTTCTACATCAAAGTTATCAGCACCGTTTACATTTTCAATCCCTTAAAAACAAAAAGTGTCCCTCGTCGGGATCGAACCGACGACCTTCTCTTTACAAGAGAGATGCTCTACCACTGAGCTAAAGGGACTCACGGATCCTAAACAGCATGTGGAGGCCCCGAGTCAAGTTTCGCAAACAAAACCCGCATCTCTAGTAGGTTCAGGTCATGGCCAAAAAAGTTCTTCCCGACACAGATACGTTCATTATCGCAACCATGGTCGGCGTAGTTCTCGGCGCCGTACTTTCCTACATATTCGGATCCGTCGCCCTCCCTACGAAAATTCCGTTCGAGTTTACAATCGGCGGAATCTCTTCTAATCTCATTTTGACAGATATTATTGTAGCCGTCTTTGTGTGCGCAGTAGTATTTCTGGGTTACGTGGCGGCTATTGTAAGAGACACGGCATTTCCTTCGGCGCATCCGTGGCTATTTCTAGCCGAGATGGCGGGCGTGGCCTTCATTCCGGCCAGTGTCATATACATCATGTCCAGTGTAAGAAGTACGGGCAAGTTCGATTTATCGGGCCTGAATGCGAGTTTTATGCTGCTCGCCGCAAAATTCGGCATTTTCCATCTTCTATTCCAATTCAGCGGAGTCTATTCGTATTTTTTCAAGGGAACCTGATCATTTATTCATCCGGATATGTCACACAATCGCAGACTATGTTCGGCGGCATATACATCTTGCATATGCCGTTGCCCTTGCCCGCCTTGACCTGCTCTTCCAGAGCTCGCCTCCACACTAGCGGTGGAAAGATCCACTGTCTCAGTTGTTCCGTATCGACAACGGCCAACGATTCAGGTAACTGGCCCGTGTAAGAATACGATGGTCCCGACATCCAGAATCCCCACGATCCTTGAAAACTCGGAATTACAATGGAATAGAACCCTCCAATGGAGGGTGTCAGACCGGAATCGGTCCAGATCCGTTGCAGTCCGTGACCGATTATGCCGCTAGGCCTTACCGGCCCCACGTGCGTAACGAGGCGTCCGTCGCTGTCCATTACTCGGCGAATCCCCTTCCAGAATTCGGCCGAATACAGATAACCCGTATCTCCATCGGGATCCGGCAGATCGAGGATAACCACGTCAAAGTGGTCACAGGGAAACTCGGGCAAGGCCTCCCGAATATCTTTGCCGATGAACCGTACCCGAGGATTATCATATACATGCGGAGCCCATTCAAGATGAGTTCGACACAGATCAACAAGCTCTGTGTCGATATCTACCCAGGCCACGCTAGAAACGAACGAGGAGTTCCAGCGGAGCACCTCACGTACCGTGGCGCCTTCTCCGCCGCCAATGACGAGTACCCGTTTTCGTGGTGTGTCGGCCGTGGCGGCCAATACGGGATGTACCAGACTTTCGTGATATATCTGTTCATCAGAGGAGGCACTCTGAAGTTCGCCGTCGAGAAATAACATGCGTCCGTACTCGTTGGACTCGGCGATGACTACGGATTCGCACGAGGCGGTTCCACCGGACCATAGCACGTTCTTTATTCTGTAAGTGGTCATTGCTTCCGATTCACTCGTTTCCGCAATTGTGGCCATATCGACCACATATCCAGAGAAGGCCCGTGTCAAATTTAGTTTTTCATACGGCGGAGTTCAAAAAAACTGTTTGGGGGCGTGTGGTTTTAGGCGGCCTTGAAGAATGTGAAGCAGAGTACGTTATCGGAAAACGTGGCATTGTGACCGGCGTCGAATTTAGCATAGGTTGCGAGTTCATTCTTGACCAGCTCGATAAACTTGGCATCAATGGTCCGCTGACCTGTCACGTTATCGATCCGATAATAGAGTTCTCCTTTGATGAGGTCATCGGGTTGTACAGGGGCCCGATTAGTCTCGATGCGATTTTGTACCGGGCTGTCCTGGATTTGTACCGGGCTGCCCTGATCTTCCATGAATACCGACTATCATTCAACATAATCTCCCGGTCAACTTTTATGTCCATGACGGTGTTTGCGACACGTCGGTTCATACATATCGGCTCCGCCGACTTCTAGACGAGTCTCCCTCTTTTTTAAACTGCACGTGAACATCGCTGGCGAACCGCAGTGAACACAGAGAGCCATTTTCTTGTCGACCGAGTCTGCGATAGCGACTAGTTCTAGAACTTCGGTAAAGGGGTGACCCTCGGCGTCACCGTCAAGGCCGACCACAATCACATCTTTACCCAGCTCAATAGATGCCTCGACGAATTCCCGAAGACCCGTAAAGAACTGGGCCTCATCGATGGCAATTACCGACGCCGACTTGAATTCGGCGAGATCCAATACATCTAAATTGAGGTCACGCACGGAAATAGCTTCCAATGAAACCTGGTCGTGACTGACAATGGCCGAATCGCCGGAATACCTGTTATCCATGGCCGGTTTGATGACGAGCACCTGTCTACGAATGAACCTGTATCGTTTTATGACGGCCTGAATCTCGGTCGTCTTTCCGGCAAACATTGGTCCAACAACGAGACGGAGGGACATCTGCCATATTCCTGAGGTGTTGGGCCGTGTCAAACTTTATAAATCCATCCAAGGAAGGGTGGTGAAGATATAAACGCCCTCTCCAATAACACAATCACGGGGAGATGTTCTGGTTTTCATGTGTAAATGACTCTTCACAGAGTTATAAGGATATGTATTTAGCCGCGCTGCGATCTGCCAAGAAGAACACAACTCTTCGACCGATACTCGTGTATGATGGTAAGGACACATCGTTCATATCTTCTGTAAAGAACCTCGGAGCCCGTGTACATCATCACATGTTTTCGGGAGCGGCGACGGAAGTATTCCAGAGCAGATCGATTCCATGGAAAAAAATTGCCACGGGAACATATCTGCGCATCGACATTCCTCGCCTATGCGGCGATCTCAGCATCTATGATAAATATGTCCTGTATACGGATGTTGACGTGTTATTTGTAAAAGATCCTGTTCCGGCCCTGAGCCTCTGTAACCCAGACTACTTTGCTGCATGTCCTGAATTCGAAAAGGATAACTGGACTTATATAAATGCCGGTATCCTTCTGCTCAATATTGAGACAATGACCAACACATACGAAGACCTCATGGATCTCGTAAATGCCACATACCATGTGGAGGGTTTTGATCAGACTGCGTTAAATACATTTTACAGAGGAAGAATAGACAAGCTGCCCTTGACTATGAATCATAAGCCGTATTGGGGCGCAGATCCAGATGCGTGTATTATACATTATCACGGACCCAAGCCGGCGGATATTTCGGAGTATCTTGACTCAGGGGTCTGCGTCGAGCCGTACCGGGTTCTGTTCGCAATGATTACGAATGAGATCTGGAGTTACTATGCGGACCTCTTCGGATCCTATGTTAGAATCTAACGGGCGACCACTTGAATCCGTGACCTGCCCTGTGACCTGACCACTTGAATCCATAACGAGGTCTGTATCTGGGTCCTCGAATATATCAATCGCATCATAAAACCAGACCCTCTCTGTATTATCGAAGAAGGCCTTGTTAAGACGTTCCATAATAAATGGAACATGCGGATAATACGGCATTGACCACAACGCCATCAAATCTTGCTCTGTCATGGCTCCACCGTATTTCGCATCTGTAAACACCAGCGGATGTCCTATCACCAATGGTTTGCATATTTCTGAATGCCATCTAATAAATCCCTTCATAAGTTCCGGTGTACACATCCAATAGTTACACGAATTTTCCGTCACGTCATCTATTTCGAGTGCCTTTGTAACATCGTCCCAAATTTCCGAAAATCGTGGATGATATCTGGATATTCCGGCAACTCTTACAGGAATCCCTGAATCGGTAAAGTTAACGTATGAGCGTCCTGCATATAGGCCCTCTGTTAAATGTTTATGAATGAGATCTAAATTTGTTTTACGGTGCGCCGACCATGAAAGTGTGCCGACAAATTCGGAAGAAGACCACTCATCTTGAATTTCAAGAAGCTGTTGCCAAAATGCATTTTCGAATGAATAATCTTGATATTTCATCAAAATCGGATATGCCCACGGATATTTAGCATAGATAACAGCAGCCGATTCCAAGCGATCTTTCGTGTGACATATAATATATATACGCACTGGAGGATTCGAATTTATATGTCTTCCAACAAGAGCTAGAACCCGATTCTGCCATTCATCCATATTCCAAAACCGAAATCCAGCAACGCTACGGAACAAGTCATTCTGTTCATCCGTTATCACCGGCTGTAGTGCCTGTGAGAAAAAATCGGCTTCCCGCGTCGCCCTTATTTTCCCCGAATATCGCCGAATACATTCAATCATTTTGTCACGGTTCCGGATACTGAGGCCACCCGAAACAATAAAGTCCAACTGTAAAAGCGAGTCGGGTATTTCTTGAAAAATACAGCAGTCTTCTTGGTATAGAAGAATGGTCTTACCATTTATTAGTCTCCAGAATGAAGCAGATGTCATAAAACGTGTGTGTTCCGGCAAAGTAAGAACTGTGTGTCCAGTGTTAATTATTCGGATATCCTTGTCTATCTTCGAACATACATCTGTAAGAAACCCAACATTCTGTACTCCGCAAATTACGGTATGACTCCACCCCGGCCCGAGGCGAATCATTGTATTGCGAATCAGAAATTCCAGATGAGGTTCTGCGGAATATGTGTATAATACCGCCTCTTTCATAGATCCGGGTGCCACTGCAGGTACGGCAATTCGTTTTAACAAGTATAAATTCCTCATACATAAAAATTTAAACTCGCCATCCATAACCCCTATTAACGCCCCAATGTTAAATAAATAGAAGGCCAACGAAGGAAAGGCCAAACTTGACCGCCTCTCGGACTTAAAAACATCCCTGTTTAACAGGTATGCCAACACTTTCCCACAGCTCGGACACGGAGTCCATTGTTGGCATCCAATTTGGTGTCTTCAGCCCCGACGAAATTGTTCGTCGGTCAGTGGTGGAAATTACCAGCCATAGTACACAAGATGGAAAAATCGGGGGTCTTTCCGATCCTCGTATGGGTGTCCTAGAAAACGGCAAACTCTGTCGCTCCTGTGGTCTCAATAACCACGGATGTCCTGGTCACTTTGGGCATTTCAAGCTAGCTCGCCCCGTATACTATATCCAATTTTACAAGATGGTTCTCAAAATCCTTCGCTGTGTCTGTGTAAAGTGTGCGAAACTTCTCATAAACAAGGACATGGCCAAGAGTCTTCGGCGCACCAAGGGCGAGAATCGCTGGAAGTCCGTCTTGACAGCCTGCCAGGAAGTGACTCGCTGCGGTGAACAAATTGAAGACGGTTGCGGTGCTCGTCAGCCGCATCGGTATCAAGATGAACCCATCTGTCGCATCGTGGCAGAATGGAAGAAGGTATCTGGTCCTTCGGGTGCAGAGGGAGCCGAGATGGTGTCGCCTAATGGAGAAATCCGGCGATTCCTTGAACCGGAATATGTATATCGTCTTCTGCGGCGTATCAGCGATGAAGATGTGGATTTCATGGGCTTCAGTCGTTTGTGGTGTCGTCCCGACTGGCTCATGTGTTCCGTCATGGCCATTCCGCCGCCGCAGGTCCGACCCTCCGTGCTTCAAGACAACAATCAAAAGTCGGAAGATGATCTAACACAGAAGCTCATCGATATTATCAAGACCAATGTGGATCTCGGCAACAAGATTTCAAAGGGAGCGAAGAAGAAGGCGATTGATGAGTGGACCACGCTCCTACAATACCACATAGCGACACTCGTAAATAACGATATTCCGGGTGTGGCACAGTCCGCACAGAGATCGGGGCGCCCCCTGAAATCTCTGCAACAGCGTCTCGGATCAAAGGAGGGACGCATCCGTAACAATCTGCAGGGTAAGCGTGTGGAATTCTCCGCCCGTTCTGTTATCACACCGGATCCCAACATTTCCGTTGCGGAACTCGGTGTTCCGTTGAAGATCGCCATGAATCTGACATTTCCCGAGAGAGCGACGCCCTACAACATCGATCGTCTCTATGCTCTGGTACAGAATGGACCTGACACGTATCCGGGCGCAAAGTCGGTACAGCGGAATCCGGGTGGACCGAGTGGAGGTCGCACCATTTCTCTGAAGCATGTGAACACGAAGAGCATCCAGATTTACGAGGGCGATGTGGTACACCGCCATCTTCTGGACGGTGATCCGGTGCTCTTCAACCGTCAGCCCTCGCTTCACAGAATGTCGATGATGTGTCATCGTGTGAGAGTGCTGCCGTATTCGACCTTCCGACTAAACGTGTCTGTAACGAAACCCTACAATGCGGATTTTGACGGAGACGAGATGAACATGCATGTGCCCCAATCCGTGGAGGCCGCAACAGAGCTGCGTGAGATCGCAGCTGTACCCAAACAGATGATTAGTCCCCGTCTTAGCAAGCCGCTGATTTCCGTGGTTCAGGATACGCTGGTGGGCGTGAACCGGCTCACTCGGCCCACGGAATTCTTCACCCAGCGTGAATTCATGACGCTGCTGGTGCACAGCAAGCGCTGGGATGGCCGTATTCCGCCGCCGGCCCGGCCCGCCTCGGCGGATAATTCCGTGCCTCTATGGTCGGGTCAGCAGGTAGTCAGTGCCCTTCTACCGGCGGTCTATCTCGCCATGGGCAACAAGATGTGGGACGATTCGAAGGGCAAGGGTGATCCGAATTACGTGATCATCAATAACGGTAATATAGAGAATGGTGTTCTGGATGGCGATGTCTTTGACAAGGCGCTCATCCATATTCTGTATAACGACTTCAGTCCCGAGGTGACTGTGGATTTCATCGACTCTCTTCAGGCCGTGGTAGCCGCCTATCTCCAGAATAGTGGCTTCTCGGTGGGTCTTTCAGACCTCGTGGCCGACCAGGACACACTGACGACGATTGCCACGGATCTCGGCGAGCTCAAGAAGAAAATCGAGTCGATTCAGCTGCAGGTTCACATGGGCCTCTTTGATAATCGGTCGGGGCGCTCGAATCAGGAGGAGTTCGAGGGCAAGGTGTTTGAGACACTGGACAAGGTGATTGGTGCGGCGGGCAAGACGGGTCTGAAGTCGCTGTCGTCGAATAACCGCATGGTTAACATGGTAAAGTGCGGTTCCAAGGGCGCTGATCTCAACATTGCGCAGATGATTGCGCTTCTCGGTCAGCAGTCGATCGAGGGCAAGCGTATTGCCTACGGTTTCCAGGACCGCACTCTTCCGCACTTCAAGCGTTACGAGGATGGTGCCGAGGCCCGTGGATTCATCGAGAGTTCCTTCGTGAAGGGACTGTCACCGGCGGAGTTCTTCTTTCACGCCATGACGGGTCGCGAGGGTCTGATTGATACTGCTGTAAAATCGGTTACGGCCGAAACCCGGATTGTGGTAATCGAAGACGGTAAATCCAAGGTCGTGCGTATCGGCGACTGGGTGGATGCGCACCTTGCAGCCCGTGAGGTGGATGTAGAGTATTTCCCTGATGAGGCAGATCTGGAGATGCTGCAGCTGAATAAGCCTACGTATATCCCGTCCGTTGCA
>SXGQ01257607.1_pt1 | contig 13645 bp, 13 predicted proteins | sample 3178371 | NCBI WGS metagenome assembly SXGQ01 (sample SAMN11356859, study PRJNA531348) | freshwater metagenome | isolation source: freshwater sample F1-20 | place: China: Fuxian Lake, Yuxi | collected 2017-12-25
GAAAAACGCATCATTGATCGCCTTATCCACGTAAAGGGACACATGGATGAAATTGCCCCGCCGGTCGCGTTCCGGCTTCACCGCACGGTGCAGGTTCACCAGGAGGGCCTTCCGCTCCCGGTCTTGGTTTACCGCTAATTTTTCCAGGAAATCCGGCCAGATGGCCAAGGGACCAGTCTGATCCATTCCGAAGCCCGACAGGGACCAAAACCCGGTTGGACTCACGGGGAAGTAGCCCCTTTCGACGGCGACCAAAGAGGCCCCAAAACGGGAACGGCTGATTCCGACTGGGCGACCCCGCACCGAGATGATCTGCGCGGGACTCCCCTCGTCGTCTGCGGATTCGACGGCCATTCCCATGCGACTCAGGACGACACCGCCCCACTTTGCTCCGCCGCAGGCAACGCCGGGGTCAAACGCGCCCTTGCCCGCTGGACTGCGTCATGGAGCTTCCGTTCGAGCTCCTTCCTTGGCAGCACGTCGGCCAGATAGGATGCGACGCGAACCGGGCCTTCGTTCAGGCCAAGCAGCCGCACGGTCTCCTCGCTGCGGTCGGCGCACAGGATCAATCCGACCGGGTTCTGTTCGCCCTCCACCCTTTCGTTTTCTCGGAGCCACGCCAGATAGAGTTCCATCTGTCCCTTGTCCGCCGGTCTGAAGGCGCCGAGTTTCAATTCGACCGCGAACAGCCGGTGAAGGCGGCGATGATAGAAGAGCAAATCGAGGTAATGGTCGGTCCCATCCACGGTCATCCGCTTTTGGCGCGCGACGAAGGCGAAGCCCTCGCCCAGTTCGAGCAGGAACGCCTCGATGTCATGAAGGATGGCGGCCTCCAGATCCCGTTCGGCGTAGGTGTCCTTCAATTGGAGAAAATCCAGCACATACGGATCACGAAAGACCAAGTCGGGCGAAAGCCGGTTCTCCTCCCGCAGTGCGGCGAGTTCCGCCCTAGCCTGCGCCTCGGGTTTCCTGGACAAGACGGAGCGCAGAAAAAGCTGCGAGTTGATCCTCTCCTGAAGGGTGCGGACGCTCCAGCGTTCGAGCCGAGCCATTTCCGCATAAAACTCCCGGGCCAGCGGATCATCCACCCGCAACAGCAGCGTGAAGTGCGACCAGCCCAATTGGCCTGCCCAAGTCCGCACAATCCCGCCATCAGGGAACAACTCGGCAAAGCGCACCATGCCCGCAAGATTGCTGCGGCTGAAGCCTGTCCCGAACTCCCGGGTCAATTTTCCAGACAGTGTCTGGATAATCTCGCGGCCGTAGTCGGCGCGTTTCTGGTTGAGCACCTCCCGACGGATGCGTTCACCGACCTGCCAGTAGGCCATGGTAAGGCCGGCGTTGACGGCGTGGGCAACCTGCTGGCGGGCCGCGAGAATGAGTTCGCGGACCTCGGCGTGAAGTGCAGGCACAGGTTTCATGGCGTCAGACCGCCTCCCGGCCACAGGTGTCGCAAACGGGTATCCATGGTGGGCAGATTGGCGAGCTGCCGGCCGGGACTTTCATGCACGGGTAGGCCGATACGCCGGGCTTGATCGACCATGTCGGCAGTGCCCTCGGCCCCGGGGAAAGCGATGACGGCCTCGGCAGCCTCCGCCAAGCGGGCATTGGCGCGGAACGGAGCCGCATCCCCGTCCTTTCTCCAGTCAGGCCGAATCGTCTCAACCGGCAGGTTGCGCCGCGTGGCCCAAGCCGCAGCCTGGGCATCGACACCGCGGGCGCCGCCGGTCAGGATGGCGGTGGCGCTGAGAATACTGAGGGCATTCTCCAGGAAAACGTAGTCGGAGGCAGTCATGACGTAGTTGCGTCCGCCGGTGATGACGACTTTCACGACAGCTCTGTCCGCTCCAAGCGGACGGAGCGCCCGGTCAGATGACCGCGTGCCCCGTCCGCCGTTGTTCGCTGGTCCGTCATGCGTGCGTCACAGGATCACATTGCCACTTTCGGATGCGCGCCCGCGGCGGGCTGATCCGGCATCGGAACGACCTTGCCGGCTTCGGTGCCCGGTGCCGGCGGCGTCGTGCTGGGAGCCGGGCTGGCAAACTCCCGGCGCGCCTGCCGGTCCTTCTCGCGGAGCGCGGCGCTGACGAACGCCTTGTCGCGGTAGAAGGGCTCGACGCCGTGGAGATCGGCGTCGATGCGGGCCTTGGCTTCGGGCGCCTGGGCGTTGTAGAAGGCCCGCGCCTGCGGCAGCTGCTTGTTGACGAGCCGCATTTCGTTCTCGTGACGCTGCAGGTCCTTGTAGAACAAGGCGTCGATGGCGCGCTCGGGGTGCTCCTTAACGAGACGGGTGTAATACGTCACGTCATCGGGATTCGCGGCCTTGTAATCGTCGATGCGCTTTTTCACCTCCGGGTTGTTGCGGAACTGCAACGGCGGAAGTTTCTCAGCTTTGGTGGACTTGTCGGGTTTGGTTTCGATAGCCATATGCGTATGGGATTAGGCAGCCTCTTTCTGGTGTGCGGGTTGCGTAGGCACCGGGCGGGAGTCCCGCCCAAATTGTTGTCCGAGGACGGGATTGAACGGCGGCTCGGGCGGTCCCTGGATCAGCCGGAGCGCGAGGTCGAATTGTCCACAGATGTCTTCGCACTCGTGCCGGGCCAGCGCGAAGGCCATGAGCGTCTTCGCCTCAAGCTTGGGGCTCGCGCCGGGGAAGCGGCCGTTGAGTTTGTCAGCCGCCGCGTAGAATTCCGCAGCGACCGGTTCGGGCAGTTGGAGGGTCAATGTGATCATGGTCCTATGGTTTTGGTTGTTGGGGGATGGGTGGGAAAATGGCGGCCCGGGCACCCGGAGGGTCGGGACGGACCGGAGCGGAGTCCTGCCCGGGCGCCGGAGGCTCGGCGGAGGCAGCCGGGCGGCGGAGCGAGGGGACGGGCCCGATCTTCCGGGTCGTTGCCGCCCCCTCCGCCGGGGCAACGGGGAGCGGGACGAGGTTTGGGGAGTCCCGCTCGGCGTTGCCAATCGGTGCGACGGTCAGAACAACGCGCAGTCCGATGGCAACCTGGTCCAGTTCGCGGGCCTGGGCCGATCCGTTCGCGGTCACATCGAACGATTCGAGGACAATCCCCGGCTGATCCGTCCACGACTTCAGGAAGCGGAGATAGTCCGGCCAATCGTGCAGATGCGGTGTGGAACGGGAAAGCAGCACGGAACGGCTGGTGCCATTCGGATACTGCCACTCGATACGCCAGCCCGTTCCGACCCGCGCCGTGAATTTCTCGACCGACCAGGCAGCCGTCGGCAGTGCCTTGGACTGCTGCCGCAGCTTTTCAAGCGTGGCATCGTCGTTCCTTGCGAGGGCCTCGCGCTCGCCGCGCAGGGCGACGAGTTCAGTGTCAACGGCGCTTGGCACCGGCCGCAGACGCGGCAGGGCCAACCCGACCCCGGCGAGAATCGCGCTCAACCCGAGAAGAATCCACGCTCCGCGTGTGATGGGAACGTGTCGGTTCACGGCGTGAAGACTCCGGTGACGGTGAAGGCTCCGGTGTCCCGGGGCCCCGCCGTCGGCTCCACGGTCCAGCGTTTGCTCCCGAGCCGGTTGCGCCATTGCTCCCATGCAGTGGTGGCGCCGGGTGCGGCATGGCCGGTCAGAGTGAAGCGACCCTGGGCAACGCGGATCTGGTCGAGTGCGAGTTGGAGTGGCAGCGCGCCGCAGACTGTATCGAGGAGTTCACCCACCGGCGGACCCGAGCCGGGGCCGGCCAGCCTGGCGCGGAGAGCGACGATTTCGGCGGCGTTGATGCGGTAGTGTTCGATCTCGGACCGCAGGGTGGATTTCTCGTGCGCGGCGGCGCGCTGGCCGTCGCTCCAAGCGATGAAGTCCCGCGCATACGCGGCGCCGGACCATCCTCCCGTGAGGAGCAACAGGATGCTGGCCGCAATGACTGCGCGCTGCGGCGTGAGGAACGGTGCGGCGGGCAGAAGTTGCCCCGGATGAGCGCGCGGCAGGATGACGGGGATGGCCAGCGCGTCGGACAGCGGCAGATATTTGACGCCCTCCACGGGTGCCTCCGGTTCCGCGGCGACCAACATCAGGGCGGGATCACGGGGGTGGTTCGCCATCTCCCGATGGAGCCAGGTGTCCGCTTCGGTGGAGGCGCCGTCTCCCTGCCATTCCTTGAGCGTGCGGCTTCCGTCTGCCGGATGATGATAGGCAATCGCAGCCGCGGCGCTGACCGCCACTACCAGGACCGCGCCTGAATCGGACCATTCGGCGGGAAGCGCATGGAGGAATGTCGCCAGCGGCCAGGCCGTGGTGACGGTGATGCCGCGTTGACCGAGGCGATCGACGAGCTGGAACAATCCTGGCTCTTGCTCGAAATGGAGAATTGTTCGGAAACCATCGTCCAGCGGCAGGATCGGTTCATGACTCCAAGCATGCCCGGGCTGGGCAATCGCGGGATGCTCAAACGAAAGAGCATGCTGCAAGGCAGAGCGCGAGCCGCGCGGACATGCGACCGCCACGCTGGTGAGCGAGTCGGGCTGGTAGATGAGCCGCAGTCGCATGGGCCGCGCCTCGCCGCCCAGATGGGCCGAGAGGACCTCGGCCGCATGGGACAGATTCTCGAATTCGAGTGGTTCCGCCCGGCCGGCGAGCCACCAGCGATGGCCCCACAGAAGCGCGGTGCGCTCGTTAGATGTCGGCGAGGTAGACATAAACGTCGGTCACGCCGTTGACGGGGGCGGCATACGCCACGATGCCGGTGTCGCTCGCGGCACCTTCGACCGGGGCCAACTGCGGTGCATTCATGGAGAGTGCCAGTTCGTAGGCATCTCGCGCGGGGCAGTTCGGGATGACGAGATAGGCCACGACGAGATTGGCGGAGAGATTGGTCGTCGTGTCCCGCAGCCGGAAGTTGGCTCCTTGGGCGGCTGAGGGAGGTAGGGCGGGATTGGAAGATCTGGCCTCGACGCGGGTGACGCCCGACCAGTTCCTCAGCGGAGCCGCATCCGGGGTCATGACAAACGCCCCGGCGGACTGACTCCACGTCATCTCGTTACCCGTGCCGGTCGAGGTGAAGAGCTGGCTGCCGAGGCGCAGGCTGATGGGGCGTTCGAGTTTCCCGGCGGCGAGAAGCACGGCATCGAGCCGGGCCCCGTTGCCCTTGGCCGCATCGGTGGCACCGGTGAGCGCGGCTCCCGAGCAAGGGATGCCCGTCCCCTCGGTGCGGGGAATGCTGCCGTTGCCGCCCGGCATCACGATGAATTCCGTGATCGCGGTCTTGAGCGTTTCGGCGGTCTTTTGCGCCTGCTGGATGCGGGCGTTGCGCAAGGCATCGAAGCCCTTGGGGAGAAGCAGTCCGACCAGGACGCTGACGATGGCGAGGACGAGAACGAGTTCGAGCAGGGAGTAACCCTGCGTGGAATGGGTGCGTTTGGTATGTTTCATATTTCGTTTGGTGGTTATGGGCCGGATGGCCCGTGGAAATCAGAGGACGCGGGCGACCTGTTCGAGGGTCGTCTGGCCGGTAGCCGCCATCGCCACCCCGTGCTGCCAGAGGGTCACGCATCCCTCGCGCTCGCGCATGGCGGTAAGTTCGGCGAGCGGAGCGTCCCGCTCGATCAGCGGGGCGAACTTGGCGGTGGGAATGACCTCATGGATGGCGATTCGCCCGCGAAAACCCGTGCCCCGACACGCCGGACAGCCGACCGACCGGCAGAATGCGGCATCGGGCAGGCTATGCTCCTCCCTCAGGCGGGCGTTTGCCGGATGCGGTTCCTTGCACTCCGGGCAAAGTCGGCGCACGAGCCGCTGGGCGGCCACCAAGCGGAGCGCCGCGGCAAGGAGGAAGCTCTCGATGCCCAGGTCGCGCAGACGCGGAATCGCGGCGAGTCCGTCATTCGTATGCAGGGTCGAGAGCACCAGGTGCCCCGTGAGCGCCGCGCGGATGGCGAGCTGCGCGGTTTCGGCATCGCGGGTTTCACCCACCAGCATCACGTCGGGGTTTTGCCGCAGGAGAGCCCGGAGCGAAGCCGCGAAAGTGAGCCCGATCTTCTCCCGGATCTCGGTTTGGCGGATGCCGGGGAACTCGTATTCGACAGGGTCTTCGAGCGTGTGAATCACCCGGCCCCGGTGATCGAGCTGGTGCAGAGCCGAATGGAGCGTCGTGGTCTTGCCGGAGCCGGTCGGGCCGGTAAGGTAAATGAGCCCCGCCGGACCGGTGAGGGCCGCCTTCATGGCCTCCGCCTGCGACGGCCCAAGGCCCAGCTCCGTCAACGACTGTCCGGGCATCGTCTGGTCCAGCAATCGGATGACGAGGCTTTCGCCATACACCGTGGGCACGGTGCTCAGGCGCAAGTTGAACCGGCGGTTGTTTTCCTTCAGCACGGCCCGGCCGTCTTGGGGCAACCGCTTCTCCGTGATGTCTAATCCTCCGAATATCTTCCCGCGGGCGAGGAGCGCGTCCCGGTGCGCCAGGGCCACCCGCGTATGGTCGCGCATTTCGCCGTCGATGCGGAATCGGACCAGCAGCCCGTCCTCCTTGGGCTCGCAATGGATGTCACTCGCCCCCTCGGTTGCGGCGGCCCGAAGGATGGCGTCGAAGGTGCGCGTGGCATCGGAACCCGCCTCGGTGGTGCGGGCCGGCTGCAACGGGCGCGGGCGGAAGGATTGGAGGAGCTCTCGCATCAGCGGATGAGTTTCGGAGTGAGGAAGATCACGAGTTCGGTCCGGTTGGTGAGGGTCGCCTTGCTGCGAAACGCCCGACCCACGACCGGCACCGCACCGAGGACAGGCACGGCCCGCGTGGAATCGCCCGCGTCTTCGGAGATGAGTCCGCCGATCATGGCGGTCTCGCCGTCCTTGAGCCGGACGATGGTCGAAGCCTGTTTCACCTCGGTAAGCGGTGCGGTCTGTTTCCCGTCGGGGCTCGTCACAATCGCCTGCAACCGGGTGATGGCCGGCAGGACATCGAGTGTGATGACGCCGTTGCCGTCGATCTGGGGTGTCACCGCGAGAATGGTGCCAATGGTGATGGTCGAGACCGAAAAGCTCTCCTGGGTCTGGTTCACCGGCACGGTGCTTCCGCCAGATTGGAAGGTGGTGGACTGCTGCAAGCGGAAGAACGGTCTGTCTTCGCCCACTTTGATGAAAGCGGTCTGGTTATTCAGGGCTCTCAGCCTCGGCTGCGCGACCGTCTTCACCTGCCCTTGCTGCTGGAGAGCGTGGATGACCGCAGTGGCCCGGCCGAAGCCGAGGTTTGCCGCGAAGGTGTTGGCCGCGAGCAGCGTGCCGCCCACGCCGCCCACTTGGAGCGGTGCGCTCGCGTCCAACTGCACGCTTCCCGCCGTGGTGGCGGCCAGGTCCCAATCGACGCCGAGCTTTCGCTCGTTGTGCAGGGTCACTTCAACGATGCGGGCCTCGATCTCGACCTGCTGGGTGATCCGCCGGTTCACGAGTTCGATGAAGGCGCGGATGGTTTCCTGCCTCCGCACGGGGGCTGTCACCTGGGCGACGCCCGAAAACTTGTTCACGACGAGGCCATCGCCGTCTTTGAGCATGGTGCGCAGTTCGGCCTCCAGCCCCGTCCAGAAGGTGTTCTGGTTCTCCTGTGAAATCGAAACCTGGGTGGCATCGGAACCGGTTTGGATCTGGCCGTTCCCTCCGAGCGTCTGAGCGACCGGCTGCGTCTGGCCGTTCTGGTTATAGCCGCCGCCGTTGTTGGCCCCGCCCAACGTGATCGAGGCGCTGCCCGAGCCGCTCCGCGTCAGTTGGGGGTAGTCGATGGCGTAGAGGATCGTCCGCCGGTAGCGGACTGCGATGCCGTCAGGGGTTTCTTCAAAATAATACCCGCCTGGCTCGGTGAGCGCGGTCAGTGCCGAGCGCAGGGTCCCTTGGTTGACCTCGGCCGTCACCTCGCCGGTCACTTCGTGATCGAGCAGAATGTTCACCTGACAGGCGCGGGCGAGTGAGCGGAGGGCGGCCGGCAACGGCGCTTTCTCCAAACGGAGGTTGTCCACCGGGCGGTCGAGGAGCGCGGGCTCGCCGGCGAGCACCACGGTGGCGGAGAGAAGGATGAGAAGGAATTTCATGGGTTGGGCTGGATGACGTAGGGAATGGATTCCGGCGTGCGGCCGGTCTGAAGGAAGGTGCGGCCGGGGGCGCGGTAGCGGAGGACGGCGGGAGCCGCCGCGTTGAAGGTGCGCGTGACTGGCGCTGCGGGGAGGTAGGTGCCATCGCCGGGCTGCGAGGCCTGGACGCTGACTGCTCCCGGTCCGTTTAGGGTAAGCACGCCGCCAGTGTAGGTTGCCGGTCCGATGACGGTCAGTGTTACCGGCAGTCCGGAGGTAGTCGTGACCGTGAGTGGGAAGCTCGCGCCCACGCTCTGGTCGCCAATGGCCGGGAAAGAAATGGTCTGGGCCGTCTTCGCCTCAAATACCGCCTGGACCGACAGGGGCCGAGTGATGGTCAGCGCAATGGAAGGTGCGCTGCCGCCGGCATCGCCGGCCCAGCCAACAAATCGGTGGGTGGTATCGGCCGCTGCCGTGATGGTCACAGTCGTGCCGTAGGGATAGTTGCCGCCGGGTGTTACGGCGCCTCCGCCGCTGGCATTCGTCGTCAGCGAGAAGCTCTTGGGCGAGAAAATCGCCTGCACGGTTTTCGCCCTGTCCATGAGGACGGCCAGCGGATTGGCCGACCCGCCTGCGTCGCCGCTCCAGCCTGCGAAGTCATGGGTGGCATCTGGCGAGGCGGTGACCATGACCGTCGTGCCGGCTGTGTAGGTGCCGCCTGCGGACACGGTGCCTCCCGTGCCGGCTGCGGTGGTCAGCACAAACTGGGCCGGCGGCGGCGCGGTTACGGTGATTGCGACCGTAGCGGACTGGACCCATCCGCTGCCGTCATTGGCCGCCGATCTGACGTAGTAGGTGCCGACGTCGCTGAAAGTGAAGCTGGCGGAGCGCGTGGAATCCGCCCCGCTGCCGACCGGGCCACCCTGGAACGGCTCGCCCGTAGCAAATCCGCCTTGAAAATTCCAGTCCCCGGCCGGGCGCTGGATGTCGAGGTTGTGGCCGCTGATATTGCCGTCCGCATCAGTGGCCCTCGCGCTGATCGTGAGCGTGGTGCCGGCCGAAACTGTTTGGGCACTGGGAGCGAGAAGCGTAACGGTGGGCGGGGCGTTGACCGGCGCGTTGATCGTTACCACATGGGTGATGACGGGCGAAGTGGCGCCCGCTGCATCCACCGCCTGTGCGGTGAATGTAATCGTCTGCGGTCCGCTGTCGGAAGTGGGATTGCCAGAGTCGCCGTCCGTGCCGTTGCCGCCGCCGGCAAAGGCGAAGGGTTGGCCGTTTTTCCACACGTTGACCTGAGCCAGGTTGCCGTCGTCGTCGTGGCCATGCGCGCTGACATAATACCCGGCGCCATCGCCCGCGCTGCCGGGCGGGGAATTCCACGCGATGGTCGGGGCGCGATTGGGCGGCAGTGGTGACCAGCCGTTATCATAGGACGAATCCGTCACAACGGTTGTGGCGTAGAGCCGGCTGGTGGTGTGATAGGTCCAAGCGCGAACCGTATAGGTGCCCGGAGCCAGGCCAGTCAGGTGCCAGGTGCCGTAAAGAAAACCATCAGCCGGCGCTCCGCTGGAGCTGAAGATCTGGATCGTCGAGGAGACATCATCGACCGTGCCGTTCGTGACCGAAATCGAAAGCCCGGTATCCCGGTAGTGACTTGCAGTGACGCGCCCGATCACGACGCCGTTGCTTATCAGTTCAATCCGTCCTGGGGCGCTGTTCTGCGGATAGTCGTCCCCGATCCACAGGACGGAAAACCGGATGTCGTAGGCTGCGGTGGGGATGTCGATAACCTGGTCGCTCGGGTAAGCGGTGGTGGTGGTCTGCGCGTGCAGGGCCGCGCCAGCCAGCAGGAGGAGAATAGGGAAAAAGCGGATTTTCATTGGAGGGTGATGGTGGGGTTTTCGCGGAGCGTGAACCGGAGCGCTTCCACGCCGGGCCAGGACGCACCGCGGTTGATGATGACGAGCCGTCCGCCGAGGATTTCCGGCGAGACGCTCGCCCCGGTATTTGCCGCTGCGCTGAAGGCGTTCGGCGTATTGTTGAACGAGACAAAGGCCGATTCGGTCGGATGGTTGTTGTTCACCGTCACGGTGAACTTCGGCAGCACGATGCGACGCACACACAGCTTGTTGACCTGCGTCATCCCGGCGGAGCCTGCCGACCACGCGGCAAGCTGCGCCGGGGTCAGGCGACCCGACCAATAGGCGGGCGGCGTGGCCGTGCGGCTCTCAAAGTCATTCTGCCAGATCGCATCGAACCAGGCTGCGCCACCTTCATAGGCGGGCAGCACGAGCTGGTCGCTGCGTGCCATGAGGCTCACGAGCAGGAACCGCTGACGTCCGCTTTCGGCCGGGCCGACAATCAGGAGCCGCGGGTTGCCCAAGCTGTTGAACGCGATTCGCGCAAGTTCGGGCTGCACCGTAGGAGTCGGCGCGGCACCGACTTGTGGCGTGATGCCGCGCGAGCGAGCGAGCTTCGCAAACCAGTCTGTGGCTCCGGTGGTTGCATAGCCGGCGCTGGTTGAGGTCGAGAACACCGTCGCGGTATCACCCGGACCAATTGTGCCCGGCAGGGCCGCAAGGTTCAGGTTGGTCAAATCGGTTTGCTCGAACGAGGCCGTGATGTTGGCGGTCAGTTCATCCAGCGTCTTGGCTTCTGCGTCGCGCCGCCCGCGTTCGACAACGTCACGAACGGAGGGAGCAAGTGTCGCGGCAAGGAGGCCGAGAACGAAGAGGACCAGCACGACCTCGAGGAGGGAGAAACCGCGGATCACCTTGCGCCAGTGGTCGCGCAGGAGCCGATTACGGGAGAGGAAAGGATAGAGGACCATGGGTCAGGGGTGGTTGGCTCCGCCGAGGAGCGAGAAGATCGGAAGGAAGAAACTGAGTGCGATGCCGCCCACGACGGCCGTGAGCGTGGCGAGGAGCAGCGGCTCCAGGAGAGCCAGGGCGGTGGCCAGGCGCTCGCGGGCGCGCCCGCCCGCGTAGTCCTCGATGTGAAGCAGGGCGGCCCCGAGCTGCCCGGTGGTTTCGCCTGCCTTGAGGGCCGGCACGATCCAGCCCGGAAACGAATGCTTGCGGGGGAGCGAGGCATAGAGCGGCTTGCCGGTCGCCACCGACTCGCGGGCGATGAGCAACTGTCGCGACAGGACGGCGTGGTTTGCCAATTCGGCGCCGGTTCCAAGGGCTTCCAGCATCGGGATTCCCGCTTCGTGCAGCAGCCGGCAGTGAGCCGCAAACCGGGCGGTCGCGATGCAGCGGATGGTTTCTCCGAGGATCGGCACCCGGAGGAGGGCAGCATCGCGAAGATAGCGCAGGCGCGGCGTCCGGGCTGCGAGCCAGAGCCCGAACCCGATGGCGACCAGGCCCCCCACGATGGCTGGCCAGCCGTGGCGCACGAGTTCGCTTGTGCGGATAAGTGCCACCGTCAGTTCGGGCAACGGCAGATGGAGCGACTCGAAGATGGCCGCGAACTGCGGGACGATGCCCCCGAGCATGAAGACGATCAGGCCAACCGTGGCGGTGAGCACGATGCCCGGGTAAAGCAAAGCCCGCCGGGCGGTCCGCTTCAGCTCGGCGGCGCTGGATAGGTTTGCAGCCAGCGATTTGAGCGACTCGGGTAACCGGGCGGATGATTCGCCCGCGGCAATCACCGCGGCCAGATGTGGCGGAAACTGCCGGGAGAAGAACCGGCAGGCGACATGGATGGGCGTCCCCTGGGCAATGTCCCCATGAATCCGCTCCAGCATGGTCCGGAGCGCCCCGGCGGGAGCGTCCTCCGCGAGCTGGGCCAAGGCCGCGTCGGCCGTCACCCCTGCGCGCAGTTGCAGTTCAAGCTGGTGCAGAAGCGCGAGGAATTCCGGCAGCGGCACCGTCAGGCTCGCCAGCTTCGCCCCGGCGCGGACCGGCTGGACCTTCACCGGCCAAAGCCCCTGGGCACGGACGCGGTTCAGCACGGACGGTTCATCCGGGGCGGACTCGCGCAGGGACCGGCGGCGGCCGGTCGCGTCAATGGCGATTATGGCAAATTCCGGCATGGCTTTAGAGGGCGAGTTTCACCCGGGTGGGCGACGGAGACACCGGGAGCCGCAGCCGGTGGACGCCGGAGCGGACCACGACGGCACCCGTCTCGATGCGCTCTACCACGAATCCTTCGAATGAGTCGCCGGACTGCACGAGCCGCTCGTTCACCACCGCGCAGGGCGTTTTACCCAGGATGATGCCACCGACCAGGAGCGTCACCTCGCGCGTCTTCTCGCCGGGTGCGGTCCGCACCGTGAAGGGATTGACCGGCTCGTCGGCGTTGCCCGCTTGCTCGATGGCGGTAAGATCAATGACTCCTTCGGCGTTGGGCGCGATGGCAGGCTCGGCCTTCACGACCACAGGCGGTGGCACTGGCACGGGTGACGATGGTTGAACCGCAATGGGTGCGGGAACGGATGACGTCGCAATCGGCGCGGATTGAAGAGCGGCCAGGCGGGCAGCCAGCGCCTCGTTCTGGTTGATGAGTGCTTCGATCAGCTGGGCCTGCTGGCGGCTGCGCGGGTCCGGCATGGCGTTGGTGGGACGCACTGGTGGCGGTGGTGCGACCGTCGGTTCCATCGGCGGACGGACCGGGATGGGCGCCGGGGCGGGAAGCGACGCCACGGGTGCCGAAGTGCGGCAGCCGCAGAGCGCGAGGAATAGGAGCGCGAGAAGTGGTTTCATGGGCGGGAGTGGGTGACGGCCAGCCTGCGGGCTTGGCCCAGGTCGAGGGTTTGCGTGACGTAAAGGTAGAAGGGTTTGCCGGCGGGGACGCGGAGGTAGAGCCCGTCGCGGACGATGGATTCGCGGATAGACTGCGCATACTCGCGGAGCACGGCGCTCGTGCCGGTGAGGGCCGCGTTGCGGGCGGTCGCAGTCGGCAGCGAGGCCTCGCCCAAAAGCCCGGTGGTCAGACGGGTATCCTGCAGGGCAGAGGTCGCTGCGCTGAGAAAGGTAGCCGCGAACAGTTTAAGTTCGCGGTCGTCGCCCGTCTTGACGACCTGACCACGGAGCCCGGCCGAGCCGTCATTCGGTCCCCATTCGCCGGCGGGCAGAAGTTCGCGGTCGAGTGCCAGGCCATCCACGGCCAGCTCGGTGCCGTTGTCTGCGCCGGGTGTGCGCCACACTATTTTCCAAGGGCCTGGCACCGCCAGCCGTTCGCGGGTGCGGTCGAGGGCGGCCCGGGCATGGACTTCCGCTCCCGCCGGGATGACGAGGCGGCCATCATGCCACACGTCCTCGGTGACGAGGCCGATAACCGGCGTCTCCAGCCGGTTTGATTCGAGTGCCACGATCGTCTGGCAAGGAACCAGCCGTCCGAACGGCGCCGACGGCACCGGGGGCGCGGTCGGAGGCGGTTCAGGCGGACCCGCGAACAGAACCAGAGGAAGCGCGCTGGGCTTTTCCACCGATGCCGGCGGCGTCACCATGGTGAGTGTGGAACCGGCAATGACGTTGGTAGCGGCCGGTGTCGGAGCCTTGAAGCGCGCTCCTTCCCGCGTAAGGGTCTTGGGGAGGACGACGGCGGGTGCGGCTTGCGCCGCCGGCAGCGGTGCGGGGGTGCGCTTTGCGTTCTGCCAGCGCACGGCAACGATGCCGAGCGCGAGCAC
>SXGQ01319507.1_pt1 | contig 13645 bp, 26 predicted proteins | sample 3178371 | NCBI WGS metagenome assembly SXGQ01 (sample SAMN11356859, study PRJNA531348) | freshwater metagenome | isolation source: freshwater sample F1-20 | place: China: Fuxian Lake, Yuxi | collected 2017-12-25
CACTTTGTAGTTGAACTGCTTTAAGAAAGCGTATCTGAAGATGTGGTCACCCCATCTGCCAGTGTAGAAGCCACCACTTCTGTCAAGCCTGTCAAACAGTGACATGTGCAACTCACTGCGAAAGACACTGAGGTTGAGAACCTCAAAGTTGGTGTAGTAGACTCTTCCTGGCTCATCGAAGGTGTAGTTGAACTGCATTGACTCTACACCATCACGAAAGGTTTCGTAGAAACCTTTGAAACATCGTGGATCGTCCCACATGCATAACTCATTAGTGCTGTAGTTTCTGTGACCATAGGCATATCGGCCCTCTATCATGGTCTGGAATACGTCACCAATTGGCTCGAGCAAGAATGAGTCGGTGTCCAACCTCAACACGTAGTCATAGTAACTCAAAGCAAACATGTTAAAAAGTGGACCAGAGAAAAAACGACACATGTGCCTGTAACCCATCGAAAACTTGGCACAGCCAGGAACATCGAACTCCTCAGGAATCTGATCCAGTATATTGAGGTCAAGGGGCGGAAGTTGAAACTCAATTTCGACCCATTTTATGCCATACTTATCACGCAGCTCAGTGATGATGCCTTCGCTGAGACTGCTCTCATGAAAGGCTATGATGGGATACTTCCGAAGTGACTCACACTTGTACAGAAGATCCAAGCTACGACGAAAGTTATGGATGTCATCCGTATCGACTAAGTAGACGATACATGACCTCATTTGTTGCGATGGCAGTTCAGTCATGACAGGTTCATTGCATCCAGGGTTTTCTTCAAGGCCTCATCTGTGACGTGAAGAATGTCGGCAATCCTGACGTTAGATTCACCCCGACGTTTGAGATCACGTATAAAGTGGGTGTCAGCAGGATCCACAAATGTTTGTGGCTTCGGCTTCTTCATCTGTCCCTCGTCCATGTATTTCTGAACCAGCCTCCGTATCTCTTCCTTGTTTGTCATGATCTAAATATGAGTGGTATGTGTTTAAAACACCCTGTTCAAATTTTATCTTGGGCGTCCAGCCTTGCATTATTTTCTGAGCGACAGAGACCCCGGGCTCATTGACAAGTTGAGGCCCAACTACACGTTGGATTCTCTTGTCAGTGATGGTCTCAATCATGTCAATGGCTGTCTCAACAGGCAAGCCACGACCTGTACCAATGTGAACCACCGGTGGTACGTTACGCCGTGCCATCCACAGGTCAATCATTGATATGATGTAATCAACGACGTCATCCACATGGATCCAATCACGGATGAAGTGGCCACTGTTTACTGTCAGAGTTGTCCCCTTCTCTCCAGCTGTGATTGCACGATGGACCAGGTTGTCATGCTGGCCTGGTCCATAGACGCTGTAGAGTCTGAGAAATGAGGTTTTCACTTGGCCCCTGTAGTGGGCAGAGAGGATCTCTGCCCACTTGGCATAGCAAGCATGAGCAGTGTTGCCACCAGAGACAGAGGATGTGGATGCGACAAAGACTGTGGATTTGGAACGCTTGGCCATCTGAAACACTTTGTCCAGAGTCTTCAAATCCTCAATGGCCGTGTCAGTGTCTTTAGTATGCTGAGAGACTGACGCAAGGAAAATGACAAGCGAGTTATGGTCAAATTCACCAGGAGAAGTTGGTACTCGTCGATCGACTCCTACTATGTGTAGACACTGTTGCTTTAGTGCCTTACAAAGATTTCTTCCAATAAATCCACAGCTACCAAAAACATATATTTCGCTCATGGGTGTTAGAACATGATAAAGGCCCCATGAGGGGCCTTTATCATTCTTGGTTATGGTTGGTTGATTACTCAGCCGCGATGCCAACAGCGCCAGCCACACCCGCATCAAGAGTCTTCTTGGTGCCAATGTTGGTCTCGCAGGCCTTCTTCACACGAGCCTCAATGTGTCTGTCGAGGAGTTGGAGGAACTCAGGCGAGACTCGACGGCCAGATTCCTTGATCAGCTTCCGTACAACGGAACCCTTAAAAAACTTAGGGGAGTAGTAGGGCTGAGACGTTTTCTTGGTATCAGTGTTTTCACTCATAGTCTATCTAGAGAACAGTAAAAATGCAACAATCATAGATATTACTGGCCACAGCACGAAATAGGCTAGCAACAGCCACACCTTGCCATTTCGAGTTTTAGGTGTAAACACTCTTTGTGACTCATGTTTTATGAGCACAGAAACACGAAACCCATCACTGACATAACCCTCAGACTTGAGCCAGTCCTGCAAGCTGACCAACTCCCTAGGTGACAGGTCTTTGTTTAGCACCACGAAGGTGTGTTTACCATCCACGTCTATGGAGTCAATGGTAGATGTAACTCCTTTGCTCATTGCTTATGATAGTTAGAACATGGATATTAGAAATACATGGGGACCACCCACAACAGCTGTTATAATCACCGGCACCGGATTGCTTGACAAGGAGATCACCTTCAATGGCGAACCTGTCATGTTATCTGTCAATGAGGACGATTGCTTGATTTTCCTCGTGCCACCGATTGCATTGGGAGTGTATGACGTGAGTGTTGAGGGTACATCACTAGGTAACTTCACTGTCGCTTACCCTGACTCCCAACCAGAGATTTACATGGTCGTACCTGGGACTGACAATTGGTACAGCATCATTGGTGATCAGTTCTATGCTGGTGACACTGTCATTAACATAGGCAAGACTGCCACAGACCCTGGGGTTGAGTACATACCAACAGTGATGGCACCAGGTGAATGTGCCGTTATTTTGCCGTCAGAACCAACCACATTTACGCTGATTACACTCATAGGTAGCGTTACCTACGTCAAATCATGACGGACAACAGATCAATTGACAGATACTTTCTTGAGCTCGTTGAGTATGAACTTTTTCAGATCGATGAGCTCAAGAAGTCTATTGAGCCTGAGAAGATTTTGTGGTCCACACAGCTGGCCGCTGATGAGGATCTCACGCACGCTATCTACAGCCGGATCCACTTACTGATTCATCGATACCTCCATACAAGGAATGTCTCTGAGCCTGACCGAAAGATAGACTCACCCATGAGGGTGTACGCAGCTTGGGACGCTTTGTATAATGGATTGCCCACTCAGAAGACTTTCAAAGAACTGACAGAGCCAGTCTATAGAGGCAGACTTGACGGTAGTGCTTTGGGTTTCGTTGTTCAACAGCTTGGCAGCACAAAACGTGAGTTGAGCGTCATTGTAAAGATGTTAAAGAACGCTTTTGACTGATATGACACTGGAAAATCAAGCCGGTCAAGCAAAGATAGACAAGTACCTTGGCAGCATGATTGTCTCGGCCTTGAAAGACATTGAACAGGAGAAGAATAGTGTCAGGCCAGAATCAATCTTGTGGTCCACTAAGCTTGCCACTGAGCCAAGCTACTGCCACACCATCTACACGGAGATCTACTACCTGATCGCCAACTACCTCTACCGACATCAGGGGCTTGGCATTGACATCACAAAGACTGGACTGTCCAAGCCAACTGAGGAGCCCACCGAGTTAGACAGCCCAATGAGAGTGTATGCAGCTTGGGACAAGCTAACTGAGATACTACCATCTGAGAAAGATCTGCCAACGTTGTTAAACCCACCGAAAGGGGACTCTGGAGATTGGTGGGCGTCCCATCTGAGCGGCAATGAACTGGGCTTCAACGTGAACTACATGCAAGACATCATGCGACACCTCAGAACGGTGGTTGCGATGGTCAACGAAGTGGTGGACTAGTCCTCATCAGTCCATATCACATCAGTCCACATCAGGACTGCGATCACAGCCAAGACAGCCAGCAGAAACCACTTGACAGCCATATCCATGGCCTAACTACGGCCATGGTTCTCGATGGCATGCATCATGGCCTCCTCAACACGCCGCATGCCCACACCAGCCTTGGTTGCTTTGTCTGTGGACAGGATGCAATTGGACCTGGGTGTCTTGGCCACCTTGTTGAACTCCTCGATGGATGGCCAGAAGTCAAAGCTACGATGGCCATGGACCTTGCACCACATGTGGGTGAAGTCCTCAGCTGACAACCAACCAGGATTGGTCAGGTTGTAGGTGCCATACTCCACCCCATTGATGAAGCACTTGACACAGGCCTCAGTGAAGTCACCCAAGTGTGAGAGGCTATTGGGTGTGTTGACAAGCTTGGGATAGCTGAGCATCTTGTCAATGTAGTTCCTTGGGCTCCTAAACTCGTCAAATGGGATACGCAGACGCCAGATGTAATGGCGTAGATCAGACATACCACGGAGAAGCTCCTCTGCCTGGGCTTTGGTTCCACTATAGAAGGAGCTATGTGGGCTCTTGAAGCAGAAGTTTGGCTCGTCATCCTCAGTGAATTCTTGGCTCCCGTGTTCACCATACCCGTTGTAGATGCAGCCAGAACTGACATGGCCCAGGATCACGTCGTGCTTGCGGCAAGCATTGGCAAGGATCAGAGGAAGGACGATGTTGCCACTGATGGTATCGCCCTTCTGAAGCTCACAAGCCTCCACATTAGGCTTACCCGTGAAGCCCGCCGCGTTGATGATCATCTGCGGCTTGTAAGCCTTTATCAGACTCTCAAGCACACCACCGTCATAGTAGTCAAAGCTACCACGAGACAGTGATGTGTAATTCAGGCCAAGCCTCTTAAGGGTCCCTTGGAACTTACGTCCAACGTAACCAGTGCCAATGACAAATATCATTTTGATGCTGCAATGACCTTTCGGACTAGATCATCACGTGAGATGTTCGATTCATAGAACTTCCCACCCCACCACACATAGTAATTCCGAGTAATGGAACAGAACCTTGTCTTGACAAGAATACGGAATGTAAGCTCACTGGTTTGGCTCATTAGGCGCCTCGGACCAGTCCCATGGAAGTTTTTCCATGTTCAATTTTTGTTCCAGTGTAGGAGACTCTATCTCTAGCATCACATCACCCTGTAGATGCAGTACGGTTCTTTTTAGGGCCTCTATGGTTTGTGTAAGACGGTTGATTTGGTGAAATTGCTTTACCATCTGCTTTCGGGTTTGGCAGTTTGGGTTTTTGCAGCAGCACTTCATTTGAATTTAGATTTGGGGTAGAGCTTAACCAGAGTGGATGAATTACAAGACAGAGCACGCCTCTTAACCCACTCCTTATACTTATCATGCACCATCTTCTCAGTGCCCATGGGCATGTAAAATTCATTACCATCAGCTGCAACCTTGAAGGTTGAGTGTGGTGCTCTGTGTGTGCTGTCAGACATGGCTTTATATTAAGAACTAGTCAGTGGCGTCACTGGGCATCAACCCAATTGAAGTAGTTCTCAATGTCTGAAATTGTCTTAGCAGTGGCCATAACCTCGGAGGGATTTTTGCCAAATGTATTGGCAATGGCATCAATGTAGGGGTTAGACACACTGTTGGCTTGGCTAAGATCTATACCCTCATTAAATGCATCCCCACGCAGTATTTGGTCCATCAAACCACCCACTTTTATTTTTCCAGTTTGGACACTTTTGATAACAATGTAGCATAGGTCTCCGTAACACAGCATGTCGTAATAGTCTAGAAGCTCTTGCATTAGATCTTCATCGCCAACACCAAAACGTGACTCTCGCTTTGACTGAGCAATTTCAATATTATTAGCTGCATTTTTTATGTGATCAATAACGTCAAAGAGTTCGGTTGATGCCCCGTGCTTTCTTTCGTACTCCCTGTACATATCAAGGATTGTTTCGCTGCTGTGTTCCCTGCTAATTATAGCTGATGACATTTTGATTAAGTCATCAAAGGCTTGGAGTGTGGATTCACCCAGTATTCTGTCGGTGGTGTTCATAGGTTATTCATCTCATCGATTACGTTTTGAGGAGTGGACCACGGTTCACCACCAAATATGTCCACAATCTGCTGGAGGTAGCCCTCATTGGCGGGTGTAACGCTGTCAAAGTTGTACCGCTCTTGGAATGGGTCACCGCCCAGCATGCTTTGAACCATGTCCTTGGGAGGGCTAAACTGGCCACTGTTGATGGCACGAATGACCCTGTAAGCCAGATCTTGGCGGTGGACCATGGCCCACTCCTCATGACGTAGTCGATGAACGTCGTGGGGTAGTTTGACAACAGACTCTGTAAAATCAAGATAATCCTCTATCGTAAGCCAGACCTCAGATTCTAGCAAACCGTCAATCTGTCTGGCCTGTCGCATGACTTCAGGCGCCAGCTGGTCATAGTCAGAGAGGTCACCCTCATAAATGTCAAAGCCCAGGATGGTCCGCAACAAGTGGAGGAATTTTGACAGTGGGTCATCTTCACTCTCACCCAAGATTTTGTCAATATATTTCACATGGTAACTATGTGCCTGATAAGCTGGAGCTTGTTGTCTCGGCTCAGACGCTTCACAGCATACTCCAGCTTCAATGCCTCTGACTGTGTGCCAACTGGCCTGGATGCCTCAAGGATCACAGGCAACCTGCTGGCTGTGTACTTGGCACCACGGCCATGTTGGTGCTGATGGAGACGCCTCTCAACGTCTTTGGCAATGCCAGTGTAGATGGACCCATCGGAGCATCTGAGGAAGTAGATGCTCCACTCACCTGACTTAGTATTAAAACTAAGCTTACAAATCACCTGATCAAGTCCAATGTGTGATTAAACTGTCGTGAGAACTCAGGCTTAGACTCACCCAGAATTCTGCTGGTGGCATTCATAGGTCAGTCCAAACACCAGCGATAAGGTCAGTGTCAGAATTAATGGCCTGCGCAAGAGCGAATCTGATATCTTGGTAGAAATCAGGGGCATCACTCATGGCGCTGCCACTAAGAATGCTATCAACCATGCTATAAGGCTCAATGTCACCAGACTTTATGGCCTTACCAATGGCTTTGATCATGCCCAGCTTCAGGAAAAACCAGAAGTCGTTGTAGTAATCGAGGGGGTCCTCGTGGCCCTGCAGTTCGATCTGTGAACCCACATGATCGAACATAGCCTGTGGCAGGGTTTTCTCCTGTGGGTACTTGGACTCATAGGCTTGCAAAGGAATCTTTAGCTTGCCAAGCCAATAGCTCAGAGGTCTTACCGCAAAACCTCCCCAGCGCTCAACGTTGTCATCTGAACTAACCTCATCATAGCACTCATCATGCAGTTCTTGGACTGCACTGACCAGGGCTAATACATCCTTGAGATGTGTCGAGAACCCTGGTTCAGACTCGCCTAAGATTTTACTGATAGCATTCATAGTTCAGCCATGGTGGAATAGTCTGGATCCTTCACAATGGCCCGCTCACCTGATGTTCATAGCCAGTCAATGTCCTCGCCTCTGCCCATGCGGTACAAGGTATAGCCAGTGGGATCTAAATCCTTGGCCAAAGCTATGGCACGGTCCACAAGCTTTCTGTTGATCAAGGTGCAGCTATAGGCATTTGCTGCTTTGAATTGTGAATCATTAGAAGTCCACTGCGGCGGTGTGTGGGTGATGATCAGCCATGAGACCAGGTTGGCAAGCTGGGTCATCTCATCAGCGATGTCTATGACCTCAGAGGCCAGCTCGTGGTACCGCTTGTGGCTGTCTTGTGCAGTGATGCGATCAAGCACTCTGTTTTGAAGCTCCTTGACAGTCTTCTTGGTCCTTGTGGCAAAGGTAGCGTCTAACTTGATCTCATCAGGCAGGGGGACCATACGCATGATAAGCTCCGCAGTCGACTCCTCTGGCTTAGTATCCTCAATAAGCTTGTCAACTAGCTGTGACATGGATTAAATACGCTCAGCGTAGATGTCTTTGATGTCTTGGGTGGTGATGTGTGGACGTAGCAATGACCCCACGTGATCCATAACCTCAGGACTCAGTGTGGTATTCTCCCTGAAAGGATCACCACCGAGAATGTCAGAAACTGGATCTCTGAGGGGTATCTTACCAGACTTTATACCAGATATGAGGGAGTCCAAGTAGTCGGACAATTCCATTTTCAGCATATACATTGGGTTTGCTGATCTACGAAGTTGTGGGACTGTGCGGACTCGATTCATGATCCAAATTGTGTGATCTGCAACTGGATCCAAGCCGTACTTACCCATGTAGGATTCCAAATTATGGCGTAATGGAACAAATTCTAGTTTCTTGGAAAAAGCATCATCCCACTTCATTTCATCCTCAAGATCATTCTTGTATTGAACGATGAGGTCCAAGGCGTCCTTGAAGTGTTGAGACAGATCATCCACATCTGACTCACCGAGAATACGACTGGTATGAAAGCTCTCAGACGCCAAGCTATAGCCGGTATCCTCAGAACCACCTGCATAGTCCATTCGACTGTACTTTAAGGAATCTTGCTCCTTCTTTTTCTCAGCATCCCTCCTCTCGCGAGCTTCCTTGGCTTCCTTGTATTTCTTAATGGCATCATACATTCTCTTCTCTTCGGCCTGTGAGCGGGCGATGGTTTCTGGAGTATGCGCCATCTCTTTGCCAAAGACCTGCTTGTAGGAAGACAAGGTGGATTTGTTTAAGCTTGCAAGTTCTTTGTAGGCTTTGGTCTGTTCAGCGTAAATTTGTTGCAAAAGAGGGTGATCGTACCGAACATCCAATGGCAGGCTGTTTAGGGCATTCAAAGTGTTTTGATCTAGATGTCTGCCCGCAAGTATGTCAGCTAGCTGGGACACACGTTTGGCCTTTTCTGGTGTAAGGACCAACTGCCCACTGGCTGTGAAGCCGTAACCCTTATCTGTAAAAAAATTTGCCACGTTGCCCGTCAGTGGTCTGGTTTGTGTGGCTAAATCAAATACTTCATAGCTGCTGTTTATCCAGGTATCTTCGTGTGGCAGACCAGTGGGACGTCCATAGATCCAAGTCTCAGGCGGTTCTACAACTAGCAACTCGGGTGAAGTTGCTGAGGCAACCATGGCTGGACTCACAGCTAAACCACCAGCCATGGTTCCCAATCTCTTAAGGAAGCCACGTTTGCTGTAGTCTACCTCACATAGGCCATCAATAATGTCTCTTACCCGCATGCCATAACTATTGCCTTGAGGTTCTCTTTCTTATCTCGGACACAGATTTACTCATTTGATTTAAGGCTTTAGAGGCAGTGTCAATCTGATCTGCTAGGGCTGCAAGATCGTCCATCAATTGGCTATTGCTGTCACTTTCGTCTCCTCTTAACTCATAGGTGGTCCACCTGTCCTTACAGTCTGGGTTACAACACTGGTATCTTCGGCATCGACCAAACCTTGAAGTACGAGAGTCAATGACGTATGCCTCTATGGTGCCACACTCCTTACAGTACTTTGGGTCTTGGATCATGGCATCAAGGCGCCGTGGTGGAGTTGTCCTCGGTGTCGAACGCGATGAGGTCGCATTGGGTCATTGGGACTCCTTGGCTTTGGTCCAGTTTTCAGCAGAGATGGCATCGCAGTATCGCTCCATCGCATCCCCCGCCTCCTCCAGCCGCTTGATGCGTTGGTTCAGAGCTTCGTTCTCCTTCTTAAGGTCGAGAGCCTCTCTAACTTTGGTCTTTAAACTCGCGCTTGTAGCCGAACTTTTTAAAGTACTCTTCATAGATGTTGTAGACTTTGTCTAGATCGTCCTGATCATAGTAGCTCAGGTAGTCCGTGTACCTAGGATTTTTCGGATCTCGCTTCAGAACACCCATGTGATCCTCATAGGTATAAACATTTTCCTTAAGGGTGTCAACGAGAGCCATGGCAAGTGGATCATTGGTGACGTAGGGAATGTTTAACACATCTTGGTCCATTTTCTCATAGCGGACCCACACATCTGGATCACGATAGTACTTCAGTCTCCTAAGAGCCTTTAAAGGTATCAGAGCTCCTTGTGTGTTAAGGTACTCCTTGAAGGTCTTGCTCTCGCCCCAGACGTGCCAGCAAGATAGCACCCACGAGTAGGGATTTCTGGTGGTGGCTGTGATGTGGTAGTCTTGGGAGCCCTTGGGAATTCCAACGCCGTGGCAATGCCGGTCAGACAGAGGAATCTTGGTAAGATGGTCAATGAAACCCATGTGATTCATTAGTGAACTGACTGCTCTTGATCCCGTTCGTGGAAAAAGCCAGAGTATGGCCTTTCGGCCGTGACTTACTACCATAGTTTGTTTTTTGAGCTAAAAAAAGGCTCCCGCCGTGGTTATGATCTCTACTAGGGGAGCCGCTAGTAGTATGCATCCTTAACCCCTAAAAAGGACAGATCTAGCACACTCACGGCTTGTGTGGTTCCGCAACCACTTTAGGTACAGTGTTCGCAGTCCCTTTGGCCAACTGGTTTCGGTGACTTCTCGCTTATCTACAACTTGTATTTCTCTTATGCGTTAAAAAGAACCTTCTTTACAATATCCTCAACCTTATCCAGCCAAGACTTGTTCACCTTGGGGTCGAATGGCAGATTAGGGAACTTAAAGACCTCAGTGTCCATGATTGGGATAAGGTTGTCTACCAACCCAAAGAAGCTACGCATGCGGATGCAGACATGCAGGTGGTGCAACTGGAAGAAGCCTTCATTATCCATGTAAAAGTCAACCACAAACTTAGGTGAAGTATCCACAAGGATGATGTTGGCACCACGGATCTCCCAGATCAAGAGGTTCTGTTGGCTACTCGCCATATCGCCCGCATCCAGCTTGATGATGGCATAGATGGGCAGAACCCTGGTGTACCTCCTCGATTGAGGGAGGCATTGGGGCGGCACCCCGCCCTGACTCTCCGTGACGGGGGCACCATCTTGGGGCCGTGAAGTTTCCTCGGTTTGAGGTGGTTTTTCCTCGATTTGGTCACCTTTCAAGGATAAACCGCGGGCCTTGAGGGAGAGGCGCAACTGATCCAGGGACTTTTTCCCGATATTTGGCAGGGAGATAATAGTGGCCTCAGTGAGGGCTAGCACGTCACCCACAGTCTTGTAGCCGGCCATGTAGAGTGCTGACTCCATGCGGTGTGGCAGCTCAAGAGAAGTGATGGGTGACTGGCTGTAGTCACTCACAGCGGGTGGGTGGGAGTACGCAGTGGTTGTGGTGGTTTGTTGGAACATGGGGGTTGTCAAAGTTTATGACGGAAATTGAGGCCAGAAGGGGTACAGATGGCTGATGAGGCGGAAAGCTGGGAAGCGGCGGTCAAACTGGTGGATTACAGTGGGGAGGTAGCCGTTGACTTGGATCCTGTGACCCTCAACCGTATACTCGCCCTCCGGAACATTTCCCATAGTATAGACCAGGCTGGGCAGCTCGTTGGTGTGGACGATGAGTTTTCGGTCACCAGCCATGCGTTGGCGGATGCACTCACAGAAGGAGCTTTGGTCACTGAAAATGTTACCAATGGTTGGGAGGTACTGTGTCAGCAGCTCAGTGTGAGCGACCAGGTAGCGCTCAATCGCTTGGCGGGTCTCACCAAAGATTGTGCCACCACAGAGGATTGGGAGGTCTCCCATCTCATCCAAGGCGCCCTGACGCATGCATGTCATCCACCAGGCATTGTAGTGCTCATCGCGGTTCCGGTAGAGGGCGCACTCTTGAAAGACTTGGACATAATCACCACCACCCGTGAGGGACTTGAAGGGGTCGCCCATAAAGACCAGATCACGGGAATCACAGATGAAAAACTTGCCCTGAAGGTCTTCCTCGCGGATCAGGTTCAGCCAGTCAAAGTGGCGCTGGATGTGTGGCCAGTGCCATGGCTTGGTGATTATATACCTTACGTGACTGGCCTTCAGGTCATCAGGGATCTCTGTGTTGGTGGTGAAAAAGATCAGCTGAGCATCCACAAGACGGGCGGAGTGGACGAATGCCCTCAGACCTGGGGTGCCTAAGTCGCCTGCGTAATGTGATAGGATGTAGTTCACTCAGTCGTAGTCTGGCTCAAAGCTGCAAGCTTCAGAACAAATCAGATCTTGGATTCGGACAAGTTCCTGAAGGGTCGGCTCGTAGGACTTGCCGTTGGAGTCCAAGACACTGAGGATGTTAATCTCGTCCGGCTCGTCAGGGTAGCCAGGGTCACCGTTGGCCATGTACTTGCGGCCAGGTTGGCCAGGGGTGAATTCTGCGTCGATGGTGACCTCGATGGGCTCGTCGTTGACTTCGATCTCGGTGGTAATGGTAACAATCATGGGAGGAGGTTGACGGAGTTTTTGATGTTACTTATTTAATTCTTGCTTGAAAAAATAATATGTGCTACTAGAAAAACCAAGTAGTAAAACTATGCTACTTGATATGGGAGAATTTTGACTTAGAACATAAGCCACCAAAACAAATGGGGCCAGAATTGCATTGCTAATTATATATTGCTTCATGTTATTTAGTGTTAGTGTTAAAAGTTAGTGTTAGGCTTAGAGGTCAACGTGTCCGTGCCAGCGGCTATAGCCACCAAAGTCAGTGTCAACAAACGTGCCGAAACGGCGAGCAAGATGGGCTGAGTTCCAGTCGAAGCGAAGGCCACCGCGCCAGTGGATGGTGGTCTCCAGCGAGAGGTAACTGCGCAAGGTAAGGGTCAGCTTGGCTGGGTGGCTGAGCTTGCCTTTGAAGTTGAACGGCTTGGCCTTGAGGTTGGTGGCCAAGCAGACGGCCGGACCGAAGCAGTTGCCCCAGGGGTTGAGAGCCAAGGTCAGGCCAAAGACCTTAAGGAACTTGCCGTGGTTGCCAGAGGAGTAAGAGACGAATTTGTTATTCACGAGGAAGAGTATACTTCTGGCCTCGTGGTTTGTAAACAAAATTTTTAAGAATTTTTTCTGTGCGCTTTCGATGCGCCTGGCATTGACCAGGAGCTCTTGATCATGAGAGCCAAGACGGCGATGACCAAGAGATTTACTCGACGGTCCCACGCCCAGATCGCCACTCCGTATGACCAGCACCAAGCTTCACGCACGAACTCTCTCATGGAGTAATAACAAACTGTGGGTGTTTAGTACTGTGCTTTGAGTTGGTGTCATTTGAGCTTGTCCATTTCTTGGAGCCTGATGTCTTCTTCAGTCAATGTGGATCTGTAGAGCTTTTGAACGATACGGATCCTATTTCTCACCTCAAGTGAAGTTGCCACGTGAAGGTGCTCACAAATGTCATCATCAACCAGGCTAAGAGTCTGACTCATTTCTAGCATGATGGATTTTAGCTTGTGAATCTCAGCATGGAGAGCCTTGTCTGTGGAGAGAATTTTCATCTCATATATCTATAAAACTCTTCTTTGTTGCTCCTTAAAATATGGTGAGTGCAAGTTAAAGTAGATGCCACATTTCGGGGCTGTATCATCTTGACTGATGATTACTGTGACATAAGCATTGACAGCAATACCGTGACGATATCCCTCGGGGCGAGTGTTGTAAGCCTTGACAGCTTTTTCAACCAGGGAATTTAGGTTGAGATCATCCGGCAACTTTTTAAGACACACCACATGCATCTCATAGGTATTGATTGCCTCGCTGATCTCAGTCTTGAAGTCAAGGGTTGAAAGAGGCATTTTTGCGAGAATTTTTAAAGAGGTTTTTGTCGAGGAGACCAGCAGCAATCAGCTTGTTTCTGATCTGACGAACGCGCTCACGAGTCAGGCCGTGCTCTCTGGCAAGATCAGCTTGTGTCTTGGCCCAGTCCCATGAAACTTTCAAGGCCAAGTCCTCGGATGGCACACAAACGGTCCTGTAGACTTCACTCTTATGTGTCAAATGACAGCGTTCAACCTGTTTGCTTTTGTCATAGATAAA
>SXGQ01346339.1_pt1 | contig 13645 bp, 17 predicted proteins | sample 3178371 | NCBI WGS metagenome assembly SXGQ01 (sample SAMN11356859, study PRJNA531348) | freshwater metagenome | isolation source: freshwater sample F1-20 | place: China: Fuxian Lake, Yuxi | collected 2017-12-25
GCCGTGAGGTATTGCGCCGTCCTGATCTGCCCGCTGCGGGTGACCTGTTGTCCGACAGTCCTGCGGTTGTTCACCGTCATGGACTGCTGAATGTCAACGATGGTTTGAAACGACATTTACATTCTCCCTGCGCCCAAAGGCAGGCGTTTCTGAGCGTAGAGGTTAGCCGCCCATACTGCGTTAGAACTGCCCATGATGCGCTCTTCAAACGACTTCACATCAATGGCGTTGATGTAGTTGTTGGTCACCTGAGTTGTGCCGCCCATGCTCATGGCTTTGTTGGGAATGATTGAGCCACTCATGCGGGGCACGAATAGTTCAGGTCCGCGCTCGCCCACGAGGTAGGCTTCATTGCCCGACACCGGGCCACCGTTTGCGCGAGGGATTGCGTCAACCACCGGGACGGTTGTGCCGCCCGCCGGGGCAGGTCCGAAGCCAAACAGGTTGGCAAAGAACTTCATTGCCTGCGCCTTCAACTGAATGGCAATCAAATCTTGAATGACGCTGCGTGCGAAGTCCTTAAAGTTGAGCTTGCCTGTGCGAACAAAGTTATCAAGTGCTCGGTTCATGTTCATCATCATGGAACCGAACATGGCAGCGCCGGTTTCCATGTCTGTCGGCATTGTGCGGAAAAACTCGCGCATCTCAGCCATGAATCCTTGACCTGTTGTGCCGATAGTTTTGGCTTTTTCGGTGTCTCTGATTTTTACAATCAGATCAATCTGACGCTGATAAAGTTGGTTTTGTCGTCTGATGCGTTCTTCGCGGTCGCTTGGCGACAATTCCATCTGCTCAAGACGCTCAATCGCTTCGGTGCGTTGGGCGGTTAAGTTGATGAACTCTCTTTGATATTGAAACTCATAGTCAGCCATCTTATGACGGCGGCTATCCAAGTCTGCCAAAACTTCGTCAAGTTCAATTTGTTTGCGTTGCGCGTTTTGGTATTCATCAACGCTTGTCAGAAGCCGCGCATATGCCAAGATAGAAGCATCAATGTCCGCTTGCTCTTCAAGCCGCGCACGGTGAGCCTTGGCGTACATATCGCTCAGGCGTTTTTGTTCCTTCTCTTCTTCACGCTTGCGTTTTTCATCTTCAGGATTAACGCCTTCCTTGACTGCTCGCAGAGGGCCACCCTTAGAGGCAACGACATTGCCACCCATAGCGTTATCAATGCGTCTTACATCGGCTTGAAACGCTTTTCTTGACTCTACATAAAGTTCAGATAGAAGTTTTTTCGCCTCGGCAAGTTCTTGCCGATAGCCTGATTTCCAAAACTCCCCGACATTCGGATCGGCAATCTTGGCGTTGAGCCGTTCGATTTCCTCAAGCGTTGCTTGGATTCGACCTTGCGTGAATTCGGCTTTGAACTTCTCTGCCAAGCCGCCAAAGAAGTTGCCCGACTGCGAGAGGCGGCTAATTGACTCAAGAATGTCGTTGATTCTTCGCAGCGCAGGCTCTAGGAAATTGGCGAAGTTAAGCGTTGCATCGCGGCTTGCCTGACCGAGCTTGTCGTAGAACTCTGCAAGCAACTTGATTGCGTTAGCCTGACGGTCGGTGACATCTGCGCCGTCCTTCATGCCTTGCGCGATGCCAACAAAGTCAACACCCTTAGCCGCTTTGCCAAACACCTCCATCGCTTTTGCGGAGCGTGTCAGCGGGTCTTCAATCTTGGCAATGCCTTCAACGGCTTTGGTAAAGAGGTCTTGCGTAGAGAGGTTGGCTAGGTCGGTCAAGCCAATGCCCATCTTGGCAAAGTTCTTTTGCGCCTCAAACGAGCCTTCGGCGGCTTTGTCTACATAGTTGGTGAACGAGGCAAACAACTTGCCCGCGCTATCAGCCTTGCCGCCTGCATTGGCTAGGGCATTCTGTAGCTTGATGACCGTATCAATAGCAACATCGTTAGCCTGCGCGACATCGGCCACCTCATCGGCAAACACCATTGCTTTGGCCGTCATGGCAGCAAAAGCCGCTGCGGCAACCTTTGCGCCCGTATCAACTGCCTTGGTGAATGCCTCAAGTTTCCTACCTGAGTCTGCAAGCCCTTTGTTGAACTCTGCGGTGTCTAGCCCGAGCAGCACGCCCAGGCGGGCAATCATGTTAGCCACGGTTGAACCTCTTCTTGTCAAAGCCAGGAGCCATCGTCATAAAGGAAAGCAACTGCTCGTTGGCTTGTTGCTTCTTTTGCTCTTCTGACAACGGGGGGAAGATGTAGTCGTGCGCGGGACCAAGCACCTTAGCAAGCGAGAACGGTGTAGCCGTTTCTGCCCGCAAATAGTTGAACACGCCCGTCACAAGCGTGCCAAGCAGATAAACAAGGTTGTGATTGCCCACCATGCCGTCTGCGTACATCGTCTGAATGTCAGACATGATGTCTTGATCCAAAGCCGCGATTGAATCTTGAGTATGCCCGTTGAAGATCATGGCGGCTTCTACCTGTTTCTTCAACGAGCGAGTCAGTTTCCCCGCGATTCCCTGTAGGTCGGGGAGATGACTTCGGTGATCTTCTCAATCAACGCAAGTTGCGTAGACATCGGGAACTCGGCTTCAATGTCCTCGTAGGTGATGTCGTCCATCGTGCCCTCGACCGGCACAAGCAACTTGATGTATTCGGTGATTCGCGTTTGCGTCATCACCTGAGTTTTTGCGGATTCTTTGAGCGACTTGCCTTCTATGAGGATGTCGCTTTCAAGGAACTCAAAGCCGTTTTTGGTGGCTTCGTCCTTGAATTGCATGATTGGCTGCGCCAACTTCTGATAGGTTTCTTCAATCTTGGCTTGGTCCGGCTCGTTGATGCGCTTGTAGATCACATCGGTTTCGGCCACGACCGGCACGCGCACCTTAAAGGTGTGACCACCAAGTTCAAACTTGCGGGTGCGGAGTTCTTCGCGCTTGGCTTGGTATGACTCACCAAGAGCCGCTGCTATCTTGCTCATTTCTTAAATTTCCTTGACTTGTATTTTTCTATCTGAGCCGCCAATGTTCTGCCTAGATCATTGGCGACAACCATTGTGTTGGTTTCCAACGCAGGCCGCAGATACGGTTGCTGCGGATTCTTCGCCGTTCCAAACTCTTGAGCTATAGCCCGAGCATCTGAGTCTATCCCCATGAAGCGGGAAGAATCGCCGCCCATTTTCTCAAGCCTTTTGCGGGCACGCTCTAAGCCTTTACCCTCGCTCATCTGCTTGAGCTTGCGCCCCGATGCGGTCGTGACGGCTGCAATCACCGTGTCGGTGCTGCTCACATACTTTGACCGTCTATCTCGCCGATTTGGCCTGCGAGCCTCGACCTGAAGCGACAAGCGCAAGCCGCCCGTATCAACGGGGGCGTTCTGTTGAGCATTGCCCAAAACCGGCTGCATCGCCTTTCGGACCGCCGGTACAAGAATCTTGCTCTTGGCTTCCTTGTCCCCAATCTCTCGGGCAAGTTCATCAAATACTTGCATGACATCCGACAGACCTTCAAACTTGAATGTGAAGCCTGCCATGATGACCTACTGCGGCTTGATGATCTTTTGAAAGATTTGGGCGTTGATTGCAATGGCGTACTCGACCACCTGATCAGGTGTCATTTTGTCGGCGTGCCGCGCTGCAATCTCATGCGCCAATGTAATAGCCGTCATCCTTTGCTGAGTGAACCCAAACCAATCCCGCCGGGATTCGGCTTGAGTCACGAGGAAGGAAAGCAGATCATTCGTGTTTTGTATTGTCGTGGTCATTTCTTATTCTTCAGGCGGCGCAGGCTTTTTCTCGGGGTGATACTCGGCCAACAAAGACAGAACCACATGATCAACAGTTCCAGGCTTTGACTTGGCAAGAGCCGCTGCGACTTCCTTGGGGGAAACCGCCGCAGCCCGAGCCATCGCACGAATGTCACCGTAGCTTGAGCCGATCTGCTCAACGATGTCTGCGAGCGTCATTAGCTGTTGCTCCAACCGTATTGATTGCCGCGAGGGTGAATGCTAAACACGCATTTGGCCTCGGCTCCCGGTTGCGCGTCAATTTGGAACTGACTCACGCGACCGTTGAAGGCATAGGCCACCGTGTTGGTGCCGTCATAGGCAGCAACCACAAAAGTGCGGTCAACGGTGCCGTTGTAGGCATCCGAGCGCATCTGAAGCAAGCCAGTGTCGCTAGGATTCCAAGCGGCAGTGATGGTCAGACTCGTGGGCGCGGATTGGGTCGGGATTTTGTCCGACTGACGCGAACCGGCCACGCTGAAGTTAGCCATTGCGTCATCCTGACCGAAGGCCGGGACGGCTTCAACATTCAGTTGTGCGCCCGCTGCGCCAGTGCCGCCTGCCGAAGTGCCCACGATGGTGGCGACCTGAGCTGCCCACACCGAGAGATTGGCCGTGGAAAGAGGCGTTGGCGTGGCTGCGGATTGATACCACAACGATGCCGAAAAGCCGGGAAGAACTTTATTCGGGAGTGCCATGATTTACCTCAAGCGTTGTTAGACCAACCGTATTGGTTGCCACGGGGGTGAATGGTGAAGACGCACTTAGCTTCTGCGCCGGGTTGTGCATCAATTTGGAATTGAGACACGCGACCGTTGAAAGCGTAGTACACGATGTTCGTGCCATCGGTGGCCGAAACCACGAAGGTGCGGTCAATGGTGCCGTTGTAAGCATCGCCGCGCATCAGCAGCAGGCCCGCATCCGAGGGATTCCAAGCAGCCGTGACCGTCAGCGAAGTCGGGGCAGACTGCGTGGGAATCTTGTCAGATTGCCGCGAACCGGCAACCGAGAAGTTCGCCATTGCATCGTCTTGACCAAAGGCAGGCACGGCTTCAACCAACAGTTGATTGCCGGACACCGCGATGGGAGACACGCTTGCCACAAGCGACAGTTGCGAAACGGTCAGAGGCGTGGGAGCCGCGCCGGGTTGAGCGTAGAGGGCTGCGCTAAAACCGGGAAGAACTTTATTCGGCAGAGCCATGATTGATTCCTTTCGAGAAGACCTTTTGCGTTTGTCTTATGTTGGAATGTCGAGTTGGCAATCAAGAAAAATCTGCGCGAGCTTTTCTTCATTGTCATAGGAGTTGTACAGCCAAGAAATATCTATTTTGGAGACATAGATACCGTTTGGCGCAGTTCCCAACAAACCACTGTAACCGTGCAGCGATTGTAGGATTTGATTGGAAATTGTGAAACCATCTTCGATCACTTGCGTGAAGATGCTCACTTGGAAAATGGGACGGTCAATGCCCTTGTTGTTTTGGTTCGGGCCGGTGTAGACATCCTGATGCACATTGCGGAGGTTCCAAGTCACAAACTTGGCTTGGGTCGCAAAGTTGCGGTTGAACGCTGCGTACACCGGCACGGGCGTGACAACGGCTTGCAATGCCGATTGGATCGCTTTGCCGTAGAGAACAGGATTGTTCTGTGCCATGTTAGACCGCCGTTACCGGATCGTTGCGGTAGCACATGAAAGTGATGCTCATGCGGTCGTTGGCTTCGCGGCAGTCACTGATGCGCCAATCATGGTTGCGCCAAGTGATCGAATACAAATGTTGGTTGTCCACCATCTGTTTGGTGTTGGGCGTGTAGTTCAGCGTCAGTTGCACAAGGTCTTGGTAGAGCCGGTACTTCTCGCTGATCCGCAGGCTGTTAGACACATCTGAGACACGCGCACGGGTGTCAAACCACTTGGTTTGAGTGGTTGACTGCTCGCCAAAGTCTGACTTGCCGAAAGTCAGATTGTTAACAGCGATGTTTTCAAACCGTGCGATTGCCATTTCAACTCACATGATGAGGGGCTTGTATGGTCGAAGCAAGGCATTAACGCCGAACGGGATGTCGCGCAAACTGCCTTCCACGCTGTTGGAACGGTTGTTGTACAGATGCGTGAGCAAGAGCAAACCGGCTTGCTTGATGACCGGATAAGCCGCCAAGGGGCTAGGCTGCACCGTGTACTCGCAGACCACCGGCGAGGTCATAAACGCATTCAGATCGCTCGGGAGGTCAGACAAGATGACCTTGTTGCCCGAGTTGTCGTACATATACTGCGTTGCCGTCAGCGTGGTGAACACGGGCGGGCTGTCATCATTCCAATAGCCAACCTTGTTGATCTGCACACCATTATTGTTTGGCGCACATCCCACACTATTCATGTTGCCGGGGCTAACCTCGGGCAAGTCAAGCGACAGAGGAACCCCGTAAAGGCTGTTGGCGTTGTAGTAGACCCGATACGAAATCGGCATGATCGGCAAGCCAATCAAATCCTCAATCGCCTGACGGGTCGCCACCTCAAGCCCCGAAAGGTAGGTGTCTTGCGACTCGTCATTGAACAGGTTGAGTTGCTGCGTGATTTCCTCAAGCGTGAGCCAAGGAGTCACATTGTCGCGGTTGATCTGCTCAAACTTTGCATAGTTGAAAGGGTTGCGGGTGGGCGCAAGAGCAGGCCCACCGTAGGTCAGATAGTTGTTGACCGACATGACAACCCCTTACAGTTTGATCCGCACCCCGGCAAACGGGTCGCGCACGGTGCTGACCACACGCTTTTCAGCGTACATTGTCACGAAACCGGGCGAGGTCTGTTCCATCAGTTGCAGACTGAATTCAGTGTGGTCACCGATGGTCAAGAAGCGGGGCCAGTTGGCTAGGTAAATCGGGTAGGTGGACGACAGGTAGGGGTTGGGGATTACCGGCCAACCGAAGATGTGTGCCACCGCGCCGCCGTCATCATCACCCGTTTCGAGGAAGATGGGCAGGTTGTTGGTGTCCTTGAGTTCGCGCAGCAGTTCAATCGTGGCGGGCGAGATGTGCCAAGCCGTACCCGGAAGGCTCCAATACTGACCCGGCAACTTGGAAGCCGCTGCGGTCAGATCGTTGTAGGCAACTGCGGTGGTGGCCGTCTGCGTGGCAATCGTGTGGATACCGTTGGTGATGGCCGTGCCCGAGGTGCCGAAGGCCGAAGCCGCGCCGTCAAGGTACATATCCAAACCACGCAAGCCGTTCGTAGCACCCGTGGTCGTGGTGGTCGAGCCTGCTTGGTCGGAGTTGATTGCCATGCTCGCGCCCTCTAGCTGCGCGAATTCAAGCATCAAATCTTCCACAAGCGTGTCTTGCAGATTGTTCACATCCGACAGGACTGCGGAGCGAATGGGCAATCGAGCAGCCACCACGCGCACGGGAAGTTGCCAAATGTTCGTGTTGGTGTCGGGAGAACCAAGGTTGTTCTGCACCGCATAACCCCAAGGGTTTCCCGCTTGGTTCGTGGCGTTACCGATCTTGGCGACAAACTGAGCGTCAGAGCCGTCAACCGTGATGACACGGGCGGCTTGCCGGAACGGGTTTGCATAACGAAGCGCAGCAAACGCATCGTCAAACAGAACGCGACCGCCGATACCGCTACCCGAGCCGGTCAGGGCAGAGGCTTCGGCAACATCAATCGTCACCCGCTTGTGCTCAGTGATAGCCGTTTTGATTGCGTCCATGAATGCTTCGGTGATTGCCGAAGGCTGATTTGCCGATTGCTTCATTTTGGCGTGTTCCTTTTCTGCCCAAGTTTTGCCGGGGTCGCCGCCCCACAATGCCCACGCGATTCGACCCGCTGAAGGGTATCCTTTTTCGCCGGGACTCCAACCCTCGCCTTTCTTGTCTACCTCGTGGCGCGCGAAGTAGCTAACCATCCGAGCAACCGTGGAGGGCGAGAGGTCTGCGCCTCGGGCAATATCTCGTGCCCTTGCCACACCGACCGCCGTTCCTCCGCGCTTGAATTCCTCGCGCCAAGCAAGTCCCCGCTTGGCCTCGGATTTCATTGCATCGTTTGGTTTTGGCATGAAGTCCCCGCGAAAAAGGGGGAGCCGCAGCCCCCCACTTTATTAAGCACCCGTTGCGGTAGAACGGTAGCGAACACCTGCGAAGGGGTCGCGCACGCTCGTGGCAAGACGCTTCTCACCGAAGAAGGTGATGAAGCCGGGAGCCGTTTGGTCATAACGGCGCATGACCATGTTGAGCCGGTCAATGATCGTGTGGAACCGGCTGAAATCTGCAAAGTACAGGGGGTACTTAGCAACGGTTCCGGCAGATGCACCGGCGGCGGTGGGGGTGTCAACATAGGTGTTGACCACCACATCGAAGCCGAGCAGCTTGCCCACGATGCCGTCTTCGGCAGCAGGGTGCATACGCTCAAAGATCGGTGTGCCTTGGTTGTCCTTCAGGCCGCGAATTGCAGAGAGCATGACCGGGTTGATCATCCACTTTGCATTCGGGGTCCAGTAGGCTTGCGGCAGAGCGTAGACCACATTCACGAGGTCTTGGAAAGTCACATTGTTAGTGCTTGCAAAACCGTTCGTGGTCAACTGGTCATAGGTTGCCAACGAGTGCAGGCCCGAGGTGGACGAAGTACCCGAGGAACCAAACGCAGCCGTGGAGGTCGTGCCGCCCGTATAGGAAGCATTTGCGCCACCGTACTGGTCAAGACCGCGCAGACCATCAGCGCCGCCGGTGGTCACCGAGGTGCCCGTGCCGGTTTGGTCATCGTTGATGATCATGGACAGGGCTTCGGCCTGAGCGAACTCAGCCAACATATCGTCAACCACATTGGCTTCCAAGCCATCGATGTCGTCCAAAGCCGCCGTGCGGATCGGGAACTGCACATTGATGTCTTTCAGCACCAGTTGCCAAATAGAGGTGTTTTCAGTCGTTGCCGCGCCGTTATTTTGAATGGCATAGCCCCACTGAGCACCCGCATTGCCGGTCTTGACCCGGAACTGATACGAAGAGCCGTCAGTAGCCACGGTACGCGACAGGCCGCGCATCGGGTTGTACATACGCAGAGCCACAAACACGGGGTCGTAAGCGGTGCGACCACCCTTACCATCGCCGCCTGCGGTCAGTTGCGAGGCTTCGTTCATGTATGCGTAGTACTGCGACTCGTCAGCAAACATCTTGAGTTCCTTCTCGAAACTCTTGCCGCCTGCTGCGTAGTCACGCAGTTGCTCGCGCACTGCACGGTTGACATCAGTACGCACCGACTTGGCAATGGGACGAATGATGCCGGGAGCGTTCAGGCTTGCGACCTTGGCTTCCAAGGTAGCAACCTTTTCGGTCAGTTCGGCCTTGGCTGCTTCAACAGCCTCAGTAGCCTTTGCCGCGATTTCTTCGGCCTTGGAGAGAGTTTGCGCTTCGATAGCGTCCAACTTCTCGATGATTTCCTTAGACATAATTAACCTTTCAGACGATTGGAAAGATGCTTGAGAATTTCCCGCTGCTCAAGAGCCGCGAGCAATTCGGCTTCGGTCGCTTCCGCATCAGGCTCACCCTGAGTCGGCGCAGATTCAAGAGTGGCCGGTGCAGCATCACGCTGCTCTAGCACTTTCTTGAAGGTAGATGCGGCAGCGACCGCATCTTTCTTGGACAACCCTGCATCGCGCAGAGCCTTCTCCAAAATCTTCAGATCAGCAGAGCCATCAGGTCGGAAGAATTCCAACTTGTGAACCTCTGCCATCGGATTGTTTGGATGCATCACGACTGAGACTTCTCGGAGTCCCCCTTGCGTAATTTGGAAGTAACCTTCTTCCATATCATCGCAATCTTGTCCTTCAGCATCGACCATTTTGTATTCATCTGCGTATGCTCCTACTGATACGCCGCCGAACATGGCCGGGGATTCGGTCATCACTTGGTAAAGATCAGACCCTTGAGTGGTGTTTAGATAGAGCCGACCTTCTGCGGTCATGCCCTTATCATTGAATTCAAATGCGGTCCACTCACCCACCGGCATAGCATCGGCGTTGTGGTTGACAAACATGGGCAGAGGCCGCTTGTTTTCGGCAAACTCTTTCGCCCACTGCATAAAGCCCTCGGGCTTATAGAAGAACTTGCGACCGTCAGCGCCTTCGCGTGCGCCCCATGTGGTGACGGTGGCTTCAATCTTTCCGGTTGGCTCTTGGCTTCCTGCGGCCTCGGGCAGAACTAGCCGAGCCTCGCAGATCATTTGGACTTTTTTCATTGATGACCCCTTCAAAGACTGTTGTGTTCATGTCTTGTATTTTCGGGGACAACAGGCGAGCCTGCACCGGCAATTCAGCAGGCTTGCGAACTTGATTCGCAAGTGCTGCAAGCAATTTTGCGTGAACTGCCATATATGGTCAAGTTGTCCCGATGTTGGCGCGGCGTTTCTGATTGCCGCCACCGCCCCCGGTGTCTTGTGGTGAGGAACCCGGCAAAGGATCAGCCGGGCCGCCTTTCTTGTCTAATTCGTCATTCCCGTCAATCGCGGGCTTGCCCAAATACTCGCGGGCTTCATTGGGCGTGAGTATGCCCGCATTTACCCCCGCGACCACATAATTCATTTGGTCAAGCGGTGCGCCTTGCAGGAATTGTTGGGTGTCGAATTCCACGCAAAGCGAGGGATAGCCCACCAAAAGGTGCTGCTTGAGCTTTTGCCGGATGTTGACGATTAGCGGGTACATGGTGGATTTGTAAAACTCATCCAACATGGTTTGCGTGTTATTGTATTTGCCGTCTGCAATCCCAATCATGGCGGGAGGCACGCCGAACAAGCCGCAGATGCGCTTCATGGTCTGAAGTTTTAGGGCGGCTGCGTCTGCGTCCTGCAAAGAGAGCATCTTCAGCGGCTCGTACTTCATGCCTTGGTCAAGCAACATCCCCTGACCGGGCTTGGACGGGTCGGTGGTCCGACTGCCCGTCATGCTCGACCATGCTTCTTTCAGGCGTGCGGCAATCTCTTTGTATTTGGCATCAGGAATGACCGACTCGGTGGTAAACATCCCCGAGGGCTTCGCGCCGTTCTGCATCACATAGTTGGCGTACAGGTCAATGTCTTGGTCTAGACCAATCAACTCAACCGCCAGGATGCCTTTGTTGAAACCCGCCGAACCTTGCCACGGCATCTCTTTGATGTGCATGACTTGGTAATACTCAAGCGGCTCATCCTTGGAGAACCCATAGCTAGGGGTCGAAAGCCGGTATGAGGGATAGCGGGTCGGGGTGATGGTGACCGCAATGAGAGTCGAATCGAGAATGAACATCTCGGTCGGGGTCTGCATCGGGTTCTTTTGGTCTTTGCGCCACCACAGGGTGAACGCCTCGCCCAAGAGGTCGTGCCACATCAACCACTGATACCAAAACTCGTATTGGCTTTGGAATTGGTTGGGGTTCTGCAAGAGGCTCAGAACCTGCTGCGCTTTGGTCTTGTTTCGGGTGCTGACCCGCGAATCCCTGACGGCATCCACCACGGTGCCATCGTCCAATTCGCACATGATCCGAATGGGCAACTGCGCCAAAGCCCGCGCTTTAGCCCCGACCGCAGCCATAACGGTGCCGTTTCGGGAGAGCGTAGAGATGTCAACAATGCGCCCTGCGTCTGTAGTCGCGCTTGTGGTGACATACAGAATCTGCGTGTTGACCGTGGGGCGGCGGTTGTCACCCTGATAGACAACATTGTTGCCTAGCGCGGTCTGCCCAAAAAGCGTGTTTGCTTCGTTGTTTTGGGCTTGTTTGCGCTTGAAAATGTCAAGGATTCCCATGTTTGGCCCCCGTTTCCCGCGACTTTACCACTCTAAAGTTCTAAAGCCAAACGAATCGGCGGTGTAAACATTGTCCAAGTGGCAGTGCACGGCCATGATCATGGCAATGATGCCGTCAATTTTGGCAGAAGCATCGGCTGCGTTCTTGCGAACCTTCACATTGGCGTTGATGTCCACGAAGCATTCGCAGTTCCCCAGTTGCCAACCAATAAAGGGATTACCCGAATGCTTGATGGCTCCCTTGAGAATCAACTGCTCAGTCGTCTTTGAGGGGTTAGAAAGAACCGCCATGCCCTGCCCGACCTTTTTAACCGGCAAGCCCTTGCCGTAAAGATTCGCCACAAGAGCCGCTGCGTTATAAGGGTCGTACGCAATTTCCTTCACCTCGTACTTCTCCGATTGGGAGGTAATGTAAGCCTCCACTTCGTTTAAGTCGGTGACATTGCCTTGCGTCAACTTTAAGATGCCGCTTTGCCGCGCCTGATCAAAGATTGACAGGTAATGGTTAGGAACTAGGCTCAGGGACTCTTCGGGCAGGAAGAACTGAAACTCCGCATAGAAGTCCTCTTCCCCGTAGCGGTGCAGGGTGCAGACTGCGTTTAAGTCGCGGGAATGCGCCAAGTCAAAGGCGATGAAGGTGGATTCGGGTTTGTCCTCGGGCATAGGGGCTACCGAGGCATCCCAATGCTTTCGATCTACCCAGGCCGCGTTAGCCGACACATAAACATTGAGTTGCTTGCATAAGAACTCGTTAAGGCTTGCCGGTTTAGCCGCCGCCTCGTCTGCCATGTGCTGAATGTGCTCGGTCGTGACCGAAGTCCCCAACATGGGGTTAGCCTTGCCCCAAGTGGACTGGTCCCGCCAGTTGTCGCCTTGGTCAATGGAGTAGCACAGCCCGAACCACTTGCCCGCATCCGGAACATCGCCCCGAAGCAGGCTGCGAAAGTAGGTCAGGTCTTCAAAGAACTTGGTTTCGCGGGTGAAAGAAGCCGTGGTCATGTAGACCCGAAGCGGGTTCTTCCGCGCCCCCATGCCCGAGTGCAGCACCTCAATGGAGGATCGCTCGGTGATCTGAGCCGCCTCGTCAATCAGGGCGCACGAGGGGTTCTTGCCGTCACCCGTCTTGCGGGTGTCGCGGGACAACGCCCGGTAGGTCGAGGTGGTGTCGCCCTGCTTTTTGATCTCGCTGCGAAAGGTGATGAACTTAGCCGCAAGCGTTTCGTGCATCGCCTCCACGATGGCTTTGGAGGAATCAAAGCAGATGCTTGCCTGCTCGCGGCTTGTCGCAAGAGTAAAGACTTCCGCGCCTGCATCGCCGAACATGAGTTCGTACAGGGCTACGATGGAGGCAAGTGTAGTCTTTCCCGACTTACGCGGGACAAACAAAATCACATCGGTGACCCACCGCCGGGAGTGATCTGCCTTGTCCCGAAACCCGTACACGCCCGCTAGGAACAGGACTTGGAACGGCTGCAAGACGATGGGCTTGCCCGCATCCGGCCCCTTCACATGGCGGCAGAACCCGACAAACTTCAGGATGTGCTCGGCTTTGGAGGCAACGAATTCGTAAGGCGCATCCTTACGCTCGGCCATATCCAAGAACCGCTGACAAGCTAACCGGACATCCTCACAGGCGGCAATGTCGCCCCGAGTCACCGAGGCGGCATATTGGAACGCCGAGTCAAGCAGCGGCGAATAGCTCATCAACTTCGGTCGGCTTGTTTACCTTCTTCGGGCGACCACGGGCAACCAAGCCCATTTCCCCGAGCATCTTGATGATCTTGTCGATTGACTCGTTGCGCAGCTTCACCCAACCCGAGGTGCCAACCCCGGCTGCGTACTGACTGATGTAGCCCTCTTCGTTGATGTGCTGTTGAGCCGTCATCAGCGATTCCATCGTGACGATCATGGCCGCAATCAGCGTTTCGTCACTTGCCGAGATTGACCCGTAAGTATTCTCCAACTCGTCCCGAATCAGAGTTTCAAAAACGGTCGCGTCCCATGTGGCCGGGTTCTTGAAGAACCCAATAATGTGCCGAGGGGGGCTTCGGAATTTGGTGCTTGGCATAGGGGAATTCCCTTTCTTCTCTTGTTTTGATTCTCTTACTTTAACAAATAGGGTTCAAGTTAGCTTTCGCAGAAAGCTGAC
>SXGQ01849287.1_pt1 | contig 13644 bp, 8 predicted proteins | sample 3178371 | NCBI WGS metagenome assembly SXGQ01 (sample SAMN11356859, study PRJNA531348) | freshwater metagenome | isolation source: freshwater sample F1-20 | place: China: Fuxian Lake, Yuxi | collected 2017-12-25
AAAACCCATATATTCTAAATTAATTGATTTAACAACATTTAAACCCAAAAAGAATCTAAAGTATTTAAATAATGCCCAATACGCGGAATTTAAAAAAGAGAAAGATAGATATGATGATTTAATGGAAAACTATAAAAAAAATCGCGAATCATATGAAAAAAATAATCAAGGTAGTTCTCCAAAACCTCCTGAAAAACCCACAATAACTCTTCCGTGGGGTACAGTACATACTATTGGAAGACAGTTAGACCCGATGCATATAAGAGATGAAGTCGTAGCTAAGTTTCGTGAAGAATACGCCAAAGCCAAACCTATAATAGATGACTATAATACGATAAAAAATATGTCTTATAAAGAGTTAAAGTATCATGTGGGAGAATCTTTTTCAAGTGCTGAAAAGCAATTAATTGAAGGAAATGATTTATTATCTATGACAAAAGAACAGATTGCTAATAACGTCCTATATGATTACTCCGACCTCGCCGATAAATGTAGCGAAAACATAGATATATTAACGAACGAGGAATTAGATGATGAGAATTATCCGCTTTCTAAACTTCAACTTATGGCACGATTAAAAGTATATACACCAGATAGACAGAGATATAGAACAGAATGTATATATGCTCCTAAACTCTATAATTATCTAATAAAATGTATAAACGCAAAAGAACCTTTTATAAATCCTGTTACAAAAGCAAAATATACCCAAGAGAACATAGAAGAACTTATGAAAGTAATGAGAATAATAGACCCAAAGATTGAAGTACCTATATTTATAAAACATAGAAATGATACAAAATTGAAAATTAACTATAGAACATATGAAGTTAATTTACGCGATTTTGGAACCAACGCTTCATTTGATTCAATATATATAATGCGTTTTAGTAATATATATATATCTCGTATGTTAGCTGGTGATGAGAGAGTAGTTTATGAAATATGTTATATACCTGATGATATAGAAGCGACTGGAACTTTTGCTACGGGTTCGACAGACTTAACATCTAGCACTATGTTATATAGAATATTCAAGCTATTCAATGAAGGACGCTTATTATTCAACTATTTACCTCCTTATAATATTCATATAGATACAAATAGATATAGATATATAAAACCAGACATCCACTTTAATAGAATTAGTAGTATTGATAATTGGCTTAGAAAATCAAATAGCGACCCGACACTATTAACTAAAAATGAATTCATTGAAAGATTTAAACATTACGCACAAGAAATCAATAATTACACATTTTAATCCTACAAAGTATAACTTATTTTTATTGAAATGCTTTACTATTATAAGATAATCAGATAATCAGCTAAACAGATAATAAGATTTTAATATATAGATATATTAGAATTGTATTTTTAGATGACTTCATTAAGCAAAGAAAAAATCAATAAATCTTTAGAAGAAATATACTTAAAAGATAATAATAAAATTATTAAATGGTTAGATGAAATTAAAAAACCCGAAAATCAGAAGGATGGAAAAATACCGGGTTTATTTATGAAATCTCTTACCAAAATCAAAATAGACGGAGAAGTATATGATTTAATATTACAATGGATTAAAGATAATCGTGATAAGTTCGCAGATTATGATTTTACAGGCGTTCCAGATAGTATATTTATATCATTATCTTCTGCTAATATAAACACAAATACTTTTGAAACTATTGAAGATATTGAAAGATGGTGTAAAAATCCGGAAATACATCCTATAAAAGGAACACCAATTCCTATAATGGGCAAAGAATATTATTATATATATGAATCAGCTTATAAGATATTAGTAAATAGTAATAAATACAATATAAATAAGGATATTTTTGATAAAAAAAAGATACATTATAAAGATGATGAAGATATTATAAATGTTTTGCCAAAAAATCATTTATTGTTTAAAAATATAGATTTGGTTCATTATAAATGTGTTAAAAAATTAATACCTACTTATGAAAATTTATATATGAAAAATAATCAAATTATATATGAATTACTTACAGAAAATTTAGATAATATCGAGGATAAAACAAATAAAATAGATATAGAATTGGAAATATTACACAATAGATATACAGATAATCCGACATCATCTTCTGCCAAAAACCTTTCTAATATCAAAATATTATGCGATAAGTATGTAAATGAATTAGTGGATTCATTTTTATTAACTGATTATATGTCAAAATATGGGTATCCGCATTGTTTAAATATAATAAAATATGATAATAAATATATACAAGGTATATGGTATATAGATTTTTTAGAAAGTAATAAATTAGCAGATGGGCAAACTATACTAAAATATTTAATGTCTAATAGTAAAAAATCTAATGCTCCCGAATGGATTAAAAATGCTATAAATATTTATAATCATTATAATATAACCTATAATGATATCAATAAATGCTTTAATCCAAAATCTGGTATAATTGAAAATATTGAAGATAAAAAACTTGAATATATAAAAGACCCAATAGATTATTATTTTGAGGATTTTGAGAAAAAATTAGAAGAAATTAAGAAACCAATTTATTCTCAATTAATTGACATTTCAACATTTAAAGCAAAAAACATTAATACTTTGAATTATTTAGATGATAAAAATTACGCATTTTTTAAAAAGCACAAAGAGGAATATGATAATAAACGTAGATTATATGAAAATGAACTTTTGATATATGAAGCTAATCCCGGAGGGAGTAGTCCGCAACCACCTAAAAAACCTACAATAACATTACCAAATGGCAAAAATATAACAATAGCAGCACAAAAGGATCCTATACATCTAAAAGATTCTGTAGTTAAAAAGTTTAATATAGAATATGAAAATGCTAAACCTGTAATCGAAGAATATAACAAAATAAAAAATATGTCCTATCTTGAACTCGCAAAATATATGGGCGAATTAACATCAAGTTCTAAAAAAAGGTTAATTCAACATAATGAATTGCTAAAGATGACAAGAGAAGAAATATACAATGATATTTTATATAAAGATGATACAACGGATATTTCTAACAGATGTAGTGAAGATATTGATATACTAACAAATGATGAATTTAAAAGCGACACTTATCCGTTAGCTAAACTACAATTAATTGTAAGATTAAAAGTATATACTCCGGATAAAAAGAAATATAGAATAGAGTGTATATACGCACCAGCACTTTACAATTATTTAATAAAGTGTATAAATAAAAAAGAGCCTTTTGTAAATCCCGTAACAAACACTAAATATACGAGCGAACATATAAAGGAATTAATAAAAGTGATGAAAATAATTGACCCCTCTTTAAAAGTTCCCGCGTTTATTAAACATAAAAATGATAAAGATTTAAAAATTGGATATGATACATATAATAAGTTTGGTTTAAATTTTTATACTATATATTTATATCGTGTAATAGGAGATATAACATATAATATATATGATATTTGTACTATACCCGCAGATATAGAAGCATCGGGAGAATTTGCGACTAATTCATCTGATTTAACATCAAGCATAATGTTATATAGGATTATTAAATTATTTAATGATGGGCGATTGTTACATAAATATACTCCACCATATTTTGTCCTAATTGATAATAATCCAGACGAATATTCTTATATTAAATTAGGAATACATTTTAATAAATATAGAGAAACAGAGAATTGGATAAAAGATTCTACAACTGGAAATGCGATTGATAAAACACAAATGGTCGAAATGTTTAAACATTATGCAGAAGAGATAAATAATTTCATATACTAAGTAATTTTATTTTACTAAAAATAGTTATTTTTATTCTCCTTAATTATATAGAATGTCATCAATTTCAAAGAAAGAAAAAGATATTAATAAATCATTAGATAGATTATATAATAAGGATAAAAATAAAATAATATCTTGGTTAAATGGTGTTAAAGTTGCTAATAAAACAGATGGAAAAATAACAGGTTTATTAAATGATTCTAAAATACAAATAATTACAGCAACAGAAGATGGTCAATATAATTTAATTTTAAAATGGATAGCTACTAATATTGATAAGTTTGCCGATTATGATTTTAAGGATATTCCAGCTAGTTCTTTCATATCATTAAAAGATATAGGAGACCCCGGAGCAAATACAAATGCTGCTGCTGTATCGCGTAGTAAAACATTTTCAACTCCTGAAGATGTTCAAAGATGGTGTAATGATCCTGAAAAACATCCTACAAAAGGAACTCCTATGTCAGCGATGGAAGAAGAATATTTTAATATATATCAAAAGGCTTTTAAAATAATGAGAAAAAATAAGATGCAAACACATGATATTCGAAATATGTTTCCAAAAAATCACATATTATTCGGAGATATAGATTTACTTTATTATACTTTTACTAAAAAAAATGATTTACAGTTTGAAGTCTCATATGATAATTATTATATATGTAAAATGCTTGCTGATAATTTAGATAATTTTACTACCAGCTCGAGTATTAACGAAACAGAAATTGGATTATTGCGCAATAGATTTAGTAATGTTGTTACGGATAAAATGTCAAACTTGCAAGTAATTACATATGAATTTGAATACTATAATAAGAACTTTGTATATAAATTTTTACTTACTGATTATATGGCTCTTGAATTTCCAGAATCTTTAAATAAATTAGCAGATTATGACCAAGATTCCAATTTTAACATTTTTATTAAATTTATGGAAAATAGTAGATTTTCGGTAAATGATACTACTATCCTTGATTTTTTAGAACAAAATAAAAATGACCCTAATATTAATGAAGATGGATGGATAACAAATGCATTGAAATTATATAATTCTTATAAAGTTATACATGATGATATTCGTGATTGTTTTGACCCTTTATCTGGTATAGTTGAAAATTTTTCAGACAAAAAACTTGTTCAAATTGCGGATCCTTTAGAAGATTTTTTTGCTGATTTTGAGAAAAAATTAGAAAAAATTAAAAAACCTATGTATTCACAATTAATTGATATATCTACTTTTAAAGAAAAAAATTTAAATACTTTGAATTATTTAAATGATGCCGATTATGCTGTTTTTAAAACTCACAGAGATGCTTATGATAATGAAAGAAAATCTTATGAAGAATCTCTAAAAATATATGAACGTAATCCGCAAGGAAGTAGTCCTCAACCTCCTAAAAAACCTAAAATAAAACTTCCGAGTGGTAAAGAGATAACAATAGCACTGCAAAAAGATCCTATATATATTAAAGATGCCGTAATTAGAAAGTTTGCGATAGAATATAGAAAGGTTTTGCCTACTATTGAAGAATATAATAGGATTAAGAATATGTCATATGTAGAACTAAAAACATATATGGGGCAATCTCCTTCAAGTTCTGAAAGAACTCTTATTCAAAATAATGACTTGTTTGGAATGACAAGAGATAATATTAATGATAATGTTTTATATAGCGATACTGCTTCAGGACTTGCTGATAGATGTAGCGAAGAGATAGATATATTAACAAACGACGAATTAAATAATGAGAATTACCCATTAGCAAAACTTCAACTTATGGTAAGATTAAAAGTATATACAGCAACGGGACAAAACTATAGAACTGAATGTATATATGCTCCTTCGCTTTATAATTATTTAATAAAATGCATAAATAACAAAGAACCTTTTATAAATCCTATAACGAAAACAAGATATACAAAAGAAAATATAGATGAACTAATGAAAGTAATGAAAATAATAGATCCATCATTAGAAATTCCCGAATTTATAAAACATCGTAACGATACTAAATTAAAAATTAATTATAGCCAAAAAAATGTTTCAATACATACAAATGCACATCCATCTTTTGAGGGCCATAGTATACTAAACTTTTATAATGTATATCTTTCGCGCGTGATAGGTGGTAAAGAATATACTGTTTATAATATTTGTACTATACCAGCAGATATGGAAGCATCAGGAGATTTTGCGACTGGCTCAACTGATTTAACTTCTACCGCAATGTTATTTAAAATATTTAAATTATTTAACGATGGGCATTTATTACACAAATATGTTCCGCCTTATCGCATATTAGTATCATCAGGACGTTATCAATATATCAAATTAGGGATACATTTCAATAGATATTTAAAAATGGAAGATTGGGTAATTAATAGCGATACAAGAGAAAGAATGACCAAATCACAAATGATTGAAATGTTTAAACATTACGCACAAGAGATAAATAATTTCATTTATTAAGAAACGCTTTGAGTGTAAAAATAAAGTTTTTAATTTGGATTACCTATACTCAAATAATTACACCAACCGAAAAGATAAATGGGACAATACCATTATAAAAATATAATAATCTTGTTATTTATTTTTCTATTGTATGTAAATGATTGCATTAAAGCAACTAACTACAATTTGACGGCTATTCAAGCATTACGCCCAAGAAATTAATAATTAATAAGTAAAAATTGATTTATTTATACTAAATATTTATTTATAAACAATGGAAGAAGATAAATTATTTTATTATAGTAAATCGGCAAATAAACAAGCAGGAAAAGGAGTAAATGAATTTGTATCAAATTATAATGAATATGATGAATTGAATAAAATTAAAGATTGGAGAAAAATGCTCAGTAATTTTTATGTAGCAGAATTTACTTATAATGGTAAAACATATTATACTGCAGAGCATGCTTTTCAGGCTAAAAAAATAGAATTAATAGATGCTTCTAAAGCAAATTTATTTTGTATAGAATCAGGAGATATTATTGGAAATACAAAGGATGGTAATATTGCTAGAAAAAATAGAAAATTAGTAATTCTTGATGATGAAAGAATCAAAATATGGAATGAAATTAAACATAATATAATGAAAGAAATATTGGTATGTAAATTTACTCAAAATAATGAACTTGGTAATGTATTATTATTAACAAAAAAAGCAATATTATTGCATGGAGCAAAAGGAATACCTATTTCGAGACAATATGATTTAGAAGAAGTTAGAAATTCTTTACATATATATAAAAAAATTAGATAATAAAATATAAGAATTGTAAAGACAAAAAAGTGTTTTTTACACATTTGAAAATGTGTGTAATATGTTATGAAATATGTTATTATATATAAAAAATGATAGGTTGCAATTATACACATATTACATTTATAATGTGTAATTGCTGTGTAGCAACCAATTTCAGAAATACTTGTTGGATTAAGAATCCTGAATACAAGCAGTGTCCTATGTTATTGCGTAGTATCCTATTGCGGATATTTGAAGATTATAGATTAAATAACCAGATTAGAAATCTAGGATTTGAAAGTATTAAGAATTATATTATTGATACTTGCGATCTAACTGATAGAGAATGGGACTCTCTACACAATTTCTTCAAAAATAGCGGAAATCTTTGTGAGGATATAAAGATTCAAGATAGTATTCCTTTTCAATACACACCGGATATGACCAACATCTATCTTCGCTGGTTGTATTAGATAGTGTATAATTATTAGATGTATATATTATGTATTTTTTACTTTTATGTAAATATATATAAAAATATATTTATATTCACTTATAACATAAAAAAGTAAGGAAAGATAATGGCTCATCTTTTTACGAATCATGATAAATATCATTTACATAAAACATTAGGTTTTTTAGCACTATGTAATTTTTTTTTACGATTTTATTACGCTATTATCTACGGAACTTCATTTCCAGTATTTGAAAAAAAGTTTATATCCTGTTCTTCTGTTCTTATTCACGCATTATTGCCCATTTCTTCACTTACTATACCATTACCAGAAAAGAGAAATTTTTCGAGTCCTATGATATGGAAAGAGTTTAGACTTCATTCTATATTATTTTCTTGCCGACACGTATTATTTACTATAATTACATTATTAGAATTATGGCCAACACAATCTTCGGCAATAACAATTCAACAAAGAAGATATGCAATAATTTTTGAAAGTATTATAAAATATCTAATAATTATTGGATGTATTAAACTCGCAAGTATAATAACAGATAAATATGGAGACAAAGAGAAACGGACAACAAATGCTATGCCTTACCCAGAACAATTAACAGAATATGAAATAGCAAGAATAAAACATGAATATGCCAAAAAACAATTCGGTGCTACTATTATGGCAGTGTTTTCAGGAGAACTCGCGACGTCTCTAAATTTTGCCCCTTTATATGCTATACAATCTGCGCCATTCATGATGACGCTTATACGCAAAGGCAAATGCGAAACTATACATTACCATCGCGTATATTCAATGACATTAATATATCCTTTATATTTATATCATGTAATATTGCGAGGGTTTTATTCGCAATTTGCGGATTTTGCCATATGTTATTTGTATATTTTCGCATATACGACCCGTATTAAATATAAGTGGGATAATATGAAAATGTGGGCGTTAGTAGTTCCTCTCGTGGTATTCTCATTAATTGAGATTCCTTATATAGAAAAAAATATAATAGTTGATAATAGTATTACGAGTTTTATACGTTATTACTGTTCTATTTATTTAATATATAAAGAAGTTATAAGTGATTATTATATATATCGCGGGTTCATTCCTTCGCAAATGATAGTTAAATAATTCGCTATTTATGATTCGCAATAATATCTCTAATAAATGTATTTCTCTCATTTACTGTAAGACATCCCAAATATCTGTTAATTTCTGTTTTTGGATTATTGTCATTATTTAGAATCAAGGAATATAGATAAATGTACTTCTTTTCTTTAATTTTATATGCTACTAGTCTCTTAATTTTTTATAGTTATTTTTAGATATTCCATAAATATATGGACTATAATCATTCATATAGTATATAATCTGTTCTTTAATCATATTATCAGTAAATCCGCACTTTTCACAATATTCGGATAATTCTTCTTTACATTTTTTATAATTCTTAATATCTTCCATAAGTATTATTTGCTGTTGTAATTGCTCTCGCGATTCCTGACATTCAATCGCGTACATATTTGTAGATTTGAATAGTTATATAAATAAATAGCAATATTCATTTATATGAATAGTTATTTAGTAAATTATTATGTTAAAAATAAAAGTGAATTCATTGGAGAAGACGGGCACGAAAAATTATTAGTTGGATTAAAGAAATATATAACGAATGTCGATGATACTAATTGTAAAATAGTTGGTATTGATGTTGGTTGTTGTGTTGGTAATTATATACCTAATATTAATGCTATTTGTACGGAACAAAATAGAAGGATATTATGTTTTGAACCGAATCCGGTAAATATTTTAGCATTAGAACCAATAATAAATCGGAATAATACTTTAAAATTATTTAAACATTGTATTTCAAACGAAACGACCGTATCTTCTTTCTATAATTGGAGAGATAGTAATAATAATATTGTGGGAAATGGAATAGCAGGACTGAGAAGTGGTGGTGAAAAAATATGCGATGTTGATGTAAAAAAATTAGATGATGTTTTAGATAATGAATTTAATAACGAAAATATTATAATTAAATTTATAAAAATAGATACTGAAGGTAATGATGGTAATGTAATTAAAGGGTTTGAAAAATATTTACCAAAAACTAAATATATAATATTTGAGTGTAGCGATTGTTTAGATGATATTAGAGGCCCGGGGATTAAAAATCCTATGAAAGATATAGTAGATTTTTTATCCAAAAATGGATTTGATACTTATAGAATAGGAACAAAAAAATTATTTAAAGTAAATGATGAATATTGGCACCAAGTTTATGACGATTTTAAATTTTGGTCAAATTGTTTTTCATTAAAGAAAAGTGATAATTTAATAGATAAATTAATAGATGAAAATTTTAATTATACTTATTAATTATCTGCCGTTAAATATTATTTAACTTATTTAACTTATTTAACTTATTTAACTTATTTAACTTAACCGCAGACAGACTACTTGTTAAATAAGATTGTAAAACGCGTGAGGGTGTAATAAATCGGGTTTTATTATAAATTATGTATATCATTTTTAACCAAATGCAGATTCGCCATTATAATAAATATATAGAAATCCATCTCCATGTTTCATTTCGTTATATATTGTAAGCATATTAGCAGATGTAGGTGGCAATATATTATTAATAAAAATAAATATTGCTTTATCTGGAGATAGTTTGATACGTTGTCTAATTATAGATATGAATTGACCGATTGTAATATCACAAGGGACTAAATATTTCTTTTTATCTATATCGTTTAATGAAGATCCAGAGGCCCGCCCAACTATTACAGGAACTCTATCAGGAAATTTCTCTCTGATTCTTTGAGATTCAATATATTTTCTTTCAAACTCTGTACTCATATAATCTATAAATACAATATAAAAATAAAACTTGGTAAATAGTTATTTTAACATATTTTATAATTATTATATAAATATAATAATAAAATAGATAATGTCTAATTCAAAAAAAGAAATAGATATATTATTGAACAAAATGTATCAAAATAATAAGGAAGATTTATTTATTTGGTTAGATAAAATTAAAAAAGATAAAATAAATGATGGTAAAATTCCTGGATTATTTAATAATTCGAGAATACAAATTATTACATCATCAAAAGATGGAGTTTATAATTTAATATTAGAATGGATTAAAAATAATATTAAAAAATTTGAAGATTATGATTTTACAAATATTCCAGATAGCTCTTTTACATCTTTGCAAAATGCTGTTAAAAAACAGTTATTAAATTGGATATCTATAGATAATTTGAATAAAAAAATGTTATCAAAAAATCCAAATGCTATTAATTATTTAAAAGAGAATCCTGATATAATTGCATGGGATTATTTATCCGGAAATCAGAATGCTATTGAATTATTAAGCGAAAAATTTGAAAAGGAAAAATCAATTAGTATATATGATTTAAAAATATTAAAAAAAAATAAAAAAATAGATTGGAAACTTTTATCTGGTAATCCTAATGCTATTGAATTATTAAAACAAAATTATAACGAAATAGACTGGGATATGCTATCTGGAAATCCTAAAGCTATTGAATTATTAAAGGATAAAATTAATGAAGAAGATGAAATGTCTGAAGATTCTATAGAAGATTTAAGAATATCTAAAAAAATTAATTGGAATAAATTATCAACAAATCCAAATGCCATAAAAATACTAGAAGATAATGGAAAAAAAATAGAATGGGAATGGTTATCTGAAAATCCAAATGCTATTGAATTATTAATAAAAAATCAAGGAGAAATAGACTGGGATATATTATCTTCAAATCCTAATGCTATTGAATTATTACAAGATAATTATACTAAAATAAATTGGAACAAGCTATCATCTAATCCTAATGCTATTGATTTATTAAAAACAAATAAAAAGCTAATAAATTGGAATATTTTATCAGCAAATCCTAATGCAATTGAATTATTACAAGAAAATGAAGGAAACATAAATTGGAATAGGTTATCGCAAAATCCAAATGCTATTGAATTATTAAGAAAAAAAATTAATGAAGAAGAAGATTTAGATGAAGAAGAATTAGAAGAATTAAATAGCAAAGATAAAATAAATTGGGATTATTTAACAGCAAACCCTTGTATATTTGAAATTGTTGGTAATAAAATAGTTAAAACATTTTCTACATTTGAAGATGTTGAAAGATGGTGTAATAATCCAGAAATACATCCTATAAAAGATACACCTATGCCTGCTATGTGTAGAGAATATTATGATATATATGAAAAAGCTTATAAAATAATGAAAAAAAATAAATTAACCGACATTAGTAATGAAGATACAATAATTAATCTTTTTCCAAAAACTCATTTATTATTTGGAAATATTGATTTGACATATTATTTATGTGTAAAAAAAAATCATTCTAATTACAAGGAATTATATAATGGTAAAGAAAATAAGCTTATTATATGCGAATTACTTACTGAAAGATTCGAATACGCTTTTAATAAAAAAACTGTATATGATACAGAAATTGAATTATTGAGAAATAGATATAATGATATAAATAATCCAAACTCTAATTTGAATAGCATTAAATATTTAATTGAAAATTATAATAAAAACATTATAAATTCTTTTTTAAGTATAAATTATTTACATCAATATAAGTATCCACAGAGAATAGAAATTATAAAAAAAATAAATTTAAGAGGTTATTATTTTATTAACTTTTTAGAAAACAATAAAATATCTAGTTGTGAAACTATTTTAGAATATTTTACAAATACTCTAAAAAAATCTGATGCTCCTAAATGGATATCTGAAGCATTAAAAAATTATTATGATTATAAAATAATTATTAAAGATATTGATGATTGCTTTAATCCTGATTCTGGAATTATAGAGAATATTGAGGATAAAAAATATACTATTATCAATGATCCAATAGATGAGTATTTTGATGTTTATGAGAAAAAATTAGCTGAAATTAAAAAACCTAAATATTCTCAATTAATTGATTTGACTACATTTAAACTAAGAGATAATATAAAATATTTAAATGATTCTCAATATATTGAATTTAAGAAAGAAAGAGATAAATATGATATAGAGTGGAAAAAATATTTGAATAGTCAAAAATTATATGAAACAAATAAAATAGGTAGTTCTCCTAAGCCTCCAGGGAAACCTAAAATAATTTTACCATGGGGCAAAGTTCATATTATCGCAAATGAGATAGACCCTATACATATTAAAGATGATGTTATAATTAAGTTTAAAGAAGAATATGATAAAGTGCGACCTATTATTGAAGAATATAATTTAATTAAAAATATGTCTTACAAGGTATTAATGGAGCATGTAGGCAAATCTCCTTTAACCGCTGATTTTAAATTAATGGAAGGAAATGAATTATTATCTATGACAAAAGAACAGATAGCAAATAATATTTTATTTGATTATTCTGATCTTGCCGATAAATGTAGTGAAAGCATAGATATATTAACAAATGAAGAATTAAATAATGAGAATTATCCACTTTCTAAACTTCAGCTTATGGCGCGATTGAAAGTATATACTCCTGATAAAAAAAAATATAGAACAGAATGTATATATGCCCCAAAACTTTATAATTATTTAATAAATTGTATTAACTCTAAAGAACCATTTGTAAATCCTGTAACAAAAGCTAAATATACAAAAAAAAATATAGAAGAATTGATGAAAATAATGAGAATAATAGATCCTAATATTAAAGTTCCAGAATTTATAAAACATCGCAATGATACTGGCTTAAAAATAAACTATACAACAATTGACGTTGATATTAATGATATAGGCTATAATTCATCATATGGAACAATAAAAATATTACGATTTAACAAAATATATTTATCGCGCATAATAGGCGGTGTAGAGTATATAATATTTGAATTGTGTCATATACCTGCTGATATTGAAGCGAGCGGGGATTTTGCTACGAGTTCAACTGATTTGACATCTAGTGCTATGCTATTTCGAATATTTAAATTATTTAATGAAGGAAGATTATTATATAATTATTTACCTCCATATTTTATTCCTCATTCAACAAATATTTCTGATTATTTATATATAAAACCTCAAATAAACTTTAATAAATATAAAGACTATAATAAATGG
>SXGQ01194082.1_pt1 | contig 13642 bp, 7 predicted proteins | sample 3178371 | NCBI WGS metagenome assembly SXGQ01 (sample SAMN11356859, study PRJNA531348) | freshwater metagenome | isolation source: freshwater sample F1-20 | place: China: Fuxian Lake, Yuxi | collected 2017-12-25
CAGATGTACCGCGCCATGGGCTTGCTGGAGGGGATTCGCGTCGTGCGCTCCAGCGATCCTGCCTTCCGCCAAGCCGCCCAGCCGATCGATGATTATTTTGTGGATGTCCGCTACGAGGGTGAACTGGTCCGCGCCCGCCGTTCCCCCGCCGGCACCCTGCAACTGCACGAGGGCGGTTCCTCCTACCTGACCTTGCCCGCGGCTCCTTTCACGCCGGCGCAGATTAGTCCGTCCCGGGACACTCGCCTCCGGTGGATGCAATCCGTACTGCACTGCACCCATTATATTGCAGGGGCCGGCGAACAGGCTTACCTTAATCATGGGGATGCCCCTGAAATTACTTTTATCACCCGTGACCCCATAGACCGCTCCGACGAAGCTTACACCGATGTCTGAACTCACTCCCCTCCTCGCCTTTGGCGCCCACCCCGACGATCTCGAATTTGGCGTGGGCGGGATAATCGCTCAGGCCACCGCGGCTGGTCGGCCCGTGCACTGCGTCATCTGCTCGCGCGGCGAAGCGAGCACCCACGGCACCCCCGCGGAACGCACCGCCGAGGCGGCCCAGGCCGCGACGCTGCTGGGCGCCACGCACGAATTCATCGAGCTCGCCGGCGATGCCCACCTTGAAATCACCACGCCGCACGCGCTCACCCTCGCGGCGCTGATTCGGCGCCACCGCCCAGGAATCGTGCTCGCCCCCAGCCTCGTGGAAAATCAACACCCCGATCACGCCCGCCTCGGCCGCCTCGTGCGCGACGCCACGCGCCTCGCTCGCTACGGTGGACTGGCCGAACTCCAAACGCTCCCCGCCCACGCCTGCGCCGCGCTGTTGTATTACGCCCTCTCGACCGACGCCGAGCCGAAGGATATTACGCCCATTTTGATCGATGTTTCCGCCCCCGCGGTGCTCACCGCTTGGACTGCGGCGATGGCCGCTCATGTCAGCCAGCACCAAACCCGGGACTACTCGCGCCTGCAACTCGCCCGCGCCACCGTGAATGGAGCCCGCGGGGGTTGCGCTGCCGCCATCGCGCTGTACCCCAATGATCCCCTGGTCTTCGCCTCCTTGGGGCCGATCACCCGCGCCGCGTGCCACTTCTAAAATCCATGCCGCCCCAACGTCCGCTGAAGATCGGCATTACCTGCTACCCGAGCGTCGGGGGCAGCGGCATTCTTGCAACCACGCTGGGGGAGGAACTCGCCGCGCGCGGCCACGAAATTCATTTCATCAGTTACGAGCGGCCCTTTCGCCTGCCCCACAATGTGCCCGGCCTGCATTTCCACGCCGTGGAGATCAATCGCTACGAGCTCTTCAAATACCCCGACTACACGCTGCCGCTTTCGGTCAAGCTCGCCGAGACTTCCCGTGATTATGGGCTCGATCTGATTCACGCCCACTACGCCGTCCCTCACGCCACCGCAGCTCTCCTCGCGCGCGCCATGCTTCCGCCCGAGAGCGCGCCGAAAGTCATCACCACGTTGCACGGCACCGACACCACCTTGCTCGGCAAGGATCCCGGCTACGGCCCCGCGATCCGTCACGCCTTGGAAGCCGCCGATGGGATCACGGCGGTCTCAGAATTTTTGCGCACCGAAACTCAGCGCGTCATGGGAGTCCAACGGCCCATCGAGGTCATCCATAATTTCTTCACCCCGCGCCGCCCCGCGCGCAGTCGTGCGGCGGTCCGCCAAGAGCTCGGCGTGGCTGAACATGAAGTGCTCCTGTTTCACTCCTCCAATTTGCGCCCACTCAAACGCATCGATGTCCTCTTGGCCGCCTTCGCCCGCGTGCAAACGCGCGCTCCCTGCAAGCTACTCATCCTGGCGGGCGCTGACTTTCGCCCGTTCGCCGCGGACGTGGCCCGGCTCGGCCTGAGCGACCGCGTGATCGTGCGCGAAAATATTAGCGCCATCGAGGACTACATCCAAGCCACCGACCTCGGGTTCTTCACCTCCGAGAGCGAAAGTTTTTGCCTGAGTATTCTCGAGGCCATGGCGTTTAAGTGCCCGTGTGTCGCCACCAACGTCGGGGGCATACCCGAAGTTAATATCGATGGCACAACCGGCATCCTCGTCCCGCTGGGCGACACCGCCGGACTCGTCGAGGCCCTCGTCGCGCTCGTCTCCGATCCGGTCCTCCGCGCTCGGCTCGGCTCCGCCGCCCAGCAGCGCGCCGCGCAGGTGTTCTCCGCCGAAGTCATCGTGGAGCGCTATCTGAAATTTTATTACCAAGTCTGCGCCGAAGCCTCGCGTCCGACCGACCGAGCGCAGCGTCCGCTTAACTGAACGACCATTCCTCCACGCGAAATTTCTATTTTTCACCGCCATGAATACCACCCGCCTCCTCTTACTCGCTATGCTCACGGCCTCCTCCCTCTCCGCTGCCCCCGCGCCGACCCCCGCGCCCGTCGATGATCCCTACTATTGGCTCGAAGAGGTCGAAGGCGCCAAGCCGCTCGCTTGGGTCGAAGCGCAAAATAAAGTTTCCCTTGCCGAGCTGACCGCCGCCCCCGGTTACCCGGCCTTGTACGCTCGCCTTCTCGCGATCAACGACTCGCGCGCCCGCATTCCCAACGTCGTGAAACGCGGTGCGTTCTATTATAATTTCTGGCAAGATGCCGCCAACCCGCGCGGCCTCTGGCGCCGCACCACGCCGGCGGAATACCGCCAAGAAAATCCGGCGTGGGAAACGGTGCTCGATCTCGACGCCTTAGCTCGCGCGGAAAAGGAAAACTGGATCTGGGGCTCCGCCATTCCGCTTTATCCCCAAAACGAGCGCTACCTGCTCCGACTCTCCCGCGGCGGCGGCGATGCGGTGGTCGTTCGCGAGTTCGACCTGCCGTCAAAATCTTTTGTCACGGTGCAGCCGTTCACCCTACCCGAGGGAAAAAATAACGTCGCTTGGCTCGATCGAGACACCCTCTTCGTCGGGACCAATACCGGTCCCGGTGCTCTCACAGATTCCGGCTATCCCCGCACCGTCAGACTCTGGCGGCGCGGCACGCCCCTCGCCGATGCCCCCGAAGTTTTCGCCGGGGCCGCGACCGACGTTAGCGTGGTTGGCTACGCCTCTGATGAACCCGGTTATCACCGCGAATTCGTGCGCCGTGCGATAACTTTTTACACCAGCGAAACGTTTATTCATCACGCCGGAAAACTCACGAAACTTGCTATTCCCCTCGACGCCCAACCCGGCAGCTACCGCGACCAGTTCACGGTCGAACTGCGCACCGACTGGACCACCGGCGGCCGCACCTATCCCGCCGGCGCACTCCTTGCGATGAACTACGATCGCTTTCTCAAGGGCGAGCGCGACTTCGCCCTCCTCTTTACCCCCAGCCCGCGCACCGCGCTCGTTGGCATCAGCGACACCAAAAATCATCTCATCGTCAACGAACTCGATAACGTCCGCAACCGACTCTACACCCTGACCCTTCGCTCCGAGGGCCAGTGGGAACGCCAACCCCTCGCGGCCCCCCTGTTTGGCTCGGTGTCCGCCACGGCCGTCGACGCCGATGAGTCCGACGAATTTTTCCTCAGCGTGACGGATTTCCTCACTCCGTCCACGCTCGCCCTCGGCACCATCGGCCGCGACGAGCGCACCACCCTCAAACAACTGCCCAGTTTCTTTAACCCAGCCGGCTTGGCCATTACCCAGCACGAAGCGATATCGCGGGACGGTACGCGCGTCCCGTATTTCCAAGTCGCGCGGGAAAACCTCCAGCTCGATGGCCGTAACCCCACTCTCCTTTATGGCTACGGTGGCTTCGAGGTATCGATGACACCTAACTACAGTGGCGGCATCGGGGCGGCGTGGCTCGAGCAGGGCGGCGTGTACGTCCTCGCCAACATTCGGGGCGGCGGCGAGTTCGGTCCCGGCTGGCACCAAGCTGCGCTAAAACCCAATCGCCAACGCGCCTATGATGACTTTGCCGCCATCGCCGAAGATCTCATCGCCCGGAAAATCACCTCGCCTGCCCACCTCGGTATTATGGGCGGCAGCAACGGCGGCCTACTCATGGGCGTCATGCTCACCCAGCGCCCCGAACTTTTTGGCGCCGTCGTCTGTCAGGTTCCTCTCCTCGACATGCAACGCTACCACCTGTTGCTCGCCGGCGCCAGTTGGATGGGCGAATATGGCAACCCCGACGTCCCCGCCGAATGGGACTACCTCAGCCGTTACTCGCCGTACCAGAATGCCGTCGCCGGGAAAAAATATCCACGCACGTTATTCATGACCTCCACCCGCGACGACCGCGTGCATCCCGGCCACGCGCGCAAGATGGCCGCGAAACTCACCGCGCAAGGCCACGATCTGCTTTACTATGAAAACACGGAAGGTGGCCACGGTGGCGCCGCCAACAACGCCCAACGCGCCCGCATGACCGCCCTCGCCTTCACCTTCCTCCAAAAACAACTCCGCTGAAGCCAGCGGGGCGGCACCGTTGTTGATTACGATCAACTAGGGGTCATAGGTCAGAGGTGAGAGGCGAGAGGTGAGAGGTGAGAGGCGAAAGGCTAGAGGCGGAATAGGTTTAAGTTTTAAGCTCGGAATCTTCGCGTCACTTCGCGCCCTTCGCGGTTAAAAATGCCTTAGTCGATTCAGATCTCCGTTCCGCCTGCATCCGTAACTTCAACTTAAACTTTAGCCTTAAACTGGCGTGCGACACGCCTTAGTTTCCCGATTTTCTACTTTCCCAAGTTTCATCTTTTCCTCCTCCCTTTCGCGTCGTTTCGCGTTTTTCGCGGGCCAAAATGTATTGGTACTGCCCAAACTAATTTAACCACGGATTTCACGGATCCGATCTGGATTAAAGACAGAAATACTATGCTTCAGATCCATCCTGATCGCATCCTGTCCCCATCCGTGGTAAAAACGTCTTGTTCGATCTGGATCTTCGTTTCTCCAGTTTCTACTTCCCCAAGTTTCATCTTTTCCGCCCCCTTTCGCGTCGTTTCGCGTATTTCGCGGGCCAAAATGCCTTGGTCGATTCAGATCTTCGTTTCTCCAGTTTCTGCTTTCCCAAGTTTCATCTTTTCCTCCCCTGCCTTGGTCGATTTTGTCTTTTTTATCGCTGTCCATCCATGAAATGCTTCTACCTTAGGTTTAAATCAGCTTCCGACCCACACCCATTCATCCGCCGATCCGTCGCCATGCCGAAAGAAATCATTAAACGCTGGATGCCCGATCGCGACACCCTAAAGAAACACAAGTATTTAAGCCTATTTGGAGACAGACTCCTTGACCCTAATCTGTGGCATTTGAATCGCCGCTCGGCTGCCGGATCCTTCGCCGTCGGACTCTTTGCGGCCTGGATTCCCGTTCCCTTGCAATCGTTGCTCGCCGCCGCTGGGGCCATCGTCTGCCGAGTCAACTTGCCCATCTCAGTAGCGCTGGTGTGGGTCTCCAACCCCCTGACCATGCCGCTCATGTTTTATAGTTCCTATAAGATGGGTTGCCGGCTGTTGAGACAACCCGTCCAACCGCTGGAATTCGAATTTACTTGGCACTGGTTCAAATCAGTTTTCGGGACCGTCGCAACTCCGCTGCTGCTAGGCACTCTGCTGCTGGCCATCCTCAGTGCACTCTGCGGCTATATCCTTATTCGGGTCATCTGGGGGATCAACGCAGCGCGCAAATGGCAAAAGCGAAAGTAAACGATTGATAATTACTCGCTGGTTTCCTCGTTGCTAAATAAAATCCGCTGCCGGCGTCCCTGGCCACGCTGGCTCCGGTTTAGCATGCGGCGGCGGCCCCGCATTGGCTTGAGTCCGATATTATCGCCGGCCAGTTTTGACCAAGATAGATCAACTATGCTTAATTGTTATGCTCCCCTCTTAGTTACCCTCTTCGCCGCGCTGCTCCTGGCCGCTTGCAGTAAAAAATCCTCGTCGGCGGTTGATGGCATGAAGACCCTCCATCTTGGCAATGGCACCGAAGTGCAGGATCTGGATCCGCAAGTCGTCACCGGTGTCCCCGAGAACAAAGTCATTAACGCGATCTTTGAGGGGCTCGTCGTAGAAGGCCCGACCGGCACCGACACCGCCCCAGGGGTGGCCGAACGCTGGGAAACCTCGGCTGACGGCCTCACGTGGACGTTTTACCTGCGCGCCGAGGCCCGCTGGTCTAATGGTGATCCCATCACGGCGCATGATTTTGTGCGCTCTTATCAACGCATCCTCACGCCCAGCCTAGCCGCCGAATACGCTTCCAAGCTTCACCACGTGGTTGGAGCGGAGGATTACAACACTGGGCAGCTGACCGATTTTTCTCAAGTTGGCTTCAAGGCCCTCGATGACCGCACCCTGCGCATCACCCTGCGCGACCGCATGCCGTTCCTGCTGGAGGCGCTAAAGCATTACTCGTGGTTTCCGGTTCACCTCCCCACGATCGAAAAGTTTGCTGGCGTCACCCGCAAGGGCTCCCGTTGGACCCGTACCGAGAACATGGTTAGCAATGGGGCTTTCGTGCTCAGCAGCTGGCAGCCCAACCAAAAGATTATCGTCACCCGCTCCCCCACGTATTGGGACCGCGCCAACGTCAAACTCGACGCAATCCACTATTATCCCATCGAAAGCATGGAAACTGAGGAGCGCATGTTCCGCACCGGTCAGCTGCATAAAACCAACGAGCTGCCCATCGCCAAGATCGACACCTACAAGCGCACCTACCCGACCAACTACCGGCAGGATATTTACTACGGCACCTACTTTTACCGCCTCAATGTCACGCGGCCGCCGCTCAATGACGTCCGCGTGCGCCGCGCCCTCGCCCTCGCGATTGACCGCGAGCTGCTGGTCGCGCAGGTCACCCGCGGCGGCCAAGCCCCCGCGTACCACTTTATTCCAACGACGGAAAAATTTACTTCGCAGGCCCGACTCCGCGGCGATCTTACCGAGGCCCGCCGCCTGCTCGCCGCGGCCGGCTACCCCGAGGGCCAAGGCTTTCCGCAGATTGAATTACTCTACAACACCTCCGAGAACCACCGGGTCATTGCCGAGGCCATCCAGCAAATGTGGCGCCGCCATCTCGGCGTGAATATCGGCCTGCGCAACGAGGAGTGGAAAGTGTATCTCGATTCGCAGGATGCGCTGAACTTCGACCTCTGCCGCGCTGGGTGGATCGCGGACTACACCGATCCCAACACCTTCGCCGATCTGTGGGTCACCGGCGGTGGCAACAATGACACCGGGTTCTCCAACGCCGACTATGACCGATTGCTGCGCGCTTCGATGGATGCCCAGACGGACGAGCAGCGTTTCGCCATCTATCAGCAGTTGGAGAAAATCCTAGTCGATGAAATGCCCGTCATTCCCATTTATTTCTACACGCGTGTGTATGCGATCAGCCCCAAGGTGCGGCACTGGGTAAACAATCCCCTCGATAACCGCGCTTGGAAATTCATCGATCTCGCCGAGTGAGATCGGCCCGGGCGGCGCGGCCCGCGAGCGGTGACTGACCGAAGGCAAAAGCGGTGCGGCCGGTCGCCGGTTGGCAGGTTGCGGGACCGGCCGCCGCTGGTGAAATATCTAGACCTCTAGGCCGATCCGATCTACTAGCTTTGCGCTTCGATTGCAGTCCGTGCAGATGAACCTTACCCTACCCATCGCCGCAACCGCTCCCAGCTACTGGCCATTTGCGATCCTCGCGATCGCGGTGACCTTCATCATCGTGGCGATCACGAAGCTGCGCATGCACGCCTTTCTCGCGTTGATCTTGGCGGCATTCCTCACCGGGTTTCTGACCCCCGCCTTCAACGCCGCCGCGCTGGCGAAGCTGCCCGCTACGATGTTGAGCGATGCGCGGACTAATTCCTGGATCGCCGCAGTGGAGATCACCGCCCTGGAATTTGGCAACGCGGCCGGCACCATCGCGATTTCCATTGGCCTCGCTTCGATTATTGGCCTGTGCCTGATGGAAAGTGGCGCGGCCGATAAAGTTGTGCGCCGATTCCTCGCGGTGTTTGGCGAGAAACGTGCCGGCCTGGCGCTGCTCGCGAGCACCTACGTCCTATCGATTCCGATTTTTTTCGATACCATGTTTATGCTCATGGTGCCGCTCGCCCGCGCGCTGGCGCTCCGCACGGGGAAAAACTACCTGCTATATATAATGGCGGTCTGCTGCGCGGCGGTTATCACCCATACGCTGACGGTGCCCCATCCAGGTCCGCTGGCGATGGTGGACAATCTGCACGTCGACCCCGGCCTGTCACTGCTCTGGGGCCTGGTCGCCGGCCTGCCGCCCTGCCTCATCTGCTACGGGCTGGTGAAGTGGCTGGACCATCGCCTGCGCGTGCCACTGCGCGAAACGCCCGGCGCGGCGCTGAGCGAGCTAGCGAAAATTACCCAAAAACCAGAGCACGAGCTACCTAGTTTCGGGGCCAGCGTCGCGCCGGTACTGCTACCGATTTTTCTAATTAGCATGGGCTCATTTCTCAAGGTGCTCGCTGACTACCCGCCCGCCATCAATGCTCTGGGCGGGCCCGACGGGTTCGCCGCCATCAGCAAGGTCGCCCTCTTTATCGGTAACAAAAATATCGCCCTGCTGATCGGTACTACGATCGGTCTCATCGTACTGGCGCGGCAACGGCAGATTACGCTCGGCACCGTCGAGGAACTGCTCGGCCCCCCGATCGCCACCGCCGCCACGATCATCCTCATCACCGCCGCCGGCGGGGCTTTCGGGGGGATGCTCCGCCATGCCGGCGTGGGCGATGCGATCAAGGCCTTAGCCGGTACTTACGCGATCGATCTTCTCCTCCTCGGCTGGGGCACAGCAGCCGTCCTGAAAATCGCCCAAGGATCCACCACCGTCGCACTCATCGCCGCTTCATCGATCCTCTGGCCAATGATGGACCCCGCTCAGAATGCCCCGCTCCCCTATCATCCGATGTACGTCTTTCTCGCCACCGGCTTCGGCGGCCTATTCGGCTCATGGATGAACGACAGCGGCTTTTGGGTCGTGAGCAAACTCGGCGGCCTCACCGAAAAGGAAACCCTCAAAAGCTGGACGGTACTGCTTGGCGCCATCGCGGTCTGCGGCCTATTGGTCGTGCTTCTGGCCTCCCGCCTCCTGCCGCTCAATTAACCACCGGCCTGCCTTGGCGCACGCGCGCCGCACCGAGGCCAGCGCCAGACCATGGGGGACCTACTTGAGCGATCGACCAACGCTAAGCGTGCGCTCACCCCGGCGAGTTAGCCATCGACTCTGGCGCCCGGGATTTCTCCTCCGCTGACTAAGCCTGTTTTCTCTTACGCAAAACTGCCGGAGCGAGTTTACGGCGATGTATTATTTAATTTTAAATTGAGGCATAAGCCTCATTCTTTTTTTAAATTGAAAGTGCTGAGAAATTCTTCACGGAATTAAAAACTAGGGAATTTTTTACCATGATCGACTGGTCTGTGGTGGTTTAGATCATCCTCATCGATCTCCTTTTGGGTGGTGATAACGCCGGATCTTCCTTTCCCGATTCTCTACTTTCCCCAGTTTCATCTTTTCCGCCCATTTCGCGTCGTTTCGCGTTTTTCGGGGCCAAAATGTTTTGGTACTGCCCCAACCAATTTAACCACGGATTTCACGGATCCAATCTGGATTAAAGACAGAAGACCTATGCCTCAGATCCATCCTGATCCCATCCTGACCCCATCCGTGGTCAAAAATGCCTTGGTCGATTCAGATCTTTTTTCCCAATTTTCTACTTTCCCAAGTTTCATCTTTTCCTCCTCCCTTTCGCGTCGTTTCGCGTTTTTCGCGGGCCAAAATGCCTTGGTCGATCCGATCAGATCTTAAACCTTACCCCCTTAAAACTTAAACCTTAACCACCCCCAGCCGCTCGATGCGGACCGCGGTGATTTTATATTCAGGGGTCTTGGTGTAGCGGTCGCGGTGGGCCGTCGTGATATGATTCAGGAGCACTCGCGTGGAGTGGAAGGTGGTGTAAACTTCGCCCGGCTTCACGTGCGTGCTGAGTTGGACCGGCACTTCCGCAGAGCCTTGCGTACTGACGAGGCGGATCGTTTCACCATCCTTCAAACCGAGGCGGGCTCCATCGATGGGTGAGAGCTGCAGATAATCCGTCGGGTGCAGGCGATCGTTGGGCGTGCGGGCGGTTTGGGTGGCCGCATTGTATTGGTACAAATTGCGTCCGGTGGTGAGCAGGAAGGGATAGTCGGGGGTCGTGAGCACCGGCGGGGCCACATACTCGATACGCCGGAGCGCCGTGGTGGGGCCGTGGGTGAAATGCTCCGTATGGAGAATCGCTAAGCCCGGGTCCGTTTCATCGACACACGGCCATTGCAAGCCCCCGAGCGCATCCATGCGCGCGTAGCTAATCCCCGCGCCGTCCGGCCAGAGGGAACGCACTTCGTCCCAAATCTCTTCCGCGGAGCGATAGCCAAATTGCTCGCCGCGGCCCATGGTGTGCGCGATGGCGCAGATAATTTCCCAATCCGAGCGGGCCTCGCCTTGTGGCAAGGCTGCGCGGCGCACGCGTTGCAGCCGGCGCTCACCATTCATAAAAGTCCCGTCTTTTTCAAACGACGACGCCGCCGGCAAAAATACATCGGCAAATTCCTTCGCCGTTTCGTTCATGAAAAGATCCTGCACGATCACGAGATCCAACTGCTCGAGCGCATGGCGCGTCACATGCATATTGGGATTCGTCATCAAGATATCGTAGCCGATCGACCAGAGCACCTTTAACTTTCCGGCCGTCGCCGCGTCCATCATGTCGATCATGTTGAGCCCGGGGTGCGTCGGGATCGGTTGATGCCAGGCAGTTTCAAATTTCTGCCGCGCTTCTTCGATCGGCACGTAGCCCGCCAGCAACTTGGGCTCGCAACCCATGTGGGGCGCCCCTTGGACATTGTTCTGCCCGCGCAGGGGGTTAATCCCCGTGCCTGATTTGCCAATATTGCCGGTGAGCAGCGCGAGATTGACGAGCGCGATGATTCCTTCGGTGCCTTGGATGTGCTCGGTCATGCCGAGGCCGTGCACACTCAACGAGGGCTTCGCGGTCGCGTACAAACGGGCCGCCGCGCGAATCTTTTCCGCCGGCACGCCGCAAATTTCCGCGACCTTCTCCGGCATAAAGTCGCGAATGAAATCAACGTACTCCGAGTATTCGGTCAGCCGCGTCCGGATAAATTCCTCATCCGCCAAGCCTTCGTCGATGATGGCGGCCCCGATGGCATTAAACAGCACGACATTCGTGCCGGCGTGCAGCTGCAGATGGAGCGTGGCGAATTCGCAGAGCTCAATTTCGCGGGGATCCACGATGATGAGATGAGCGCCGTGGCGGGCCGCTTGCTTGATGCGCGCACCGGTGACGGGATGGCCGTCCGTGGGGTTAGCGCCGCACACGAGAATCGTCTGCGCGAGCGCGATCTCATCCAGCGAGTTCGTCGCCGCGCCCGTGCCGAGCGTCATCTTCATCGCCGCCGCCGTAGGCGAGTGGCAAACGCGCGCGCAGCAATCAATATTGTTCGTGCCTAACACCAAGCGGGCGAATTTCTGCGCGACGTAATTTTCCTCATTCGTCCCGCGCGCGGAACTGAGCAGACCAATGCTGTCGGCCCCATGCGCCGCCGCCGTCGCGCGCAACCGCGTCGCGATAAATTCATTCACCTCCGCCCAACTGACGCGCTGCCACTGGCCGTCGCGCCGAATCATGGGGGACGTCACGCGATCTTGGGCGTAAACGTAGTCGAAAGCATAGCGGCCCTTGACGCAGGCGTGGCCGTGATTGCTCGGGCCCTCGAGGGAGGGCCGGATGGTCGTGATCTTGCCGTCGCGCGTGCCGACGTTCATCTCGCAGCCCGTGCCGCAGTACGAACAGATCGACTTCGTCCACTGCGTCGGTGTGCCGCGCATCAGCACCGTGATATCTTCCAAGGCGCCGGAGGGACAGGTATCCACACACGCGCCGCAGCTCACGCAACCGCCGTCGAGCAACGTCTCGCCGCGCACGGGCAAGATGCGCGTGGTGTCGCTGCGATTCCAGGCCTTCCAAACAAATTGCCCCTGCACTTCTTCGCAAATGCGGACGCAGCGGTAGCAGGTCACGCACTGCGACATGTCGACGTTGATGTACGGATGCGATGCATCCTGCATGAACGGCACCGCCGGAGCGGGAGAATGGCGCGAGCCCCCGGCGGTGACGCCGTAGGTGCGGAGATAACGGTGAAATTGTTTTTCCGGATACGCCGCCACGGCCTCCGCCGGATAATCCTTGGCCAGCAGCCCCAAGAGTGTGCGGCGCACGCCCTCCACGGCGGGCGAATGCGTCTGGATCTCCATGCCCTCGCGCAGCGTGGTGTTACAAGCGGTGGCCAAGCCGGGCATCCCCGTCACTTCCACGGCGCAGAGTCGGCACGAGCCGTAGGGTTCGAGGCGATCGTCGTGACACAGCGTCGGCACTTCGCGGCCGATCTGGTGCAAGGCCTCATTGATCGTGAGACCCTCGGCGAACTGATGCGACTGCCCGTTGATGGTTACTTGAAGCATGGCTCAATTTCTGTCGGGTAATAACGTAGGATCGATTCGGCAAAACGCGCCAGACCGGTGCCGTGACCGCAGAGGCTGGTGAGTTTGAGCACGGTGACGAGGTCGCGACATTCTTGGAGATCCGCGCGGGACGCCGTGCCCGCAACGGCGGCGGTGAAAATAGCTTCGACGCGGCCGCTGCCACTGCGGCACGGCGTGCATTTACCACACGACTCGTAAGCCCCGAAGGAGAAAACATGTTCCACCAACGCGGGAATCGAGGTGTGTTCATCAAACGCCACCACGCCCCCGTGGCCGACGCCGGCGCCGATGGCGGCGAGTTCCTCAAAACCCAGCGGGGTATCGAGCAAGTGCGGTGGGATCAGACCGATGATGGGGCCGCCGATAATGACGCCCTTGAGCTTACCGCCTCCGCGCAAGCCGCCGCCGATGACCTCGACGATGCGGCGGACGGTGACGCCGAATTCGACTTCATAGAGCCCGGGGCGATTAAAGAGTGAATTCAGCGAGAGTGCCTTCGTGCCCCGGCTCTTGGAAAACCCCAAGGCCGCGTAGGCGGCGCCGCCGTGCGTCACGATCCACGGCACGCTGACGAGCGTCTCAACATTATTGAGCAAGGTGGGTCGGCCGAAAAGACCGCGTTCGGTCGGATAAGGCGGCCGCGCCATGACCTCGGGACGCTGGCCCTCGATGGAGCGCAGGAGGGAGGTTTCCTCGCCGCAGACATAGCTCCCGTGGCCGACGTAGACCTCGAGGTTAAAGGTAAAATCTTTTCCGCCGATGCGTGCACCAAGCCAGCCCGCCGCGCGGGCCTCGAGGAGTGCCGCCTGCAAGACGCTGACGGCCTGCGGATATTCGATGCGCACATAAATATAACCCTGCGACGCGCCGACCGCATAAGCGGCGAGGATCATGCCCTCGATGAGCGCGTGCGGATCATCCTCCATGATATAGCGATCGATGTAGGCGCCAGCATCGCCCTCATCGGCGTTGGCGACCACATATTTGGTGCCAGCTGGCTGCGCGGCGACGGCGCGCCATTTGCGACCGGTGGGAAAACCCGCGCCACCCCGCCCCCGCAGTCCGGAAGTCTCGACGGCGGCCAGGAGTTGTTCGGGGGATTGCGTTAACGCC
>SXGQ01375432.1_pt1 | contig 13642 bp, 16 predicted proteins | sample 3178371 | NCBI WGS metagenome assembly SXGQ01 (sample SAMN11356859, study PRJNA531348) | freshwater metagenome | isolation source: freshwater sample F1-20 | place: China: Fuxian Lake, Yuxi | collected 2017-12-25
CTGCATTAGGTATTTTAAACTCAATTACAGCACACCTTGAATGTAGAGGTGCAATAATACGATTCTTAAAATTACAAGTTAGAATGAAGCGGCAATTGCTTGCAAACTCTTCTATAAAGCCACGCAATGCAGGCTGAGTAGAGTTAGGGTTTAAATAGTCAGCCTCATCGAGAATAACTACCTTGGTATTGCCGCTGAACGAGACTGTAGAAGCAAATTGCTTAATCTTAGTACGCAATACATCAATACCAGACTCTTCTGATCCGTTAATGATCATATAGTCGGTTTGAAGTTCCTCACACAGCGCTCTTGCTACCGTAGTTTTACCGGTACCTGCAGTACCGCATAATAGCATATTCTGAATCTCACCTTTAGCAACCATTTGCTTAAAGTAGTCTTTTTGAGACTCAGGTAAAATGCAGTCGTCAATCTTCCTGGGCCTGTATTTTTCTACCCAGATGAAATGCTCAATCATATGCTATCCTCAAACTACTGAGCCAGGTTCTGCTGCAATCCAATATTGTAGTTGTCTAGATTCGTGTTTAAAGTGAAGGAACTTAGCTTTGCCGTTAGGGGTCTTAGCAACCGTAATATCGTATGCATCAGGAATAACTTTTAGATTCTCGACAGCAATAAAGACATCGAAGTCATCAAAGGACGTACCTAGAGACTTCCTAAAGTTAGATGCAGTATCATTCTTACGATCACTTACCGATAATACAACCGCTTGATTCTTACATGTAACAGATACAGTAGGTGCGCCGGTGATAGCGGCCGCTTTCATAATCATCTGAATATCTTCAGCAGTTACTTTGAACTTATACACATCCATGTGCTCAATTTCGCTAGTAGGAGCAGCAGTTACAATCTCAGGATTAGAGTAGTAGTATTCAAATTTACCAACCGGGCTAGTAATACCGATACATTTATCTCCAAACTCAATATCCTGGCTATCGGTCAACGTCCACATAGCCAGAAGAGAGTTCAAATCATAAATTGCAAACTCTTTAGGTATTGTTTCTTTAATAACAGCTTTCGCAAAGATGTTCTTTGCGTTAGAGATAGTACTAACAGCATCGCCTACTTTAAATACAATATTAGTATTGATCGATGCAAAGTTCTTTAGCAACGCAATAGTTTCACTTCCAATTTTCATAATATAGTCCTTATAATTACATATTATAGTATCATTTCCAGTTCAGTGCTACCTCTTTCGTTGGCATGGTACCATTATACTTGTTGATACAGTACTGTCTTTCTTTTGTATCGAGTTCTTGAAACTTAGGGTCTCGGAATGCAGAGGACCCGTGCTCTCTAAAGCAAACCAAAACGTCATCCATCATAATAGGGTCACCATGATAATAGTAAGACCGGTAAAAGTACTCCCCGTCTACAATCCATAGTAAGTCATCATCCATTTCGATTGCACAGTCCCGTCTTACGGCATAGTTAGATGGGTTACCGGTTGTGTTATCACCATTTACATACTTGTTACCATACCATGGTTTTCTGGTATCAAAATACTCAGTACGATCTTCATTGCAATGTGTAAACCCAGATATAAACCATTTACCTTCTGGATTATTATCAAACGCGTATGCGATTTTCCGTAATGCATTTTGATCTACTAGGAAATCATCCATGTATATTAACTTTATAATTTCACCTGTAGCATGCCTTACAGCATTATTTACATTATTAGCAGCATTCTTTTTACCGTCTGTGTTTTTAAAATATTTAATATCTAGAACGTGTGAAAAGGTATCGCAAATAATTTTAAGGTTATTACCCTCACTTTGATCTGAAATTACAATATCAAAGTCTCTAAACGACTGATATATTAAATGTGAAAAATATTCTACTAAGAATTTCTCAGCAGTGTTATCTTTCATTGTATATACAGGACAACAAATTGAAATTTTAGACATAGTCAACACATACCCCATGAATACCTAAAAGCTTATATTTTTCAAAATCTACATTAGGTTTAAAGTCAAGTAAAATTTGATTATCTAAAAGTAAATCCTGAGGTTTAGGGTAAGTCCAGACAAATCCCTGAGACGTTAATGTGTAGTCATCCCTATCATGTAAGAAATAATTAAAATCTCTATGTTTAAATAATTTTGAACTTGCTTGTAAGTTTTTGCAATGTATCCATAGTCTGGTTTTCATTGGCAACAGATAATCCATTTGAATAGGGTAGGAGGGTTCATCATGGCCGAGATATAAGTCATTTTTATAAGCCCAAAGATCAATCTCTATATCATACCACTTTTGAAAACAATAGTCAATTACCTCAGGCCTGTTTTCATTTTTAGGATCTGGTCCAGATGTATTACCCCGATGACAAATAATTTTCATTAGATTAACTTATGTGCACCCAGCGGTTGTACGTTGAGGTACTTCTTCCAAGGCTGCCCTTGATCAACACGCTTGAGTTTTGTAAAGCCTCTTTTGCGTATAATAATATTATCACCTGGTTCATACTTTCTGTCAATACATTCTTTAATAATTTCGGCTACTTGTAATGTAGATAGCCTAGTACGCTTATCTTCACCTGGGTAATCTTTTTCTCTCATCTTAGTATCTACGCGCCCAGGGCTAATTGAATAGGCATTGTATCCCTCGAGCCCAAGTGATTGGACAAAAGAAATAACACCTGACTTAGACGCTGAGTAACCACTATGTTCTGGTTTACCATACATACCAGCAACAGAGGCGATAAAAATCATTGGACGAAATAAGTTTAATGATAATGATTCCCTTGCAATATTGTAACTACCAATTAAATTAACTTCGATCTCTTCCTTCCAATAATCAATGTTTGAATCTTTAACAACCTGTACATGAGAAATACCAGCGCAATTTACTATTACATCTGGGTTATATTTTTTTAATGTATCCCGTACTTGTGCATTTGATCTTACATCACACTCTTCTTTTGGAACATTAATAGTATCTGGATAGAGTTGTTTAATACCCTCACCGATATCACTCTTACCAAAAATTAAAACTTTCATAATACAACGTCTCCGTTTTCAACTTTGTCTAAAAATATTTCTAACTCGTATGGTGTACCGAGCATATGTTTCTTGTTAACATCAACTTCGTATACCGATACATTACCTAGCCCAGAAATTAACTCATTGTAAGCGGGTGCAATATAAAACTCATTATTAGTTCTAATATTCTTAGCAATCATCATAATTACACTCTCGATATATTCATTACCATGTCGGAAATAATAAATGCCTGCACAAGCTTTATCTGAAATAACAACTTTTTCTGCTACCTCTACAACCTGGCCTTTCTTAACCTTAGCATAGCTATGATGGGGGTTGGTTGAATTAAACACAACCAAAGAACCATCGCGGTCTTTTGAATGTTCTAAAAAGTCATCAAAATCCCATTCAAGATATTGATCACAATTAGCAATAACTAAAGGCTTTGAATTATTAATATAAGGAAGAGCCATTAATGTAGTACACGCAGCACCTTCAGTAACAATATCCAACGGAATAATTGTACCTTGTTGTTCGAGAAATTCTTGAAGCCCGTTATCTAAATGTTCTTTCAATGCAATAAAAATAAAATTACATTCACTGTGTTTCGACGTAAGTGAGTCAATGACTCGTTTGATCATTGGAACACCAACTACATTAATCATTGGCTTAGGCTTATCATAGCCACTTTCAACAAATCGCTGACCTCTACCGGCCATTGGAATAACTACATTAATCATTTTAATCCTTATTATGGAAACCGTGATAAAATTTCTGGATCGATAGGTATTTTATTTCTTAGCCTATCAGCATAATCTTTTGTACAGATACTTGTTAGTAGGTGACCGCTTAGCTGCGGTTCAGTACTCATAAAATGAATATCCTCAGTGCCGATTATAGATGAGACAATATTGTAAAAGTTATGCATATGATTTGGGTCGTATTTCATTAGCTCTTTATAAGCTATTTTTATCTCTTCATGCAACCGCTTTGGCCATGCATAAAAAGTATCTCCTACCCATTTTTCCCTATCCCAGTAGCCGTTGCCCTCCGGGGAGGTAAAATTAAATTTATTATAATCTAGATTAAAATCTTTAAGATGTTTAGTATAATGAACATCAAATCTAGACATAACATAAAAATCTAAATCTTCGCCATCAAGTATATTAACTGCTAGTTTCCTTGTAGTGTTTTGTCTGCTACCTTCAAATGATAAGGTACTAAACTTTACAGGGTTAAGTAGTGCTACAGTTTCACCTACACGCGGATCTTCATATGCTAAACAGTATACTTTAACATCGTGCTCTGCTTTTAATGGTTCAATTAAGTTTTTACTTATATTGGGAAAACAATGATTAAAGTCTCTATCAGACTTATGACCAAATGCAATACCAGCAAATAATAAACCTACTCTCATAAAAATTCTTCCTTTAAAAATTGCTCTTTAGATAGATCTCTAGAGCGGAGATAAAGTTTTGTATATTGTTCCTGCAATTGCTGCTCAGTCACGATATGCTGTGTACCGTAGCCTCGGGCAACGTCAGATTGGGGTATTTTACTTTGAATTTGTAGTTTTCTCTTAATGATTGTTTCGTTAAAAGGTGACCAACCATACCATAAAATAACAAGATCTTCGGTAGTATGATCTTTGTCAAAGTGACGACCCAACGGGTAAACATATAGGGGTTTGTTATGTATAATTCTCGATCTACGTATACTTTTACTACCTTCTAAGTAATGCATACCATTAGGTTTTTGTTTTATCAGAGGTAAAGTAATATCTGGTATTGTATTCGGGCTATCATCTATCATTACACAGCATGGCATTATATAATACTGATTCGGTTTATCGGTGAGAATAGAATAATCACCAACTAAAAATTCTGTAATATTAAGTGCAATTTTCCAACCCGGTACAGTACTTTCGTAATCGATTATTTCTTCATCACAAAGCTTTGCCTCAAAGAATTCATTTTTAGATTTTACCACTGTCCAGGTGGGGCATATTTCTTTTATAATCTCTACTGATCTATCCGTAGATGCATAGTCAATAAGTATGCCATGGTCAAAGTATTTTTTATGATGATCTAACCACCATGGGAGCAAATACTCTTCGTTATAAAAATGGGTTAATACAGTTTTATTCATAATATTATTTTTAGACTTCTACGATGATATTAGGAAAGTATTTTAAAAAGTTAATTTTATCTGACTTACGGGAAAGAACTTTAGATTTAATCTCATCAAAGAAATTCCATGCTAAAGGTACAACACAAATTTCTCCCTCTTCACTAAACAGGGTGTCCGGAGGTAGAATAGGTATTCTTGTACCTGGGCTAAACAAGTTATGCTTCAAAGGATTATCATCAACAATGTAGTCAAGATTAAATTTAGAAAAGTTAAGGAACGTATTACCCTTTGCGGCAGCACCATATCCGATAACTTTAATACCTTGCTTTTGTAATGCTTCAACCATTAATCTTGTTTCTTTAGCAATAGCCATACACTTATTTGCATATTTAAGCATAGTGCGATATGTAAGTGTTTGCTCTTCTGCAATAAACTTTTCAGATTGACCCGGAAGGTCTTTAGATAGAACAAATACAAAACTTGTACCATGGATAGGGGTACGGGTTACATCAATAACGTTTAACCCTGCTCGATGAGCTAACGCACAAAATGACTTAACACTAAAGAAAGAAATATGCTCATGATAGATAGTATCAAACTGATTGTTCACCACCATGTCTGCCTGCGATGTCTGAATAAAGATACATCCTCTATCGTTTAATGCTTCTCTACATGACTCTAAAAACTCTTTAGGGTAAGAGTTATGTGCAAATACGTTTTGTGCAGTAATGATATCAAACTTTGTATCAAACTGTTTAGCAGAAGTAAAGTAATCGCAAACAATAGAATGCTTTTTTGAGCTTTCAGGGTATAAGTTTTCAGCAGGATCAATACCGTAGGTAATAAAACCTTTCTCTTTATAAGAGTCAAGTTGTGTACCGTCATTACATGCGATATCAAGTACCTTCTTACCATCTGTATACTTACCAGTAAAGTCTACAAACCAGTCAAAGTAATCTCTCAATGTTTTAGTAGTACCGCTTACATACAGGTAATGTTTAAATAGTTTGTCTGGATCCACTACATGGGTTAACTGAATATGAGTACAGTCCATGCAATAGTTAATACCTAATGGGTAACTATATTCTTTTTCATCAGCTGTTTTTAAATAACTATTAGCCAGAGGCTGATTGTTGAGATTTAGAATGTCTTCTAAGTTAGTACTGCCACAGCAAAGACAATTTGTTAACTTTTTGTAGCTACTGTAATCTAAAGAAAGAATATCTCTTAAATCAGACTTTAATACATCGTTCCAACGTCTATGCGATCCCGCGACATAATGAATACCCATCATCTCACCATCACTATTTTTAAAATAGCAGTTACCATAACTAGTGGCGTCAGTCTTCCAATTTTCTGTCAGGATATTATTTTCAAAAATATGTTTACGAATACGATACCCCACCTCTACATAACCCGTAGATCGATTTTCGTTTAATTCTTGTTCTGTAATAATCCAAGAATAAGATTTAGCTAACTCTGCATCATAATACGCGCCAAAGCAAACCGGTATATTTTCAAATGCAGCAGGGTTCATTGCCACCCAGCTTTTCGTATCTTTACCGTCATTGTATTCTGTACCGATAGCTTTGTACCCTTCTTTAAACTTTTTATATACGTAATCGTGAATATTATTATTAAGAATAAAGTAATCTGAGTCGATGATACCAACAATGTCAGACTTAACATATTTTAACCCCTCATTGATAGCCTTACCGTGAGATAGGCCATCGAATGTAGGTACACTTTCACATTTTACAAAATGATCTATGATAGGGTCTAAGCATGCATCTGTAATCTGCTTTTCACCGTCCGGTGTATTATCTACAACGATTAAATTATAATCATGTTCCGGAAAAAGACGTTTAAAATTTTCTACCTGCAATTCAAGTAGATCATAATTTTTGTAAATAACTACAAGGTAATCAATCATATTGAAAATATTCGTTTCTAATTACTATCTTAGGGTTTCTGTTTTTATAACAATCAATAACACTCTCAACAACCGAGTGAATGTTGTCTTCGTAGGTGAACTTATTAAGGACTTTTAATTTAATATTATCAATAGCAAAATTATAGGTACCTGAAGTATTTCCTTTATCAATAATTTCAACTTTTGTATATTCATTAACAATATTACAAATTTCCTCAACAGTTGAATTAAAAGTTGCAAGATTAAAAATATTAGAATGAGTATTATTAATAATAATAGATTCAATACCCCTGGATAAATCTCTTACAGAAAGTATGGGTCGTTTAATATGCTTATTAGTAATAGTAATATGGCCTTCAGTGATAGCTGAATATACCATAGAGTTAATCATCAGGTCGCGACGAAGTATTGGTGAACTACCATTAACAGTTCCAAATCGAAGACCTACAATACGTCTTCCTTCAGATATATACTTCATCGCCAATAAGTCTAAATTTACTTTTGTAAGATCATAATTATTTACAAAATCAATACTAATTTCATCTTCAGTATACAGACGTCTAACATCCTTAGCTCCATATACTGATGCACTACTAGCGTAGATAATAGTCTGTCTATTATCAGTCTTATCAACTAGATTTTTAAAATTGCGTACGTTATTTTTCCAAGGGGAGTCTAAAGGACCAAGACAGCATTGAACGCTTGAATGACCTGCTAATAATACAATGTGAGAAAACTGATTAAGGTATTCTCTTCCTAGAATATTATAATCTAGTTTTCTATTACCATAGGTTTGAACATCTAAGCCTTGACTAGTTAGATAATTATTAAGATAGGTACCTATGTACCCTTCACCACCGATAATTAGAATTTTCATAGACCTGTATACTCGTTCAATACTTTAATTATATGCACTTGATCCAATATAGTCAACCACCAACCGTTAGGAATACAAACCTGGGTTTCTGTAAACGATGTTACACCTGGTAGATCACCTTCTCTAAATTGAGAAATACTGCTGTACATATCATTACGGAAGTGAACCGGGCTAACTGCAATACCGTTATCCTCTAGGTGCTTTGTAAAATGATCTTTTAGTCCTGCTTTAACATGCATACTGAATAACCAGTATGAACAAGTTTCATCCCATTCAGGTAAAGTCAGCAAAGGGTTATTAACCTTAGAAATATACTCTAAAGAATTCCTTCTACTACAAGCAACCGAATATTCTGCTTTACCTAAGTTAGCTAGACCAATTGCAGCATTAATATTATTCATATGATATTTAAAACCAACCTTCGTAATATCTTGTGTACAGCGGAACGATTCATTTTTAGTTCTATCAAGTCCATACCAACGAAGTGTACGGGCTTCGTTTTCCTTTTCAGGTGGACAGACTAATATACCACCATCACCGGTAGTGAGAAACTTAATAGCCTGGAAACTATAACAAATATAATCTCCGCGTTCAAGATCTCCTAAATCAAATACATCCCATGTATGAGCAGCATCTTCGATTACAGGTACACCAAATGCTTTAAGTGCTTTATAATCACAAAGTTTACCTGCCCAGTTAACAGCTAAAATTGCTTTAGTTTTTTCATTAACTAATTTACCAACTGATACGGGATCAATGAGCCCGGTCAAAGGATCGATATCAGCCCAGCGCAGTCTTGCACCTCGATGGATTGCACCAACATTAGATGCAAAGCAAGTCTGAGGTGTAGCAATAACTTCATCACCTGGTTTAATATTTAACAGATCTAAAGATAGATCAATAGCCGCGGTACACGAATTTACTGTAACAGGTCTTGTCTTAGACTTTAAGACACTCCAAAGTGCATCTTCAAACTCTTCAACAACCGAACCCTGACCAATGAAGCCAGAACTAAGTACAGCAGTTACTCTTTCTGCTGCAAAATCCGACATCCCAACTTTAAATAACGGAATCATATTGATACTCCATGAAATATAATTTATCGCCCTCACCTGTTACTTTAAAGTTCAGGCCTTCGTATGTTTTAAATGCTCGTGTATTTGTTTTTAATACTTCAAGCCGAATAGGTAATGACTTGTGACATTGGTCTACAAGAAACTTAAAGATGACTTTACCTAATCCTTTGTCTCTATATTCAGGTACTAGGCCCCCTGTTAGTAGAAACTCATCTTCATTTTTATGCACAACTCCAAAACCAGCATCTACAATACACACGCCATGTTCGATAGCATATGCAATATAAAGATCATATTTACGGAACGCAGTCTTAAACCACTCCTCTTGCTGCTCAGGAGTAATAAACTCTGTATTACGCGTCATATACTCCCGACACTTATTACGTATAGTACGAAGGATCTCTGCCTCAGCAGGTGTTGTAACTCTTTTAAAAACTATTTGTGTCATAGAAACACCTCTTTAAATTTATTCATAACAGAGATAGGCTTATATTGATCAACTCGCATAGACCAGACTTCTTGTTCCCATGCAGAGATATTACGAATCATCACATTAAGCTCATATTCATCATTATATAATAATCCGCTGCCTTTTAACATATCTAAATGATTTAAATCATGACCGCCATTCCATGCAAGGACCGGTTTATTTAAAGATAAGAACTCTGCAATAGATAGACCAAAACTTTCACCTCGGTCTCTTGCATGCAACATTGCATCACATGTATTAATAAATTTAGCTTTCTTTAACGGGTTATGAAACTCGTTAATAAATCGTACATTAGGGTGATGTATAAAGGGTTCAGTACCTGCAAAAAGAAATACATATTCATCGGTACTATTAACTAGACTTTTAATATAGTTCTTTACGAACTGAATATCAAAGGTAAAATAACCACCAATACGACCAATTACTTTTTGATCTGCTCTGATATTAAAAGCGGCCCTGTAGTTATCTGTGGTATTAGGAAGTTGAACTATATGCGGGACAAAAGGTATGGTACCTCCGGACATTTTTTGCGAGAGCCATTCACTAATATATGCGTACCGGTCTCCATGTGGTTGATTAAATTGAAATACAGCATGTACAGCGGTCTTACAATTTGTAGGTAAAGATTCACTTTGACCTGAATTAATAAAGTAAGCTAGATCAATATGATTGTCATCGATCTTCTTCTCTAAGTCACCAGCACGATAACCTACTACATTAAATTCTTTACTTAGTTCTTCAATAACGGCTTGCTCATTACCCATGTCTCTTTCTGTGCCATTTGTCTTGCAGTATGCAATAATACTCTCATTACCAAAAATTTCTTGATTATATTTTGCATAGTCGGTAATTGCTACAGTCGTACCCCTGTAGTTAATTGTATTGGCGTGAAATAATATTTTCATAGTTTAAATGTAGTTGCAGAGGTAAAGGTTTCCATTGTAAGGTTGCCTTTAATAACTTGGTCGCACCGCTTGACGAACATCTCAATGTTTTCTGCCATTCGAGATTGATACAGGTGGTAAATTGAATTATCGAATACTGTACCAATACCATAATAACCAAGATTACTTAAAGGCCAAATTCCTTCAGGGGATGGCTTCTCAAAATATGTAGGCATTAATGCACGGTATTTCATACCTTTATTTTCTGCTATGTAGCATATTTCTTCAGCGGTATCTGATCTACGTGTTTCAGTAAATGAAGGTCGACCTAGCCTATCGTATGCTTTCTTGGAGATAGCGTAGAAGCCTGGTGCGGCATAGATATGAGACTTGGGGGGATTATGATTAGAGACTTGAGCAATACCAACAAACGTATCATTACGATTTGCATACTTAATATATTCTAAGTAGCTCTTATTGAGAGGGATACAATCGGGTTCCATAAACACAATAACGTCACTTGACGAGTTATTAATTACCCATTGCATCCACTGACCATGGTTATGACCATCGCGATTATCATAATTCACCGGTATACTAAAATGATCCATTACTCGCTTATGAGCGGCTAGCATATCTTTATCGACATTATTCCAATGTAGCGAATTAAACTCAACTTTCATATCACACTCCTATTGTATAATTATAATATAAACATAAAAAAACCGCCACTGAGGACGGTTTATTTATCACCAAAATAAATGGTGCGAGTGGCGGGACTCGAACCCGCAGATTATGGATTTTAAGTCCACTGCCTATACCAATTCGGCTACACTCGCAATATGGTCCGGCGTGACGGAATCGAACCGCCATGTACAGGGTAGAAACCTGCTATATTTTCCATTATATGAACGCCAGAAAAATGGTGAGGATAGTCAGACTCGAACTGACACGTCTTTCGACACGAGCTTCTAAGACTCGCATGGCTACCAATTACATCATATCCCCTTATATCTGCCTACATTTTTACCTGAATTTGTATCTTGCATTGAATGACAGTTAGGACATATAATTCTTAAATTATTAAAATCATTATTATAGTGATTACCATCTATATGGTCTAACTCAATAGGTATTTTTTTACCTAACCACTCCATCCCATTACATATTTCACATCTATGCTCCTTCAACCCATCTCTAATTAGCTTAAGTTTAAGTTTGTTAGATAAAACGTGTTCTACACTATTAACATACTCTATTGCTGTCTTGTACCTAGTATCTGTTTTTTGGCCTTTAAGGCCCTTGTTGCCGGCGTAAAAAATGTTTAATTTCTTTAAATAGCTATCCAATGTCTCTGGTCGACATCCAAGCTCTCTACACATGTAAGATTTGGACTTTTTAAATTCAACCCATTTTAAAATATCTTGTTTACGGTCTAAAATATCTTGTCTCATACAGCCTCCTAATTAGCATACGTATTTATATTTATACCAACACGTATACCAATTCCGTCACCTGGGCAAATCTCTAAGCTACTAATACTTCTTTTAATCTATCAGCAGCATAGCTAGCGGCAAATGCATTCGGTTTCACCATTGGTATAACGTTACACGTACCCTTGATATAACCAACTGCCTGCTGTATCACTACACTGCTATTATAACGTACATCCGGATTTATATCAAGGTGTATCTGCACTTCTTTTTCACCAATTGCATCTACAATATTATGATATAGCTCCGCTACTTTGTATACCTCATTCATCAAACGCATAGACGGTTTACTAGCCTTAGCATCGTAATCTGCCTCGGTCTGAATCTCACCAAAAATCTTACAACCGTGACGACCATCGATGTGAACGACAATCGCTAAAGTATAATCTGCATACCATTTACCATCACGTTTCATTCTTTCTGAATCAGCCCCGATGTAGATCTTTGTCTCAGGGCTCTGTGATTCAATGAAAGCTTTTACTTCGGCTATATTTAATTTTTTCATGGTATACACTTCTTTAATGGAGCGGGGTGCGAGAATCGAACTCGCGACTTGAACTTGGAAGGATCTCGTTTTACCACTAAACTAACCCCGCGTTGGCATCCCGAGTAAGAATCGAACTTACAACCTTTGGCTTTGGAGGCCACTGCTCTGCCTAATTGAGCTACCGAGATATATTCTATTATATATTACATTGGTGCTGCTAGCAAGGATTGAACTTGCGTTACTGCCTTACCAAGGCAGCGTAATGCCATTATACTATAGCAGCATGGTGCGTCTGGAGAGATTCGAACTCCCAACCTTCAGTTTCGAAGACTGACTTTCTATCCAGTTGAATTACAGACGCATATATGGTGGTGATAGTTGGTAACGATCCAACCTTTCAGGCGTATGAGACCCGTGCATATCCGTCTATGCTATATCACCGTAATTGGCGGAACGAAAGAGACTCGAACTCTTAAAGCGGCTTTCACCACTCGACGGATTAGCAATCCGTTCCAATACCATTATGGGACCGTTCCATAAATCTTTCGACCAATGACCCACCCTTTCGGGATTGAATCTGTTTTCTTTATCTTTTTATTATTAGCTCCATCGGTAATCCACCTTGAACCATACTGTGAATTTTTATCACCGGATTGCTTTTGTGAATTAGCTACTGAGATTTTTTGTTTCGATTCTTCTGTATGCTGCTTTCCGAACATGCCTGGTACTCTTCCAGCTGCGTACTGTTCTATTTGTCTAGATGATGATTCTTTACCATGTTGGATACGATACTCATCGTCTAAAAATCTTTCTCTAAGCGCTTTAACTCTCGCATCAGATCCCAACTTAGATATTTTTCGAAGATATTCCGGGTCATGTGTAGGATTGTCAAATAGTGCTGTGTTGTTTAAGTAATCAAACCCCCCGAACCCACCAACCTTAAGGTTATATGTGTTTTCAGTAGATATAAATTCTTCATTGACTAGCTCAGCTTCTTTTGCATACATAAGTTCTGGAGTATCGAAAACAAACAAAATTTGTCTTGTAAAGTTTTCGATACCGTATTTTGCTATAGCATATTTTAAATACTTACCTGAACCCATATAATTATCATTCAAATTTCTGGTCTTATGTGATCCGATATAGATCTTGCCGTCAATTTGATTTGTTATCTTATAAATTGTATAGTACATAGATTACTCCTTGTACGTATTTATAAGAGTTCGAGTCTTGATATCGACTCAAGGGCGGAAGCCGGAGGAGTCGAACC
>SXGQ01412015.1_pt1 | contig 13642 bp, 10 predicted proteins | sample 3178371 | NCBI WGS metagenome assembly SXGQ01 (sample SAMN11356859, study PRJNA531348) | freshwater metagenome | isolation source: freshwater sample F1-20 | place: China: Fuxian Lake, Yuxi | collected 2017-12-25
CGAAATTCATCGGGTCGGCGGATCCCAGGCCATTGCCGCGATGGTCCATGGCACCGAGACCATCCGGCCGGTCCACAAGGTTTTTGGTCCGGGCAACGCCTACGTGGTGGCTGCCAAACGACTGCTCTTCGGGCATGTCTCAGTCGACCTGCTTCCCGGACCCAGTGAGACCTTGGTGCTGGCGGACGACTCGGCCGACCCCCGCTTCGTCGCGGCCGACCTGCTCGCTCAGGCCGAGCACGGTTCCGGCCACGAACGCGTCTGGATGGTCACCACCTCCGCCACCCAGTTGAAGGCCGTGGAGAAGGAGATCGCGCGCCAATTGCCCACGCTGAACCGCCGCGAATTCATCCAGAAGGTCCTCGATACCAACACCTGGTTGATCCAGGTCCGTGACCTCGATGCGGCCGTGGCGCTGGTCAACCGACTGGCCCCGGAACACTGCGAGATCATGACGCGCAACCCGAGGGCATTGGTCCCGCGGATCCACGCGGCGGGCGCGATCTTCCTGGGCCAGGGCTCGCCCACGGTCTTGGGCGATTACGTCGCCGGCCCCAGCCACGTGCTGCCCACCGGTGGTGCCGGTCGCAGCTTCGCCGGGCTCACCGTCGATCAATTCCAGCGCCGCACCAGTGTGGTGGAGTACTCCAAGCCCGCGCTGCGCAAGGCCCTCAAAGGGGTCGCGGCGTTCGCTGGACTGGAAGGCCTCGACGGCCACGGGCGTTCGGCCGCCATCCGGCTTGAGGCCCCACCCAAAGGGCGTTGACGGCACCGCCTCTTCAGCGGTGCAGCACGAGGGACTTCTCTCCCAAACCCAGAATCACTCCACCCTACACCCATCCGGGAGCCGGTCCGGCTTGTTCCGGCGGCCCCGCTGTGATTTGCTCTCAGGGCATGAACTTGACGTGCCTGCCAACCCGCCAGAGCCTGCTTCTGAGCTTGGCTCTCGTCGCTGCCGGCTGCGTCACCGAGCCGGTGACCGGACGCAAGCAATTCATGGTCACCGGGGCCAGCCAAGAGGTCGCCTTAGGCCTCAGTGCCTTCGATTCGCTCAAAAAAGAAAACCCCATCAGCAAGAACGCCACCCAGAGGGCTTTGCTTGAAAAGGTGGGTCGCCGGATCGCCGCCGTGGCCGATCTGCCCAATGCCCAATGGGAATTCGTGCTCTTCGACAGTCCGCAGGCCAATGCGTTCTGCCTGCCGGGCGGCAAGGTTGGAGTGTACACGGGCATCTTGCCCATCACTCGAGATGAAGCCGGTTTGGCCACGGTCATCGGACACGAGGTGGCCCACGCCCTGGCCCGTCACGGCGGAGAGCGCATGAGCATGGCCAAGGGCCTCGAGCTGGCGGGAATCCTCGGAGGCACGGCCATGTCGCAAAGCGAATACGGTCCCTATTTCCAGAAACTCTATGCGCCGGTGTCTCAAGTGGGCGTTGCACTGCCCCACAGCCGGATGCAGGAGAGCTCCGCCGACGAGATCGGTCTCATTCTCATGGCCCGCGCCGGGTATGATCCCAAACAAGCCGTGGGCTTCTGGGAGCGTTTCGCCACCTACAATCAGGCGGCCGGCAGCCAGACGCCCTGGTTCCTGCGGACTCACCCGCTCGACCAGCAGCGCATCGCCAAGATCCAACAACTTCTCCCCAAGGCTCAGGCCGAGTTCCGTCCTGCCAACCCGTAATCCCTCATGACGCGCACCCCGACGCTCCTCCCGGCCACCCTGCTGACCACCCTGCTGGCCCTATCGCTCACCTCCGGCTGCGGTTCCTCCGGCTCCAAGGCGCAGTCCCGCATGACCGTACCCCAGGGCGACGAGGCGGTGGTGACCTCGACAGGACTTCCGTACCGACCCACCGCCCCGGTTTACCCGGTCGATCCGCCGGCCGGCTTCCGCCCGGAACTCAACCCGCCCGCTCCGCTGAGCTCCGTGCCTGGAGTCCAGCCCACCACCCTGCTGCTGGCTTCGCCCTTGCGACCGTATCGGGAGCCCAAGGCCACCAACGACTGGGTCACCGCCGCCAAGGGCTGGCGAGGCACTCCGTTCCGCGAGGGCGGAGCAGACCGTCAAGGGGCCGACAGCGCGGGCTACGTGGTACAGCTCCACAAAGAGGTTTCCACGAGTGCTCTGGCGAAGACCCCGTCCGAACTGTGGACCTCGGGCAAGCCGGTGGGCATCGCCGCCTTCGAGCCGGGCGACATCGTCTTCTTTGGCGACCTGAACTCCCTGTCGCCCATCCATGTGGGAATTTACGTGGGGGACCGATCCTTCACCCACAGCAGCGTGGGCACGGGTGTGAGCTTCGCCTCGCTGGATGACACCTACTGGAAGCCCCGCTTCCTCGGGGCCCGCCGGCCCCAGCGCTGAAGAGCACGGGACGCCGTCCCGCTCTCCGAGTTCTTCGAGTTCTCCGAACCCCACGAGCTTCGGAACAACTCTCAGCGGGGCAGCGGCTCAGGCAGATCGGCGATGGCATAAACCATCGCTGCCATAGCTGCCGAACACCGGGCCAAGGCCTCCGGGTCCACCTTGTCCACGGTGTCGGCCTCGGTGTGGTGGACTCGGAAATACCGGGCCCGGTCCACGTGCAAGGACATCACCGGGACGCCACGTTCCAAGAGCGGCGCGATGTCGGCGGCCACGCCTCGGGAATCCGCCATTCCTGCACCCAATCGCTCTTCCAGATAGGCATGCACCGGGGCCAGCATCGCTCGGGCGGCGTCGCTCCCGGTGAATCCGAAGCCCAACGGTGTGAACGTGCCGGCATCGGCCTCTAGGGCGACGACATGACGCCCCAACTCGGTGGCGTGCGCATCCCGGTACCCTTGCGCTCCACGCCCGCCCCACTCCTCATGGGTCCAGAGCACGCACCGGACGGTGCGCCGGGGTTGCAGCCCGAGCTTCTTCATCCAGCGGAGGGCCTCCCAAGCGGCCACACAACCCCCGCCGTCGTCCTGCGCGCCTTGACCCACGTCCCACGAATCGATGTGCCCGCCCAACACCACGACCTCGTCGGGTTTCTCACGCCCCCGGATCTCCGCGATGATGTTCCGGTTGGTCACCACGCCGCGCTCGGCCGCGGACATCTCCAGTCGCAGCGTGACCGGGCGGCCGCGAGCCACCTCCCGAGCAATGCGTCCGGCGTCCTCCGGGGCCAGGGCCGCGTGGGGAATCCGGGCGACCCCATCTTCGTAGCGCATGGCACCGGTATGGGGGGTTCGCAGGGCGTCGTCAGCCACCGACCGGATCAGACTGGCCACCGCGCCTGCCTTGGCCGCCTCGATCGCGCCCTGGGACCGGAATCGCACCGTCTGGCCATATTCGGTGAAGGGCACATTGAAGAGGACGATCCGACCCCGGACCTCGGCGGCCCGCTGCGCCAATTCGGCGAAGTTCGTCACCACGCTGACTGGAGCGGTGATGCCACCGGGCGGCGTGCCCACGCTGCCGCCCAAGCCCAGCATCGGCAGTCGTTCCCGGCGCGGCGAAAGCATCTCCACCGACTCGGTCCCGCGTTCCCAGCGGGGCACGACCACCGGCTCGCCGTGGACATTTTCCAGACCATCACGACGCATCCGCTCCAAGATCCAATCCACGGCTGATTCCAGAGCCGGCGAGGCACTCGGCCGTGCGCCAAAAGTATCGCACAGTTCGGCCAACCGATCCCAACCCTCGCGAGAAGAGCCCATGGCCGAGACCAGTCGGTCCATCGCGGCACGGGTTTCTGGCGGCAAGACGACCTGCGCCTTGGCGGGCACCGGGGGCGCAACCAACGAACGCCAGCGAATCTGGCGCAAAGCCGCAGTGGTGCTCCACGCGGCAATTCCTAAGGGCTTACTGCGCTCGATTTCCCCTTCACGCAGCGACAGGCGCTTCTCGCGGGTGTCCAAATCGATGATCTGCTTGCCGTCGAGCCACACCGCCACGTTGGTGCTCACCACGCGCAACTTCAGCGCATACCAACGACCGCTCTCGAAGCGCTCCAAGTGCGTGGTGCTGTTCTGGTTGGCGGACTCTCCGTCGATGTTGGATAGGCCCACCACACTGCCGCCCCAGCCCCCGACGATGAGCGACAAGTGATTGGTGCCCACCGGGAAGGTCAGTCCGCAGAAGAAATCGATCCCCAAGACCCGCTGGGCCTCCAGAGAAAGTTCGTAATCGACGGCGGGAAACTCGTTGGTCCAGTTCACTCCGGTCAGGATGCCCTGATTGAGCACCAGGGTTCCGTCGCGCACCTCGACCTCGCCCGCACCGGCGAAGGGGGTGTTGGCCCATCCTTTCTGGGTCGTCCCGTCGAAGAGCGGTGTCCAGGTTTCCTGGGCCTGCACCCACCCGCACACGAGCAACCCACCCAACGCTAAGACTCGACCCATCCAGTGCTTCATGGGCTCACCATGCCCCGGGTTGGGCGTTGGCACAAAGCAGAAGGCGGTCGGCAGGAGACGCAGCGAGACCGATTCCGGCGTGTCTTCCCGGCGGCCCGCGCTCCTGATACAGTTTCGGCCTCGTGACCGAAACGGCTGCCCTCCCTCCGCTGAAACTGCCCGAACTCCTGGCCCCCGCCGGGGACTGGGACTGCGCACGCGCGGCCGTGGAAAACGGGGCCGACGCGATCTACTTCGGTCTCGACCGCTTCAACGCCCGCATGCGGGCCCAGAACTTCACCGAGGCCGACCTGCCCGCGTTGATGGAGTTCCTGCACCGGCGTGGCGTGCGCGGTTATGTCACCTTCAATACCCTGGTGTTCACCGAGGAGCTCACCGACGCCGAAGATTACCTCCGCTCGATCATCGCCGCCGGTGTCGATGCCGCCATCGTTCAAGATGTCGGCATTTGCCGACTCATCCGACGGATCTCCCCCGATTTCCCGATCCACGGGTCCACGCAGCTCACGGTCACCAGCCCGGCCGGCGTGGAATTCGCCCGCGCGCTGGGATGCGAACTGGTGGTGCTGGCCCGCGAGAATTCCATCCGCGAAATCGAGGCCATCCAGTCGGCCCAACGTGATCAGGTTTCGATCGCCGGCGGCCCGCCCCCCCTTCCGCTGGAAGTCTTCGTGCACGGGGCCCTGTGCGTGGCCTACTCCGGCCAATGCCTGACGAGCGAATCCCTGGGCGGCCGCAGCGCCAACCGGGGTGAATGCGCTCAGGCCTGCCGGATGCCCTACGAACTGGTCTCCGACGGGCAAACCGTGGATCTCGGGGATCGACGCTACCTGCTCTCGCCTCAAGACCTGTCCGGGCTGGAGGTGCTGCCCGATCTGGTGCGGGCCGGCGTGCGGTCGCTCAAGATCGAAGGTCGCCTCAAGTCGGCCGAGTACGTGGCCAGCATCACGCGGGTTTACCGGCGGGCTCTGGACCAGATCGCAGCAGTCGCAGCTGACAAGAGCGTCGGGCCTGAGACCGCTTCATCCTCCACAGCAGCGGCATTTTCTGAAGCCCGCTACGAGCTGGAGATGGCCTTCAGCCGCGGGCTCCATACGGGTTGGTTTCGAGGCATCAACAACCAGGCCCTGGCCCACGCCCGCTTCGGGAAAAAGCGCGGCGTGTTTTTGGGCGAGGTTTCGGCCGTGGGGCCGGGAGCCGTCCGACTTCGCCTCGAAGGGCCGCTCAAGCCGGGCGACGGCGTCGGTTTCGATGCGGGGCGTCCCGACCTCCCGGAGGAGGGCGGTCGCATTTACGGCGTTCGACCGCTGCGGGACGGGTTCGTCGAATTGACCTTCGGCACCGGCGCGGTGGACTTCCAACGCATCCAGCCAGGACACCGCCTCTGGAAAACCGACGATCCGGAGCTCAACCGGGACCTCCGCAAGACCTTCGAAGGAGATACCCCGCGTCAGACACGGCCCCTCCGGTTCGAGGTCCATGGGGTGAGCGGATCACCAATGACCCTGATCGTCCGGGACACCGAGGGCCACGTGGTGCAGGTGGCGTCGTCGATCCTGCTGGTGGAAGCCCAGAAGCGTCCCATGACGGCCGAATCGCTGGGTGAATCCCTTGGCCGATTGGGAGGCACCCCCTTCCACCTCGGCGGCCTGGAGGTGCGTCTGGACGGGGCGCTGATCCTACCGGTGAGCGAGCTCAACCGACTCCGCCGCGAAGCGATCGCCCAGTTGGAGATCGCGCGCGCCATTCCCCGCCGTTGGACGCTGAATCCTCCGGCGCAAGGCCTTGGCGCGCTTTCCATCGCTCCCACCGGAACTTCCGCGGCCGCGACCTTGAGCCCTGAGCTGATCGTCCTGGTCCGTTCGCTGGCGCAGTTGGAAGCCGCGGTGCGCTGCGGGGTCACCACGATTTACTGCGACTTCGAGGATCCGAAGAAATACCGCGAGGCAGTCAGCACCTTTCACACAGCCTTTGGGTGCAGCGTCGCTCCCGGAGGCGTGCGGCCCGAAATTTGGGTGGCTCCGCCGCGCGTCTTCAAGCCGGGCGAGGAGTGGATCTTGAAGCAGGTCCTTTCCAGCAACGCCGATGGCTATCTGGTGCGCAATCCGGAACACCTGCGTTTCTTCGCCCAGCACCGGCGGCGCGGAGATTTCTCGCTCAACGTGGCCAACCCGTTGGCGGCCGACTGGTTCATCACGCAGCAAGGCTTGGAGCGGGTGACCGTCAGCTACGATTTGAATGCCGAGCAGGTCGCCGGTTTACTGCGTGCAGCGCCGCCGATCTGGTTTGAGCTGACGCTGCACCAGCACATGCCGCTCTTCCACATGGAGCATTGCGTCTTCTGTGCCTTCCTCTCGAAGGGCACCGACTACACCAACTGCGGGCGCCCCTGCGACACGCATGTGGTGAAGCTGCGGGATCGCACCGGTGCGGAACACCCGCTCAAGGCCGACAGCGGTTGCCGCAACACGGTCTTCAACGCCCGGGCTCAGACCGGTGCGGAGTCGCTAGCCCGCTTTGTCGAACTGGGTGTGCGGATCTTCCGGATCGAGTTCGTGGACGAGACGCCCGAGCAGGTGGCCACGGTGATCGGCCGCTATCGGGCCTTGCTCCGCGGCGAAATCACCGGCCAGGCGCTGTGGCAGGAACTCAAACTCTCCAGCCAACTGGGTGTCACGCGAGGGCAGTTTGAAACGACCGAGGCGCGGAAGGTGTTCCCCCGCGCCTCGTCGGATCGTGCCTGAAAAGCCTTCAGGATCCTGAGAAGACTGTCAGCCGGGGCTCTGGTCCAACCCAAACCCCGCCTCGCCGGTCCACCTCAGTTCAGGGGCTTCCAGTTCACGTACCGGTAGCGATCCCAGACCCAGCGGAAGTCGGGGTTGCGCGCGGTGCCACCCGACCAGAAGAAGCTCTCCCGGCCCGCACCCGAATCCCGGGCGGCCTTGATGGTGGCCCCATCCAGCCACTTGTGGTTTTCGGAGTGGCCGTCCTGGAACCCGAAGGTGCTGACCTGGCCGTGGAAGATCGTGAAGGGATCGACCCAGCCCGGAGGCGCCGTGTTGATGACCCAAGTCCCCATGTTGTAGCCGCGCGGGTCGGCCTCCTCGACGAAGACCATGGACTCAGACGGGTTGACGACCTCGGACTCCTTCTTATAGGGCACGGCCGAATCCCAGCCGATGCCGTTCATGCCGTTGGCCTTGGAGTAGCTGTCGAAGGCCCAACCGCGTCCCGGTGCCAGCTTCATGCGCGAGTCGCCCGGACAGTGGTACACCTGATAGCCTTGGCAGTACTGCTGGAGTGGGGCGTTGCTCATGCCGTTGTAGACCCGGCGCAGGGCCTCGGCCTGAGTGATGCCGGCCGCGAGACCCGGCATCGGACTGCGCCAGTAGCCGCCGCCCACCAGGTCCACAATCGCGTTGTTGATGCGGATCTGCGTCGGCATTAGGTCGGACCGATTGTCGTTGGAGTAGAGAATCCAACCGAGCACGAGCTGCTTCTGGTTGCTCACGCAATTGGCCCCGGTGGCCTTCATGCGAGCACGGCCCAAAGCCGGCAGGAGCATCCCAGCCAGGATGGCGATGATCGCGATCACCACCAGGAGTTCGATCAAAGTGAAACCGGCACGAGGGCGCGGCTGAAAGCCAGTCTTCATGGGAATGATTCAAAGAAAATCACTTCACCTCGTTTCATCAAGACAAAAGCGGAATGTCGAATAGGGGTCGGTCCTCACTATTGACACAACTTCCAGCGATCCTGCAACCTCAGCCCATGCCTCGTCCCCTGCGCATCGAGTACGAAGGTGCGGTCTATCATGTCATGAACCGCGGTGACCGGCGCGAACCCATCTTCCGCGACGACGCCGACCGCCTGCGCTTCCTCGACACGCTCGGGGAAACCTGTGCCAAGACCGAATGGCAAGTCCATGCACTGTGTCTCATGCCGAACCATTTTCACCTCGTGGTGGAGACGCCGCGGCGAAACCTTGTCGCCGGCATGAAATGGTTTCTCGGCACCTACACGGCGCGCTTCAACCGCCGGCATGGATTGACCGGCCACCTCTTCGGCGGACGCTATAAAGCACTGCTGGTCGACCCCAACGCCCCGGGATACTTCCGAACCGTCTGCGACTACGTGCACCTGAACCCGGTGCGTGCGAACCTGGTTCCGGCCGGTCAACCGCTACGCGACTACCGCTGGAGCAGCCACGCCGAGTACCTTAAACCGGAGGCCCGGCGTTGGCCCTGGCTGCGCGTGGACCGCCTGATGGGCGAGATGCGACTCTCCAAAGAAAGCCCGATGGTCCGCCACGAGTTCGAACAGCTGATGGAAGACCGCCGGCATCAAGAGGGAGACGGCAGCCAGTGGGCGCCCATCCGGAGGGGATGGTTCTTCGGTGACAAGGCGCTGAGGGAGGACCTGCTGGCGAAAGCCTCGGATCGCGTGGGGGCGCAGAACTACGGAACCGAGCGGCAGGAAAGCGAGGAGGCCAAGGCCGAACGATTGGTTCGCGAAGAATTGGCCGCGCTCGGCTGGGAAGAGAACGATCTGTCCCGACGCCGCAAGGGCGACCCGGACAAGGTGAGGATCGCCCGTCGGCTCCGTCACGAGACCACGATGACCCTCGCCTGGATCGCCCGTCGTCTGAGTATGGGGGTTTGGACCTACGTCTCCAACCTGCTGGGGGCGAAACCGTCAAACCGGATGAAGTCGGGGCGCTGAGGGATTTGTGTCAATAGTGAGGACCGACCCTTTTGGGACCCCTTTTGGCTCAGTTTCCGCGGTTCCACAGATAGGGAATCGGGTAGACCTCCAAGGCCTGCTCGACACCGCCCGGCCCCAGCACCTTCTCCAGGCGTTCGCGAATTTCCCGGGCATAGGGGTCGCCGGGAGGCAACCGGTCACCCTGGCGCATGGTCCGAGTCTCAGCCTCAATGATCACCGTCATCGAGGCCTCCAACGCCTCGGGTGGCAGCTTCAACTGCTCCACCACCCGGGCCATGTTGCGATAGGCGGGCTGCTCGGTGCGCAAGTAGGCCTTGAAGCGATCCGGACCCAACGCCGACTTCAACCCAACGCCCAAGGAATGGATCCCGGAGACGAGGGCGATGTCGTCCTGACGACTCTCATCGGTGAGGGTCGGCAGTGCCACCGGTCCGCCGGAGCCCTTGGCGGTGAAGATTGCGCGGAACTCCTTCTCGTTCGGCTGAAAGTAGCGCATCTCGTGAGCCAGCGATCGGGAGCGGATCGAATGGCGCAGCTCGAATTCCGCCAACTCTTCCTGGGGAACCTCCCGGGCCGCGGCCTCGAGGAACTCGCGCTCGGCGGCCTCGATCGCCAACTGCCATTCCCGCGGCCGGGCCGAATCGAACGGGATCGACTGGTGCAACACCTGCAGTCGCTCGTCCAAGGCCGAAAGCAGCCCGCCTGCGGACACCGATTCCTCTTTCCAACCGATCTCCGACAACAAGGCCGTGGTGATTTGCTGGCGCTCGCGCTCCAGCGCCTCGGGCGCCAAATACCCTGGGTCCGATGGCCGGAGCGCCTTGCGGATGTCGAAGCTGGCGTTGATGTCGGCCAGCAGGATATTGCGGATCGTCCGGGGCGGGCACCCCACCTCGCGGAGGTTCCGGAGATAGGTCGGGTAGTTCGTAGAGTGGATGCGGGCCCAGTCCAAGGCCACAGCGGCCGGTCCTTGCGGTGACACGGCCGCGTCGCGGGGCGAGACCAGCCGGGTGGCCACCAGTTGATCCAGCCCCGTCAGCGGGCGGGACCTCTCGAGGGCCTGTCGGGTCAGCGGGCCGAGGCGAAAACCGATCAGGATGAAGACCAGGGCCAACACGACCCCGCCGGCCGAAAAAGGAATGGAGGAAGTTCTCACAGTTCAGAAGGTTCTCTGGGGATATCTGAGGTTTGTGACCTTTCAGCGTCGACCGAACAGGCCGCTGGGCATCAACCAACTGTACCGCTCCCCGTACGCCGGGTAGCTCGGCCCGAGGATGGTCTTCAGCCGGGCCTGGGTGTCGGCGATATAACGGGTGTCGAAGCCGCCCGACATCGAGTAGACGCGCGAGGGATCCCGCGACACCTCGCGTTGCAGCTTGAAGTAGGCGGCGATGGTTTCCGGGGGCAGCGAGAACTCCTCGACCAACGACACGATGCCCGAATAGCCGGTTTCCCGGGTCAGGCGGTATTCCTCATAACGGATGGGCCCCAAGGCCTCCGACAGCGGAATCGGTCGGGAGTCCGGACCCGGCACCCGGGGATCGAGACCTGCCGATTTTGGTTGATCCACCGCGGCGAAGATCGCCCGGAACTCCGCGTCGGTGGGGGTAAATCGGCGCAATTGCTCCCGAAGTTGCCGCGCGGTGGTGGAATGCTTCCGGCGGTATTCCAAAATTCCCTCGGCATCGAGGTGCTTGGAGAGGGCCTCCAGGGTTTCCTTTTCCAGGTCCTCGGTCAGATCCCGGGCCTGGGCTCCGTCGCGGCTATCGCGCACGAGATGCCGGGCGAGGATGGCGTGGGTTTCCAAGATGCCCTCGACGCTGTCGGTTGGTTGAAATCGCGCGAGATCCCGGCCCTCGACGTGGGCGAAGAGGAAAGCGATCAGCTCGGCCTTCTTGAGCACCACATCCCGTCGGGCCCGCACCGAGTGGGACCAATAGGGCCCGCTGGCCGCAGCGAGTTGGGGGCGGTAGAGGTCTTCGACGTCGCCCTCGATGATGTCCTTGAGGGTCCGCAGGGGGCAGCCGATGCGCTTTAGCTCGGTGAGGTATTTGAGGTAGTCGTCATCGTCGAGCGAGGCCCAGGGGATTGACGTGGGGGCGCTGGCCCTCGCCGAGGCTCCCGACCGCGACCGAAACGCGTTAATGCGGCCGTCCAATTGCCGAAGCCCCGCCGCCGGCGATCCCGCCTCATCCGGGCGCGACACCGACCGGTTCAACCACATACCCAAGACAGCCCCCAACACGAGCGAGGCGAGCGCGACAAGAATGGGGCGTATAAAGGAAGATTTCATTTCAGGCTGTTACAGCTGAAGTCCAACGATGATCCGACATTGAATGATACTTCATCGAATTCGCTAAGTCGCCGTGGAAGACCGTGGGAGCCGGTTTGTGTCAAGAGTAAGGACCACCATGGTTTCCCACGCAGCCAGCGTAACAAGGCAAGCGCGGGTTGGCGACTAGTGGCGCGCTGGTCAGGGGCGCACTAGATTCTTTCACATAATTTAGCGAGACACCGTCGGTCGCGGCATCACATTAAAAAAGTGCCGCCTTTGATTTGCTTGTAAACAGCTAGCCTCAAATCAGGATCATCTGATCGATCGAATTCTCGAACCAATCGACGGAGAGGCAAAGGAAGCTCCACATTCCACTTGAAGCACGCTCTAGCCAATTCAGTTTGTAGCTGTGCCAAGAGGTCGAGATGGGAACTAGCGGCCTCTATGTTTCGGCTACCGCAAATGTCCACTAGAAGTTGATTGAACTTGAGTTCGAGCGCCGCTGCTTCATCAGAGGTAAGTTTCTGACCAACGCGTTCCACCGCCACTATTCCAGCAATGAGATCGTTCATGGTTATTTGATTGGCTGTAGATGCCACACCTCTTTCGTTGTCGGATTGAACACCATTTCCCAGCCGTAAGCTTCATAACGGAAAAACCCAGGCTTGCACGTATCTGGCACGCCCTTCACACCAGAGGCAAGGATTTCTTTTGCAACCAGTGACGGTGCTCCCCGACCTGTGCTCCAGAGTTTGTTGTAATAATACTCGCTGAACTTGAGGCCGTTGACTTCGAAATAACCGCCCCGCTGTGCAGCCTTCGCCGCGAATTCTGCAGCATCACCAAACTTCCCCGCCATCCTGGCCTTTCCCGCCCCCTTGACCACCCATCCAGGGACAAAGAATGAAGCAATATGGTATCCAGCGACGCCCTCCATTCGATATGCATCCCATGGATCTGTGCGGCCGATGAGGCTGTCCCAATAGGCGTAGGCCGAGCTTTCCATCTGCTGCTGAATGCCCACCATCGTTTGATCCCAATTGGCTCTCGCAGAGGAAATCTCCCGAACCAGAGCCTCATTCGAGAACAACGGGCTGTTTTTAGCCCTCATCGGAGTGCAAGCCATTTCTCCCAATTTGTAGAGTCCTCGAAGATCTTCGACGAACGCATCCGTAGCGGCCGCATTTCGAACAAGATTTGGGGTTATCAGTGCCCCATATTCCCCAGCCGCCTTCCGCAACCGTTGAAGCATGCCGAACATGGTGTAATCGGGCGTTCGAGACTCTTCGGTTGGCACGGAGAAGACGGTTACCTTTGGCCTGAACTCGATCTCCGCCATGTATCCAGGGGTCAAGTTTTCCAGAGGCCTTCCCACAAAGCCAGGTGACGGCATCCCGACATCGACGGCATAAGGCTCAAACTCCAGGATCCGATCCACAGCCCCGCCAGCGAACGCTACCACGGTGTAGCCCAAGACACCCCCATCGCGTCGGTAATATTTGACCGTGGTCCGCTGACTCACCACATCGCGTCCATCCTTGAATGAGGGGTTCGAATATCGAGCAACGATGGCCGGGTCCGTGTACTCGTAGGTGATTCCGATCCGGGTCCAGTACACCTCGGTGGGCGGCAAATGGACCATCCGATGGCGTCGCTTGACATGACCGGTCACCGGATCCGATTCGGTTACGTCGAGACTGCCATGAATCTTGGCCCCCACGGCGGCTACTTTGGCATAGGTTCCTGAGGGGAATTCGCAGAGGTCCGGCAAGTAACCGCTGTCTTGGGCACTGGCCCTAAACACCGCGATCACTAAAAATAGTATCCTAAGGAATTGAATGCTAATTTCTGAATTCATTGAGGCTCTGTTTTCGTTATCCTCATCGACTCTGGATTGCAACGGATTTTTCTAGAAAAACCAATTTTTGGTCATTGGATACCTTTTTAACTGCGTGCAGCGACGAAAAAACTTTTTTCAACGCAGCGTTCAGTCGGGATGGATTCGCGATAAATCACGAAAATCAGCCATAATCGAGGTAATAGACAGCGAAAAAATCAATTCTCGAGCGCCGCGGCGATGAAATGCCAAGATCCCTCCGTCCACCGGAAGGGGAAGGCCCACACACAAACTCCGGGGATGGAGCGGTCGGGCAGGTTTCAAACAAGGACCCGCGGTCGGACTCCAGGTCAACTGAGGTTCGATGGCCATGGGCACCCGAGGTGTCGAGCTGTCGGAGCAAATTGCCGACTCCCCACC
>SXGQ01146801.1_pt1 | contig 13641 bp, 13 predicted proteins | sample 3178371 | NCBI WGS metagenome assembly SXGQ01 (sample SAMN11356859, study PRJNA531348) | freshwater metagenome | isolation source: freshwater sample F1-20 | place: China: Fuxian Lake, Yuxi | collected 2017-12-25
CCTATTACTTCAGTTCGCGCGAAGCCTGGGCGACCCCGGCGAAACTCAAGGCCGCGGGCGCGCAGGCGACGGATCAGCCGGAACGACTGCTCACCGCGGACAGCGGTGATTGGGGCGACTGGTATCAGATCAACTGGGGCAGCCCCGAGCTGTGGAGCGTGCATACCCGCAAGGTCAAGGACCCTAAGTGGCGCGGGCCGAAAGGCGCCAAGCTACGCTTCGAGATCAAAGCCCGCGAAAACAGCTGGCTCGCCGTGAAATTCATGAGCAACGAATGGGGAGCCTTCGCCGCCGGCCCCAAGGCCGAATACGCCGCCGTCAAGGAACTCAAAGTCGCCGACGGCTGGGCGACGGTCGAGGTCGACCTGGCGGACATCCGTCCCATCGGTGCCACCAAGGGAATGCTGGCGGATTGGAGTACCCTGACCGAGATCGGCATCACGCCGAGCATCCCGGGTGAACTCAAGACCCCGGACATGAAAGCGACCAAGGGCTGGACGCGTGGCACCGACCCCGCGATCCGCAACCTGCGCTGGGAAGGCGGGGACTACGGCGCGACGCAGCGGCCGCCCGTGACCTTGACCGAAGCCGAACGCACCAAGGCCTTCAACGATTCCATCAAGGCCTCGCTCGAACAGGAGAAGAAGGATAAGCGATAGCGAATAGTTTTTAGCGGCTGGCGGTTAGCGGTTGGCGGTTGGGGAATGCAGGCGCTATGTCGTGACGCGGTCCCGACCCTACCCGAGGCAAGAAGGCAGAACTCAAAGGGAAACCGGAAACCGGATGATTGGCTGGGGATATTAATGACCGCAGCTTACCTTCCGGTTTCCGGTCTCCCCTTGATTGAATGGCTTGCTTCTCAACAGATCAGCGTGTCGGTAGATCCCCGAGAAGCTCCGCTACGCTTACTTGCAGCAACCCAGCTTGCCGGCGACGAGGTCGGCGGCGCGGGCGAGGAGGTCCTTCTTCGTGGCTTCGTCGGTCGCGGAGGCGGCGAGGAGCTCGAGGGCCTTGAGATTATTCGACTTCACCTGGGCGTGGTGCGCAGCCGAAGAGCGACGACGGGCGAGGAAAAGAACGGCGAGGACAAGGACCAGCTGGGCGACGAAGGATGTCAGGTGCCCGACAATGCGCTCGGCACTGCCGACGTTGCCGGCGGAGGAGTTCCGGATGAACTCGGTGCTGCCGCTGACGAGAACCACCGTCAGGAAGGTCGCAAAAACGAAGAGCACCCGACCCATGAGGCGGTTGCACTTGGCGGCGCGGCAAAAGACTTCGGAAGCGGAGGTCGGAAGGGTGCAGGCCATGATGAGCGGAAGAGTGAGCGACCTGCCTCCGCTGGCAATCCTGCAGTGGGTAGGGTCGGGACCGAGAAGACAAAACTCAAAGGGAAACCGGAGACCGGATAATTGGCCGGGGATATTAATGACCGTAGCTTACTTTCCGGTTTCCGGTCTCCCCTTGATTGATCCGTTTGCCTCGCAGCGGATCAGCATGTCGGCAGAACCCCAAAGACACCGCGCAACCTTGACCTTATCGGCGGCGCCCTTTGTAGTCCCTCGTGGCCACGAAACTCCTGCTCCTCGACTGTGATTCGACCCTCTCGTCCATCGAGGGCATCGACGAACTCGGCCGCCTGCGCGGGCCGGAGACCTTCAAGACCGTCGAAGACATGACCAACGCGGCCATGGACGGTGGCACGCCGATGGAAGCGATCTTCGCCAAGCGCCTCGACATCATCAAACCGACCAAGGCCGAACTGGAAGCGATCGGCGCGCAGTATATCGCGACGGTCGAACCCACCGCCAAGGCCACGCTGGACCAGCTCCGCGCGGCCGGCTGGAAGATCGCCATCGTGAGCGGCGGCTTCACCCAGGCCATCCTCCCGCTCGCCGCTTTCCTTGGCATCGACCGCGTCGAAGCGGTGATCCTCCGTTTCCACGCCGATGGCTCTTACGCCGGCTTCGACGAGTCCTGCCCGACCTCCCGGTCCAAGGGTAAGAACGTCGTCGCCCGCCGCCTCCGCGCCGAACACCAGGCCACGCACGTCGTCATGGTCGGCGACGGCGCCAGCGACCTCGAGGTCAAGGGCGATGCCGATAAGGTCATCGGCTTCGGCCGCTACGCCGTGCGCGCCAAGGTGAAAGCCGGCGCCGATGCGTTTATTACGTCGCTGGATCAGTTGCCGGGCGTGGTGGGCTGACGAGGCAGGCAATTAGATGCAGGTGCAAAGGTGCAAATCGGCGCCTTAGGCGCCTGTGCAAAAGTGCAAAGGTGAGAGACAATCCTGAGGTAGGGCTGACCATCCTTGGTCGGCCGCGGTCGAGCAGGGATGCTCGACCCTACCCAAGACAGGGCACCGAACTAAAGGGAAACCGGAGACCGGATGGTTAGCTGGGGGCATTAATAACCGCAGCATCCTTCCCGGTTTCCGGTCTCCCTTTGTGACGGTGCCACCCCCACCCCTACCCCTACCCCTACCCGTTTCTCAACCGTTGCACTTTTGCCCCGTTTCACTCAATCTTCCCCCATGCGCTGCCTCCTACCCCTGCTGGCCATCGTCTCGGTCTTTGCCGCCGACGCCCCTGCTCCGCTCCGCGTCTTCCTTCGCTGCGGCCCGAAGACCCACGGTCCGGGCGACCATGATCACCCGGCCTTCGCCCGCGACTGGCAGCCGTTGCTCACGCAAGCAGGCATGAAGGTCTCCGTCGGGGATGCCGACGCCAAAGGCGTGCAGACCTTCCCCTCGGATGAAGAACTCGCGAGGACCGACGTACTCGTCATCCACCGCCAGGGTGGCGGCGACTTCAAGCCCGACGAGCGCGCACGCGTGGCGAAGTTCGCGGCCCGTGGCGGCAGCTTCGTGGTGATCCACGCCGGCGCCGTCGCCGGCAACGACGCTTCGGCCGACTTTTATAAAGACCTGGTCGGCGGCTCTTGGCGCCAGAAGGTGACCAAGTGGCGCGAAGGCCCGATGGAACTCAAGTTCGTCGACAAGGAGCACCCCATCTCCAAGGGCGTCGCCGACTTCGGCATGAAAGACGAGATCTACTACGACATGGACCTGCGCGCCGACATCCACCCACTGGCCACCGCGCCGACGCCGAAGAAGGTCGGCGATGGCTTCGAGGCGCAGACCCAGCTCTGGACGTATGAGAGGCCCGGCGCCCAGCGCGCCTTCGTCTTCATCCCCGGTCACACCTACGTGAACTTCAGCCGGTCCGACGTGAAACTCCTGCTCTTCCGCGGCATCGCGTGGGCGGGAAGACAGACGCCGAGCCAACAACTCGAACAGACCGCGCTGCTCCAGATCTGCGTGTTTCCGGGTGTGCCCGTGACTCCTCCGGAGAAGAAGTAAGCGCTCAGCAACCGAGCAGCTCGCGGATCTTCGTCCGACGGTAGCGGAAGATACGCTCAACCTTACCCTTCACAAAGGGGTAGGCAACTTCACCGAACGGCCAGAGCGGCAGCTTGTACAGCACCTCGTCGTCCATCCGCGTCTTACCGCCTTCGTCGGCAAACGTGTGCGTGTGGAACCAGACGGCGTAAGGACCTTTAAGCTGTTCGTCGGCGAAAGCGTAGGGCGGGTCCCAATGGGTGATGCGGGTGCGCCAGCCGAACGGGATACCGCTCATCTTCAGGTCATAATCAATCAGCAAGCCTTGACGCATGACGATCGGCAGAGGGGTCTTGATACGGAAGCTCAGTTCCGGCGGGGTAATCGCCTGGAGGTTCTCGGCCTTCGAGAAGAAATCGAAGACCTGCTCGATCGGCAGCGGCAGGAGCGTGCTCTCGAAGTAACGGTGAACGCCCGTCGGCAACGAATTCGGCTTCGTGAGGTGGTCGCGGCGATGGGCGCGGATGACGTCGCTGTAATCGGACACGGGTGGTGGCGGTGAAGGCAGGCTGGCCTACCCCGGGCGGGGTGTCAAGGGACGCCCAAGGGGAAAGGGCTTGCCGAAGGGACCGCTCGGGTTTCCCTTGGGGGACATCCTTTCCAATGGCCTCCCCCCATTCTCGTCGCAAGACCACCGGTGCCTTCGGCAACAACAAGCCCCGCGACATCCTGCGCGACTTCACCCGTCCTGAGCCGGCCCCGGTCGACACCACCCCGCGCGAACCCAGCTTCGCGGACAAGCTCATCACCTTCGCCAAGCCCATCCTCGAGCAGGCCGGCGGCAACCACACCGCCGCCAAGGGAGCCATGAACGTCGCCATCCTGATCTGGAACGCGGCCATCGAAGGCGGCCCCAAGATTCAAGATGCCAAGGCTACCCTCGCCAAGCTACCTGGCGCCACCGGCGAACAGGTCGAGGAACTCGTCACCACCATGGTCGCCCGCAAGACCGAGCTCTACCCCGAGGAAAAGATGATCGTCACCAATTTCATCCTGAAGTTCAACCACAAGCGCGGCGCCCAGTTCCGCGTCTCGGCCGTCAACATCAACCCGGAAGGCGTCAAGAAGGCCGACCTTTCGGACATGGTGAAGGTCACCGCCTGATTCGAAGTTTCCCGTTTGCGGTGGCCGGGGTTTCGGGCTGAATGACTCTGCCCATGCCCACCGTCGTCCTCCGCAACGCCGAAATCATCAACGAAGGCCGTCGCCTCCGGGCCGACGTCCTACTCCGCGACGGACGCATCGAGCGCGTCGGGACCATCCCCACCGGCACGCAGGCCGACCAGGAATACGACCTCACCGGTAAGCTCCTCCTCCCCGGCCTGATCGACGACCAGGTGCATTGCCGTGAGCCTGGCCTGACGCATAAGGCCTGTATCGCCAGCGAAGCCCGCGCCGCCGTCGCCGGTGGCGTGACGTCGTTCATGGAGATGCCGAATACGAACCCTCCCGCGACCGCGCACGCGGAACTCGAAAAGAAATACGCCATCGGCGCGGCCACCTCGGTCGCCAACTACTCCTTCTTCTTCGGCGCCACGAACACCAACGTAGAAGCCATCAAACGTATCGACCCGCGTAACGTGTGCGGAGTGAAGATTTTCATGGGCTCCTCCACGGGAGACATGCTCGTCGACAGCGTCGCCACCCTCGAAGGCATCTTCCGTCACGCGCCCACCATCATCCTGACGCACTGCGAGGACACCCCGCGCATCAAGCTCGCCGAAGCCGCCGCCAAGGCCAAGTGGGGCGAAGACGTACCTGCCGGCGAACACCCCCGTATCCGCGATGTCGAGGCTTGCTACGCTTCTTCGTCGATGGCGGCCGAACTGGCCAAGCGTCACGACGCGCGTCTGCACATCCTGCACATCACTACGGCCAAGGAACTCTCGCTCTTCAGCGCCGCACCGCTCAAGGGCAAGCGCCTGACCGCCGAAGCCTGCGTGCACCATCTCTGGTTCGCCGAAGAGGACTACGCCCGCCTCGGCCACCAGATCAAATGCAACCCGGCGATCAAGACATCCGCCGACCGCGCCGCCGTGCGCGCCGCCGTGGCGTCCGGCGTCATCGACGTCATCGCGACCGACCATGCCCCGCACACGTGGGAGGAGAAATCGCAGACCTACTTCAAAGCCCCGTCCGGATTGCCGCTCGTGCAACATTCCCTCCAGGTACTGCTCGATCTGGTCGCGCAAGGCGCCCTCACGCTCGAGACCGCCGTAGAACGCGCCTGCCACGCCCCGGCGACCCTCTTCGGCGTCGAGAAGCGCGGGTTCATCCGCGAAGGCTACTGGGCCGACCTCGTCGTCGTGGACCCCAAGAAGCCGCACACCGTCAGCAAGGCTGGCCTCCTTTACCAGTGCGGCTGGTCGCCCCTCGAAGGCCACACTTTCAGCAGCACCATCGAGCGTACCTTCGTCAACGGCGTCTGCGTCTACGAAGATGGCAAGATCCGCGCCGATGCGCCGAAGGGGATGAGGTTGAGCTTCGACGGGAACAGCCGCTGAAGAGCGGCGGCAGAACAGAGGACTGAGTGGAGCGCTGAGTTGAATCTACTCAATCCAGTCCTCAACGCTGTCCTCCATTCAGTCATCGACGCCGCCCTCTTCTCTTGTTGTCACTTTACCCCCCTGCCCCCTAGTTTCGGGTCGTGTTCACCCTGCTTAAGACCGATACGACGACGGCCGCCCGCCTCGGCTTACTGAAGACCCCCCACGGGGAGATCCGCACGCCGGTCTTCATGCCGGTGGGCACCCAGGCCACGGTCAAGGGGCTCTCCCCTCAGCAGGTCGCCGAGACGGGTGCCCAGATCCTGCTCAGCAACACCTACCACCTGAACCTCCGCCCGGGCCGCGAGATCGTCCGCGCCGCCGGCGGCCTTCATAAGTTCATGCACTGGGATAAGCCGATCCTGACCGACAGCGGCGGCTTCCAGGTCTTCTCGCTGGCGAAGCTCCGGACAATCACCGACGAGGGTATTCATTTCAGCTCCCACCTCGACGGCAACAAGCTGTTCCTCGACGTGAAGGACTGCTTCGACATCCAGGATGCGCTCGGGTCCGATATCGCCATGGTGCTCGATGAGTGCCCACCCTTCCCCTGCGAGCGCGCCGCGTGCGAAGTCGCGGTGAACCGCTCCATCCGCTGGGCCAAGGAGATGCTCCAGCTGGCGAAGGACAGCGGCTTCCTTGCCTCGGGTCGTCACCTCTTCTGCATCAATCAGGGCTCGGTCTACGATGACCTACGTATCCGCTGCGCCGAAGAGCTCAGCGGCCTCGATTTCCCCGGCCACGCCATCGGCGGCGTGAGCGTCGGCGAGCCGGAAGAGCATATGCTCCATCAGGTCGGTCTGGTCGCGCCATTGCTGCCGAAGAACAAGCCCCGCTACGTCATGGGCGTCGGCACGCCGCCCCAGCTCCTCCGGATGGTCGCGCTCGGCGCTGATATGTTTGACTGCACGATGCCGACCCGCATCGGTCGCCACGGCGGCGCGTTCACGCCCGACGGCCCGATCAGCGTAAAACACCTGCGCTACCGCGACGACCACCGTCCGCTCGTGGAAGGCATGGACAATTACACCTGCCGCCATTTCTCGCGCGCGTACCTCCGCCACCTGCATCATGCCGGCGAACAGCTCGGCGGAACGTTGCTGGCCCTGCATAACATCCACTTCCTGCAAGACCTCATGGCCCAGGCCCACGTCCACATCGACGCCGGGGACTTCGCCTCCTGGTCCAAAGCCTGGTGCGAACGTTACGAAGCCGGCGCGAAGGACGAGATACCGGCGGACTAGACGCAGAACTCAAAGGGAAACCGGAGACCGGGAGGCTGGCTAGGTCGTTTAATAACCCCAGCCAATCATCCGGCCTCCCATTGAGCCAAACACCCTGCCTTGGGTAGGGTCGAGCATCCCTGCTCGACCGCGGCCGACCATGGATGGTCGGCCCTACCTAGAGGCAAACACGATACCCCCTTGTCCACGTGCCAGCGTGTCAACGTGCACCCTCGCGAAGGCTGCGCCTTCGCGTCAAAGCGAAAAACTCTCCCCGCAGGAACAACTGGCCTTGGCGTTCGGATTGGAGAACTTGAAGCCCCCACCGATCATCTTATCCGAATAATCCAGCTGCGTACCGCGAAGATAGAGGGCCGACTTCGGGTCGACCAGGACCTCGACACCTTCCGAGCGGACGAGGATATCGGCCGACTTGGCCTCGCCCACGAAGCGCATCTTGTAAGACAAACCGTTGCAGCCGCCGCCAGAGATCGAGACCCGCAGGAATCCGCCTTGGGCTTCGCGGATCGCCAAAGCGCGGACTTTCCCCCCGGCCGGAGCCGTCAGACGGATCAGACGCTCGTCGGCGACGCGCGGGCTGGCGACTGCAGTGGTGGTGTCCATCTTTCGATAGGATTGTGACGAACCTGACCAAAGACAAGCCGTCACGCCGATAAGCCCCCCTCGCCTGCAGGAAAACAGGCTTGCCCGACTCCCTCCCCGGAGGGATATGATGCCTTCTCGGGTAACGGTCGCGTAGCTCAGTTGGTTAGAGCGCAGCATTCACATTGCTGAAGTCACAGGTTCAAGTCCTGTCGCGACCACCACCCGGGGTCTTCTCGAAGCGACGTCACTTGGCCTCGTTTCTATTAGTTTATAATATTAGGTGCCAGATTGTAATTAGATGTTCCCAGCAAACTGTCGCTTAATTATTCCTAAGGCTCATCGATGTCGCCTCCTGCGGGGCCAGCCCGTCGATCTCCCTTCTTTTCCCCTGCCCACCTTCCGCCTCAGATGTCCGAATCCTCCAAGCTTCCCGACAACCTCTCCGAACTTCTCGCCCATCTCCACGAACGTCAGGAGAAACGCGGCAACTGCACGATGAAAGATCGGGCGGAGCTCTGGCTGCGCCACGGTGGCGAGAATCTGGACATCAGCCCGCCCAACTTCCATCACGCCCTCGCGACCTGGCTGGCGAACGCCGGCCTCGTACACAAGGACAAGGCTCAAGACGTGGCCGCAGTACTCTACTGCCTCGGGGTCACTAACTCGAACAACCTCTTCCAGAAAGTGAATCAAGGGAAACTCGTGACGATGGGTATCGGTAAGAATGGTCGCCGTAACGCCAAGGGGCAGCGAAAAGCCTGACCAGGGCTCGGAATGTGACTTAGGGGTGACGACCCCGCCGAACCCGTTGACATCGACCCGGGGCTTCGGATGATGGCGGCATGAGCCGGCATCAGCAGAGGCGTCAGCAAGAAGTGGCCCGCGCCCGTTCCTTCCTGGAACGACGCATGAACGACCTACGTTCGCGGCTTGGTCTCAAGGCCGACGCCGTCCCCCTGCCCGGCGAGGCCGCCTACGAGGATACCGAGATCGGCCGCGCCCCCGGCCAGCTGCCGGCCGCCTCACCCTTCGAGTCCACCGCCCCGACCAAGTTCCGGGTCATCTCCTACGACGAGAACAGCTGCAAGGTGGATGAGTTTTCCGACCTAGACTCCGTCGGCCGCTACGCCGGCAAGCCGGGGATGGTCTGGATCCAAGTCCTCGGCATCACCGACCCCCAGATCGTCCACATCGTCGGCGCCTTCTTCGACATCCCGATGCTGGCGCAGGAAGACATCCTGACGGCCACCTCCCGCCCAAAGTTCGAGGAACACGGCGACAAGCTCCTCGCCATCGCCCGCGCGGTCCGCATCGGCGTCGAAGAAGATACCCCGCGCGGCCAGCAGATCTCCATCGTCGCCGCCCAGAACTGGGTCATCTCCTTCCACGAAAACGACGAGAAGGTCTTCGAAGCCGTCGAGAAACGCATCGCCGACAACAAAGGAAACATCCGTAAGTGGCACGCGGGCTACCTGATCTACTCCCTCCTCGACACACTCGTCGACCGACTGCTCTACCAGACCGAAGAGATCGAGGACGCCACGACCGAGCTCGAAGACTCGATCCTCAAAGGCACCGACGACTGGGACCTCAACGAGGTCTACCGCCTTAAGCGCATCGTCGTGCGTCTCAGCCGCCTCGCCCAGCCCCTCAAGGACATGGTCAGCGTCCTCGAACACTACGAGCACCCCTTGCTGCCGACGACCTTGGACATGTACCTGCGAGACCTGTATGACCACGCGATCCGCGCGGCCGACCGCATCGAGCACGCCCGCATGATCCTGCAGGACCTGCAGGAATACCACCACACCCAGCAGGAACGAAAGACCAACGAAGTCATCCGTGTGCTGACGGTGATGAGCTCGGTGTTCATCCCCCTGACCTTCCTCGTAGGCCTCTGGGGCATGAACTTCCACTTCATGCCGGAAATCCATACGGCTTGGGGCGAGAAATATGGCTACTTCCTGGCGCTAGGCTCCATGGGCGCCCTCGCGACGGGCATCATCCTTTGGATGAAGCGCAAGCGGTGGTTCTGAAGGAAGAGCAGAGGACTGCATAGATCGCTGAGATGAGGACTGCGTGGAGGTCTGAATGGATGAAGAGCTCAACTTTGGGCTGCTCTATCAATTCAGTCCTCAACTCAGCCCTCCATTCCGTCCTCCACGCAGTCCTCTATTCGGCGCCTCACGCGCAATCCTGCGCGTCGACGTCGATGACGTCGATGACCTCGTCATCGCCGAGGATCTTGGCGCGCAACGGTAAAATCGCCGACAAGAGCGACTTCACGCCGGTGACGAGATACCAGATGTGCACGCGGTGCTGATCCTGAACCTTCTCGAACGGACACGGGGCCGGGCCGCGGATCTCGCAAAGGCCCGGGTGCAGACGCTCGAGTTCCTTGACCCACGCGTCGGCGACGAAGTTCACCTTCTCGGCGTTGCGGCCGCGGAAGACGTGGCGGACGAGATGGCGGTCCGGCGGGTAACCGAATTCGGCGCGCTTCTCGAGCTCGGCGGCCGCGAAGCCGTGGAAATCCAGCCGCTTGGCGAACTGGATGGGGTCGGAGGCGGGCTGGAAGCTCTGCACGACGACGACGCCCTCGAGGTCACCACGACCCGCGCGACCGGCGACCTGGGTGAGCAGCTGAAAGGTACGTTCGGCGGCGCGGAAATCCGGCAGCTGCAACGAAAGGTCGGCGTCGATGATGCCCACCAGCGTCACCCGCGGGAAGTCGAGGCCCTTGGCGATCATCTGCGTGCCGAGGAGCATGTCATATTTGCCCGCGCGGAAGTCCGAGAGGACCTTACGGAAGAGGTCTTTCTTGCCCATGGTATCCGCGTCGATGCGAGCCACGCGGGCGCGGGGGAAGAGCTGGGCGATGGTCTCCTCGACCTTCTGGGTGCCGTAGCCCTTCCAGCGGACCTTCGGCGAGCGGCAGCTCGGGCAGAGCACCGGGGCGCGTTCCTGATGGTTGCACAGGTGGCAACGGGCGGTGTCGTCGGTGCGATGGAGCGTCAGCGAGACGCTGCAGCGCTTGCACTGGACGGCCTCGCCGCAATCCGGACAAACGAGGGATCGTGAATGACCGCGGCGGTTCAGGAACAGGATCGTCTGCTCGCGTCGCTCGAGGCGGGCGCGGATGCCGTCGGTCAGTTCGCGGGACAGGATATGCTGGCCCTTCGAGTGCAGGACCTCGCGACGCATGTCCACGATCCGGAAGGCCGGCATCGGACGGTCGTCGACGCGCTTGGTCATCACGTCCAACGCATAGCGTCCGGCCGTCGCGTTCTTCCAGGTCTCGAGCGAAGGCGTGGCTGAACCCAGCACGCAGGCCGCGCCGAGGACCGAGGCACGCATCACCGCGACGTCGCGGCCGTGATACATCGGCGTCTCACCCTGCTTGAAGGAAGGCTCATGCTCTTCGTCGACCACGATGAGACGCAGGTCGGGGAGCGGGGCGAAGACCGCGGAACGTGCGCCGACCACCACCCTCGCCTGCCCCAGCGACATCGCCATCCACGCGTCGAAACGCTCGCCCGCGGAAAGATGGCTATGCCAGACGACTACCTTGGCGCCGAGGTCGGCGAGGCGGGAACGAAGACGCCCGACCGTCTGCGGCGTGAGCGCGACTTCCGGGACGAGGAAGATCGCCGAGCCGCCTTCGGCCACGACCTTACGGATGAGCGCCACATAAACCTCGGTCTTACCCGAGCCCGTGACTCCATGGAGCAGATGCGCCCGGAAGGCCTTCGAATCGAGCGTCTTCGTGACGGAGGCCACCGCGGCGACCTGCTCAGGATTCAGCGTGTGGCCGGCCGAGGCGATGGTCTCCCCTTCGGCGTAAGGGTCGTCATAGGCGACCCGCCAGAGCACGCTGGTGTCTTCCTTGACCGTACCGGCCTTGATGAGAGCGTCGACGGCCTGCTGGGCGACGCCGAGTCCGTCGACCATCTTCGAGCGGTCGGTAGGCTCCTTCTGCGCGGAAAGATAATCGATGACCTGCGCCTGGCGCGGGGCCTTCTTACGAAGCTTTGCTAATGTTTCGGCTTCGGGCGGGGCGATGAGCGTCAAGAGTCGGCGCAGCACCGGGCGGACGCCTTTGCGGATGGCGGCGGGCAAGACGGTCTCGAGCACCGAGTTAAGGCCGCAGCCGTAGTAGCCCGCCATCCATTCAGCCAGCTTGCAACAGTCCGGCGTCATCACCGGCTGCTCATGCTCAAGTGAAATCACGCTGCGGAGCTTTGCGGAGGGTGGCGGCTCAGCGGGATATTTCCAGACCACGCCGATGCTCGTGCGACCACCGAGCGGCACGCGCACCAGCTGTCCTACCTGCAGGATATCCTTCAGGCCCGCCGGTACCGTGTACGAGTAAGCCCGGGCCCCGCCGTCAAACGGGACCACCTCGGCGACGCCGGGTTCGATTTCTCCGAAAAGATCAGGCACGGGGGGAGGTTCGCCGAAGCAAAGCAGGGATTCAAGCGAGGGTTGCCGACACCGCCTGATTTACGCTCAGGCGTGGATATCGGTCGTCGGGACGCCGGAATGGGCCGCGATGCGGGCGCACATCAGGGCCCAGAAGCAACCAATGCAATTGGCCACGACCAACTGGAGGTCGGTGGGCATGCTGTAGAAGATCAGCGTACCCGGGAGCCAGACGAAGTAGTTCGTGAGTAGATTCGGCAGGACTAAGCGGTGATACCAACCTGGTCCCATCGCCGCGCGCAGGCGGGCGGTATCCCAGCCACAATCCTTCCAGAGGTGCGAGATGGCGTTGCCGGGCGCGCCGATGAGGATCGTAAAACCGGCCATGTCCACGAGGACCTTCAGGAGGACGGTACGGAGGTTTACCTCTTCGCCGAACCACGCCGCTTGGAAGCCATAGAAGATGCTGACGACCATGCCCATGAGCGCCCACCAGACCATGCTATGAAGGAGGTCGCGGAAGGGGTGCGCCGGCCGCAGTCCGGGGAAGACCATGCGGAAGCACCACGGGATGAGTCCTGAGGTGATGGCCGTACAGATCGCGGCAAAGGCCATCGGATTAGCCGCGTTGATGGCACCGATACGATTGAGAGCCGTGGCCACCTCCGGGACGTTGTAATAGGCGACGACCAGGCCGGCTGCGGCGGACATGATGACCACCAGCGGGAGGGCGATGTCGCGGAGAGCCTTGATGCCCGCGGTCAGCGGCGAAGCGGAAGATTCGCTCATGCGAGGAACTTGCGGAGCAGCTGGTCAATCAGGACAGGGTTGGCCTTACCCTGCGTGCGCTTCATAATCGGACCTTTGAGCGCATTGATGGCCTTCTCGTTGCCGGCGCGGTACTCGGCGATGGACTTGGCCACGGCCGGATCGGCGATGACTTCCTGGACGATCTTCTCGAGTTCGCCGGTGTCGCTATTCTGGCGGAGGCCCTTGGCGTCCACGATGGCGGCGGCGTCCTGGCCGGTCTTGAACATCTCGGTGAAGACCTCCTTGGCCTGCTGCTTGGAGATCACGCCGTCGTCGGTCAGCTTCACCAGGCCGGCGAGTTGAGCGGGCTTGATCGGGCAGGACGCGAGCGAGACGGCTGGCGGAGCGGTTTCATCGAAAGCACCCGCGGTACCCGCCGAAGCGGCGAGGTCGCGGAGGAGATCATTGGCGACGAGGTTGGCGATGCCCGACGGATTGGTCGGGTGCACGGCCACGGCGGCCTCGAACCATTCGGCGAGGGCGCGGTCGTTCACGAGCACCGAGGCGGCGGTGTAAGGCAGGCCGAGCTTCTCGACGTAGCGACGCTGGCGGTCGTAAAGGTTCTCGGGGACCTGCTTCGCAAGGCGCGCGACGGTCTCGCGGGAGATCTTGAGGGTCGGGATGTCCGGATCCGGGA
>SXGQ01477110.1_pt1 | contig 13639 bp, 8 predicted proteins | sample 3178371 | NCBI WGS metagenome assembly SXGQ01 (sample SAMN11356859, study PRJNA531348) | freshwater metagenome | isolation source: freshwater sample F1-20 | place: China: Fuxian Lake, Yuxi | collected 2017-12-25
CTCCGGCAATATCCTGCCGTATGCGACAACGACCGCCGCTTCGGCCTCTAACGACTTGAATTCTGACAATGCTTCTGCGGTCCTGATCTTCTCCGGCTGGATCACCGGCAAACCCATGCGCAACGCGGCATCCTTCACCGGTGAAGCTGTCAGCTTTTGGCCGCGGCCCGCAGGCCTGTCGGGCTGAGTATATACCGCGACAACCTCGTGTCCATCGGCAACCACCCGCTCCAAGCTCGGCACTGCCGCATGAGGTGTACCCATGAAAACGATCTTCATCAAATTAGAATGCGGCCGCCTAAGATTGGGCGACCGCCTGATCCTTCAATGTCGCTTGACCTAAAAACCGCAATGGTAATTAGAAAACTCATATACCTTATTCCACTTTCCGCCCAGACGCTTATAAACGTTAAAACCAGCACCTTCAAAAGCCTGAACGTAAGTGAATATCTCGGCGGTCCCATCTCGGTCGAAGTCGAAAACATCCAGAAGCAATTCGTGATAAACGCCTTCGTCAAGAGATGATATTTCACCGTTCATGACCTCATCCTCCTTGATTGTACGGAGGTCTGAGTGAACGATCGCGAGCTTTCCGTCAGTTCCCCGCTCGGCGATGAAAAAGAGAAGGGTTCTGGACTTCGGGTCATTTTCTGCCCAGAAACTGCCGACTAGCTCGGCCTTCTTGTCCCCATTGACATCAAGCGCGGTCAAATTGTGATAATCGAGTTTCTTAACCTCGACGCTATTTTTAGCAAACTCAGCACGGACAAGGACGTCGACTTCATTCCTCTCCGGCCATGTCGGACGGCGACGGACGCCGAAAGTTCCCTTTCCCGGGGGAGCATTCGTGGCTAGTGCCATAAGCTTGCCCTTGAGTTCGGCTTTTGTTGACGATGTTGTCACCCGAGCTAAATTTGGCCCGCATTCTACCCCAGCGTCCGCACTGTTGACGGTCACAGTGCCACCGTTCGCTCCGCCGAATATCAGGCGATATGAAGCCTTCGGGGCGTAATACGTCGCGTTAAACTTTTGGATCAACGAGTTTTCGTCGCTGCCATTAACGGGCTCGGAGAGCTTTCCGTTCTCTACGTGAGCGATCGGCTCAAGCAACTGTCCATCGTTAAGCACCGCAAAAATGATCGGCTTGACCGCGGGCTTTGCGGCTACGGGCGTCCGCCTTTGACCGAATGAAATCCCGGCACCGGCGAATACAATGCCAGCGGCCGCAACCATTAGAAAAAACTTAATAAGGTAACTATTCATCACACCTTCCGCGATATTGATTTGCCCTGCATGAACTGCAGCAAGTACTCGCGGCCACCGGCCTTCGAATCCGTACCGCTCATGTTGAAACCGCCGAACGGATGAACACCAACCAGAGCACCGGTACACTTCCGATTTAGATAGAGATTGCCAACATGAAACTCTCTCCGCGCACGTTCGAGCCTTTCTTCTGATGCTGAATACACCGCTCCCGTCAACCCAAATTCAGTGCCGTTCGCGATCTCAAGAGCATGGTCATAATCGCGAGCTTTAATAACTGCGAGCACCGGAGCGAAGATCTCTTCCTGTTCGATGGTGTCACCGGGGCGGACATTGTCGATGATGGTCGGAAGGATAAAATAGCCTTGCGAATCATCACCAGTGCCGCCGGTGACGACTTCGCCACCTTCCTCGACGCCCTTTTTAATGTAATTAAGGGTCGTGTCGAATGCCCGCTTGTTTATTACGGCTGCCACGTTGGTATCGCCTTCGGTCGGCTGGCCGACGTTGAGTTGTTCGGTCAGTGCAGCGACCTTTTCAAGCAATTCATCGTGAACCTTTTCGTCAACGATCAACCTTGAACACGCCGAGCATTTCTGTCCCTGAAATCCATATGCCGCCTGAACAACGCCAACTGCAGCCGAATCGAGGTCAGCGTCATCGGCAACGACGATAGCGTCCTTACCACCCATTTCCGCCACAACCCGTTTGATCCAGATCTGACCCGGACGTGCCTTGGCTGCCTCTTCGTTTATGTGAAGGCCGACACCTTTAGAACCGGTGAACGAGATGAAACGCGTCTTGGGGCTTGTAACCAATGCTTCACCGGTAGGCGGGCCGCCGGTCAGAAAATTGACTACGCCCGGAGGAAGCCCGACCTCTTCAACGATCTCGATAAACTTTGCGGCGATCGTCGGCGAATCAGAAGAAGGCTTAAGCACCACGGTATTCCCCGCGACGACCGCAGCCATCGCCATTCCGGACATGATCGCAAGCGGGAAATTCCAAGGCGGAATAATGGCACCTACACCGAGAGGAATGTACTCAAGGCTATTATCCTCGCCGGAGATCTTTGTGATCGGCTGTTCCTGCGACCAGCGAAGCATCTCGCGACCATAGAATTCCATGAAATCGATCGCCTCTGCCGTGTCGCCGTCTGCCTCGGCCCAAGTCTTCGAGACCTCGAACACCATCCAAGCTGAAAGCTCGTGTTTGCGTTGGCGCATAATGTCCGCGATGCGGAAAAGATACTCGGCGCGTTCTGCAGCAGGAACGAATCGCCAGGTCTTGAACGCCTCGGTTGCGGCATCGATCGCCTTTTCGACCAGCGAAAGGTCATCATCGACCTCAGAAAACACGCCTACAACTTCGTCTTTCTTCGCCGGGTTAAAGCTCTTGAATTTGCCGCCGACCGAAACACGCTCCCCGTTTACAAGGCAGGTGTATTCACGCCCTAATTCACCACGGACTTTTTCGATCGCAGCCCGCATAGCCTCGGCGTTCTCGGGCTTCGAAAAATCTGTAAAGGGTTCGTTCTTAAACTCGTCCAAAACTCTCTGTGTCTGCATAAGGTATCTCCAATATCCTGTTCTATTCCCACTTTCCTGTGTTCTGTAGCCGCTTTATCTTACGCTTTGCGAGTTGCCGCTTTAGCGGGCTCATCCGATCGAGAAATACTATTCCGTCGCAGTGGTCGGTCTCGTGAAGCACGCAGCGGGCCGCAAGGTCTTTCACGTCCAGTTCGAATTCCTGTCCAGCGACATCATACGCTCTAACTATCACCCGCGTGTCGCGTTTGACCTGTTGATAAAGCCCTGGAAACGAAAGACAGCCCTCGTCACCGACCTGCTCGCCCTCAACGTGAATTATCTCCGGATTGATGAACGCGTGCTTTTGCGAAGGGCCGTCCTCGTTCGGTATGTCCATCACAAAGATCCTTTCCGAGATCCCAACCTGCGGTGCGGCAAGCCCGACTCCACTTGCCTGATACATCGTCGCGAACATCTTATCGACCAGATCTTCAAGTTCCTTTCCAAAGCGTTCTTCGGCCACCGGTTTCGCGACCGTAAGCAGCACAGGGTCAGGATAATGAACGATCTTCATGTCCGGCATAAAAGAGAATAATATCACGAGCGGCCGCTCATATTCACGCTTGGGAGCCGACCCGATCGCGGACCTCACCGAGCGATGGCGAATTTGCTTCCCACTTTTCCCGCTAACGTAATAGAATACGAAAAGATGCTTAAGCCGACGGTCATTGCGATCCCGATCTTCGCCCTTCTCATTGGGCTCGAGGCTTGGTATTCGTATCGACGGCACGCCAATGCTTACGAAACCCGCGATGCGTGGACAAACATCTTCGTCGGTTTCATGAGTGTTGCTTTCGGGGCACTCTTCGGCATTTTTGTCGCGGTGATTTACAGTGCCGCGTACGAACTCGCACCCTATAAATTTCCAGCCGAGGCGTGGTGGACCTGGGCGATCCTCTTTTTCATCGACGACTTCGCATATTACTGGTTCCATCGCATCAGCCACGAAATGCGGCTCTTTTGGAACTTTCACGTCGTCCACCATTCGAGCGAACATTACAACCTGAGCGTCGCTGTGCGCCAAAGCTGGTTCTCGGGCATCTTGCACTGGGTATTTTACGCCCCGATCATGCTCCTCGGCTTCGCACCGTGGATGTTCGCCCTGATGCACGGGTTCAACCTTATCTACCAGTTCTGGATACACACGAAATTCATTCGAAACCTTGGCCCGCTCGAGCATGTGCTCAACACGCCCTCGCACCATCGTGTGCATCACGGCGTCAACAATCCTTATCTCGATAAGAACTACGCCGGCGTGCTTATCATCTGGGACAAGCTTTTTGGATCTTTCGTCCCCGAGACCGAGGAACCGAGATACGGCATAATCAAGCCGATCAAGAGCTTTAACCCACTTTGGATCAACACGCACGGCTGGGTCGAGACGTGGCAGGCGATGCGGAGCCGCAAAGGAATGCTTGCAAAACTCCGATGCATTTTCGGCTCGCCGAACATGGATGCCGATGAACCTGTTACCGAGACCCAAGTCGCCGCCTGACCATCGCTTGCCCGAAACTTTTGCGGGTAATATACTTACGCTTTTATGAGCGAACGCAAAATAAGGGTTCTGGTAGCTAAGCCGGGCCTCGACGGCCACGACCGCGGAGCGAAGGTCATCGCCCGCGCACTCCGCGATGCGGGGATGGAGGTCATTTACACCGGCCTGCGGCAGACGCCGGAAATGATCGCCTCTGCGGCTCTGCAGGAGGACGTTGATGCCGTTGGCATTTCTATTCTCAGCGGAGCCCACAAAACGCTCTGCCCTCGGATCGTCGATCTTCTCCGCGAAAACGGAATGGATGATACGCTTGTCCTTGTCGGTGGGATAGTTCCGGCCGAGGACATTTCTGTCTTGAAAGATCAGGGCATCTCGGAGGTTTTCCTTCCGGGAACTTCGACTGAGGATATTGTTACTTATATCAGGGCGAACGTCAGAAGCGCCGATTAAGCCGGGGCTACGTTGCCCAAGCATTGCCTGAAACATTGAACAAGGAGTAATGAACACACGATGAAAAAACTTATTTCCGTTTTCTTCGCTTTCGCACTCATCCTTTCGGCGGCCTTTATAAGCGGAGCCGTTTCTTCGGCCACCGGAGGCGGCGATTCGTTTGCCGCACAGGCCCAAACTTCCGTAAAGCGGAAGCGCAAAGTTGGCGTAACGCGTCGCGTCTATCGTGGCGGCAAATACGTCGGCCTCCAGATCTGGAACGGAACGCGTTGGGTCGCCTATAAGACCTATCGCGGCGGAAAATGGGTTACCAATAAATCGTGGCGAACCGGCCGCAAGGTCGTGAGCCGAACGAAGAAGATCGTTTACTAGAGCTGTCGTCATCCTCGATTTCCCGAAAGCGTCCACGTGGACGCTTTTTCTTTTGCCCAGGCGGTCCAGCATAGCCGCGTACTCCCAACTTCGCCAAAGATTGCCTTTCCGCTTATACTTTCCTAACAAACGCTTATGAAAGAAAAGGTCAGAGTTGCTAGCGGACAAGGTTTTTGGGGCGACATGCTTACGGCACCGGTGGATCAGGTCCGCGGCGGGCCGATCGACTACCTTATGCTCGATTACCTCGCCGAGGTGACGATGTCGATCGTCCAAAAGCAACGGCAGCGGGACCCAAACGCAGGCTATGCCCGCGACTTCGTCTCGCTGATGCGCGAGATACTGCCCGATTGCGTCGAGAAGGACATCAAGGTGCTCTCGAACGCCGGGGGCGTCAACGTCAAGGGCTGCGCCGAGGCGATCCGCGAAACCGCCCGCGAGCTCGGGCTCGGCGGCAAGCTCAAGATAGGCGTTATCACCGGCGACGACATTCTTCCGCGGCTTGATGAATTTGCCGAACGCGGCATTGAGATCACCAACATGGACACCGGCGAACCGCTCGCGGCCGTTCGCGACAAGGTTCAGGCGGCGAACGTCTATCTCGGTGCCGGCGGCTTGGTCGAGGCTCTCGACCGCGGTGCACGCGTCGTTGTTGGCGGCCGGCTGACCGATACGGGCTTGACGCTTGCTCCGCTGATGCACGAGTTCGGCTGGAAGTTCGACCAGTGGGACCTCATCTCGGCCGGAACGATCGCCGGCCACATCATCGAATGCGGCGCTCAGGCCTCGGGCGGCAACTGTCAGTTCGAGTGGGACTCGATCCCGGACATGGCACGCGTCGGCTTTCCGATCGTCGAGGCCGGGCCGAGCGGCGAGTTCATCGTAACCAAGCACGACGGCACCGGCGGGCGTGTGAACGTCCAGTCCGTTAAAGAACAGCTTCTCTACGAAATGGGCGACCCGAAGGCCTACATCACGCCCGACGTTGTCGCCGATTTCTCGTCCATTCAGCTCGAAGACGCCGGCCCGGACCGCGTGCGCGTTTTCGGCATCAAGGGCAGCCCGAACACCGAGTTTTATAAGGTTTCGATCGCTTACTCTCATGGCTGGAAAGCCGTCGGCACTCTCGTATATGCCTGGCCGGACGCCTACCAGAAGGCCCAGGCCGCCGACCGCATACTCCGCGAGCGGCTCGATCGGCTCGGCCTCAAATTCGACGTAGTGCTCAGCGAGTTCGTCGGTGTTAACGCAACCCACGGGCATCTCTCGGGCGAGCCGGCCGCTGATATCCCCGAGGTCCAGTTCCGGATCGGCGTTCGCGGGCAGAGCAAGGCCGACGTTGAGCGGTTCACGAAGGAGATCGCACCGCTTATCCTGACCGGCCCGCCCGCCGTTACCGGCTTTGCCGGCGGCCGCCCGAAGGTCGAGGAGATAATGGCGTACTTCCCCGCCCTCATCCCCAAGCACCTGATCGAGACAAAGGTCGAGATCATCGAGGCCTGACGGCGATCCAGGACTCCAAATTCCAGATTCCAGATTTCGGATCGCGGATTCCGAATTCCGCATTCCGCATTCCGCATTTGGGGCGTTTCATTTTTTAAGAAGGCACGTTGTTTCTGAAACGGCTGAAACAGATGAAACGCTTGTAACAGCTGAAACGCCTGAAACAGTTGAAACACGTGAAACGCTCCGGCGTTTTGAGTCCCGGCTTTAGCCGGCGGCTCATCATTCCAGATTCCAAATTCCAGATTCCAGATTCCGAATATCGCAGTGGATGATAAGCCCTTGCTGACGCGCAGGCTTCTGCATTCCGCATTCCGAATTCCGAATTCCGCCTTTGCCGCTGTTTTGTTTTTTTGCAGGCATTGCGCGTTCGCGGAAACGCCGTGAACACCGAAAGCATCGTGAACAACGGAAACACCGCGAACATCGCGAACGCCGGAAACACAAGGCCGTGGGGCTTTGTCCTGAAATAGGTTTACACTTGTCCCGAGCTCTGATCTGAACGTTGTCGCGCAAAAAGAAAACGAACGGCCAACCGCAGGAGCCATTCGTTCCCGACGCTCGACCGCTTCCATCATCAATTTCCTATCCATTCCCATCGTCACCATTTCGTTCTCGACCGCCGCCACAAGCCCGCGGCCTGGCTGTCTTAGACGTGCATGACTGTATCATATGTGCAACGTCTAAGTCAACAATAAAATGTTCTGGAGGAGCAGCCTTTGTTCCCTTGATTCGGCGCCTTTTAAATCCACGAGTGCTTGTCGAGTCCCCCCGCTTGTTAGGCACCGACGAAAGAGGGGCCGCTTTCGCGGCATGAAACGTCGAAATGCGCCCTATCCGGCAGTCAATTCGCATGACTTCTCGATACTAAAAACATGTGCCACAATGGCAGAACTTCAAGAACCCATAATATATTTTTAGAAGGAACTCTGATTCAATAGCTCGAAAATATTCTTTGGTCGCGTCGCGAGGCAAAATATGTAGAAAACTGGAATCTCGGTTGCTTTCTGATCGCAAATGATGTGCAACTAGAGCGTCCTTCTCTTTCGTCGACTTTTCCTTTACCTAAATAGTCGCTTCGGTTCGGGCGCTGCCAAAGAGTCTTTTCAACTTCGCAAGCAAATAAGAAAAAATGACGGCAATCACAAGGAAGCAGATGAGAGATTCATATAAATTGGCTGTAAAGAATATCAGCGGATTCGGAGACACCGATGTCTTCCCGTTTCCGATAGATAATGTAATTTTTTACGATCGTGAAAAGGAAATTGTTGACCTTCTTGACAACATTAGCGGTTGCAAGCCGAGCGATTTATTCGCACAGTATCCGTTGCTTTGTGATACCCAGCTTGTCGCTGCAGGGTATTTCGGTTTCAGGAGCGTTACCCAACTTGACCCGATTTGGAACGCATTTCTATTGGGAAAAGTCTTATTTCTAGCTGCGAGTATAGAGGCTCAACGTATTGCCCCAGATAAGTGCACTATTTTCTCGTATCGATACAAACCCGATCCTGAGGCAGGCTCCCTTTTCGATCGAGAAATTGGTTGGCACGCCTTCCAGACCCATGCCGTCGAACTGGCTCAGCAAAATAATTTCGTTGTTTCGTGTGACATTTCGAATTTCTACTCGCGAATTTATCACCATAGGTTGGAAAACTCGCTCCAAAGAATAACGTCCGACAGCGTAACAATTCAGCAAATTTTCGGTGTGCTTACCGAGATCTCAAACGGCACATCATACGGCCTACCAGTTGGTGGACCCGCCGCTAGGATCTTGAGCGAACTACTCTTGGACAATATCGACAAACTACTGCAAATGAAGGGTATTACGTTTGCTAGGTTTGTCGATGACTATTATATTTTTGCCCAAACGAAAGCGGAGGCTTATCGAAACCTTGTCTTCTTAAGTGAAAAACTGATGCAAAATGAAGGACTGTCGTTACAAAAGGCAAAAACAAAAATTGTTTCGGCCAAAGAATTTCTGACGACCTCGGAGTTTGTCGACCATCCAGGCGTGAAAGGTGAACCAGAACGAGTGCTGAGAAAGTTCCGCAAGGTCCGGTTACATTATGATCCCTATTCCTTAACTGCCGACGATGACTATGCAAATTTAAAGAGTGTAGTTGCAGAGTTCGATATCGTTGGAATGCTGCGGTCGGAACTTCGTAAAACACGAATTCACGAACCTACGACAAGAAAACTTCTCACTGCGATAAAGGCGTTGGATCCAGAAGTTCAGATCGGTGCGATTCAGACAGTACTTGATCATTTAGAAAAACTAATTCCAGTTTTTCCCAAAGCAACCCTGCTCTTGAAGGATGTTGTCCGGGTTGGAGAGGCTGAGGTCAACGAACAGATTTTTTCAAGTCTGCACAGGTTGTTCGCAGAAAATTCTCCGGTCATCGGAATAGCCTTGAATATGGCTTACGCACTGCGAGTTCTCGCGTTTGACTCGAGTATTCGAACAGACGTGCTCCTGAATCACTTATTCGAACAGGCTAATAGTCCAATGCTGAAACGCGACATCATCTACATTATGGCCAACAAGAAGGCCCACCCCTGGCTCTCCGATAAACTTAAACATTACTCTACTGCGACTATCTGGGAGCAACGCGCGCTGTTTATGGGTTCGTACTTGCTAACGGATGAAGGCGCTCATTGGCGAAGGAAGGTAAATAAAACCCCTTACTGTTCATTAATCGGCAGTTGGTTTTCCGCACGCAAGTTGAGCAATACGCACGAGTTGCCAATATGATATCTGAAAGGAAATTCGCTACGTCATTTGGAAGCTTTTGGAGTTCAATCACCCCCTTAATGGAGGAGTATCTTCAATCAGTTAATTCGCGTACGCGTACATATGCAATTGAGGTTCCTTCTACCGTCCGTGGTGACCTAAGCGCCGTCTTTTCAGAGATTGCGTTCGAACTTTTTACGCACGCGGTCGAAAATCGACTTGATTCGGTACTTAAACTTGACCCGAAGACTGTTCGTTTGCGCTCTCGCCATGCAATTGTCGGCTTCCTACGGACGAAGCAACTCGAGCATCGATTCACAAATGAGGATGAAAAGGAGATTCACGATCTGGCTCGCAACCTGCTAGCCTATTTTCAACGGCACGAGCTAAACTCAGTGATAATTCGGCCTGTTTTCAAAGGATGCGGGATTGTTAATGAATGTGAAGGTGACGCTTCAGTTATAAACGTATTGGTCGAGGTCAAGGCTGTGCAGCGAAACTTCTCCAGCGCAGACATGCGACAGATTTTAGTCTATCTGGCACTAATGCACGCCGAGTCGTTGGATGTGGCCCGTTCTGTTGTACTACTCAATCCCAGACTCGGAGTTTTTACGGAGCTTAACTCACGCGAATTGGCAATTGAGGTTAGCGGAATGGAACTATTTCGCCTTCTCGACGAAATAATTCTTTACATGTCTGACTTGTCCAATGTCTTATTGCCCGACCTAAATATAGATTAATATGGACTCACAGTTACGATAGAAACTGTTTCGACCCCTCGCCACCCTTAAGTCCCACGGTAGCGACCACAACTGCGCTACCTCGATTGTTTTTCCTTGTTCAGGAAACGGGCGATGCCTTTTTGGCAAGCTTCGGTCATTCTGGCTTGGGCGTTGGTTTCGGAGCCGGCGGCGAGCGCGGCGGCGAAGTCCATTGCGTCCATTCGGTAGAGCAGCGATTTGCTGAGGGCGACGGCGGAGCGGCTGATCTTTGAATAGACAGCGGCGTAGTCGAGCACGGCGGCCTCAAAGCCTTCCTCGGGGAAGAGCCGGTTGACGAGCCCGAGGCCTTTCGCCTCCGGTGCGGAGAACTCGAAGCCCTGCGTGACGAGCTCAAACGCGAGCTTTTCGCCAAGGTTGCGGCGGAGAATCGCCATAACGATCGCCGGGACAAAGCCGATCTTCACCTCCGGATAACCGAAGCGGGCGGTCTCGGTCGCAAGCACGATGTCGCAGCCAGTCGCGAGCCCGCATCCGCCCGCAAGCGCCCGCCCGTGGACCGCCGCAATGACAGGCACCCGCGCATTGCGGATCAAAGTAAAAAGCTCCGCAAGGCTTTTCGCATCCTCCAGATTCTCTTCGTAAGAAGCCCCGGCGATCTTCTGCAATGCCGAAAGGTCCGCCCCGGAACAAAAATCCTTCCCCGCCCCGCGGATAACGACCGCACTCAGCGAATCATCCGCATCCGCCTCCCGCATCGCCCGCTTAAGCTCCGCCACCAGCTCATCATTGAGAGCATTCCGCTTCTCGGGGCGATTGAGGGTCAAGACGCGAATCGAATCGTGATCTGTGGTCAATAGAACGGACATATCTTCTTCCAATTAACAATCCTTCAATGGACAATTTACAATTTGCCCCGCGATGTCTTGACGATGTTGGTCAGCATTTTCGTGATCGTCTTTGACTGGAACGGGCATATCTTCTTCCAATTAACAATTTTTCAATGGACAATTTACAATTTGCCTCGTGATGTCTTGACGATGTTAGTCAGCATTTTCGCGATCTCTTTGCGGTCGCGTTCAATGGATTCGTATTCATTTTCATTGAGCAATTGGGCAAAGCTGATCAGTTGCAGCCAATATTCGGTGATGTCTGCCTGTTGAAGTGCTTTGCCCATATTTTGAACAAAACTTTCACGGGAGTCTCCGCTTACGGCCGCCTTAACGTAACGGCCGATGTTCGTTCCGGATGAAAGCAACTCACGACTGAGCGTATATTCCTTGTGCTCATCGGCCAGAATGCGGCAAAGCTTCACAGTTCGCAGGGCAAACGCAAACGATTTCGAGACAATGGGATTTTCGCTCATCATTGGCAATTGTAAATCGGTCAATTGTTAATTGGGAGATCGATATCCTCAACATCGATATACATTCTCAGCAGTGCGGTCGAGAATGTTTTGCCTTGGGCGTCGGTCATCAGGCTGAGTGTGCCGCCGCCGCCGAGGGCTCCGTGGAGCAGGAAGTTCAGGGCTCCGAGGTTTGGCAGCTCGAAGCGTTCGACCTCGCCTTTTACCATATCGCCGAAGTGTGCTTTGACGCGTTCGGCCGTGACCTCGCGGACGAGAATCGGATAATATTGATCTTCGAGGGCGATGAGCCCGACGTTTGCGGTGTCGCCTTTGTCGCCCGAGCGGGCGTGGGCGATCTTTACGAGTTGTATTTTCATAGCTTCAAATCCGGCCTTTGGATAAATATAGCCGAAAGGCCCGGGAACTTCTATTTGATGGCTGACAGGCAGCGCAAATGCGGTTGGATCGGCGTGGCGATGGCCGTGCTGCTCGGGCTCTCGCCGGCATTTGGGCAGGCGGAAACGGATGCGCTCGTCGAGGGCGTTTATGCCTCGACGCGGGACTACCTTGCCCGGTTCCGCGACCTGCTTGCCGAGGAACGTAAGACGTTCGAGTTTTACGGGTCGAACGGACGGGTGCGTAAGACGCGAGTCGTTGAATCGAACTTTATCGTCTATGAGCTCGGCGGCGAGGACAAGGCGGCCGAGTATCGGCACGTGCTGCGGGTCGATGGCAAAGCGGTCGAAAAGGCGGACCTTCGCTCGGAGGAATTCTTTGAAAAGCTGACGAAGCTCGGCTCCTCGCGGAAAGAGCTCGAAAAGCTGCAGGAAGAAAGCACGCGGTTTGATGAAGGAATGCGGATCAACGGCTTTACGCTCTTTCAGGCCGTGGCTCTTTCGCCAAAGGTTCGCGGTGCGATAGCTTTTCGGCAGTCGACGGACGGCGGGCCCGGGATCCGGCTTGATTACGAGCAGACCGCGGAAAGCCCTTACATTACGGTCAACCGCGGTTCGACGAGTGGTGAGGAGCCGGTTGTCAGCTTTGAGATCGACGACAACTCGCGTGAGGCCTTCAACGAAAGGCTTCGGGGCTCGCTCTGGGTCGATGCGGAAAGCAAACGGGTCATTCGTGAGGTCCGCGAACTGACGGTTCGTCCCGCGGGATTTGTTAGGGCGGTACTGATCTCGCGGGTCGTGCTCGAATATCAGCCAAGCGAGTTCGGGATCAACACGCCGGCGAGAATCACCCACGAGTTTTTCACACTAAAGCGAAAGCAGCAGGAGAGCGAGCTCGACGTTCGGGCCGTCTTCGAATACACCCGATTTTCGCGGCCGGACGTTGACGTAAAGGCCGAGGAGCCGAGAATGCGCTAGTTCAGCGACTTTAGAAGCTTCTCGGCCTCGGCCCGATATCCGCGCATGAGCGGCGAGCGATCTTTGCTCGTAGCCTGAAGAAATCGCTGAACATCCCGCCTTGCCTCATCCCGACGCCCGAGCTCGGCATAGAGCATTCCGAGCCGCAAGAATACTAGCTTTGAGCCCGGGATCATCTCCGCAGCGGCCGCTTCTCGGGCAGACTCGAGCTCGCGGAGAGTCTCGGCCTTGCGGTTCTGCTGATAGAGAACAACGGCGATCTTTTCCGTCAGCGCGGCCCTGTAGATCGGTAACCTTTCTCGCGCTTCCATCAACCGCTGCTCGGCTTCGGGGAGACGGCCCGCGTTTTGCAGGGCCAATGAGAGTGCCTCGTATGCCTGAAATAGCGTGTAGGCGTTGATGTTGGCGTTGGGTGTGGCGATGACGCGTTCGGCATCGGCGATGGCGTTTGCGGGGTCGTTGCGGGCGATGCGGGCACGGGCACGTCCGTTCAGGGCAAGCGGTTCGGGGCGGATGGCGACGGCACGTTCGAATTCGCTAAGGGCATCTTTGCCGTTTGCCTCGAGGGCGGCACCGAGCTGGAGCCAGTTGGTCGCCGAATTTGCATCGACGATAACGGCGTGCCGCCAGAGAGCTTCATCAGACCGCCAGACCTCCGTATAGACCAACGAACGAAATGCCAGCAGAAATGCGACAAAACAGGCGATGGTGAACGCCGCCTTGAAGTTTATGCCCTGCATCGAGGCGGCGAAGCGGTCGTAGATCATCGAGGCAAACATGATGCAGAGTCCGAGGA
>SXGQ01676023.1_pt1 | contig 13636 bp, 10 predicted proteins | sample 3178371 | NCBI WGS metagenome assembly SXGQ01 (sample SAMN11356859, study PRJNA531348) | freshwater metagenome | isolation source: freshwater sample F1-20 | place: China: Fuxian Lake, Yuxi | collected 2017-12-25
AACGGCACGGTCAGCGTAATGCGGCGCTCGAGTTTTTCCAGGGTTTCAACAGCAGTTGCCATGTGCATCGTCCAAAAAGATTAAACAAGTTGTCTGGTGCGAGGAGGGGGACTCGAACCCCCACACCATTGCTGGCGTCAGGACCTAAACCTGGTGCGTCTACCAATTTCGCCATCCTCGCGGCAACGAACCGGGCCCGGTGGGCTGGTCAGTCCGTTTTAAGAAATGCAAAGGGCGACCGTTCGTCAAAGCGGTCGCCCTGCGTCGCCATGGTAGTGGCTGTTTGACTTCAACCCGAGATTTTACTTTAAATCCGCCTCACTCTGAACCATGCGGCGTACAGCGCCGGCAGAAAAAGCATGGTCAGCAAGGTAGCCACCACCAAACCGCCCATAATCGCCACCGCCATCGGCCCCCAAAAGACTGAACTCGAGAGCGGAATCATGGCCAGTACTGCAGTTGCGGCGGTCAGAGAGATAGGCCGGAACCGCCGCACCGCCGAGCCTACGATCGCATCCCAGGCCGGAATACCGGCGGCAATATCCTGCTCGATCTGGTCAATCAGAATCACGGAATTGCGAATGATCATGCCGAACAACGCGATCACCCCCAGCTGCGCCACAAAGCCGAACGGGCGCTGCAGTATTAGCAGCGCCATCGCCGCGCCGGCCACACCCAGCGGCCCGGTCAGGAACACCAGCAGCGAGCGCGAGAAGCTCTGCAGCTGCAGCATCAGCAGCGTGAACACGATGAAGATCACCAGCGGCACATTGGCTGCAATCGCTTGCTGTGCCTTGCCGCTATCGGCAATCGCGCCAGCCAACTTCACCGTATACCCCGGCGGCAGCGTGGCGCGAATCGGCTCGAGCAAAGGATCAATCTGCGCCGATACTGTCGGCCCTTGGATACCATCGATCACATCCGACTGCACCGTAATCGACCAATCACGCCCCTCGCGCCAGACCACGCCCGGCTCCCACACAAAGCGCGGTGTTGCCAGCTGACTCAAAGGCACCGCGCGCCCGGTACCGGTGGGGATGCTGACGTTGCTCAGTGCCGAGATCGTCGAACGCTCATCCACCGGTTGCCGGATCACGATATCGATCAGCTTGTCGTTCTCTCTGAATTGCCCGATGGTGGTGCCCGACAAGATCGTATTCGCTGCCTGCATCAGCGCCTGGGTTGTCAGGCCCAGCGCGCGCAGCTTGGCCTGATCGACATCGATGCGCAGCACCTTCACCGACTCATTCCAGTTATCGTTAACGCCCACCGCGTTCGGGTTCTTGCGCATCACTGCCTTGACCTCATCCGCCAGCTGCCGCACGGTGGCCATCTCCGGCCCGGCCACCTTGAACTGCACCGGGTATGGCACGGGTGGGCCGTTCGGCAGCAGCTTGACGCGGCCGCGCACCTCGGGAAAATCGGTTTTGAAGAGCGCAATGATTTTCAGGCGCAAGGCATCGCGGGTTTTTTTATCCACGGGCAGCAGCACGATTTGCGCGACATTCGATTGCGGGAAAATCTGATCCAGCGGCAAATAAAAACGCGGGCTGCCGGTGCCAACATAGCTGGTGACACTTTCAACACCCGGTTGTTTGCTGATGAATTGCTCAAACTTTTTTGCTTGCGCCTCGGTCGCTGCATAAGAAGAGCCCTCGGGTAGCCACAGCTCCACCATCAACTCGGGGCGGCTGGAGTCCGGGAAGAACTGCTGCTCGATAAATTTAAAGCCGAATACGCCGAGAAAAAATCCGGCCAGAGTAAATACAATCGTCGTCTTGCGCCACTCCACACACCAATTCACTACTGCTTTTAATTTGTTATAAAACGGCGTGTCGAATAACTCATGATGACCATCCGCATTCACGGCAGGCTTTACCTTTAGCAGCACATAGCCCAGGTAGGGCGTGAACAGCACCGCTACCAGCCATGAGATCAGCAGCGCGATCACATTCACCGAAAACATCGAGAAGGTGTACTCACCCGCCACCGATTTTGCAAAGCCGATCGGCAGAAAACCTGCGGCAGTAATCAAAGTGCCGGTCAGCATCGGCATCGCGGTGGAAGTGTAAGCGAACGTCGCAGCATCGAAGCGGGATAAGCCCTCTTCCATTTTTCGCACCATCATCTCGACGGCGATAATGGCGTCATCTACCAGCAAACCCAGTGCAATAATCAAAGCACCTAGCGAGATTTTGTGCAAATCAATCCCGAACACGCGCATGGTTAAGAAGGTGGCTGCCAGTACCAGCGGTATCGTCAGCGCCACCACCAGCCCGGGGTAAATATCAATACGCCATGGCTTGGTGTGCAGGCCCAGTGAGATAAAGCTCACCGCCAACACAATCAGCACCGCCTCGGCCAGTACTTTCAAAAATTCATTCACCGACTGGCTTACGGCGCGCGGCTGATCAGCCACACGCTCGAGCGTGATGCCGATCGGTAGTTTGGATTGAATCTGCTGTGCCCTGGCGTCCAGCGCGCGACCGAGCTCAATAATGTCGCCGCCCTTCTCCATCGACACACCAAGACCGATCACTTCTTTGCCATTGAAGCGCATCTTGTCGCGCGGTGGGTCTGTGTAGGCGCGGGTAACAGTCGCAAAATCACCGAGCCGGAAGGTATTGCCATTCACACGCAGCGGAATATCTTCAATCTCTTGTGTTGATCGCACCTGACCCGAGACCCGCACTTGCAGATTATCGGTGGGCGTTACCAGTACACCGCTACCCTGTAACGCGTTTTGCGCATTAATCTGCTGCACAATCAAATCAAACGGCACACCCAGCTGCGCAAACTTCTTACTCGAAAACTCGATGAAGATTTTTTCATCCTGCACGCCGTACAACTCAACCTTTGAAACGGTTTTAACGGCCAGCAGCTGCTGACGTACGAAGTCGGCGTACTGCTTCACTTCAGCCATCGTGAAGCCGTCGCCCGATAGCGCGAAGATCGAGCCAAAGGTATCGCCAAATTCATCGTTAAAGAAAGGCCCCTGCACGCCCCCGGGCAAGGTGTAGCGCATGTCGCCGATTTTTTTGCGTACCTGGTACCAGACACCCTGCACATCTTTCGGCGGCGTCGATTCACGCAGCTCGAGAATGATGAGCGTCTCACCGGGCTTGGAGTAGCTGCGAATCTTGTCGACGTAGGGCGTCTCTTGCAGCGTTTTTTCCAGCTTGTCAGTGACCTGCTCCGCCATCTGCACCGAGCTCGCACCCGGCCAGTAGGCGCGCAGCACCATGGCACGAAACGTAAACGGCGGGTCTTCATCCTGCCCGAGCTTTTCATAGCTCATGATACCGCCCAACAGCAGCACCACCATCAAGTAGCGAATAAACGGAATATGCTCCAGCGCCCAGCGCGAGAGATTGAGGCGTTCCCTCATTGCGCTGCTCCGGCAGCAGCAGCCGGCCTGCCGAGGATGCTGACCTTCTGCCCCTCACGCAGCAAATTCACACCAGCGATCACCACCTCCTGCCCGGCATCCAGTCCCGAGGCCACCACAATCTCATTACCTTGCGGGCCCGCGACCTGAACCGGCACCAACCTCACCTTATTCTTTTCAACCACCCACACCGACGTCTTGCCTTGATCATTGAACAGCGCGGTCAGTGGCACGCGAATGCCGGGCGGCAGCGGTGCGCTGAAGCTGACCGTTGCGGTCATGCCCATGCGAATGTCAGCACCCGCTTTGGGCAGCGCCACGCGCGCGCTGAAGGTGCGGGTTGCGGGGTCGGCTGCCGGTGCAATCTCTCGTACGACGCCGGGTATTGCGTTATCACGCTGGGCCCAGGTGCGCACGGTGACTGATTTTGCTTGTCGGATGGCCTCGACCCTGTCTTCCGGAATACTCACCTTCACCTCGATCGCGCCGCTGCGCGCCAGCCTGACCACGGGTGATCCGGGCGACACCACCTGACCGACTTCGGCATCGATAGCGGTCACCACGCCCTCTGCATCCGCTACTAGCGTGGTGTAGCTGCTTTGATTCGCTTGCACCTTCAGCCCCGCGCTGGCTTGATCATGCGCCGATTGGGCGGCCTTGAAACCAGCCTCTTTGGCGTCGAGCACTGCCTGACTGACGAAGTTTTTTGCGCGCAGCTCGCGGTAGCGCTCCAGATCAGCCTTGGCCAACGCAAGCTGGCTATCGGCACCACTCACAGCGGCTTTGGCCTGGGCCTGCGACAGCTGCAAATCGGCAGCATCCAGCTGCATCAGCACCTGACCGCGCTTGACCACCGAGCCCACCTCGACCTTGCGCGCAATGATCTTGCCGCCGACGCGAAACCCCAGCCGCGACTCATAGCGCGGCACTACCTCACCTGAGAGCTCCATCGTCGCCTCGGCGCTGCCCGGCGCCAGCGTTAGGGTGCGAACCGGACGAATATCCTCACTCTGCTCGACTTTCTTCGAGCAGCCGGCGAGCCCGGTTAGCGCGGCAACCAGCGAAATAGCAACGGCAGTGGCGGAGAAATGGCGAACTAGGGAGAGCATGGGCACCTTGGAATTCCTTTACTATCGCGGCGGCTCGGGGAGCGGCTGCCGGAGTCTAAATGACTTGAGAGTTAATTATTATACGAGCCAGCATGCCGAATCAGCACTACGAAAATTTCCCGGTCGCCTCACCCCTGCTGCCCGCCCATCTACGCGCGCCGGTGCGGGTGATTTATGCATTTGCCCGCAGCGCGGACGATTTGGCTGACGAGGGCGACGCCACGCCCGAGGCCCGGCTTGCGGCACTCAGGGCCTACAGCGCAGAGCTCGAGCGCATCGACACGAACCAAGCCCCGCGTACCGAGTTATTCCAGCAGGTCGCCGACACACTGCGTCAGCACGACCTTTCGACACAGCCTTTGCATGATCTGTTGTCGGCCTTTAGCCAGGACGTGGTGCAGACCCGCTACCCGACCTTTGAAGCGCTGCGCGACTACTGCGACCGCTCGGCTAATCCGGTCGGGCGCATCATGCTCGGGCTATTCAAACAAGATCAACCACCGAATGTGGAGCGCAGTGATGCGATCTGCAGCGCACTGCAAATTATTAACTTCTTGCAGGACGTGGCGATCGACCGGGACAAAGGACGGGTGTATCTGCCGCAGGAGGATTTGCTTCGCTTCGGCGTCACCGAGCAGCAAATTGCTAACGCTGAGGTGGATGCCCGCTGGCGCGCACTAATGGCATTCGAGGTCGATCGTACGCGCGAGATGATGCGATCCGGCTCCCGCCTTGCGCTCGATATGCCGGGTAGATTTGGCTGGGAATTACGCTTGATCGTGCTCGGTGGCCTGCGTATTCTCGAAAAAATTGAAGCCGCCGGCTTCGATGTCTTCAGGCACCGCCCCACCCTCAACAAGCGCGACTGGCTGCTGCTGGGCTGGCGCGCATTACGCTTTGTCGTTTAGCATTCGGTGCGCCGCGCCACAGTAACGCACATAATTTGTCATGACGCCTGAAGAGTATTGCCAACAAAAAGCAGCGCAAAGCGGCTCCAGCTTCTATTACAGCTTTCTGTTCCTGCCCCCGCAGCGTCGCCAAGCCATCACCGCCTTGTATGCGTTCTGCCGCGAGGTCGATGACGTGGTGGATGAAAACAGCGATCCGCAAGTCGCGCGCACCTCGCTTGGCTGGTGGCGCAGCGAAATCGCGCGCATGGCGCAAGACCAACCGAATCATCCGGTCACTCGCGCGCTGCATCCGCATGTAAAAACATTCGATCTGCCGATTGATCAGCTGCTGGCCATCATTGATGGCATGGAGATGGACCTGAGCCAAACCCGGTATCTCGATTTCAAAGCGCTCGAGCATTACTGCTGGCATGTGGCCAGTGTGGTCGGATTACTGTCGGCACGTATCTTCGGCTTTACCGATGAGCGTACGCTGCAATACGCAGAAAAACTGGGGCTTGCGTTTCAGCTCACCAATATCATTCGCGATGTGGGCGAAGACGCGCGAAGAGATCGTATTTACTTGCCTATTTCAGAGCTGCAGCAGTTCGAGGTGCCGGCATCGGACATCCTCAACGCCAAACACAGCGATCGCTTTGAACGTCTGATGCGTTTTCAGGCTGAGCGTGCGCAGCGCTACTACGACGAGGCCTTCGCGCTATTACCGGCGCAAGACCGACGTGCGCAACGCGCCGGTCTGATTATGGCTGCGATTTATCGCGCGGTATTAGATGAAGTCGAACGTGACGGATTCCGCGTGCTACAGCATCGCATCTCGCTGACACCGCTACGCAAACTCTGGCTGGCCTGGAAAACCTGGGTGCGCGGCTGACATGCGCCCCACCACCGTCGCAGTGATCGGCGCGGGCTGGGCAGGCTGCGCGGCTGCGGTGGCGCTCACGCGCGCTGGTGCCAAAGTCACACTGTATGAGGCTACACGTACAGCCGGTGGGCGTGCCCGCCGCATCGATTACCAAGGCCACACGCTTGATAACGGCCAGCATATTTTGCTGGGTGCCTATCGCGAGTCACTACGACTCATGCAGCAAGTGGGCTTGCAACCATCGCAGCTGCTGATGCGGCTACCACTGCAGATGCGTTATCCGGATCACGAAGTCGGCATGGATTTGCTCGCACCGCGGTTGCCAGCGCCGCTGCATCTGGTGATGGGGGTACTGCGCGCAAAAGGCTTATCGCTTGCGGATAAGCTATCGCTCGCACGGTTTTCCAGCGCAGCGCGTTGGATGGGTTGGCAGCTGAATCAGGATTGCACCGTTGCCGAGTTATTAGCGCGTTTTGATCAGACGGATAGGCTGATCACGTTAATGTGGCGGCCGCTGTGTATCGCGGCGCTGAACACGCCCCCCGAGCGCGCCTCAGCCAAAGTCTTCCTTGCAGTACTTCGCGACAGCTTGGGTGCGCGGCGCGCTGCTTCCGACATGCTGCTACCGCGCACCGATCTGAGTACCTTGTTTCCTGATGCCGCCATAAGCTGGCTGCAGAAACAAGGTGGCACGGTGATGATGGGTCATCGCGTGAATTCAATTCATGCTGACGATGCAGGCTGGACCATCAGTAGCGAGCAGCGCTCAGATCACTACCAGCATGTCGTGATTGCTACCGCGCCAATGCACGCGCAAACCCTACTCAAAGACACTGATCATGCGCTTTCAGAATCGCTGAGTTTTGATTACGAAGCCATTACCACGTGCTACCTGCAATACGCGCCTACCGTACGCTTGCCAGCGCCTATGCTGGCATTAATCGATGACCCCGACAGCCAACGTTGGGGACAATTTGTTTTCGATCGCGGCCAACTCGACGACAAACAAGCCGGCTTGCTGGCAGTCGTCATTAGCGCCTCGGGAGCGGCAACCGAGTCCGGTGCGCAATCGCTGGAAACATCCGTCGCACAACAACTAGCGCATGATCTGCGTATGCCAGAACTCGCCACGCCCAATTGGAGTAAAGCGATCACTGAAAAACGCGCCACCTTCGCCTGTGTGCCTGATATGCAGCGGCCCTCGACTGCAACAACGCATCCGGGTTTATGGCTGGCGGGTGATTACACCGCGAGCGACTACCCGGCGACGATTGAAGGCGCGGTTCGCAGTGGGGTGAAGGTGGCTGCCGACATACTCGGAAGCGCTGTTTCAGCCTAACTTAAATTACCAAGGCAAGACTTCGTACTGAAAGTCAGCTTAGCTCACGCACTTTCGCCATCGCTTCATCGATCCGCTCAACGCCAATCACCTGCAAGCCTTCAATCTTCTGCCGTGGCAGATTGGACTTCGGCACCAGCGCAATCGAGAAGCCGAGTTTCGCCGCCTCGCGCAGCCGCTCTTGCCCCCGTGGCGCGGGTCGAATCTCGCCAGCCAGACCCACCTCGCCAAAGGTGACAAGCCCGCGCGGTAGTGGCTTGTTTCGCATTGATGACTGTATCGCTAACAACACCGCCAAGTCAGCAGCAGGTTCGCTAATTTTCACGCCACCCACCGCATTGATAAACACATCTTGATCATAAGCCGCTACACCTGCGTGACGATGTAACACCGCGAGCAGCATCGCTAAACGGTTCTGCTCCAAGCCCACCGACAAGCGCCGTGCATTTGGCACATGCGACGCATCCACCAAGGCTTGTACCTCAACCAGCAGTGGCCGCGTACCCTCTTGCGTCACCATCACACACGACCCCGGCACCTGCGCATCATGCTGCGACAAAAACAAAGCCGAAGGGTTCGAAACACCCTTCAGGCCTTTTTCAGTCATGGCAAACACACCCAACTCATTCACCGCACCAAATCGGTTCTTGAAGGCACGCACCAATCTAAAACTGGAATGGGTATCGCCCTCAAAATACAGCACGGTGTCCACAATGTGCTCAAGCACGCGCGGCCCGGCCAGCGCGCCTTCTTTGGTAACATGGCCCACCAGAATAATGGTGATACCAGACTGCTTTGCTACGCGCGTTAACTGCGCTGCACATTCACGCACTTGCGCCACTGACCCCGGCGCCGAGGTAAGCGCATCGGAGTACAGTGTTTGTATTGAATCAATCACCGCGACTTGCGGGCGCTGGTCTGCAAGGGTATTCAGAATTTTTTCCAGCTGAATCTCGGCCTGCAAGTGCAAGTCATTGGCATCAATTACCAGGCGCCGAGCACGCAAAGCGACTTGCGCACCCGATTCCTCGCCACTCACATACAAGGCCTTGCTGGTTTTGGATAAATTTGCGAGCGCCTGTAGCAGCAGCGTCGATTTACCAATGCCGGGGTCGCCACCAATCAACACTACGCCACCGGCGACCAAACCACCACCTAACACACGATCGAATTCTTCGATACCCGTCGGTACGCGAGGCACATCGGTAGCGGCAATATCCGATAATTTTTGTACCGGCGCACCCTGCACCAAACCCTGCGCCTGTGAAGAAAAACGGTGCGCGCTCACATCGACAACGGTTTCTACCAGCGTGTTCCACTTCGCGCACGCCGGGCATTGCCCCGCCCATTTATTGCTGACGCCGCCGCATTCAGTACAGGTGTAGTTGGTTTTTGATTTCGCCATAATGTTTACGCCCCGCGTGTTTCACGTCGTACGCGCGGAGCCACAGCGCACATCAGCTCATAACCAATGGTGCCGGCAGCATCAGCAACTTCATCAATAGGGAGCCCATCGCCCCACAAAGTAACCCGGCTACCAATACCCGCCGATGGTACCGGTGTGAGGTCTACGCTCAGCATGTCCATGGAGACACGCCCAAGCACACGCGTGCGAACACCATCCACCAGAATCGGTGTGCCAGTCGGTGCATGACGCGGATAGCCATCCGCATAACCGCACGCCACAATTCCGATGCGCATGGCGCGGTCAGCGGTGAACACACTGCCATACCCAACACTCTCGCCGGCATGGAGTTGCTGTACCGAGATCAGCTCACTCGTTAGTATCATGGCAGGCCGCAAACCAAAACTACCGGCCGTAGCACTACCCGGCGCGCCGCCATACAACATCACCCCGGGTCGAATCCAGTCGCAACCTAGCTGCGGTTGCATTAGTACCGCTGCAGAATTCGACAAGCTCAGCTCCGCTTGAATACCTTCGGTACATTCATGAAAACGCTGCAGTTGTCGCTGTGGCGTGAGTGCGGCGGCAGGATTCTCAGCATTAGCGAAGTGCGTCAGTAGTGAAATCTTTGACACAACCGGCATGCCCTGTAGCCGCTGATAGGCTTCACGCACCTGCGCTGGTGCGAAACCCAAGCGGTTCATGCCACTATTCACCTTGAGATGCACGTGCAATGCAGGCCCTGCAGCATGCTGCAGCATATCCAGCTGCGCCTCGTGATGAATAACAGGCTGTAATTGGTATTCCTGGAAACTGCTTAATTCGTCAACGCCGAACATACCTTCCATCATCATCAGCGGTTTTTGCCAGCCTAGCTCCCGTAACATGATGGCGCGATCCAACTCGACTAATGACAAGCCATCAGAATCAGTGAATGCGTTGAAGGCATTGACCAAACCATGACCGTAAGCATCAGCCTTGACCACTGCCCACACCCGCGTACCCGGCATCATGGCCCTTGCCACAGCGAGGTTTGACCGCATGGCGCTAACATCAGTGGTGGCAACAAGAGGGCGAGGCATCGGTGGGGCGTTAGTCGTACTAAGGGAAACATCACATTTTACCGGAGCCAAGTCAGCTCGAACCGACCCGACAAGGCTGCTGCTGCCAGAGATGCAGACCTTCCGACGATCGACATGGCATGATGACAAACGACCGGGCTGCCCGGATGCGCTCCGGTTTCATGGTATAAAGCAAGCCGCATGATTTACAGCAATACATCCGCTGCATGAATCGCGGCTTCTACACCATCATGGCGGCGCAGTTTTTCTCGTCGCTCGCCGATAATGCATTGCTGATCGTAGCGATCTCAATTCTGGCATCGTCGCATTCGCCGGAATGGATGACGCCGATGCTCAAGTTATTCTTCGTGCTGTCGTATGTCGTGCTGGCGCCGTTCGTCGGCGCATTTGCAGACGCCTACCCCAAAGGCAAGGTGATGTTCATCACCAACCTTGTCAAAATTACCGGCTGCCTGATGATGTTCTTCAGCGTGCATCCGCTGCTGGCGTATGCGGTGGTTGGTTTCGGCGCGGCCGCGTACTCGCCCGCCAAGTACGGCATCCTGACCGAATTGCTGCCACCTGAAAAGCTTGTCATGGCCAATGGCTGGATCGAAGGCCTGACGGTGCTATCGATTATTTTCGGTACCGTGCTTGGTGGCGCGCTGGTAAGCGCCAAGTTTGCAAGCCTGATGACGGGCCTTCTGCCATTTGCATCACTTGAGCTGGGCATTACGCTGGAGGTAGCGCTGGCAGTGGTGATGCTGTCATATTTACTAGCCGCCCTGTTCAACCTGAAAATCCCGCTCACAGTCACCCACTACCCCCGCCAAGAGCACGGCCCATGGCGCTTGGTGCTGGATTTTTCGCACTGCGTGGTGTCGCTGTGGCGTGATCGTCTTGGTCAAATCTCGCTGGCAGTGACTTCATTATTCTGGGGTGCCGGTGCCACCCTTCAATTCATCGTGCTGAAGTGGGCAGAAAAAGCGCTCAATATGCCACTAGCGCAAGCAGCAGTACTGCAAGGTGTTGTTGCCTTCGGAGTCGCGTTTGGTGCAATGGCAGCAGCGCGGCTGATTCCGCTGAAAAAATCACTCAATGTGATGCCGGTCGGTTTTGCGATGGGTATCATCGTTTGCATTATGGTGACCGTTGACTCCGTCACCCTGGCTTACCCGCTGCTGGTACTGATCGGTGCGCTGTCTGGCTATTTCGTGGTGCCGATGAATGCCTTGCTACAGCATCGCGGTCACGTGCTGATGAGCGCAGGACACTCCATCGCCGTGCAAAACTTCAGTGAAAATTTATCGATCTTGATGATGCTTGGCTTGTATGCCTTGTTGGTCAAGCTGAACCTCAGTATCTCGATCGTCATCGTGCTATTCGGTGCATTTGTATCCGGCATCATGTGGCTGGTGATGCGCAGACATGCGGCGAATCAGCGGGAGTATGATTCGTTGCACTTGATCGGCCAACAAAAGCACTTCGGCACTTAACCCTGTAGCGAAAGGCCTCTGGCGTTGTTGGGGCCGCCTTGCCGTACCTCATGTACTGTCTGCGGCGGCCCCGCCTAGCCAGTGACCTTTGGCTACAGGTTTCTTGCGTTCTTGGAAGAGTCCGCTAGCATTGTTGTGGCCGCCTTGCTATCGACCTAACGCGAAAGGTTCCCCCACCAGCAGGCTGCTACCGTTGTTGGGGCCGCCTTACCCTACCTCATATAATTCACCCACTAATTTTCTCGACCGCCTGCTGTGGCCATGCATCGGGCACGACGAATCCACGTTCGGTCTCAAACCATTCATCACCTTCGCGCCGTAGCGATGCGACCATCAGCGGCATGCCATCGTGCTCAAAATGCTGATGCAGTTTTTGTTTCAGATCGCTGATATCAAGCCCCTGCGCCAAGCTTAATCGTGCCGGCGCCAGCCAGGTAATACGCGGCAGAATGGTGCCGACCGCATCCATATGTGTTTCGATTTCGCTCAAGGTACACCACCAACCCCGGCAGTGATTTTCAGCGATGCCAAGTGGATGAAGATCTAGCTGCGCGCCACGTCGATGAAACAACCATCCTTTCACCAGCGCCTGTGCCGCAGACAAGGGTTGCGGTAGCAGTGCTTGCGCAGCAGGGTGCTCGCCCAAGGCAAGTTGGCGATCAAGTATCTTGCGCATTTTTCTGCCGAGCGTATCAGCCAGATTCGGCCCGACAAAATAATCGGCCTGCTGCACAGCCTCTAATGCAGGGTCATTCACAGCAAGCAGATAAAATTTGGTCGCCAATTCCCAATGCAGCAGTTTTTGATCAACACTGAGCAAAAAATCAAACTCGCCTATGGTCTCTTCTTTACCGCTCCGCACAGGTAGGCCGTGGGCGACAAGTTGGCCCTGATGCTGAAAGTACCAAGCGAGTAGACGCTCTGCGTAGCGCCCTAGACGAGTGAAGCGCTGAATATCCAGATACGCTTCAAGCGCAGCGGGATCGGTATCAAGTTGTAGCAACCAATCACGACAGCTGTTGGCAGCACCCGAGGGCAGGCGCGCGATTTTTCCGTGCCAACGCGACGCATCCGCATCCAGCACATTGGGCGCATCCAGCAACCACGTCAGCGCACGTACATGGGGGTTGCACAAGTCGGCCCAGCGCTGCTGAAACTGCGCTTGATGCTGCGCACTCGGTGCGTGCATTCGCTCAGCCAGCATCAATGATGCTTTTGGCGAGACAAAGATCGCGCCAGGTCTTGGCTTTGTCGGCGGGTTGTCTGAGTAAATAAGCCGGGTGATAGGTAATAACGAGCGGTATGCCGTCAACCACGCGCGGCTCGCCTCGCAAGCCGGCGAGCGCCGTATCAGCAGGCAATCCCAGCAAGGCCACGGCGGCAGTCTTGCCAAGCGCAACGATCACTTGCGGTTGAATCAGTGCGATTTGTCGGTGCAGGAACGGCATGCAGGCGCTAACCTCATCGGGGCTTGGTGGACGGTCTTTACCATCGCTACCCACCGGCCGGCATTTCACGATATTGGCAATATACGTATCCTGCCCGCGTGACAGCGTTAATGCGCGCAGCATGTTATCGAGCAGCTTGCCGGCGGGCCCGACGAATGGCTCGCCTTGCATATCCTCATTGCGCCCCGGGCCTTCACCCACAAACAACCAACGCGCAGCGCGATCACCGACACCGGGTACGGCATGTTTTCTGCCCTCGCACAAACCACATCGCGTGCACGTACGAATCCTGTCTTCCAGCGCATCCCAATCCATCGCCGCTGGCGCAGGGTCTTGCCGACGCACCCACACCGGGCCTAGCCCCATATGATGCAGCTTGTGTATTTTGTCGAGATTCACGCTGGCTCCTGCTTGAGCGTGAGTCGCATCACGATCGCATCTTCGCGTGAGCTGCCGGCAGCGGGATAATATTTTTTTCGTATGCCGATCATTTGAAATCCGGCATGACGATACACCGCCAACGCGTGTTGGTTGGAGGGCCTAACCTCGAGCAGCACCCGATAAATACCTGCTGCCTCAGCCAGCTCACACACCTTATTCAGCAAATAGCGCCCAAT
>SXGQ01479502.1_pt1 | contig 13635 bp, 10 predicted proteins | sample 3178371 | NCBI WGS metagenome assembly SXGQ01 (sample SAMN11356859, study PRJNA531348) | freshwater metagenome | isolation source: freshwater sample F1-20 | place: China: Fuxian Lake, Yuxi | collected 2017-12-25
AGAGCGGCTTGTTGATCACCGGCCAATCCAGCAATGGGAATCCCATTGGAAGGGTCGATGCCGTGGAGGATGGCTTCGCCATATACCTCACTGCTGGAGCGAACTTCGGGCAGCACGGCGGGTGGGATATCAAAAAGGGCTAATAGATCGGCATCCCAACGAAGTTCATGGATGTTGTAGAGCATCGTGCGGGAAGCATTGCTCACATCGGTAGTATGTACTTTTCCTTTGGTGAGGTTCCATATTAGCCAGCTGTCGATGGTGCCAAAGGCCAATAAACCTTTTTCTGCCTTGTCTCGGGCGCCTGGTATATGATCCAGGACCCATTTGAGTTTGGTAGCGGAGAAGTAGGCATCGATGAGCAATCCGGTTTTTTGCTGGATCATTGCTCCCCGGCCTTCTTTTTTTAACTGATCGCAATAGTCGGCGGTGCGCCGGTCCTGCCAAACGATGGCAGGGTGAATGGGGTGACCGCTTTGTTTATCCCACACCACCGTGGTCTCTCGTTGATTGGTGATGCCGATGGCTGCGATCTGTTCGGGTTGGAGTTTGGCCTTGGCCAGTGCTTCGGCGATGGTGCCGGATTGGGTGCTCCAGATCTCATCGGCATCGTGCTCAACCCAACCGGGTTGCGGGTAGTGTTGTTTGAATTCTTTTTGGGCGATGCTGATGATCTGTCCGCCGGCGTCAACGATCAGGGATCGGCTGCTGGTGGTTCCCTGATCCAGCGAGAGGATATAGCGGTTGGACATGGCAGGCGGGATGATTAGGAAAGATAAATGATTTGTGTTATCGGTATATGAAAAATCCCGACAGGTCTGTCGGGATCGATATCCTTTCGGGGTTGTGGATCAAAAATCAAGTCCCATCGCCAAATACCATTTGGGTTTGCCCTTGAAGACCCCGTCCATTTGCCAGGCGGCATCGACGCGAAGGAAATAACCGAGCAGGGTGCTGCGGGCGCCGAAACCGTATCCGCCGGCGAAGGGGCCGATGCCACCGGCTTTGACTTTTACGGTAACGGGTGGGGCGCGGTAGTACAGGGCCGGGCGTTCGATCTTGTCATAGGCGCCGTTCCAGGCCGTACCCAGATCGATGAATTGAACCAATTGGAAATTGCGAAGCAAGGCGTTGTTGATGGGCTTGTTAACGAACGAGGTGAAGACCGGAATCCGCACTTCGCTATTCAGCACTACGGCGTTGTTTCCGTTGGCGATATTTTGTTTGAATCCGCGCAGGTTCACCGCCAGAGATTGATAGGCATAGTCGTTGTCGGGGTCGAGCGGATGAGCCGGATCGAAATATCGATAGGTGCCATCTGCTTTTTGATTGTTGGCGAACATCAGCCAGTTGTCAACTCCCCCGAGATAATAAATGATCTTCTGCGTTCCGAAGGAGAAGTCGGCCGCGGCGCGTACCGACCAGCTGATGTTTCGGTAGATCGGCAGGTAGTGACGAACATCGAACCCGGCGTTCATGACGAAGGGAAAATCGCCTTTACCCGTAACGGTATTCTTGCCGATCTGGGCATTGTAGTCGAAGTAGATCTTCCAGCGCAGTCCCTCCCAAATATTCAGTGCGGGTGAGATGGCATCATCGTGTACGAATTCGACGCGGGCGAGGGCATAGCTCAGGCGATCGTCCGGTGCGAACAGTGAACGGTCGGGGAAGAATTCGTTTGCCAGCTTCACGTACCGATCGCTCCGGTAGGCCAGGTTGAATCGAAGGCTACGCACCTTGCTGAACGGATAACTGATGGTGGCTTGGTAGAGGTTGGAGAGGAGTTTGGTATTGTACCAGGTAGAATCGGTGTAGAGCGGGGGATTGCTGATGGAGTTTCGATAATAGGTGAAACCAAAGTCGACCCGTTTTTTCAGGTACTGAGAGCTGAAAACATATTCGTTGTTGCTGAGGTTGGGGCTGATCCGGTAGCCGCCGGCGATCTTCCAGTCTTCCATCAGGTCGGAGGTGCCTACTCGCACGATCCCGTTCAACGGATCGTTGTTACTCAGTTGCACGGGACCATAGCCACCCTGGAAAGGTTGATACCGGGTCACGAGTACGTTGTTGTTGAATCCGCTGACCAAATAATCGTTGAAGAATTTCGGGGGTCGGTACGAATAGCGTTTGAGTTTCAGGGATTCGATCGGTTTGGCGGTGATCTTGGTGCCCAAGTTCATCGCACTGTCCCCTTCCTCCTCGAATCCGCTGGTGAACTCACCGGTCTTCTGGGTGGTGTCTTGGACGATCGGTCCGTTTAGAAGGGTTTTTTTACTGGCCTTCTTCGCTTCTTCGATGGTCTTGCGACGGTATTGGGTAGGGGGCGTGCTGATGTTGCGTCGACGAAGTGTATTCTCGTCAACCCGCAGGCGGTAGAGGAGTTTTACATCGCCCAGGCGTACCACTTCGCTGACCTGTTGGTTGTCGCCCGCCGTGCGGGTTTCCAGCATGCTGCTCTGGTAGTTGGTCAGCGGAAAAACGTAGGCCGAGTCGTTCGTGAGCGAAACGAAGCCGATCGAATCCACGTCGTCTTTCTTATACTCCTTTAACAGGCTATCCACTTCCTTTTGCGGGGGATTGCGCAACACTTCCTCTCCAATGAATACCAGGGTATCGATACCGGCACGTTCCGTGGTAAAGAAACCGGCGTAGCGGTTGTTCACGCCGTTCTCATCGCTGATGAACGTGAAATGCGACATGTTGTATTGGGAGGGGAAGCGGGCATTGCCCCATTTGAGGTCGGTCAGCTTGGAGAGTTGTCGATCGGCGGATTTATTCCAGTTGTCGACCAGGTAGATATTGAAATGCGGAGCGGGCAGGGAATCCATCGTGGCCCGCACATCGGGATGAGGTCGGTTGGAGGCGTAGAGGATGCCGGTTTTGCTGGGGAAGGCCACGAACGAAGGATCGAGGTCGTCGAAGGGATCGTTGGTGATCTGCTCGTAGGTTTGTTTGTCGAGTTTGTAGGTATAGATATCGGACTGTCCTTTTCGAACGGCACTGAAGATCAGATTGTTCTCGTTCAGCATGAATTTCATGTCCTGGATCTGATCGAATCCCTTGATCTCTTGTTTATTGATCTTCACCCGGCGGGCTACATCATAAATGAAAAACTTGATCTTACCCTCCTCCCAGTACAATACGCCCAGGCGGGTGCCTTTGGGATCCCAGGCCAGGATCGGGTAATGTGGGTTTTGGTCATCTTCTCGGGAGCGAACGCCCAGTTTTAGCAGCACGCGGCGTTGCACGAAATTTTCCATCAGTACCACTAGGTAGCGGCCTTGACGAAATTCCACGACACCATAGGTGAAACTGCGGGGGACGGGGTTGGCATTGAAACGGATATAATCGGTTTTACCGTAATATTCACTGACCGCCAATTGTCCCTTAGGGGTGTTGCGTCGGCCGCGGATATCCTTGTAATAGGTCTCCGTGGTCTCATTCATGAAATCCTTCAGGAGGTCCTTGAATTTTTTCTTGGCGATCTTATAGGAAGCCTGGTTGAGGTTCCGATAGATCCGGGCGAGGTATAAGAAATAGGTGGGTCTGGCCTTTCCGTACCGATCGGCCAGGTATTTCCAGAAGGCGTGTCCCGCCAGCATAGGCTTGTCGAATGCAAAATGATAAAAGGTCTTGTACGAAGAGGCCAGTAAGATGCCCCGCAGCTGATCGTCGAGGTCCGGGTTCCAGTTCTCGGCTGCGTAGGCAATGTATCCGTCGGTCAGCCATTTGGGAAGGTCCAGCAGCGCCTGATTGGCCGCGAATTCTCCGAGGTTGTCGCCGAACAAAAGATTTTCGACCAGGTTTCGGGCGATGCCCTGGCGGATCTGGATGCGGAGGTGTTCGCGGTTGCCGTTGTAATAGACCACCATTTTGTTGTTCACCAATTTGGTGAGTCCGCCGGTGTTTTGCCAGTCGATGCCAATGCCGATGTTGGATTGCTGCATGGCATCGTAGTGGTTATACACGACGATGTTGATCCGTCGCTGCAACGCATATTCCACAAATGCTTCGATGGAGGGAAGTTCTTTTTCGGCCACTTGGGACACATATCGTCCGAGCCCCAGGGCATCTTCCGTGAAGTACACATTGAAGTTTTCGGACTGGTTGTATTCCCAGCGAAATTTTTGGTACTGAACTCGATTTTTCCCGAATTCGACCGTATTGACCTGGGCGGGGGCTGTCCCGGCGGTCAGGACCAGCAGTGTTAGAATAAATAACTGCGTATGGACTCTCATTCGATGGGGGTGGGATAAGGCTTTCATTACCTTTGCCACGAGCGTATAAAATTACGAAAAAGGCCCATGCTGCAGGTTAAATCCTTTTGTTTCAATCCCTTTGCGGAAAATACTTATGTAGTGTCGGCGGCCAACGGCACCTGTGCCATCATCGACCCGGGTTGTCGTTCCCAGGCCGAGCAAACGGCACTCGAGACGTATATCCGCCAAAACGAACTGATTCCCACCTATTTTCTGAATACGCATTGTCACCTCGACCATGTCTTCGGGAACAACTTCGTGTATCAGTCCTGGAAACTTCCCCTCCGGATCCACCGGGCCGAGCAGCCGGTGTTGGATTTTGCGGCCAGGACCGGTGACCTCTATCAGGTGCCCTGTGAACCCTACGAGGGGGCGGTCGAATATTTGGCGGCAGGGGATCGGTGGACCCTCGGCGGGGAGACCATCCAATGTCTGTTCACCCCTGGTCACTCGCCCGGGAGTTTGTCGTTTTACTGCTCTACCAGTGGCTGGGTCATCAGCGGAGATGTCTTGTTTCAGGGAAGCGTGGGACGAACGGACCTGCCCGGGGGCAACATGGATCTGTTGCTGAGCAGCATCCGGGAGCAACTCTTTTCATTGCCGGAGGAAACGATGGTGTACTCGGGACATGGTCCGGCTACCACCATTGGTTCCGAGAAATCATCCAACCCCTTCGTTCGCATCGGATCGAATTAAGCCGCCGGGTTTCTTTCTTGTTGAATTTCCCGCCAGCCATAGGCTAAAAATCCCCCCAGAAAAAGGGTGGCAATGACCCCATTCATCCAGCCTACCTGCATTGTATCGGCTATCCATCGATGAAGGACCACCAAGAGGATGCTGACGACCAGATAGCTCAGGATCTTTTTTAGCGGATAGGGTACGGGATAGAATTTTTGTCCCCCAACATAACTCAGCACCATCATCACGAAATAACAACTCACCGTACCGAGGGCAGCACCCAGGTAGTGAAGGGTGGGGATGAGCCAGATGTTCAAGCCGATCGTGATCAGGGCCCCGATCAGTGTGATCCAGGCACCCCAGCGATTGCGGTCGGTCAGCTTATACCAAATGCTCAGGTTATAATAGATCCCAAGAAAAACATTGCCCATGGCAAAAATCGGAACAACGTACAAACCCTCCGTCCACTCCCCCCGGTCGATCGTCTCAAAAAACCATCCCACCACATCTATGTATAAACTGATCAGGAGAAACAAGCTGCAGGCGGCCAGCACGAAATACCGCATGATGCGGGCATAGGTTCTGGGGGCATCGGCTTCGCTGCTCTCCCGAAAGAAAAACGGTTCAGCCGCCAGCCGAAACGCCTGGATGGCGATGGTGATGGCGACCGACAATCGAATGATGTTCCCGAATACACCCAATTCATGTCGGGCTTGCTCGGTCGGCAGGTCGACCACGTGCTGATAGATCAGTCGACTCATCATATCGTTGGCGATGCCGCCCATGCCCACCCAGATCAACGGCATACTATAGCGCATCACCTTTTTCCAAAGGGTTGGATCGATCGAGGCTTTCCATTCCCGGAATTGATCGGTGAGCAGCAGTAAGGTTACTCCGCTGCCGAGGGCATTACCGATCAGGTAGTATACGATCCCGCTTTCTTCATTCGGATGAATTTTTTGGATCCAGCCGATCGTGTCCAGTTCCCCAAACTTCGGCAGCACACCTAAAAAGAGCAGTACCACTCCCACATTGATGAGGATTCCGGTCAGCCGCGCAAAGGCGTAGCGGCGGGGACGATTCTCCAGCCGAAGCCGCGCAAAGGCCAAGGCGGAGAGGGTGTCAAGGGCCAGGATCAAGATCATCCATCGGATATATTCCGGATGTGCCAACATTCCGAGCAACGAGGCCAGGGGCGTGGTGGTGAGCCAAAGTCCGATACAGAGGAAGAACGTGCTGATGAATAAGGACGTGGAGAGCGTGTTGTAGAGCGTTGCCCGATCCGTTTGTTGGGCGAAGCGGAAATAGGCCGTTTCCAATCCGTAAGTGAACAGGATGTTCAAAAAAGGGATCAGCGCATAGAGTTGGGTGAGATCGGCCGTGGTGGCGGGCTGCGCAAAGACGAGGGGCAACGAGAGGTTCATCAGGTAGCCGAGAAATCGGCTCGCGATGGTGGGGAGGCCGTACCAGAGGGTTTGTCCGGCCAGTTTCTTCACTCGGCTCAAGGAAAACGGTTTACACAAATGTAGGTCAAAGAAAGTTGAGGCGCGGAGCGTTGAACGTTGCGTTCGATATGAACATACTCCATGCCCCTCCCTTCAGCATTTCGGATGGGATTGTTATATTTGGAAAAACAAACTTTTATGCGTCTTTATAGCTTATTGTTCTTTTGTTTTTTCGCTGTCATGAACGTGCTGGCTCAACCGTATGAGGGCAAGGTGGAATACGACAAAAAGCGACAGGATGCCTTCCTCTGCGATTACGCGGCCTCTCCCGAGGCAGTAGAGTTAGCTGTTGTGAAGTACTTTCAGAACCTGGGCTACAAGCCGGTGGAGGAAAAAGGGATTTTCAACAAGGATAAAGGATTCAAGATCTTCAAGGACGCCTTTGTTACGGAACTCAACAAAGACAAGTTCGATTATTTGGTCAAGGTCGAGGGCCGCACCAAAAAATCGGCCGAATCGGCTACGCTGAGCTTTGTCATCATGAAAAGTTCCTTGAACCAGAAGACCGACATGAAGGAAGAGGAGATCAAAAAAGTGAAACGTTTTCTATCCTCCCTCGAGCCCTCGGTGCAAAAAGAGTATCTCGAATTGCAAATTCAGGCGCAGGACGCGGAGGTGACGAAGGCGCAGAAAAAATTATCTACGTTAAAGGCTGAGCAGATCGACCTGGAGAAAAAATTACAGACCAATCTCGCTACCCAGCAAGACACCGACAAAGAGATCGCCGCCAAGCAGTTGGCCCTGGACACATTAAAGGCCAAGCGCGCTCAATAACGATCAATTCGGGCGGGCCAGTCGTTGCTCCTGCAAAAAACTGGAATCCGTCAGGCATTTGAGGAATTGCATCAGGTTGTATTCTTCCGCATCACTCATGGTGAGTCCGTTTTGCAGCGCTGGATCCAGGGTAGTGGACCGTTGTATCCCGTACCGGTAATGGCGGATGACCTGTTGAACGGTAGCAAACCGTCCGTCGTGCATATAGTTTGCCGATGCCGACACGTTGCGTAAACTCGGTACCTTGAATTTCATGGAATCGCTGACGATTCGGGTGACCTGAAATCGTCCCAGATCCCGGAGCGATGGATCGATCGGCAGTCCCACGTTACGAAAACTATGATCCGTGAACAAGGGTTCGGTGTGGCAGCTCGCACACTGACGTTGAAACACCTGATACCCGGCCTGTTCATAGGAATCGAATTGCGCCCGGCCTTGTTTGACCCGGTCGTATCGGCTGTTGGCCGAAATAAAGGTGGCGGTGAACTGGCTGAGGGCATTGGTTACTAATTCGGGTCGGATGAACCAGGTGCCGTATACTTTTTTGAACGATTCCCGATAGCTCGCATCACTTTGTAGGTACTCCTTGATCCGCTCAAAATCCATTCCCATTTCCGTAGATCCTGTCAGGGGTTGAACCGCCTCTTCCGTCAGGCTGCGATAGGCACCATCCCAGTGAAAACTTTTCTGCCAAAGCAAATTGAACAGCGGCGGTGCATTTCGTAAGGTATGGGAGTTGAACACCCCGTGGCTTCGATCGTGTTCAAACGTTCCAAACGCGGCCCGTTGTTCGTGGCAGGTGCCACAGGATACGGATACATCGGCCGACAATTGCTTGTCATAAAAAAGACGACGTCCCAGCGCGATCCCTTCGACGGTGAGGTCGAGATTGGAGAGGGATTGTTCCATGGCCGGAAACCCCTCGGGTACGCGCAAGGTAACCGGATGCAGTCGGGTCGATTCTTTGCGGCAGCCCGTACCCCCCCATAGCACCAGAGAGCCGATCAGTAGCAGATAAACGCTTCGCTTCATTCGGAATCGGGTCTGTATTTTTTTCGATTCATTTTTCGCTCCGATTGAATCCTCTTCTGCTGTATCCTTTTTGCTCGGGAGGCCAGGCTCACCTGCGTGGTGATGCGGGGTCGTTTTTTTTCCAGGGCCCGCTGCACCAGTCGACTGAGCACCTCAATGGCTTCCTCTTTGTTGGCCTGCTGCGACCGGTGAACCTGCGATTTTACCTGCAACTCTCCCTCCGAATTGATCCGATTACCGAGTTTTTCCAGCAGCAATGCACGCTGCTCTTCCGTAAACAAACTCTCCGCTTCGATATTCAAGGAAGCGATCACAGCCGTTTCCACCTTGTTGACGTTTTGCCCCCCTTTTCCCCCGCTACGGGTGGTCTGAAATCGAATGTGTGGAAGAAGGCTTGCGGTTTGCATGGCAGGGATGGGTCCGATCGGTACCTTTATTCCTCAAAGTTACATCCTTCATGCGCGCCTTGATCCAACGAGTCAGTCAGGCCACCGTCCGCGTCAACGGAACCGTCAGCGGGTCTATCCAAAAAGGATTTCTCGTTTTCCTGGGGATCGAGGAGTCTGATACGGAGGAGGAGCTGTGTTGGCTTAGCCGAAAGATCGTGGCGCTTCGGTTGTTTGACGACGATCAGGGGTTGATGAATCTGGCGTTGACTGACGTGGGCGGAGATATCTTGCTGGTGAGCCAGTTCACGCTCCATGCCGCCACCAAAAAAGGCAACCGACCCTCTTTCATCCGGGCCGCCCGCCCCGAACTTGCCCAGCCCCTTTATGAAAAAATGATCCGTCAACTTGCGGCCGACCTGGGCAAGCCGATCGCCACCGGTGTTTTCGGTGCCAGCATGGAAGTAGAGTTGGTAAATGATGGTCCGGTGACCATTTGGATCGATACCCAAAACAAAGAATAAAATATGACGATCGAGCAAGCGCAACAGCAGGTGGACCAATGGATAAAAACCGTCGGTGTCCGTTATTTCAGTGAACTGACCAACACGGCCATCCTCACCGAGGAAGTAGGCGAACTGGCCCGCCTCATGGCCCGGCAGTATGGCGACCAAAGTTTCAAACAAGGTGAATCACCCGATTCGCTGCCCGATGAGATAGCCGATGTTTTATGGGTCCTGCTCTGTATCGCCAATCAAACCGGTGTTGACCTGACAGCCGCCTTTGAAAAAAATCTGCAAAAGAAAACACAGCGCGATGCCGATCGCCACCGCGATAACCCCAAGCTGGCCTGAATCAACTTATCTTTGCGCCCATGGCCAACGAGACCAATCAACTGCCCGCCATCATCGCCCATTGCAAGGAATATGGATTCATTTTCCCCAGCAGTGAGATCTATGACGGCCTGCAAGCCGTATACGATTACGGACAGATGGGAAGCGAACTGAAAAAGAACATCAAGGACCATTGGTGGCGCAGCATGACGCAGCTGCAGGATAATATCGTCGGACTGGACGCCGCCATCTTCATGCACCCCACCACCTGGAAGGCCAGCGGACACATCGATAATTTCAACGACCCGATGATCGACAACAAGGACAGCCATAAACGCTACCGCGTCGATCATCTCCTGGAGGGACAAGCCGAGCAATGGAAAGCAGCCGGAAAGGAGAAAGAGGCCGAGCAGTTGCTGGAGCAGATGGAGGCATTGTTGGCCAAAGATGATTTCGGCGGACTGAAATCACTCATCGAATCCCATAAGATCTCCTGTTCCATCAGTGGTACCTGTAATTGGACCGACATCCGCCAGTTCAATCTCATGTTCGCCACCGAATTCGGTTCAACGGACGGCGAAGACAACCGCGTGTACCTGCGGCCGGAAACCGCTCAAGGGATCTTTGTCAATTTTCTCAATGTGCAAAAGACCGGCCGGATGAAAGTTCCTTTTGGGATCGCACAGGTCGGAAAGGCGTTTCGCAACGAGATTGTAGCCCGGCAATTCATTTTTCGGATGCGCGAGTTCGAGCAAATGGAAATGCAATTCTTCGTTCGGCCCGGTTCGCAAAAAGAATGGTACGAGTATTGGAAGGCCGAGCGCATGAAATGGCATCTCGCCTTGGGCATGCCCGTCGAAAAATATCGCTACCACGATCACGTCAAGCTGGCCCATTATGCCGATGCGGCCTGCGACATCGAGTTTGCCTTTCCAATGGGATTCAAAGAACTGGAAGGAATACATAGCCGCACCGATTTTGATCTCAAGCAACACCAGGAATACAGCAAGAAAAAGCAACAGTATTTCGACAACGACCTTGATCCGGCCACGGGTAAGCCCTATGGCAATTATATTCCGTATGTGATCGAGACCTCGATCGGACTCGATCGGATGTTCCTCGCCGTGATCAGTCAGGCGTATGAGGAGCAAGATCTCAGTACGGCCGATAAGACCGACAGTCGCGTCGTCTTGAAATTACCGCCTGTATTGGCCCCGATCAAAATGGCCGTGTTGCCGCTGAATAAAAAAGACGGATTGCCCGAGATCGCCGAGTCGATCCTGGCCGAATGCCGACCGCATTTCCGTTGCTTCTACGAGGAGAAGGATTCGATCGGGAAAAGATATCGACGTATGGATGCGCTGGGTACGCCTTTCTGTGTCACGGTCGATTATCAGACCAAAGAAGATAATACCGTTACCATCCGAAACCGCGATTCGATGGAGCAGGAGCGTATTCCGATCGCTGACTTGCGATCCATCGTGCAGCAATCGTTGTCGATCTGATCACCCGTACAATTCCAGGTGAACTGATTTTTTATCGTATCCAAGCTGAACGATGCGCTGTTTGGCCTCGTCGATCATGTTGCGCCATCCGCATAAATAAAAGTAGGCAGGCTTGACGATGGACTGATTCGAATCTTCCGGGGAAGGGACCATGTTTTGCTTGCACAGATCCTCGTAGGCCTGATGCACATATCCTTTTCGGGTTTGGGCGTCTTCCCGGGCGATGTCTTCCCGTGAATAGGTAGTGATATAATGAAAGCTGGGTACGCGGCTGGCGAGTTCTTTTAATTCGGCGGCATACAGGGCATCCTCGAATTTTCGGCAACCGAAGATCAGGTAGATATTTTGATAGGGGATTTGTTGGTTGATCAAGTGGTGCGACATGGAACGGAACGGGGCAATGCCCGTGCCGGTACAGATGAGAAACAGGTCGCGGTCGATCGGGTCGGGTAAGGTAAATACGCCTTGGGGGCCGCGCAGCGTCAGTGTCGTCCCTACTTGCACGTTTTGGAATAGCCAAGTGGTGCCCGCGCCGCCGTCCAGCAGTACGATCACCAGCTCAAATACGTTGGTGCCATCGGGCCAGCTGGCGATCGAATAGCTGCGCCAGCGTTTATTGGGTTTTTCGTGGATGGGGAGATCGAGCGTAACGAACTGACCGGGCTCAAAATCGAATGTATCCAGTTCGTCCACCCGGATCCAGAAACGACGGGTGTTGGCCGTTTCGTTCTCCAGTCGAATGACCGTTCCGGTCCGCCAGGGTTGAGGAGGCATGGGACTTGCTTTACAGAAAGATACGACGAAACAAAATAGCAGGTTCACGCCGGCTCGCGCCCGTGGGTTCGTATCTTTGCGGCGCTCATGGCGCTGGCTGAACTTGTGAATCGATACGCGGCGCACCCCCGGTTAAAAGAATTGGGGGCCGGGATCTCTTTGCCACTACCTGGCCGGATCCGGTTGGCCGGACTCCAAGGCAGTACCTCCACTTTTTTACTGGCGGCTATTTATCAGGAGGCAGCCTTCTCCCGTTTCAATCATGTCGTGGTGCTGGATTCTCCGGAGTCGGCCGCCTATTTTCACAATGCGATGGAGAGCCTGACCGGGGCATTGGACTTATTTTATTTTCCTGCTTCGTATCGATCGCCTCGTGATTTCATCCGACTCAGCTCCTCACACGTCATGTTACGCACCGAGGCCTTGATGCGATGGAGCAAGGGTGGCAATCGGAAGATACTCGTCACCTATGCGCAGGCCCTGTTGGAGAAGGTGGAGTCGCCCTCGATGTATGCCGATCATGTCATCTCCATCAAGACCGGCGACACCTTGGATGTGCCCGGCTTGTTGCAGCAATTGGACAAGCATCAATTTTCCCGAACGGATTTTGTGTACGAGCCCGGGCAATTCGCCATCCGAGGAGGAATACTCGATATCTATTCTTTCGGGAACGACAAGCCCTACCGGATCGAATTGTTCGGTTCGGAGGTGGATTCTATACGGATCGTGGATCCGGAGACGCAGCTCAGTGAGCGAAAGATCCTGCAGGTGAGCATCATTCCGCACGTGGAAGCACTGGCTTCCGATGCCCCGCAGCTGTCATTGTTTGAGTTCCTTCCCGCCAATACGATCTTATGGTTGGAAGAGGAGACCACTTCGGTCGAACAAGCCAAGGAATGGTTGCTCGATCTGGAAGCGTATCTCGAACGGGCGCAGCCGGTTGAATCGGCCGAAGAAGAGGAAAAAGGGATGGTGCGTCTTCCCCGCAAGACTGACCTGCTGACGATCGGAGAGTTGGAGGCGGGACTTACCCGCTTTCATCGCTTGGGATTTGGTCACGCGGCCCCTGCCGGCGATTCAGAATTGATTTTTTCGACCCGGGCGCAGCCGGCGTTCAATCGACAATTTGAGTTGTTGTTGCATGACCTCAAGGCACACGCCGCACAGGGATATTCCGTTTGTATCGCTTCCGAGAATCCTCGTCAGCTCGAGCGCCTCCAGCAGATCTTTGACGACCTGCAGGCGGAATTGGTTTTCGAGCCGCTTCAGGCATCGGTCCACCAGGGCTTCATCGATACCGACCTCAAGATCCTTTGTTATACCGATCATCAGATCTTTCAACGATACCACAAATACAAGGTCAAGCAAGCTTACAATAAGAACAAGGCGCTCACCATCCGTACGCTGCGCGATTTGCAGCCGGGCGATTATGTGACGCACATCGATCATGGCGTGGGTGTATTCAGTGGCTTACAAAAGATCGATGTGAATGGCCGCCTGCAAGAGGCGGTGCGGTTGATCTATAAGGACTCCGATATTCTTTATGTCAACATAAACAGTCTTCACAAGATCGCTAAGTTCACCGGGAAGGAGGGCACGATGCCGAAGATCAATAAGCTCGGTTCAGATGCGTGGAGTCGGCTGAAGGAAAAGACCAAGGCCAAGGTCAAAGAGATCGCCTTCGATCTGATCACGCTCTATGCCAAGCGAAAGGCGATGAGCGGATTCATGCATGCACCCGATAATTATTTACAGACAGAGTTGGAGTCTTCTTTCATGTATGAGGACACACCGGACCAGAGCAAAGCCACGGCGGATGTTAAAAAAGACATGGAGTCGGCTTCGCCGATGGATCGGTTGATCTGCGGCGATGTGGGATTTGGGAAGAC
>SXGQ01533575.1_pt1 | contig 13635 bp, 12 predicted proteins | sample 3178371 | NCBI WGS metagenome assembly SXGQ01 (sample SAMN11356859, study PRJNA531348) | freshwater metagenome | isolation source: freshwater sample F1-20 | place: China: Fuxian Lake, Yuxi | collected 2017-12-25
CTGTAATTCAATTTCTGGATGCTTACGCATATGTTTCTTAACTATTGGCCAGGTTAGTTTTGTGGGGGAGCTCAATAATTCACTCAGACCAATCACTTTTGAGGCGAATTCAAGATAGATCGGGATTTTTGGTCTTCTGAGATCTGCTTCGACTAAGAGAACTCTTTCACCAGACTGAGTGAGGGAAATCGCGATGTTGATCGCAGAAGTTGATTTACCTTCGTTAGGAAGAGCAGATGTAATAACAATCGATTGGGGATTCACTCCCGGATTTGCGTGTTTCAAATTAGTACGTAACGTTCTAAACGCTTCAGTTCGCGCCGCGTATCGTCCGATTTGCGTGATAAGTGGTTTTTCATCTGCATTGAGATCAAAACCAATCGCAGCGAGAAGTGGAATGTCTCCAAGATCATCTTCATTCTTCAATGTGTTATCAAGAAGTTTACGAAGACTTGCAATACCGAATCCCAAACCAAAACCAAGCATGAGCCCAAGCGCGTAGTTGATTGATTTCTTGGGAGATGCAGGCGCTGTCGGCGGCACGGCAAATTTCGCAATCGAAACCTTGATCGGAGACTCAGTGTCTATTTCCTGAAGCTCAAGACTTTTTACTGTGATACCAAATTGCTGCGCTACGGCATTTGCGATACGCGCTGCTCTCTTTGGATTGGTGTCGGTGACTGTGAGGGAGATGAGCACCGTGTCTAATGGCGCGGATGCGGTTATATTCTTAGAAAGATCTTCCGCACTTATTTTCAACTTTAATTCTTTGACTACTGGCTCAAGGTTGACTGGGCTGTTGATAATTTGAGCGTAAGACTTGACTCGCTGTTGGGAAAAACTCGAACCAGTAAGCAGCGCAGAAATGTCTGCCGCAGAGGCCGGAGTTGAAACGAATAGTTGTGCGGACGCCTTATAAATGGGAGTCATCGAAAGCGTGACGAAAAAAGAAATAAGCGCGCCAATGAGTGTCGTGGCGACAATTAGCCGTCTCGACTGAACAAGCAGTCGCCAGTACGCGACAAGCTCCATCGGGCCTACCTTACTAGGGAAAGGGCACCAATCTACCCCCACAGATTGTGAGGAGCGAAAAGTCTTGGTCCCAAAAATGGGCTTTGATAAGGACATAACCGAGCATTTCCCACCAAACAGGGCCTTCAGCCGCACATTAAAGTGGGCGCCGTGAGGATCGCGGTCGCCTGTCGCCAGAACAAGGCTCGCTCACCCTTCGCCGAACTCGTTATCCGTCACCATTTCCCCAAGGCGCTGGTTTCCTCTTTCGGCACCGAAGTATCGGACGGAGAAGAAACTTCCGATTTTGCGGCGTTAGTAGCTCAACGTTGGGGCCTTGCTCCTATGAAGCAACGAACAACCTCCACAGAAAAATTTATCAAGGGAAACTTTTCGCCCGAGCTCTTGATTGCTGCAGACCAGTTAGTACTTGATGCGCTCGCAAATCTATCTATTGCATCAGATCAACGATCACTTACCGATGAACTTATTCACCCAGAACTTCGCCCTAGTGATCCGGATGGAATGGAAGAGTCACACTTTGAACGTGAACTTGCAAAAGTTTCAAGCACAGTAATCCGAACAATCTATGAATGGCGCGGAATCAAAAACAAGAACCAAGTCCTAGCTTTCATTCCACGCGGCACAACTGATATTTCGCAAACAGTCGCTCATGCAATTTTCGAAGCAAAAGCGATTGGTGCCACCATCATTGACGGCGACTGTAGAGCACCACATGATTTGGACCTTCAGGAGCAAAACCTAAAGCCCATAGATTTTGATTACACCCTTGCCATGCAAGAAACCCCTCCGAAACTTAGAGAGAATTACGTTCTACGTCATTGTCGTGAATTAGATAAACCTGAAAAGTATTTCTTGAGTCAAAGTTGGAAGCAGCTCATTGATACTTACTCGAAAACTAGCCCGGTAGTCATCATTACGTCACCACGTCGTAGCAAATCTCGAATTCTTCCGGATTCTTTCTTGTCTTCCTACTTCGCCGATTCCATTAGCGTCATATCAAGTTAATCATGAAGATAAAAACGGTAGTAATCTCACTTTCAATCCTTTTTGCCGCTCCTCTTATTGCCATCGCATGGAACTCTTTCCAACTAATAAATACCTATCGTAATATCCCAGATGAACAATTAAAACCTGATCAAGTTATTTCTATTGGGAATGCCCTTCACCGCGATACCGAAGATGTATTCCGCTATCTCTCCCTGCCGGTTTTCAAGCAAGCCTCCGAACTTCTAGGTGTAGATGTTTTCGAAATCAAACCCGAGATCCTTTTCGCAGCGAAGCATTACCCGGAATTAGCAGGTTTTGAAAGACCGAAGCGATACATGATCTCTTTCCAGAATTCCGCCGAAGCACGGGGTACCGGAGGGATTCTTGGAGCATATGCAATCATCGAAGTAAACCGTGGAAAACTCGAAGTGATTAAAGCTTCATCAAATGTTGGGCTTCAGCACCTCACAACACTTCCGATCAAACATTCCGATGAGTATTTCGAACTATATGGAAATAATCCCGGCATTTGGCAAAACGCAAATCTCTCACCACATTTCCCATATGGTGCCATGAATTATTTGGAACTTTGGCGCCTTCAAACAGGAGAACGCCTCGATGGATTCATTGCGACCGATCCCATTGCCCTGGGCTATTTTCTTAAAGCAATCGGAACGGTGATTTTACCCGATGGATTCCAAATCACTTCCCAGAATGTTGTCGAGGAGACCCTAAAAACTGCTTATAAACGCTACGAAGAAGACAATATGGCCCGCAAAGAATTCCTTGTCACCCTCATGAAATCAACCTTTAACCAGTTACTTTCCAGAAACTTCAGTATAAGAAAAATGCCCCATGCACTTTCGGAATCCATTCAAGAAAACCGACTCTTGCTGTACTCCACGAATAAATCTACCCAGGAAGAGAATGAAAAGACGCGCCTGGGAGGCTCGTTAAACAAGAAGAATGACAACGAATATCGAGTCATTATCCAAAACACTGATGCAAGCAAGCTCGACTACTACCTTGATAGAGAAGTTGATATACAAACGCTGACTTGTTCACCAAATCCGACCACTCAAGTAACCATTTACCTCCAGAACCGTGTCGTAAATGCCCAAGATTTACCTGCCTACGTTCTAACAAGAGCCGATAAAGGAAAACCCAAGGAGCTGGTGACGGGGCAACACAGATTTAAAGTCTTTATTTATGGCCCCTATAAATCACAACTAATTGGCGGATCCCTTGGATCAGGCAAAGATGGCAATGCCCGCATTGGTGGTGAACGCGAAAGACCAATTTTCATTGAGGACATAGATCTAGCGCCGGATGGAAGTGAAGTAATCGTTGCTCAGTTCAAAGGCGGCATAGGTCGGATTACTCTCACAACTCAGCCACTTGTCCGCCCTGAGATAGTCAAAATTAAGGATAACTGCTAACTCTTTCCACGCAACCAAGTTTCATAAACCAGAAGTCCCATGGCGGCGCCAAGAACATTAGAGAGAAAGTCCACAGGATCCGAAACTCTTCCTGGAATCCAAATCTGAGATATCTCTATAAAGCCAGATATTAAGACTGAGCAAAAAAACCTAGTGACAAAAGACCACTTTGAAAAAACCCACGAGATAAGTAATGCAAAAGGGAACAGAAGCAAATAATTCCCGACATATACCATCGGAGTGTCCGCATACAAAATCTTGTAGAAAATATTCGCATGAGTCCGTAGAAACTCTTCAATCTCACTTGGATTTCCGGATTCCAATAACGGACGAGGAAATAGAGTGAATACAAGTAAAGTCAGCAAATAAACGACGAGACTAACCGCAAACGCCCTCTTACCAATAGTCTTAATTAATAAGCACCGCGCCCTTTAAATACCGCTCCAATAGTTGCAATGATGATCCATAAATCTCGAGTGAAACTCCAATTCACCATGTAATTCAAATCAAGAGATACGCTCGTTTGTAAATCAAGATCCGACCTGCCACTGATTTGCCATGGACCGGTAACACCTGGTTTCGCGTTCAACCGACGCTCATATATGGAATCATACTTCTTCACTTCGTGGACAAGAGCCGGTCTCGGCCCCACCACAGACATGTCATTTATTAACACATTGAAAAACTGAGGTAGTTCATCAAGCGAATACTTTCGTAATATCCTTCCAATCGGCGTAACCCTGGGGTCCTTTTTATCCTTGAAAATCACATGATCTTTGGCATGAATATTATCCGCCGCCGAAATTAATTGATCAGCATTCTTCACCATCGAGCGAAACTTATAGAAATTGAATACCTTGCCGTTAAGTCCCACCCTCTTCTGAGAGTAAAAAACGGGTCTTCCACTCGTGATCAGTATAATTAATGAGATTACTAGATACACAGGACTAAGAAGAACCAGAGCCAAAATAGAGAAGACTAGATCAAACGTCCTCTTTAGAATTCTCTCCGCAATTGAAATCTTTGATTGGGAAAATGCAAGGAACGGGATTCCCACTTGCGGCTGAGGAATCAACCAATAACCTAGATTTCCAGAATCTAACGGAATCCAATTCGTCTTAATTCCCAAATCCTCGCAATAATGCACAAATCGAGAGAAGTTTTTGTCACTCTCCATACCTGGAAGCAACAAGATCTCATCAATCGGAGTGAATTTAAGGATTCTTTCAAATTCATCTAACCAGCCACTACTAATCGATGTACATTCGACTCTTGAAACAACTGCATAACCTAGCAATCGATTCTTGATTATCCAATCACTATATTGTTGAGATTCGCGCATTGTCCGACCGACAATCATCAAACGTGTGGAAAATCTTTTACGTTTAATTAAGGGTCTCATAAGTGCAAAATGCAAAATGGTTCGAGAGAAAATCAAATTAATTAGGCCAGAAATCAAGAGAGTCACAAAAACAGTTCGAGAGAATGACGCGCGAGTTACAAATGAAAGGAAGCCTAGTGAGAAGAAGTAGACTAGCGATCGTTTGATAACGCTTTGTAAATTTAAAATAAATAAACTATCGTGTTTCAAGCGGTAGATTCCACTAAAGCTAAATGTCAAGAGCCACCCGATGACTACGAATCCAAGTATGAGTTCGTAGTCAATTGTGGCAATCGAAGGCTTAAGTTCGGACTCAAATAGAGTAGATCTAAATCGAAAGTTGTATGCAATTACGGCCGCAGTTAGGAGTGCCATTGCGTCGACGGCAACCAGCAATATACTAATTGTGGATTTATGTGACTTTAACTTGTGCAACATAGGAGACTTAACCACGCTTAGATTGTATGAGAGTGTTGACCCAATCTAAGTACTTACTTCTTCCGATTTCAGCTCCAAGATTTTTTCGAGCAAATTCGAGACCTTTAGACGCCAAATCATTTCTTTTCTTGGGATTTTGGCTCATTTCCTTTATGGCGCTGGCAAGAATAGTCGGTTTTTCAGCGTCTACAAGTTCGGCAATTCCGTTCAAAAACTTCCAAGTCGCCCCGCCCCTTGGCACAGCGGCAATCACTGGGCGCTCGCTATACAAATACGAGGTCAACTTGCTCGGCAAACTCATCTCCATCTGCGTACTGCGCTCATTAACCAGAAGTAAATCTGCTGCCGCTAGCAACGCCGAGTACTGATCATCTGCAACCGCCTCTACCACAGAGATATTTTCAATACCTTCGCATAGCCTCTTTAAATTCGCTTCTTGATTGCCATGGCCCACCAGATAAATCTTTACCTTTGCATTCGCACCAAGCGCCTTGGCCGCCTCAACGACATTCTCTAAGCCCTGTTTCGCTCCCATATTGCCTGTATGGATAACCACAAAGTCATCACCGGCCCATCCAAAACTGGCACGCGCCAAATCTCTATTTACGCTCTCAATATTTCTAGCCGCATAATTTGTAATCTGCGAAACCTTTGTCGAGACAACGCCAAAGCCCAAAACCACATCGCGCATCGCGGGGGATACGACCACCATTGAATCCGCCGCCTTAAGCACCGATCCCTCAACAGTAAGAGCAATTTTTGAAATTAGAGCCCCACCTTTAAGTCCCGACTGCTTCGCCCCAGCACCAGATAAATCTTGAGCGATTAGCCCAAACGGAACACCCAACGTCTGAGCAATTCTCTTTCCCACAACACCGGCAGCAACTGTTGGAATACACGCGATAACCGCCTCAAAGTCATTGCCCACCAAGCGCTTTGAGACCCTTCTCAAATTCCACCACAGCGAACTCTCAAACCTAATTCTCACTAGCGCATTCATCTTCGGCGGTATCAAATGCTTAGCCCTAATCACCTCAACTGATTCATGTTGAGCCACACCTTCACTTAAATGTGCAAACTCACTTGGAACTTTCCACCATGGATAGTGCGGCAGGCTTGTGAGCACTGAAACTTCAAAACCATCTTTCTGCAGCAACTCCGCCAAGTCTGTTGTGTAAACAGCAATCCCAGTTGGCTCAGGCCAATAATTGGTTGTTACAAGTAGGACTCGAGGCATAGCTAATCTACTTAGGCGGATCTATCTGGCGAACTTGCCCACCAACCAACATTGAATAATCCGGCAAAGACCTGCGCACAATCTCACCCGCAGAAACCACAGAGCACTCACCAATCGTGACTCCCGGTAGCACCTTGGCATCCAAACAAACCCATGCTCCATCTTTAATAACTACTGGTTTGTGAGCGTATTCGAGTGAAGCACTCCGGTAGTCATGCCCACCTGAGCAGATTATTGATCTTTGAGAAATGCAGACATTAGATCCGATCGTGACTTTTTCGTGGTTGATAAACCAAACTTCCTCACCAATCCAACAGCCATCACCGATTTCCAAGTTCCAGGGGAAATGAACGCGAACCCCACGGCGTATTAAGACTCCACTTCCGACAGACGCCCCAAAGAGCTTAAGCCAAGGCACTTTAAGACCTGAAGGGATGAAGAAAGATCTAAATATAAGATTTTGAACAAAGAACCAGCAAATTAATCGAAGTTTGAAATGCAAATTACGATCCGCAGCAGTAAAATTTGCCAAGATTCTTTTACTTGTCATCACGAAGATTTTCCTCTGCAATTACTTGGCTCAACCAGTAATACCAGGATTTTGCAAAAGCATAATCAAACCCCGCTTTCCCATCGAGGAATCCAAATTTCAAAATATATGAATAAAGAAAAAAACTTAATGGACGAAATGGCAATTTATGAAAAATTGAGACAGCTTTTCCCTTTGATTGGTCCACTTTTCTCTTTACGTCGTTGTGTATCAATAAATACGCTTCCCATTTTGCATAATTAACATGCCTTAGCATCCAGGTGGAAATTTGATCGTTATCATTGTGCCTAATTTTTGAAGAGAATTTTCTTACTTTTCCGGCGACAATCGGCTGATAATGTCCTTCCAACTCTCCCATTCCGTCAGCGGCAAGATCGTCCACCTCAGGAAAGTTGACCTTGCCAAGTTTCAAAAGAACAGTCTTTCTTGGTCGCTGACCATACCTAAGTTGCTTTCCCGCAAAGTAGTAATCAATTGGAATTGAACCAGCATCGAAATTCGGTGAATCTAGATTGAGGAAACTCCGCAATTCATTTACAAGTTCCTCCGTCACTCTCTCATCCGCATCCACAAATAGAATCCAAGGATTCCTAAATTTAACATTTTCTAAACTCCATTGTCGTTTCTTTGGGTACTGACCATTCCATGCAAAGTCAATGGTTTGTGCCCCCATATCAGCGGCCATCGACTTAGTGTCGTCATTACTGCATGAGTCAATTACTAAAATCTCGTCAAACCAACTAAGTGATTGGATGCACTCCACAATATTTAGCGCCTCATTCTTTGTAAAAACAATGGCACTAATTGGCAACTTTATTTCTATCATTCAATTCCAATCTTCCAGTAAAGCTCGTAGCCATACTTCAGAAACGTGTGTCCAAGACAGTAATTCGCGATTAGATTCACAATTTCTAACATACTTATCGTAATCTTGAATCAAATCTAGAATCGCAAGTGCCAATACTCCTGAATCTAGCTCCCGAAGAGTTATTCCGACCTCAAACTCATCCACAAACTCATGCATAGCTACAAATCTAGAAACGACAACCGGCCTCAATTCAAAGATAGATTCCGCTACGGCTACGGCGAAATTTTCATTCTGACTCGGTAATAGAAAAATATCTGAATCACTAAAGGCTCTGCGCCTGACCTCTTCATTTGCAAAGCCACAGAAATGGACGGAATCAGACACATCTAGCCGCTGAGCCAATTCTTTCAAATCAACCTCGAGTTTATTATCTCCAGAGCCATAAATTTTAAGATTAAATTTTCGGTCTGAGGAATTCAACTCAGCCACTGCCCGTATACAGAGATCAATCCTCTTTTTCTCCGCGATTCGGGACATGCATAACAGTTCGACGGGCCTGTTGTAATCATTCAAAATTCTACGCTGACTTGAAACCTCCTCAACTCCTAGTCCAACTACCAATACCCGAGTATCGGGAAATCTTTCAATGACAGAATCGACTTCAGAGTTTGAGCCCACTAAGAAAGTAAACTTACGGCCGCCTAACGTTATTTTGAAGACATAATCAAAGAGGCGCTTTCTGAATACACCCCTTTTTGATTGATACCTTTCCAATGACCCATGGGGCATAACAAATATTCTGCCATTTTTTGCGTACCTAATTGCCAGAATAGTTGAGAAAAGAAAATAGCCGTGAATCAAAATAATATCTGCGGTAGCTAAGTTGTCCCGAAAAAGTTTCGGTGTACGTCGACTAGTAAAGCCATAACGATTATTCAAAAAAGTTTTAAACGTGTAGACTTTAGCAAGGTCAACGTCGGAAGTCCCAAATACTAAATTAATGGTTTCAGATTCCGCATTCAGGTATTTGTTTATTCCCTGAACTACAGCAACCGGTCCACCCAGACGCATCTCTAGGCTAGCTGAGACTACAACTATCTTAATGTTTTGTCTTTTGATCACGTATTAAAGCATATGGGGAGCATTGGTCGAAATACAGGGTTTCAGAGTTGTGTCTTTGATCCTCGCTGGAAAGGTCCTTTGAAGAAGTAAAATCGGATGAGATATGAGATTCCTAGAAGTAGCAGGGTTAGGGTCAAAGAGAGAACTGCCGACCAAATCAAACTCTCGTCTGATTTGGGCACAACAGCACAGAGTATCGAGAAAGAAGATAACAGTAGAAAAGTGAAGGATAAGCTTTCAGAATTAAAATTTAATGCTCGAAGCAACGTGTTACAAACTTTAAAAATGAGTAAGAGATATCCCATTACAATGATGGTAAGTGAAGAATCGGAAAGTGATGAGTAATTGCTTCCAAAGATTTTCGCCACTCCAAAAAAAATAAAGAAGTAATACGCAATTGAGAAAACAAGAAGAGATGGAATCATCAAGAAGAAGTTGACTTTTGAAAATTGCCTTAAAAACGCATAAGGATCTGTCAGAATGCGATTTTGTATTACGCTGTTCATTATAATCATCGGAGAAATGCATGAAATTGCTACAACAAAAAAAGCAAGTTCTCTCGATGACGCAAATTTACTAGCAATCATTATTATTCCAGCGTCAATCAACGTAGCAGCGACTGCTGCAGAGCTAAACTTTACTTTTGAGGGTTGAATTCTATCTGAATTTGCATTGTTCCCTCTCTTTAGGGAACATGAATACAAAGTTAGCAATAAAATATCAGCAACGAGACTTGCCATCAACCAAGTCGCGACATTAAGCATATGAAAAAAAACAAGCAGGACTGTCTGAAGAAGGTTTAACAGGTAAAAGAAGATGTTTAGTCTCAGGTATGATGAATTCCCGTGAATTAGAATCACATGAGCACCACGAAATTGTACAAAAGTATTCATTAACATATAGAGAAACGCAATAGGGATTATCCAATATGTTAGTTTTAAAGATGATATGGCAAGAAAGCTCAAGCTGATTAAAAGGATAGTTCGAACCAACCAATCTTGATGATTTGTGATATCTTTTTTCCGTAGTATCTGTTCAAAATGGCTCTGATTGAGAATGATTAAGGAGAAACTTAACCAAGCACTTACAGCCGAAATATTGGCTCGAACTTCAAAACTTGAAGTTCGAGTAATTAATACTCCGGTCGAAGTATTAATCAGAAGAATAAGAAGCTGATAACTAAAGAGCCTTAGGATTGCCATTGTATTTGACCTAAGTAATCTATAAATTCGTCAAATTTTTTTGGAAAATCTTCTTTTCTTACTTCTTCATTAAAGATATAGTGTGCCTCTAAAGCATCATGAAGTTGTTTTGTGAAACCAGATAAATCCAAACTGACCGCGCAGAAGACATTAGGACTTCCCCCAAAAGTGGCAGCAGCCCCATTCATTTGAGAACTCACTACCAGGCAGCCTGATTCCAAAGCCTCAATTACTGCCAGGCCGTATGACTCAAGTGACGGGGCGAGTAAAGCGTGAGATGACGACATCAATTCTCGCATGCGTGTTCGATTCACAGGACCTATATACTCAACGTGCTTATAGTTCTTCATCCAGTTGATAACTTGACTTGAGTAGTGGCCTACTACTTTTAAGTGCACTTTCGCTTCCAGGGAAGCAAGTACAGCCAAATCCAGCCCTTTATTTGGATCATCCCGACCTACAAATAAGCAATTAGAGGTCCGTCTAGTTGAAAGTTCGGTAGAGGCAATTACCGGATATCTTAGTGGGAAAACAAAAATCTTATTGGCAGGATAGCCATTTGCTATAAACGAATCTTTTGCAATGCTGGAATAAGTCATCAAACCGGAAGCACTCAACTTAATGTTTTCAAAGTCTTTTGCATAAGCACTTCTTAAAGCTTGTTTTTTTTCTGCGTTATAAGGGTAACCAAAAATGGGAACTTCCCTGCTCCACAGATTATTTGGATGAAGCTCCCGCATTTCTGCGATATAGACTCTTCCTGGAATAGGTTGAAATTTTGGGTATATATCTCTTGTCGTAATTACAACATCCATTTTTGAAATTTTTTTCACAACTCTATGTGCAAGAATCCTGTTAACAAAAATGGTCTCGTTCTGCGACAAGGGAGACTTGATGATTAAGTTCTTCGTTGGTGCATAAAATTGTCCTACTCCCAGGTTTAGTGAGACGTAATTAAGGCTCGGCAGTAAATCATTCTCTCTCGCTCTTAGCGTTAGAGATAATTTCTCCGATACCAATTCTGAAATTCTTATCAGCCATTTCTTGGGTACCCAGGGACGCATAATAAAAATCTTCCAATTTGACCCCTTTAACAGGTAATCGAGATGGGCAACGTTTGAAACGTTTGAAGCGTAAAGAAGCCGCTTATTGGACATCTGAGTTTTCATGAAAGAAATGTACTACTGAGCGGTATAGATGCCCGTGGATTCAGGTACATAAATCAGACACATCCGATAAAGAGGGAAGCAACTCTCTAAATGTATTTCCTGAAAACAATAAAGATGATCATTATGGCACTCATTCCTTGTATGGTCGGTTGAGTCGATATTCCGCTGACCAAAAATGGTCCCAGTGGCACAAAAATCATAGGAGCTAAGTGGCTGTAACACACCTTATTGAAAACTACGTCAAAAGCAAGATATGAGATCCAGATTTGCCTCAGAACTACTAGAAGCAACCCGAGTATTCCAATTTCTGCACTCCATCTCACAGACTCGTTCTCAACCCAAGGTTGTATCCAACCGAGAGCTAATGCAGACTGATGTCGGGTCCCGATACCGCTCCCGAAGAGACTAACACCAGAAATTTGATAGCTAAAAATTGAATCAATAATTCTTAACCGGGTACCAACTCCCCCCTCTGTTTGATATTGAAGTCGGAAAATGAAGGCACTTATGACATCCGCAAGTTGGTATAAGACGAAAAAGACTAAAGAACTCAGTGAAATAAAAATCAGTAGAGAACTCCTTTTTGAAGTGGACGAATTCTCGGTTCCCAGAATCAATTTCTTAATCCTAATAATTAAAAACAAAATGGTCGTCAGACTTACACCTAGAAGAACGGTTCTGGACCCAGAAATCGCAATAATAATCATCAAAAGAAAAAGTGCAATTAAGTTTATGTTTGCAGCTTTTCGCGTATCAAAGCCTTTTAGGTATGAACTTAAAATCAACCCATACACAATCAATATGAAGTAACCCAATCCAAGTGCGTTGGTGAATGTGCCAGGTGGGCGAACGACTTCTCCTGAGGTGAATACGCTTGCCCCCAGCCCCCAGCTTGTCTTATTTATGAAAGAATCTGGTTTAGAAACTACCTGCAGTAAGACAACTGGTAACTGGACCAGAAGAGAGCCAAGGAATATTCGATAAACTCTCATGAATATTTGGCTCTTGTCACGAATAAAGCTACAAAGGTAAATTAAAAGAAATATAGAAATATAATTTCGGAGACCAAAAATAACGACAATAAGTGGAATATTCTGAAATAGAACTGCAATAAAACCATATAACAAAAAAATTGAGAATAGGATGTTCAGGTTTATCCTCATATTTGGATTCCCAATAGACTTATGCCGGCCGAGAAGTACCAATTTGAATATAAAAAGAAAAGTTATTAGGTCCCTAAAAAAATAGAAAATGTCAACACTTGAAAATTGAACCCATTTACGAAATATTCCCTCATAAATAACCAATAGAAGATAAAATTTCAAGAATCGATAGAGGCTCGCATCTTCCTTCGTTGAAGGATTTAGTTGATCCAACATGAACTCATTCCTCGCCCCTACAATTAACGGAAATCACGAAATAATATGCTCCGAATTCCGCCATTGGTAGATTGAAGACACTCCGTTGTATGCGATTAGATCATAGTTATGAATTGAAAGGAAGTCTTTAACGTCTGAGTGATTCAACGGGCTCGTCAACTCTTCCACACAAATAATGTCAGGTGTGTAGAGGTTCCAGTTATTACTCTGCAAGACTTTGATTTCGGTACCTTCCACATCGATACTTAGAAAGGCAGGTCTCTGAATGGGATTCTCAGAATAAATCTTCTCGAGAGAAATAGGTTCGAGCAACATTCGGGAGATCAGCCTTGCACCTCTTGACAATCTTTCATTCGCAATTTTTTCATCTAATGTTGACAACTCCCAAGGATCTAATTGAAAAAATTCAATTTTTTGCAAGTCTGATGAAATGATTGATTGATAGTGCTTGTCTTTCGGACGCAGCAATCTTTGTAATCTCATGTTAAAAGAAATGGGGTCAACCGTTACTCCAATCCAACCCCTCCGGTAAAAGTGGTAGGTGTTGGAGCCCCAGGTGGGGGTGCCTGCTCCGATGTCAACATACGAGCCTCTAGCATTTGCAAAGTTACGGGCAATTAACCTGTCTTCCCAAAATTGAGAATAACTTCTAGACCTCAAGAAGGACATGACCGGAATTAGTTTTGCTAAATTCTTGCAGGTATCGATAAAGCGAAGTCTGCAGATACTATTTCCCACTTAGGAGGCCCTCGCTCTATTGTTTGGAGTCTAGATTGAAATTATAGGCGTCTAGTTTCAACTATTGAGGATTCTAACTGGTTAATTCAAGCACGAAACTTAGAGTTCTAAGTGGGTTGTGAGGGACTCGAACCCCCGACCCGGTGATTA
>SXGQ01195099.1_pt1 | contig 13634 bp, 13 predicted proteins | sample 3178371 | NCBI WGS metagenome assembly SXGQ01 (sample SAMN11356859, study PRJNA531348) | freshwater metagenome | isolation source: freshwater sample F1-20 | place: China: Fuxian Lake, Yuxi | collected 2017-12-25
GGGATCCTGTCGAGAACGCCTCGTTCATGCCTTGGCTCGTGGCGACGGCGCTCATCCACTCGCTTGCGGTGACCGAGAAGCGTGGGCTCTTCAAGAGCTGGACGCTGCTGCTTGCCATCCTTGGGTTCTCGTTGTCGCTACTCGGAACTTTTTTGGTTCGATCGGGTGTATTGGTATCGGTGCATTCGTTCGCAGCCGATCCGGCGCGCGGCATGTTCATTCTCGCGTTCCTCGTCATCATTATCGGAGGCGCACTGACGCTCTATGCATGGCGAGCACCGCTACTTCGCAGTGAAGCGGGCTTCGAGTTCACAGCGCGAGAGTCTTTTCTGTTGTTCAACAACATACTGCTCGTCGTTGCAGCCGGAGCGGTGTTTGCGGGAACCATGGCGCCGCTCATCTCCGATGCGTTGGGGCTCGGCACTTTGTCCGTCGGGCGTCAATATTTCGATCCAGTGTTTTTGTTGCCGACCTTGCCGTTGCTCGCGCTTGCTGCGGTAGGTATTCACTCCAGTTGGAAGAAAGGTCGCGTGAGTGATCGTCGAGCAGCGATCCTCATTTCTTTGGTCATAGCGATACTGATCACTCTCGTACTGGTCCTCGGAGTTTGGGAGGGCGCAAAGATTTTGACGCCCATCGGTTTTGCGGTCGGCCTATGGCTTTTCTTCTCTGCGCTCGTCGACCCCATCGATCGTTGGCGCCGGGGATTGTCTTTGAGCAGGGGCGTGATCGGCATGGCGATCGCCCACGCGGCGCTCGGTTTTTTTGTGGTGTCGGTGACCGCCGTGGAGTCCTACACCCGAGAGCGAGATCTCGCTCTCGCTGTGGGTGAGTCGGGAACGGTCGGTGAATTCGAGTATCGCTTGCTCGGTCTCGAAACCGTCGAGGGCCCGAACTATGACGCTCTTCGCGGGGAGATTCAGGTTTTTGAGCATGGAGAGCCGATTGGTCTTCTTCATCCCGAGAAGCGCAATTACTGGGTACAGCGCCAAATGATGACCGAGGCTGGCATCGACATGCAGTGGAGCCGCGATATCTTTGCAGCGCTCGGCGAGGATCTTGGTGCCGGACGTTGGAGCGTGAGGGCGCAGGTCCGTCCGTTGATCAACTATGTTTGGTTCGCGGCGCTCCTGATGGCTATCGGCGGCGTGATTGCGGCAACCGATCGTCGTTATCGTCGGCGCGAGGAGACCGGCGAGTGAAACGGTTTCTGTTGCCGGCATTTTTCTTCGCGCTCTTGGTCGCCGTTCTGTTTGTCGGCATTCAAAGAGCGCCACAGAAAACAGTGATTCCCTCTGCGCTCATCGGCAAACCGGCGCCGGCCTTCACGTTGCCGGTACTCGGGTCGACCCTTGAGTTCTCGGAGTCGGCGATGAGAGGGCGCTGGTACTTGCTCAACGTCTGGGGTACGTGGTGCCCAGAGTGTCTCAACGAGCACGACATGTTGCTCGAGATCGCGCGCTCGGAAATCGTCCCCATGGTTGGGCTCAACTGGAAAGATGAAGACTCCGCGGCGATGTCGTGGCTGTCGCAACTCGGCGACCCTTATGATGTGGTGGCGGTCGATCGCGACGGGGAGGTGGCGATCGATTGGGGCGTGTACGGCGCTCCTGAGACTTTTCTGATCGACCCGTCGGGCATCGTGATTTACAAACACGTGGGGCCACTCAATCGAGAGATTTGGCAGAAACAGTTCTTAGCCCGTTTGCCGTCCATTGGGAGTGGTTTGTGAGACGCATCATCGCGGTTCTATTGTCCTGTCTCATGATGCTTCCGGCACTTGCGATCGATCCGGTCGAAATGTCCGATCCGGTTCTGCAAGAGCGATATCGAAATCTTTCCCACGAATTACGCTGCATGCAATGTCAAAATCAATCGATTGCCGACTCGCCCGTCGGTCTCGCAGGTGATCTTCGGCGTGAAGTCCGCCAGTTGCTCGAAGAGGGCAAGACCGACCAGGAGATTCGGCAGCACATGAGAGATCGTTACGGCGATTTCATTCTTTTCAGACCGGAGTTCTCGCCGCGCAATGCGTGGCTGTGGATCACACCGATTTTATTTCTTCTGATCGGCCTATTCGTTGCGATACGGGTCATCCGTCAGCGCGCGGCATTGGCGCCCGCAGATGGATCGAATCCCGATGAGTCGGGGTTGAATGGGGCGCGAGATCGATGAACACGACTGCATTCACCACGTTCCTCGTCATTTCGATAGTCTTGGCAGCGGCCGGGTTTCTATGGATGTTACGGCCGCTATGGCGCGATCGATCCCAGCGACTAGTCGCCGGTATTGTCGCCGTCGTCTTGGTGGTTGCGGCTGCCGGACTTTATCGCTATTCGAGTGTTTGGACCTGGCCCGAAGATGTGATGGCCGCTGACGACCCGACAACGATGGTGAGTCGTCTGGCGCGCCGTCTCGAGCGTGAGCCAAACGATGTGCAGGGATGGCTCTTGCTCGGGCGCTCCCATGCCGCGCTCGGTCAGTATCCGCTTGCACAACGAGCCTATCGCCGCGCCGACCGGCTCGAGAATGGGCGGAACGCAGAGGCTTTGATCGGATTGGCGGAATCGATGGTATTGCAGGCCGATGGCATGGTCGACGATCGATCCGGACGAATTTTCGAGCAGGCGCTCGAGCTTGAACCCGACTCAGAGAAGGCGCTGTTTTTCTCGGCAGTCGCTGCGCAGCGCCGAAGCGACTTTCCCCTCGCCATCGAGCGATTCGAAAAAATGTTGACCTTGGGGCCGCCTGAGAACATCCGAGCCATCCTGCAGGAGCAGATTGTGCGTCTTCGTAGCGGGGCAACAGACTCCGCGCTGGCGGGCGAGTCATCGGGCGTCAAAAACGCGAGTGTGTCTTCCTCGGCTGCCTCGTCCGAGAAGCCTCGAGTGATTGTTGCCGTATCGATCAAGCCTTCGCTCGCGAAGTCGATCGTCCCTGGTTCGACTTTGTTCGTTTTCGTTCGGGCACCCGGCCGACCTGGTCCGCCGCTTGCCGTGAAACGATTGCCGGCGGTGTTTCCCGTGTCGGTTGAGCTTACCGAGGCCGACAGCATGGTCGAGGGTCTCACGTTTGCTCCGAACGATACGGTCGAGGTATCGGCCAAGGTGTCGAGCGACGGCAGTGCGACACCGCGTAGCGGCGACCCCGTCGGCAGCACGCGCTACATCGTCGGCCGCGATTTCAAGAAAGCGGTCGTGATCGACGGATTGACCCCGTGAGTGAGCTCGCGAGCCGACCGGCTATGCGATTGCGTTGGCTGGTGGCGCCGGGAGAGGGGCGTGCATTATTCGCGGCGGCCGGGGCTTATTTTTTGCTACTCGGCGGTTACTACATGCTTCGCAGCCTACGCGAAGCCTTCGCGCTCGAGGTGGGGCGCTCGCAGATCGCCAATCTGTTCTACGTCACCTTCTTCGTGATGATGGCGATCCTGCCTCTCTATTGGTTCGTCGTTGCGAGACTGCCGCGGCGCTGGTTGTTCCCGGTAATCTACATCTTCGTCGTTGCGCTGTTCTCTGCATTAGCAATTGGCATGGCGGCGAGCCCCGGTAACAAGTGGCTGCCTGCGGCGTATTTCGTAGCGGTGACATCACTTAATCTTTTCATTGTCTCGGTCTTCTGGAGCGTGATGGTTGATGCGTGGCGCTCGGCTTCCGCCAAGCGACTCTTCGGGTATATCGCCGCTGGAGGTAGTGCGGGCGCAATTGCGGGGCCGGCGTTCAACGCGCTTTTCGTCGAGCGACTCGGTCCGACGACAACGATTCTGGTCGCGTGTGCGGTCATTCTGCTTGCGACCGTGCTCGGGCGGCAGGCGCAGTTTTTCGAAGTTCGTAGTGAAGGCTCGGATGTCGATCCTAACGAACGATTGGCGCTCCCAGTCGGGGGGCGCGCGGTGGACGATCTCAAGCGGCTCGTTACCTCTCCTTATTTGATCGCGATTGCAGGGCTCATCGTCGGGGGTCAAATACTGGGCGGCTTCATGTATCAGGAGCAAGCCGAGTATGTCGAGGCTGCCTATACCACCCTGACGGAGCGTGCTGCGTTGTTTGCCCGGATCGATCTATCGGTGAGCGTGTTGGCGCTCATCTTTCAGACGCTGGTTGTTGGCTGGGTGGCTTCGCGTGGTGGTCTGCGAGCCGCTCTTGGGCTCGTGCCGGTGATCTTGATCGGTTCGTTGGTGCTGCTCGCGCTGATGCCGGTCGGTATCGTCTTGATCGTCACTCAAGTCATCCGGCGCGCCGTCGATTACGGGCTTTTCAAGCCTTCTCGCGAGATGCTCTTCACCATTCTCAACCCCGAGAGCAAGTTCAAAAGCAAAAGTCTGATCGACACCTTGCTACAGAGAGGCGGCGATAGTCTCAGCCAGCTCACCTATCCCTTGGTCGCAGGGCTCGGGCTCGCTGGCGTTTCTTGGGTGCTGGCCGGTGTGAGCACGGTGATGCTCGCCGTGGCACTATGGCTCGGGACGGTATTCGCCCGAAGCGAAACTCGAGCGACGGATCAATGACTGACGATATTTCGCGCTTGCCCGTCGCGCGCCGCGACGGACATGGTCGGCTGCGTGTCGATCAGAGGGCGCTCCTCAAAATTGCCGCTCCGCTGATGGTGACGAATGCCATCCAGGCCTTACTGAACCTGACGGATACGTGGTTTATCGGCCGACTCTCGACCGATGCCGTCGCCGCAATGGGTGCGATCTACTGGCTGATGTCCTGCGCGATCTTGGTCTTGGGTGGCGTGGGCCTGGCAACACAATCGTTCGTGTCGCAGGCGGATGGCGCTGGTCGCCGCGCTCGGGCGTCCCAGTGCCTCTGGAATACGATGTGGGCGTCCCTTGCGGCCTTACCGCTCTTTCTCATCGCCGCGTGGGCCGGAGGCCCAATCCTCGCGCTATTCAACCTCGAGCCGGGAATTCGTGGTTTAGCGGAGGAGTACTGGGAGCCGCGTCTGGCGGGGGCATTTCTAGGGGCGATGAGTTGGGGGCTCGTGAGCTTCTTCAACGGAATCGGTGCGACCCGTTTGACGTTCATCGTCGCAGTGGTCACCACGATCGCCAATGTCCCCGCTAATCAACTTTTCATGTTCGAGCTCGAAATGGGGATGGCGGGTGCAGCCTGGGGAACCAATCTCGCACAGTTCGTGGGGCTTCTGGTTGGAGTCGCGTTACTCCTCCGTGGTGATCTCGCTCGGCGTTACAAAACACTTTTGACTTGGCGGCCGCGACTCTCGATGATCCGTCGGCAACTTGCAGTGGGCCTTCCAGTCGGCGTCATGTATGGAGCCGACGTACTCGGCGTCGCCCTCATGCAGTTGATGGTGACCCAGGTGGGAAAAGTGGGTGCAGCGGCAACGCAGATTGTCATCATGTTGACATCTATTGCCTACATGCCCGCACTCGGGCTGGCCGCTGCGGGCACCACGGTGGTGGGTCAGGCCATCGGCGCCGGAGAGCGCGATTGGGCGATGCGACTCGGAACCTTCGTCGCGCGATCATGCTCGGTGCTGATGCTGTCGGTGGCCTTGCTGTTGCTCGTCGTCGGCCCCTGGTTAATGCCGCTCTTCATCAACCCCGCCGATGTCAATGCGGCGGCGGTCGTTTCGACGGCACTCGTGCTTTTATTGCCCGCGGCCTGCTATCAGATGTTTGATGGGCTCTATTTTGGGTCGAGCTTTGCACTGCGTGCCGCCGGAGATACCAGCGTTCCCGCCGGCGTCGCGATCGTATTGTCCTGGGTCATTTTCGTTCCGCTCTCGCATCTATTGATCTTCGATAAGGACGGGGCGTGGATTGCGGGGCTTCCCCAGCTTGGACTCGGGGCGCTCGGAGGTTGGCTTGCGCTGATGAGCTACGCCATGTTGCTCGGCACCATCATGTACTGGCGATGGCGAAGCGGGCGCTGGCAGCAGATCAATATCTGGGGGGCGCGCGACGGCGCCAGCGCTGGATCATGATTCCTCCTCCGATCATGCCGCCGAGATGCGCGAAGTGGGCGATCCCAGCCGCGGTCCCGGTAACACCCAAGTAGAGCTCGAGTCCCGCGAAGAGTACGGCAAACAGCCATGCGGGCATCGGAATCGGCGGAATCAAGGGAACGACTTTTCGGTGAGGAAACATCATCGCGAAGCCGAGCAGCAGACCGTAGATTCCGCCTGAGGCGCCGACCGTCGGCGCGATCTCTCCGATCGATGCTGTGACAGCGAGCTGCGTTAGTCCGGCGGCCAATACGCTCGCGAAATAAAACACGAACAAGCGGCGAGTGCCCCAATACTGTTCGAGTTCATTACCAAAGGTCACGAGGCCAATCATGTTGAACGCAATATGAGCGAACCAGCCGTGAAGGAAGGCATACGTGACGAGTTGCCACGGCTGGAAGTTGCTGGCGAGTGGCCATAGCGCAAACTGGTCGATAAGCGAGGGCATCCACCACTGCAGTCCGAATACCGCGAGGTTGACGATCAGCAGCAGTCGGATTGCAGGCTCCAGCCTCGACATTAGTGGTTATCCAGCCAGTCGAATAGTCGACTACAGAACCGTATCTTCTGAGATTTTCCGGCGACGACGTGTGCGAGATCGTCCCAAGTCTCGCCGATGGCGCCGGGAATCGCCTCTTCGATGGGAATAGTTGTGCGCGGGCTCGTGACGATATCGAGAGCGGCATGAATCACGAGGGTGGGGCACTTCACCTGATGCAGGCGGCTTTTCGATTCGAAACTCAGGCAGGCCTCGACGAGTCTTGCATGGGCGGTATAACGCCCATTGAGCTCTTTCCAGCCACCTTGAGGTCCGAGCAGCTTGTCGTGATTTTCGATGTAGTACTCGGACGTGAACGACATCAGCGTGACGAGTTTCTGGAAGGCCGCAAATCCAGCGTCGCGATGAATATCGCGGAACATTTCGAGTTGACCTCGTAGGAAGAGATCCACTTCGCACCACGCACCGGTATTGAGCATACTGCGGGCAAGATCGGGGCGGCGAATCGCAATTTCCTGAGCGACGCAGGCGCCCATCCCGACGAGGCCAACCAGATGAACATTCTTGAGATCGAGATGATCGAGTAGACCGATCGCATCCTCGGCATGCAGTGCCATCGTCGACGGGACAGAAATATCGTCCGTTGAATCACAGATGCCTCGGTAATCGAAGATGATGACCTGATAACGATCGGTCAGGCCGCGTGCGAGGTGATGATGGTTGTCGTGGCAGAAAGTGCCCCATCCGCCCATGCATAGAATCGGCTCTCCTTTACCGAGAACCTCGTAATACATGTCGTGGTTATTGATGTGTGCGATCGGCATCGGAACGTGTCCTTGAGGGATGATCTTAGGCGGGTACTGTCATGCCACGTTGTACGGCAGGGCGCGCGCCGATCTCGGCGGCCCAACGCGCGATATGGGGGTGTCCGTCGAGATTTCCTGGAAAACGTTTCATCGAGACTGCGGCGACCGGGTAGGCGAGAATATCGGCGATGGTGTATTCGGGCCCTGCTAAAAACCGTGTTTCCGCAAGCTGATCTTCCATGACTTTGATCATGCGACTGCAAAGACGGTCATAGAAAGAAATCGCCCACGGCTGTTTTTCTTTGGCGACAACGTTGAACACGAACTGCCCGCTGTACGCTGGCGAGATATCGCTCGAAACGACCCCTATCCACTCGATGACTTTGGCTCGTTCGCGCCCACTCGCGGGTAGAAGTCGCCCAGTTTTCTCGGCGAGGTATTGGAGAATGGCGGCCGACCCATAAACAGATAACGGTTCGCCTGCGACCTCGTGATCGACGATCAAGGGAAGACGACCCACACGACTCAGGGCCAGCAACTCAGGTTTGAGGTTTTCGCCTTTCAGTAAATCGTAGACGATGACGCGATAGGGCAAGCCGAGCTCCTCGAGCATGATCGAGGCCTTATAACCATTGGCGGTGGGGACGGTGTGTAGATCAATCACGGTTGAAGGTCTCGCGTCAGGAAATTCCGAAGCGGTGCATCTTGATGGGGTCGATCGGGATAATGGTGGATTTTAATTCTGTGAAAAATTCGAGGCTTGCTTGCGGCCCGTCTCTGCCGATCCCCGACTCTTTGTAGCCACCGAAGGGCGCTCGTAACTCGCGCATCATGGGTGTGTTGACCCAGACCGTCCCTGCGCGAATATCGCGAGAGCAGCGCATCACGGTGTGAAGGTCCTCGGACCACACATAGTTGACAAGACCGAACTTCGAATCGTTAGCGATGCGGATGGCTTCATCCAGCGTATCGAAGGTGAGAAAAGTCGCGAAAGGGCCAAAGATTTCCTCTTGGCAGACTCGTGCGTCGTTCGAGGTGGCCATGACGGCAGTTGGCTCCATGAACCAACCATTTTCCGGAGCCGCGGCTCGCTTGCCGCCGGTCAATAGCGTCGCGCCGTCGGCCCGTGCTACCTCAACGTAGGAGAGCACTCGCTCGAGATGCGCGCGAAAGGCGAGCGGACCGATTTCCGTGGTTGCGAGCATCGGGTCGCCGATACGGATTTTTTTGGCTCTTGCTACGAAGCGTTCGATGAGCGCCTCGGCGATACCGCGTTGGACGAGGATGCGTGATCCAGCGAGACATTGTTGACCGTTGTTAGCAAAGATACCGGCGAGCGCGCCGTCTAGCGCTTTTTCGACGTCTGCAGTGTCGAAGATGATATTGGCCGATTTGCCGCCGAGCTCCAAGGCAACCGGCTTCAGTTGGCGGCCGGCGATCTCGGCGATCGCACGCCCTGTCGTCGTCCCGCCGGTAAATCCAACCATGTCGATGCCGGGGTGAGAAACCAGAGCGTTACCGGTGACGGATCCGCGGCCGTTGACGAGGTTGACGACGCCAGGGGGTAAGCCGGCCTCGTAAAAGATCTCGATCATGCGGCGGACTGAAAGTGGCGTGAATTCCGATGGCTTCAGAACGCAGGTGTTACCCCAGGCGATACAGCTCGCCACGCGCATCGAAGAGAGGGTGAGCGGCGCGTTCCAGGGTGAAATACACCCTGCGACGCCTTTCGGTTCGCGCGTGACATAGGTCAGATAACCGGCTGTTTGGGTGTAGGTTTCGCCGTGGACGTTGCTTGCGACCTCGGCAAAGAATTCGAAGTTTCGCGCTGTGCGCTCGACGTGAACGCGCACGCTCTGCAGAGTAAGTCCGCTGTTCAGGCACTCGAGGTAGGCGAGCTCCTCAGCGTTTTTCCGAAGGTGATCACGGATGGCGTAGAGGATGTCTTTTCGTTGATTGATATCCATCCGCGGCCAGGGGCCAGAATCGAATGCGCGACGCGCAGAGCGAACCGCCGCATCGACCTCATTGGTATCGGCTTCGCGAAGTCGACTGATGATTTGCTCTGTCGTCGGATTGACGACTTCGATGTCGAACCCCCTGGCTGAGGGGGTAACGGACTCCCCGTCGATCAGGCTGGTGACGAGAGGGGTGATCGGAAACTTACGGGTGATTGATAGCGTCATGCAGGGCGCACCGGGATAGCTCGTGTCATCATAGTACGAGCATCATATAAGTCTCGATAACCTTGTTAGGCTGACCGGTCGGTGGCAGGAGTCTTGGCAAACATGGCAAAGAACGGCGCACCTGTCGCATTGATCACCGGAGCAGCCGGAGGACTCGGTCGAGCTGCGGTCGCTCGATTGCGCGAGCGAGGGATGCATGTGGTCGCCACCGATCTTGCCTTGGCGGAAATCCCCTGTGGCGCTCCCATGATGGTCGCAAGTCTCGACGTGACGGACGAGGCGGCGATCTCGTCGGTCATCGCTCGTGTTCAGACCGAGCTCGGCCGGCTCGATCACGTCATTCACCTCGCGGGCGCTGCAGGCTGCGGGCCTCTCGAGGCGGTCGATCGAAGCGAATGGAGTCGCTTGCTCGAGATCAATTTGACGTCGGCTTTCCTGCTGGCCAAGGCGGCTCATCCGTTGTTGCGCTCAGCGCGTGGCACGTTGACTTTTGCCGCATCGACCAACGGACTCAATGGCGGTAGCGCCTTATCGGGGCCTGCGTACGCGGTCGCCAAGGCGGGGTTGATCAACTTCGCCCGCTATCTCGCTAAGGAATGGGCGTCGGACGGTATTCGGGTGAACTGTCTAGCACCAGGACCGATCAATACACCGATGGTGACCGGGCGATTAACGCCAGATGTTCTGAGGGCCCTGCAAGACTCGGTGCCGCTCGGGACGTTAGGTGAACCCGCGCAGGTGGCGCACGCCATTGACTATCTCACGAGCCCCTCGGCCGCTTTCGTCACGGGTACCGTGATGAATATCTCCGGCGGTGTGGTGCTCGACTGACTGGGGCCGGCCGTAGCGTAGACGGTGGAGCGGGCAGTCGCCCTGAGGCGCTCCCACGTTTTGCATAATCCGGCTGATTTTCGAAACAGGTGCCCCATGGCCGAGAGCCGCAAAAAATACGACCTATTGATCAAGAACGTCCGCGTCGTGCGTCCGCGCAAGAACTCGGTCGATGAATGCGACATCGCCATCCGAGGCGGAAAGATCAAGAAAGTGGCGGGCGGTCTCGATGCGACCGAGGCCAAAGAAGTCGTCGACGGTCGCGGCAGACTCGCTTTCCCGGGTCTGGTCGACCCGCACATGCATACCGGCATCTATGGTCCGCTCGCTGAGGACGCGCGCAGCGAGAGTCTTGCGGCAGCGCAGGGTGGAGTGACCTCCAGCCTCAACTACATCCGCACCGGTGGCTACTACATGGATCGCGGTGGTCCCTACGCCGAGGTTTATCCGGAGATACTCGCCGCCTCGCAAGACAATTTCTGGGTCGACTACGCGTACCACTTGGCGCCGCTCGATCGCACGCACATCGGCGAGATCGATATGTTGATCAGCAAATACGGAGTAACCTCGTTCAAGATATTCATGTTCTACGGCGGTTACGGACTCCATGGCGCCTCCACGTCGCAGCGCGAGTTCTTGAAGATCGGCGAGAACGAGAAGTACGACATCGCTCATTTCGAGTTCGTGATGCGCGGCGTACATCGTGCCATGCTTCGTAACCCGCCCATCAAAGATTCGATTTCGTTGGGATTGCACTGCGAGCTCGCCGATATTCTCAGCGCCTACACCAAGATGGTGGAGGGCGGCGCGAAGGTTACGGATCTCGACACTTACCTGACGGGTGAAACCCACGATCCGGAGTGCATCGACTGCGCACCGCTCACGGGACTGCGAGCCTACAGCGCCGCGAGGCCCCCGCATTCGGAAGGTCTCGCGATCACGATCGCCTCGTATCTCGCGAACGAAACAAACTGTCTTAATATCAATCTGCTTCATCTCACTTCCAGAAAGGCAGTGGAGGCCGCTCTCAAAATGGCGAAGGCCTTCCCGCATGTGGACTTCCGGCGCGAGGTGACGATCGCCCATTTGTGTCTCGACTACGATTCGAAGGTCGGAAACTTGGCCAAGGTTAATCCGCCCATTCGTTCGCGAGCTGACGTCGAATTTCTTTGGGAGTCGCTGCTTGATGGCAAGTTAGACTGGGTGTGCTCCGATCATGCCTGCTGCAAATTCGAGATGAAGCTCGGCAAAGAAGATAAACAGAACGTCTTCCTTGCCAAGTCTGGTTTCGGTGGAACGGAGTTCATGCTGCCGGCTCTCATCACCGAAGGTAAGCGTCGGGGTATGTCCCTCAATAAAATGGCCGAGCTGACGTCTTGGAGCGCGGCACGCCGTTTTGGTCTCAAGGGCAAGGGCGACCTCGCGCCCGGTTTCGACGCCGATATCGTGCTCGTCGATCCGAACAAGAGTTTCGTGGCGACCGGCGACGACTCGGAATCGCAGCAGGGATACTCGGTATTCGAAGGAATGGAAATGTCTGCGTCGGTCACCAGTACGTTCCTTCGGGGCCGACTCATCTACGACAACGGACAAGCGGTCGGTCAGCCCGGCGGCCAGTACCTGCATCGTCCCTACCGGTGATTTTCGGGTCCTGCGATCGGCTACACTCGCGTTCGGACCAATATCAAGGAGTGAGTCGATGACCATCAAGGCCGGAGACAAAATGCCTGCGGGCGCGTTCAAGTTCATGAGCGCCGAGGGCCCCAAAGAAATATCGACCGACGCACTGTTCGGCGGAAAGACCGTCGTGCTGTTCTCGGTCCCTGGTGCATTCACGCCGACATGCGATGCGCGTCATCTGCCTGGCTTCGTCCAGCACGCCGATGCGTTCAAAGCAAAGGGCGTCGATACGATCGCCTGTATGGCGGTGAACGACATGTTCGTCATGAATGCCTGGGGTAAATCGAGCAACGTCGGCGATAAAGTGATGATGCTCGCGGACGGTAACGGCGACTATTCTCGTGCGCTCGGACTCGAGCTCGATGCGCGCGGCTTCGGACTCGGCATGCGCGGTCAGCGCTTCGCGATCATCGTGAAGGACGGAGTCGCAACGCACGTCAACATCGAGGCGCCCGGCAAGTTCGAGGTATCCGCAGCGGAATACGTTCTCGATCAGCTCTGATCGGTCAAAACGTGGGCGACGGAAACAAGCGAATCACCTTCCTGCGCGGTCCTCGGGGGCTACCTGTCCCCGAGGACTTCGGCGCAGACGAGACGGATATCCCCAAGCCGGGATCGGGTCAATTCCTCTCGCGAACGATTTATCTGTCGCTCGATCCCTATTACCGCAACGTCATGAAGAACAGTCAGATCTATGCAGATCGACTGACTCCGGGCGATGTCATGATCGGTGAGGCGGTCGCGGAGGTGGTCGACTCGCAACATGCAGATTTCAAAGTGGGAGATATCGTTGCGGTGAGAAACGGCTGGCAACAATACGCGCTCAGCAGTGGTCAGGGCGTTCGCAAAATCGACCCGTCCGTTGCCCCGATTTCTACAGCACTCGGCGTACTGGGTATGCCGGGTCTTACGGGCTATGCAGGCACGGTCTTTCTTGCACAGCCTTTGCCAGGACAGACCTTCGTCGTGTCAGCGTGCACAGGACCCGTTGGGAGCACGGCGGGGCAGGTCGCTCGTCACATGGGAGCTCGCGTTGTCGGAATCGCGGGTTCGAAAGAAAAATGCGACTACGCGGTACGAGAGCTCGGGTTCGAGGCCTGCGTCGATTACCGCGAGGGCGAACTCCTTGGGCAACTCAAGGCGGCCTGCCCGAGTGGCATCGATGCGTACTTCGACAACGTGGGCGGATCAACTCTCGAAGCCGTTACGCTGAATCTCGCGATGGGTGCTCGCATCGTGCTGTGCGGCATGATCGAGGCCTACAGCATGGACACGCCGCCTCCCGGGCCTTGGCTTGGGCCGATCGTTGGTGCACGCGCCACCATGAAGGGGCTCGTGGTCTACGACCACATGACTCGTCTACCCGAGATGACTCGCGTGATCGGTCGCTGGGTTCGCGAGGGAAGTTTTCACTGGAAAGAAGATGTCGCCCAAGGGCTCGAGAGGGCGCCAGAGGCCTTCTGCCGACTCATGCGCGGCCAGAACTTCGGTAAGGCGCTCGTCCAAGTCGGCGCCGAGCCAAAGCGGTAAAAGCGCTCTCTCTCAGCCGTTACCCGCGATCAGCTTCTCGAGCTCCGGAACGACCTGAAAGAGATCGCCAACCAGTCCGTAATCGGCCACTTCGAAAATCGGCGCCTCGGGGTCGTTATTGATCGCGAC
>SXGQ01234422.1_pt1 | contig 13631 bp, 13 predicted proteins | sample 3178371 | NCBI WGS metagenome assembly SXGQ01 (sample SAMN11356859, study PRJNA531348) | freshwater metagenome | isolation source: freshwater sample F1-20 | place: China: Fuxian Lake, Yuxi | collected 2017-12-25
GCACACCGGCAGCATGACGCGCCGCGCTGCGGTGCTGGACGCGATCGAGCCCATGGCCACCGCGTCCATGTGTGGGGACGACCTGCAGCAGATGGGCTTGCAGCCCGGTGATGTCATCACGGTCCGCTCGCGCCGCGGCCAGGTGGCCATCCACCTGCGCCGCGACGACGGCACACCGCGCGGTGCGATTTTTATCCCATTCGCCTACTATGAGGCGGCGGCCAACCTGCTGACCAATGCAGCCCTTGACCCAGTGGGCAAGATCCCCGAGTTCAAGTACTGCGCCGTGGCAGTGAGTGCGGGTGGGGCGGTGGCCGAGCGCGGCGGCTACTGATGTGCGGTGCCGGGGCTGTACTTGGTCTGCAGGTAGGCCAGGTAGGGCGCTGGGTCCAGTCCGCGCCCAGTGCTGCGCACCAGCAATTCCTCGCGCCCGAAGCGGCGGCCGTGCTGCCAGATGGCCTGACCTAAAGCCGCTTTCAGCGGCGCATAGTGGCCGGAACGAAGGGTGGGCCCAAGCGTCGCGTCCTGCTGCTGCAAGGCGGCCATCAGCTGGGCGGCCATCACGTTGCCGATGGTGTAGGACGGAAAGGAGCCGATATAGCCGGTGGACCAGTGCACGTCTTGCAACACGCCCTGGGCATCATTCGGCACGGTCAGCCCCAGGTCGCGATGGACCGCAGCGTTCCAGGCCTCGGGAACGTCAGCTACCAACAGTGAGCCATCCATCAGGGCGCATTCAATGTCGACCCGCAGCATGACATGCAGGTCGTAGCTCAGCTCATCAGCCTCGACCCGAATAAAGCCCGGCTCGGTATGGGTCACTGCGGCGTAAAAAGCGTCGGATGGCACGTCGGCCAGTTGCTCAGGAAACCGGCTTTGCAGCTCGGCGAAATGCAGGCGCCAGAAGTCGGGGCTGCGCACCACATGGTTCTCCCACAGGCGGGACTGCGACTCATGCGCGCCAAAGCTGGTGCCGCCCACCGCGTACAGCCCGATCAGGTCGGTGGCAAAAACGCTACGGGTGTAGGTGGGGTCCACCCCTTGTTCGTAGAGGGCGTGGCCGGTTTCGTGGGCAGTGCCGAACATCGATGCCGGCAGGTAGTCACGCCGGTAGCGGGTGGTGATGCGCACGTCCTCGCGGGTGAACGAGACCTCAAACGGATGCACAGTGGTGTCGAGCCGGCCGCGTTGCAGGTCGTAGCCCAGCTTCTCGGCCAGTGCCAGTCCGAAGCTGCGTTGCTCGGCCTCTGGAAAATCGCGAAACAGAAAGTCGCGCCGCCGTGGCGGCTGCGCTTGGGCAGCTGCCAACAGCGGCAGCAGTCCCTGTCGCAGGGTGGAAAAAAGCTGCTTCAGGCTTGAGGCGGTTTCACCCGGTTCGTACAAGGCCACCATGGCGTCGTAGGGGTGTTCACGCCATCCCACGCAATCGGCATAGCGGCGCGCCAGCGCCACTGTTTTTTCCAGATGGGGGGCAAACAGGGTGAAGTCGCTGCGTGCACGCGCCTCGATCCAGGCCGCTTGTGCCACCGTGCGCAGTGCAGCCCGTTCCTGGGTGAGGCTGGCCGGAATCCGGCGGTGGTGCGCCACCGCCTGCTGCACCTGGGCCACCATGGTGCGTTCAAGCGCATCTGGCGCCATGTCTTGCACCGCCTGCTCAGCAGCCGCCAAGGCCGCCTCGGTCTGCGGGCTGAGCAGCAGCTCCAGCGCCAGGCCGGTCAATGTAGAAATTTGTAGCCCGCGCGTTTGCGCGCCACCGGCTGGCATCATGGTGCGCGAATCCCAGGTCAGGACAGAAATCGCGTTTAGCACGTCGTTCACGGCGGCAACGCGCGCTTGCAGCGCAGCCAGGGGGTTGGTGGTGGGCATCAGGTTCTCGTCAAGGGATGTTTCAGGCCACGCCGCCGGCAGCCAGATGGCAGGCAAGCTGCCGCCCGTCGTCATTGGTCTGCAATGTCGGCGCTTCGCGCTTGCAACGCGCACCAACCAATGGGCAGCGCGGGTGGAAATGGCAGCCGCTGGGCGGGTTGATCGGCGAGGGAATTTCGCCGGCAATCGGGTGAAAAACCTGCCGGCCTGCACCCACCCTGGGCACGCTGTCAAACAGCGCGCGCGTGTAGGGGTGGCCCGGAGCACCATAGAGTTGGACCATCGGCGCAATCTCGACAATGCGGCCCAGGTACATGATGGCCACCCGGTCGCACACGTGGCGAACCACGCCAAGGTCGTGGCTGATGAAGACTGCGGTCAGGCCCAGGTCGCGCCGCAGGTCCATGAACAGGTTCAAAACCTGCGCCTGAATTGAGACATCGAGTGATGCCACCGGCTCATCCAGCACCAGCAGATCAGGCTTCATGGCCAGCGCGCGCGCACTTGCCACCCGCTGCCGCGGGCCGCCCGAGAACTGGTGCGGGAAGCGCCGACGCAGGTCGGGGTCCAGCCCGACGCGCTCCAGCATGCTGACGACGTAGGCGTCGGCATGCTGCGGCTGCACCAGATGGTGCGTGAGCGGGCCCTCACTGATGGTATCGCCCACGCGCATGCGCGGGTTGAGGCTGGAGAAGGGGTCCTGGTGGACCATCTGCACCCGGGTGGTCAGCTTGACCGTGCGCCTGCCCTGTTGCCGGGCCACTGGCGCGCCGTCAAACACCACCTTGCCCTCACTCGGGCTGTAGATGCCGGCCATGATGCGCCCTAGGGTGGACTTGCCACAGCCGGACTCGCCGACTAGACCCAGCACTTCGCCTTTGGGGATGCTCAAGGCCACATCGGTGACGGCCCGCACAGTTTGAAGGCTGCTCGTACCACCGAGCAGGCCAGCAAGACGTTCGGCCAGTGACACGGGCTTGACGAAGCGCTTAGACACGCCCAGGATTTGGAGCAGGTCGGCCATGGCTAGGCCCACTGGATGGGGTGGTGGCACAGTGCGCTTCTGCCATTGGCCAGTTGCTGCAGCGGCGGCGGGGTGTTGCAGACCGGGCTCGCTTTGGCGCAACGCGGAGCGAAGGCGCAGCCCTGGCCCAGATCGGTTAACGACGGGGCTTGGCCTGGCACATGTTGCAGGCGTGTGCCGGGCACATGTTCAGCCGGCACCGACGCCAATAAGCCGGCGGTGTAGGGGTGGTGCGGTTGTGCCATCACCGCATCGGCCGAGCCGGCTTCGACGATCTTGCCAGCGTACATCACGCAAATATCGTCTGCCAGGCTGGACACCACGGCCAGATCGTGGGTGACCCAGACAAAGGCGATGCCGGTCTGGCTGGCCAGGCGCCGCACCTCAGCCAAAATTTGGCCCTGGATCGACACATCCAGCGCGGTGGTCGGCTCATCAGCCAGGATCACGGCCGGGCGGTGTAGCAGGGCGATGGCAATCGCCACCCTTTGGCGCATGCCACCCGACAGTTGGTGCGGGTAAGCGTCCAGCCGCTCTTGCGGGCTGGGTATGCCAACCGTGGCGAGTGCTTGCCTGGCACGTTCCAGCGCCTCGGCGGTAGACACCTTGTCGTGCGCTTTGACGGCTGCCACCATCTGGGTGGAGACCTTGAGCACCGGATTCAAGGTCATCATCGGGTCTTGAAACACCATGGCAATCTGCGCCCCGCGGACCTTGCGAAAGGCCTCGCCGCGCAGCTGGGTCAGGTCAACCCCATTGAGCAAGATATGTCCGCCGGCGATCCGTCCCGGTGCCTCGATCAGGCCCAGAATAGAGTAGGCGGTGACGCTTTTGCCCGAGCCAGATTCGCCCACCAGACCCAGGATACGACCTCGGCCAACCTCAAAGCTGACGCCATCGACGGCTTTGACGACACCACCACGCACCGCGAACTCGGTTCGCAGGCCCCGGACCTGCAGGACGGTATCCGTCATCGGCTGCGCCTCGGGTTGAGCACGTAGCGCACCTGGTCACCCACCAGGTTGATGGCGACCACGGTCAGCATCAAGGCAATGCCCGGGTAGATGGAGATCCAGTAGCGGCCCGACAGCAGGAACTGAAAGCCGTTGGAAATGAGTGAACCCAGCGACGGCTGTGTCAGCGGCAATCCCAGGCCGAGAAATGACAGGGTGGCTTCCAGCGCAATCGAATTCGCCACTTGCACGGTGGCCGCCACGATCAAGGGCGGCAGGGCATTGGGCAGCAGGTGGCGAAACAACACGCGCATGGCGGGCAGTGGCGTTGACAGCGCCGCTTCAATGTAGTCCTTGTTGCGTTCGGCGCTGGCCGCGCCATGGGCGGTGCGGGCAAAGTAAGCGTATTGCGCCAGCGCCAGGGCAGCGACCAGCTGGGGTAAACCTTGCCCGAGCAAAGCCACCAGAACCAGCGCAAGCAGGATGGCCGGCAAGGACAGTTGCAGGTCGATCAGGCGCATGATGACTGCCTCGAGTCGCCCGCCGTAGTAGGCTGCCAACAGGCCCACCACGCCGCCGAGCATCAGGGCCAAGGTGCCGGCCAATACGCCCACCAGCAGGCTGGTGCGCAGGCCATACAGAATGGCAGAGAAAACGTCGCGTCCGGCGGCATCGGTGCCGAGCCAGTGCACATAGCCGCCAGGGCCGGTTTCCCCAGGCATCAAGCGCGCTGCGGCCAAGTCCAGCGTGGCCTGGTTGTAGGGGTCTTGTGGTGTGATGAGGGGCGCCAGCAGGGCTGCCATGATCACCAGAGCGATCACCACCAGCGCCAGCACTGCGACCCGGCTTTGCCGGTAGTCGGCCCAAAAATTGACGAGCCGGCTCCAGCGAGTTTCAAGGGCCAAACTCATTGCGCGGCCTTGATGCGGATGCGGGGGTCAAGTTGGCCGTAGATCAGGTCCACCACAAAATTGATGAGTACAAACAGCACGACGACCAGCACCAGGTAGGCCACCATCACCGGGCGGTCCAGCACCGTGATGGAGTCAATGATCAGCTTGCCCATGCCGGGCCAGTTGAACACCGTTTCTGTGACCACCGCAAACGCCAGTGTGGAGCCGAACTCCAGACCGAACACGGTCACGATGGGGATGGAGATATTTTTGAGCACATGCAGGCCAAGCACCTTGGATTCGGATAAGCCCTGGGCCCGGGCAAAACGCACATAGTCGGAGCTCATCACCTCGACCGTGCCAGCCCGCGCCAGGCGGATCAAAAGGCCCAGCTTGAACAGCGCTAGGTTGAAGGCCGGCAACACCAGGTGGCTCAAGCCCTCCAGGGAGCCGATCGACAGTTTCATGCCGAGCAACTCGGTGACTGGGCCGCGGCCACCCGAGGGCAGCCAGCGCAACTCTACGGCAAAGCCCATAATCAGAAGCAAGCCGACCCAGAATGTCGGGACGCTGAAGCCCAGTACCGAAACCCCCATGATCACTTTGGAAGAGACGGCATCGGGCTTGTAGCCCGCCCAGATCCCCAGCGGGATGCCCAGCAGTGTCGCGATCAGCATGGCGGACACAGCCAACTCTAGGGTGGCCGGCAGGCGGGAAAAAATCAGGCCGAACACTGGTAGCCGGTAAATAAAGGATTCCCCCATATCGCCATGCAGCAGGTTGCCCATAAAGGTGAAGTACTGCGCGTACAGCTGCCGGTCAAAACCGTAGCGCTGGATCAGGCTTTCGCGCAGGGCCTGGCTGGATGCCGGATCGATCATCACATCGATCGGGTTACCAATGGCATAGACCCCCACAAACACCAGCATCGACATTGCCACGATGACCAGCACCGCCTGCAGCAAGCGCTGTATGAAGAAGCCGACCATGTGCTTGCTATTGCGCGTGAATTAGGTCAGAGGCCGTGCCTCCCCTCCCGGCCGAGCGGGCGGGTGGCATGGCTCAGACGATCAACGCTTAGGCTTGATCTCGTAGGCCAGCGTCTCTTGGTCCATGCGTGCGGGAATAGTCAGCATGCCGGCTTTGGAGGCCCAGATGGTCTGCAACTGGACTGAGGGGATTAACGCGCGGTCGGTCATCGAGAGTTCGGAGGCCTTCTCAAACAAGGCGCGTCGTTTGGTGTCGTCCATGGTGCGGCTGCCTTCCTCACGCAGTTTGTCCACGGCCGGGTTGGAGTAACCCTGCTTGTTGAAAGCGCCGAGGCCCATGGCTACATCGGCTGTGTGCACCAAAGACCCGTAGGTGTAGCTGGCCTCGCCGGTCAGGGTGCCCCAGCCGCTCATCCACAGGCTGTACTCGCCCTTTTGCTGTGCCGGGAAAAACACTGTGCCGTTGAGCGCGCTGGCATTGACCTTCAGGCCGGCGCGCGCCCACATTTGGGACAGGGCTTCGCACACCGCCGAGTCACCAGGCAAGCGGTTGTTGGTGCAGAAGAAATCAATCTCGAAGCCCTTCGGGTAGCCAGCTTCTGTCAACAGCTGCTTGGCCTTGTTGACATCAAACGGACGCTCCGGCAAATTCTTGCTGCCGCCAAAAAAGTTGGCTGGCATCAGCTGGTTGGCTGGACGGCCCAGGCCTTCGAGCACGACACGGACCAAGGTCTTGCGGTCGATGGCGAGGTCCATCGCCTCACGCACCCGGGCGTCACGCAGGGGATTGGCGGCGATCTCCTTGCCGTCGACCTTGACTGGCTTGGGCAGGGTTTCTTTGACGTTGGGCGTGATGTTGAGAATATAGACTGTGTCGGCAATGAAGGTGTCCACCGACTTGTCGCGCTGCATCGACGCGTAGTCGGTCGCCGGCACGTAGTTCACCAGATCAACTTGGCCTGATTTCAGGGCTGCCATGCGTGCCGGATCGCTGGGGATTTCCTTACGAATCACCTGCTCCCAGGGCTGCTTTTCACCCCAATAGCCATCAAAACGCTTCATCACCATGTCGCCCTTGGGCGCCCACGACACAAAGCGGTAGGGACCGGTGCCGATCGCGGCCTTGCCCGAATTAAATTGCTCGTTGCGTGCGTCCATACCGATCGACTTGGAAACCACAAATAAGCGGATGAAATCGTTCGGCAGGGTGGGCGCTGCCACCTTGGTCTTGACGTGCAAGGTGTATTTGTCCATGACCTTGGTCTCTTTGACCTGCTTGGTGTAAATCGTCATGCTCATCGGCCCGGTCACCGTCGGAATGCGGTCAATCGAAAACTTGACGTCTTCTGCTGTCAAATCCGAGCCGTCATGAAATTTGACCCCTTGGCGGATTTTGAACTCCCAGGTAGTCTCGTCGATCGACTTCCAGGACAAAGCCAGACCGGGCTTGAGCTGGAGCTTTTCATCCGACATCACCACGGTGTCGAACACGTGCCGCAGGGCTTCGGCCTGACTGCCCAGGGTGGACCAATGGGGGTCTATGGAATCCGGGCCCGCCCGAACACCCATCGTCAGCGTTTGCGCCGATACGGTGGCGCCGATCATGGCGGCTATCAGCCCTGCCAGGGCGAGTTGTCTGCTTTGCTTCAAAATGACCTTCATCGAACACTCCTGTTTTGTTACCGTTGCATTAAATACACTGCCAAAAATTTTACTGTGCTAAAAGATTATAACACATGATCTTTTAAGCTTCGCCCCGATTTCAATTGGAGGTTAAGCTAAAACCGTTCTATATTAATGGTACAGTTTGCAGTCAGGTCACGGTAAGGTCAGAGGAGAGCATGGAACAGTGCAAAGCAAAGCTGCTGAGGCGATTGGCGGCATGGTGAGTCAACAAGCGGAGGCGCCGTCGGCCAGTATGCTGGCGAACCTGGCCGGGTCGCTGGACCGCGCCTTGCCGGTCCCCTTGGGCACACAGCTTCGGGGTTTGATTGAGTTTGGCATCGCTTTGGGCGAGCTCTCCCCAGGGCAGCGACTGCCATCCGTGCGCGAGTTGGCGTGGCGCGCCAATGTGGCCCCCATGACGGTGGCGGCGGTGTACACCGAGTTGCGTTTGTCCGGCCTGATTGAAACCAAGCCAGGCGCCGGCACCTTTGTCGCCGACGGCCACCGCAGCGACGGTCTGCGCTCAACCGCTATGCGGACGCTGCAACGCCGGGTTGACCGATTGCTGCGTGAGGCCGAAGCGCTGGGCCTGGCGCCGTCGCTGGTGGCGTCCCTTGTCAATGCGCGAGTGGCGCGCAGCCGCCCTACAAGCCGTGCCCTGCGCTTGGTCATGGTGGGCAATTTTCTTGACACCACCCAAAAATACGCAGACCGGATCAGCACCTACTTGAAAGACGGCGACAGCATCACGGCCACCACCCTGGAGGCCTTGCAGCAAGTCGCAGACGGGGCGTTTCCCTACGACATCTGCGTCACCTTGGCGCATCGTCGCGGCGAGTTGGAGAACCGGCTGCCGGCAGGCGTGCCAGTGGTCGGCCTGAGCTTCATCCCGGCCGAAGAAACCCGGGCTCTGCTGGCGGCCATTGATCCATTGGCTCGAGTGGGTATTGTGTCGTTGTACCCGGAGTTCATGGCCCTGATGAAACTGGGTGTGCTGCGCTTCACCCCCCATGTGGCCAACCCCGAGTTGCGCTTGATGACCGCGCCAGACCTGCAGGCTTTTTTGGCCGGCGTCGGCGTGCTGGTGTACGCCAGTGGCGCAGGTGACATCCTGCGCCATTGGCCGGTGGGCCAGCAGGCGATTGAATTCCGCTACGTGCCCGACCCGCACGCCATTGAGCAGACACTCATCCCCGCCATTGAGCGGCTGCGCAGCCAAACCGCTTTTCAAAAGGAAAGAAGCCCATGAAGATCAGTGACATGAATTGGCTCCAGGTCGAGCAGTACCTCGCCTCAGATGACCGTGCCGTGGTGCCCATTGGCAGCACCGAGCAGCACGCCTATCTGAGCCTGTCGGTGGACAGCATCCTGAGTGAAGGCGTGGCGGTGGATGCCGCGTTGCCGCTGAAGGTGCCGGTATTTCCTGTGGTGGCCTATGGCATCACGCCTTACTTCATGGCCTATCCCGGCACGGTTTCGCTGCGTACTGAGACCTACCAAAACCTGCTGACCGATATTCTGGATAGCTTGCGCAGCACCGGTTTCAAGCGCATCCTGCTGGTCAATGGCCATGGCGGCAACGCGCCCGGCCTGATCGCGGTCAACGCCTGGCTGGAGGCCCACCCAGGCTGCAAGGTCCGCATCCACAACTGGTGGAATGCGCCCAAAACCTTTGCCAAGGTGAAGGAGATCGATCCCGTGGCCTCGCACGCGTCCTGGATGGAGAATTTCCCCTGCACCCGCCTGGCTGGTGTGGTTCAGCCCGACCAGCAAAAACCCATGGTGGACCTTGCCCTGATGCGCACGCTTGGTCCGACCGGGGTCCGTGACTTGATTGGGGATGGCAACTTCGGGGGTAGTTACCAGCGCTCGGACGATGACATGAACGCGGTCTGGTCGGTGGCTGTGGAAGAGACCCGTCACCTGATCCATACCCTGTGAACCGAAGCACCAGCATGAACCAAGACACAATTTTGATCTGGGGCGCCGGTGCTGTTGGCGGAACTCTGGGTGCCTATCTGGCCCGCGCCGGGGAAGATGTCCTGCTGGTGGACATTGCAGAGGACCATGTGGACGCCATGAACCGTGACGGCCTCGCTATTGAAGGCCCGGTTGAGTGCTTTACGCAGCCTGTCCAGGCGGTAACGCCAGCCGAGGTGCGCGGTACCTTTCACCGGGTTATCTTGGCGGTCAAGGCACATCACACGCACCTGGCGGTGCTTGCCTTAAAACCCCATCTGGCCGACGAGGGGTCGGTGCTGTCTGCGCAAAACGGTCTCAATGAATTGGTCATTGCCGAAGCCGTGGGTGCCGAACGAACCGTGGGCTGCTTTGTCAATTTTGGCGCTGACTGGCTGGGGCCAGGGCGTATCTTGCTGGGTAACCGGGCCACGGTGGCGCTGGGCGAGCTTGACGGCCAGGTCACCGCACGCGCGGCGGATTACCATCGGCTGCTCCAACTGTTTGAGCCGGCAGCCGTTCACACGCCCAACATCTGGGGTTATCTGTGGGGCAAACTCGGCTACGGTGCTATTCTGTTTGCCACCGCGTTTACCGATGCCTCCATGTCGGACAACCTGGCCTCCGAGCCGCACTTTTCGGTGTTCCATCGCCTGGGACGCGAGGTGATGGCGGTGGCACTGCAGCAGGGTGTGACCCCGTTGGGTTTCAATGGTTTCGATCCAGCTGCTTTCATGCCAGATGCTAGTGAAGCGATGGCCCGACGCTCGGTGGCGGATATGGCCGAGTTCAACCGCCACACCGCCAAGACCCATTCCGGTATCTGGCGCGACCTGGCCATTCGCAAACGCAAAACCGAAGTCGACGCCCAAATTGCCATCATCTCCCAGATCGGCGCCAAAGGCGGGCTCGCTACACCCACTATCGACCGGCTGGTCGCGCTGATCCACGATATTGAGGAGGGTCGCCGACCCCAGTCCTGGGCGACGCTTGATCTGCTGGTGGCCGCATGAACTTGCATCTGTCAGGCCGTCGTGCCATCGTGACAGGTGCCGCGCAAGGCATTGGGTTGAGTATCGTGCAGGCCTTCGTCGCGGAAGGCATGCAAGTGGCGGCGTTTGATATCGACGGCACGGGTCTGCAGGCTGCGCGTGCAGCCGGTGCCATCCTTGCCACCACCATCGATCTGGCAGAGCGCGCCAGCGTGGCCGAGGCTGTCAACGGCGTAGCCAGCCAGTTTGGTGGCGTCGACATTTTGGTGAACTGCGCCGGGGGTGTGCGCGGACAAATCGGACGCCCGATTGAAGACATCACCGAGCAGGATTGGTTGGTGGTGTTTGAGGCCAATGTGCACGGCGCCTTCTGGTGTGCCCAAGCCTGTGCCGGCCACATGAAGCAGGGTGGTTTTGGCCGCATCATCAATATTTCGTCTGGCGCCGGCCTGCGCCCGAGCTTGACCGGCATCCAGGCCTACACCGCCTCCAAAAACGCTTTGGTCGGCCTGACCAAGCAACTCAGCCTGGAGCTGGGGCCGCACGGCATTACCGTCAACAGCGTGGCGCCTGGCTTTGTCTTGTCCAATCCCTCGACCCAGCGGCAGTGGGACAGTTGTGGGGCAGACGGCCAGCAGCGGCTGCTCGACAGCACCCACACCAAGCGGCTGGGCCGGCCAGAAGATATCGCCAACGCGGTGACTTTCCTGGCCTCGGATGCGGCCAGCTGGATTTCCGGGCAGGTTCTCAGCGTGGATGGCGGACGGTCTTGACGCGCCAAGATACTGCTCTATTCAATCCAACCCTGACGTCTGCACGCCATGACTCAAAATTTACTGCCCCCATCCGCATTCAGTCTGGCTGTGCACGGTGGGGCCGGCACGATTCTGCGTGACACCATGACCCCGACGCGCGAAACGGCCTACCACGCCGGCTTGCGCCGCGCCCTGGAGGCCGGGCGCCTGGTGCTGGCCGCGGGTAGCGCAGCGCTGGATGCCGTCACCGCTGCGGTGAGGGCACTGGAAGACGAGCCCCTGTTCAATGCCGGCCGTGGTGCGGTGTTCACCAGCGCCGGCAAGCAGGAGATGGACGCGGCCATCATGGACGGCCGGGACCGGGCTGCGGGTGCGGTCGCCGGCATTTGCGGACCGCGCAACCCGATCCTGGCCGCGCGTGCGGTGATGGAGCGCACCGAGCATGTACTGCTGATCGGCGAAAGTGCCCAGGCATTCTGCCGGGCGCAGGGGCTGGCCTTTGATGACGCCAGCTATTTTTTCACCCAAGCCCGCTGGCAGGCCTTGCAGGACACTCTGGCCATGCGGCAGGCCGGCGTGGACAACCAGGATGCGTCGCGCAAGCACGGCACCGTGGGCGCGGTGGCGCGCGACAGCCATGGCCACCTGGCAGCGGCCACCTCGACCGGCGGCATGACGGGCAAAGCGCCAGGCCGCGTCGGTGACACCCCGCTGATCGGGGCTGGCACCTGGGCCGACGATGAGACCTGCGCCCTGTCGGGCACCGGTCATGGCGAAATCTTTATCCGCTATGCCGCCTGCCATGAAATATCGGCGCGGATGCGTCACGCCGGGCAAAGCCTGGCGCAGGCGGCGCTGGGCGTGGTGATGGACCTGCTGGCGCCGCATGGCGGTTCGGGCGGCCTCATCGCGGTAGACCGGTACGGCAGTGTGTCGCTGCCCTTCAATTGCGCCGGCATGTACCGGGGCGTGGTGCAGAGCGATGGCGTGCTGCGCACCGCCATCTATGACGAGCCGCTGGTGGACTATGCCGCTGCGACCGGCGGCAACAAGCCATAGGCCTGGAGGCGCCGCTCGCGCACAAAGCCCTGGATGGCCTGGGCAAACACCTTGAAGTGGGCCGAGGCGAGGTGAGCCGCAAAAGCCGCCTCGTCATCATAAATCTCGTACAGCGCCACCGTGCTGCTGGCTGGCGTTGGCAGCAACACATCAAAGCGGCGGCAGCCCGGCTCGTTGGCCATCGAGGCGGCCGCGTTCACGCGCACCAGCGCGGTGAACTGCGCCAGATGCTGCGGGTGGATGTCGAACTCGACCCAGATCACGTAGGCGCTGGGGGCAGGGATGGCGGGCTGATCCATGGCTGAAGTCCTCTTTGAAATGGTGTTACAGCAGCCCGAAGCGGGCCACGATGCGCTCGGGGTCGATGCGGATCGATTTCAGGGTCTGGCTCGCCGCCATTCACACTGGTACGCCGTAACCGTGTTCGGTGGCGTGGTCCAGCACCTGGCGCAGGCCAGCAAAAGCCATCGCAAACTCCAAAAAATTGATGACAAATGAGGCCCTAAGCCCCGTGGTTATTCGGCTAGTTGCTATGCATGCAGTAGCGCTGAGCAGTCCGCAATGATGCGGTCCGGGGCGCAGGCGGCAATCGGTTGGCCCATGTTGTAGCCATAAGGCAGGGCCCACACCGGCACCCCGGCGTTGCGCGCCGTGGCCACGTCGATGCTGGAGTCGCCGACAAACAGCGCGCGGGCTGACGCCACGCCAAATTCGGCCAGACAGCTGGCAATGCCGGCCGGGTCGGGCTTTTTGGTGGGCAGGGTGTCGCCGCTGATCACGCGGTCCAGCAGCGGCATGAGCTGGTGGGCGTTCAGCACGGTAGCCGTGTAGCGGCCTTCCTTGTTGGTGACCACCGCCAGCTTGACGCCCTGGCTGCGCAGCGCCACCAGGGTCTCGCGCACCTGCGGGTAGAGCTGGCTGCGGGTGCCGCAGCGTGCCTGGTAATGCTGGTCGAACACGGCGGCTGTGGCCGGCAGGCTGTCCGAGGCGCGCACCGCGGCCTCGGTCAGGCCCTGGCTCCATGCCAGGGACTGTACCAGCAGGGTGCGGGTGCCATGGCCGATCCAGTCATTGACCTGGGTTTGCGACACCAGCGGCAGCGCCAGTGCCTGCAGGGTGTCGTTGACGGCGTCGTAGATTTCAGGGGCGGTCTCGATCAGCGTGCCATCGAGGTCGAACATCACCAGGTCAAAAGGGCGATGGGTGGGCGAGGTGGGCATGGCGGCTCTCCGGCTCAGGCGGCGCGCTTTTTGCGCTCCATTATGCGCCAGATGAAGGGGGTGAAGATCAGCTGCATGGCCAGCTCCATCTTGCCGCCGGGCACCACGATGGTGTTGGCCCGGCTCATCCAGGAGCCGTCGATCATGCTACGCAGGTACTGGAAATCGATGCCTTTAGGCTTGGCAAATCGGATCACCACCATGCTCTCGTCGGGCGAGGGAATGTCGCGCGAGATGAATGGGTTGGAGGTGTCGA
>SXGQ01880420.1_pt1 | contig 13631 bp, 11 predicted proteins | sample 3178371 | NCBI WGS metagenome assembly SXGQ01 (sample SAMN11356859, study PRJNA531348) | freshwater metagenome | isolation source: freshwater sample F1-20 | place: China: Fuxian Lake, Yuxi | collected 2017-12-25
CGACGACGCCGCCATCTTCCTCTGCCGCTTCGAGAACGGCTCGATCGCGCAGTTCGAATCCACCCGCTACGCCCGCGGCCACAAGGCGCTCTACACGTTCGAGATCAACGGCGAGAAGAAGTCCCTCCAGTGGGACCTCCACGACCTCAACCGTCTCAACTACTTCGATCACTCCGTCCCGGGCGATCGTCGCGGCTGGGCCAGTATCCACACGTCCGACGGCGACCATCCGTACGCCGGCAACTGGTGGGTCCCGGGTCTCTGCCTCGGTTACGAACACTCCTTCACCCACGCCCTCGCCGAGTTCCTCAAGAGCCTCGACGATCCGAAGGCCGAAAAGGCTTACCCGGACTTCCGCCACGCGCTCGGTACCCAGTACGTCTGCGACGCCGTCCTGGAGTCCGCCAAGACGAAGCAGTGGGTTAAGGTGAAGAAGGCCTAAACAGCCCGCCAGCCGCCTTCCAGAAGCCCCGGATCACCCGATCCGGGGCTTCTTTATGCCTTGATGGATGCAGGGGCTCAAAGGGAGAGCGGAAACCGGAATGGATGCTTGGGTCATTGAGCCCCAGCCAATCATCCGGTTTCCGGCCCCCCCTTTTTTCAGGCTTCCGCCGCTTGACACCATACTGTTACCACTCATAACTGTCAGCAATATCGCCGTATGCGCCGTAAATCCTCCCTTTCCCACATGGTCTGCACCTACAAGCTGTATCTCCTCAACCGTCACCTGTTCATCGACCTCCCCGAAGGTCGCGCACTGATCGATACGGGCGCCCCCTTCAGTTCCTCGACTTCCGGCCGTCTGACCTGGCAGAACCAGAACCACGGGGTGAACAAGGGCGGCTACATGGGCTTCACCTTCGACAAGCTGTCCGCCGAGATCGGCGCCCAGGTCGACGCGTTGCTGGGCATGGACCTGCTCGCCCAGACCACCCTGCTCTTCGACGTCGCCCATCGCACGCTGACGGCCGGCGACGAGATGCCGGCCGGCTTCAAGCCTCAGTCCTACGAACTCGCCCCGATGTCCGACATCCCGCTCTTCCATGTCACGCTCAACGGCCACCCGGCCCGCGTGCTCTGGGACACGGGCGCGCAGTATGGCTACGTGACCGACAAGAAGTTCGTGAAGGGCGCGAAGGCCCTGACCGGCTTCAAGGATTTCAGCCCGATGTTCGGTGACCTACATATCCCGCAGTCTTACGTGCTACCCTTCACGCTCGCCGGCCATGACCTGCTCGAAACCGTCGGCGAAGCCCCGTGCGTGCTCGGTGGCGGCATCTCGCCGGTACCGATGGGTCCGTTCCTGCGCGCCCTTGATATCGACGCGATCATCGGCCCGTCTTGGATGCCGCGCGTGAAGGTCTGGCTCAACCCGCTGGATCAGACGTTCGCCATCGCGATCTGAGTCTGACGGTTATCCAACAAAAAAGCCCCGGGCCGCATCGCTGCGTCCGGGGCTTTCTTTGACGTGAAGCGAATTACTTCTTCGCCGAGGCCTTCACGGCACCAGGCGAGTAGAAGCGGTTCATCTTGTCGAGGATGGCGTTCTCGGTCGCGGCGCGATCGATGATGCCGGTGTGACGGTAGATGATCTCGCCGCCAGGAGCCACGACGATGGTGTGAGGGATGGGGCCGGGCATCTCCTTGTCGAGGACGGCCGCGAGATCGTCACCGCTGCCGGCGAAGAGGTAGCTATTGGTGGTGCGGCCTTCCTTCTTGAGGGAATTCTCGACCTTCTTGCTGAGGCCAGCGGCCTGCTTGAAGAGAAACGCCTCGGCCTTGGCCTTGTCCTTGGGGTCGTCCAGGCTGATGGTGACGAGCTCGAAGTCGCGCATGTCGAACTTACGGGAGATCTCGACGAGGTCAGGGAACTCCTTGACGCAAGGCGGGCACCAGGTGGCCCAGACGTTGATCATGCGGTACTTGTTGGAGGTGTTGGCACGCAGGTTGGCGATGCCGGCCTTATCGATCAACTCGACGGTGACCGGGGTCTTGGCCCAGGTCTCGTGCTTGACGTCGTGCAGGGCCTTCTTCTCGCGCCACTTGGTGGAGCAACCCATGGGCTTGGTGAGTTCGAGTTCGACTTTCTTACCAGCGAGGATGGCGTCCACGGCGTTCTGGCAATCCTTGGACTTCACGGTGCTGTCGTCGTAGAAGCGGGAGTCGTCGAAGCGGCCCTGGTAGCGGAGCTTGAGGTTCTTATCAAAGACGAAGACGTGAGGGGTGGCGAGGCAGCCGTAGGCGCGGGCCACGGTCTGGGTGTCGCCGTCGTAAAGGTAGTCGAAGGTCCACTTGTTCTTCTCAGCATAGGGCTTCATCTCGGCGTAGGAGTCGCCGAACTCACCGTAACCGAGCTCATCCTTACTGAGGCCGTCCGGGTGGTTGGGGTTGATCGCGACGAGCTTCACGCCCTTGCCCTTGTATTCTTCATAGAACTTCTGGAGGCGACGCTCGATGCTGTGCGAGGTCGGGCAGTGGTTGGAGGTGAAGAGCACGACGAGGGCTTCGCCACCGGTGTATTCGGCGAGCTTGTGCTTCTTGCCGTCGGTACCGAGCAGCTCGAAGTCAGGAGCGGTATCGCCAGGCTTGAGCGTGCGGATATCCGGCGGGTGACCGTTGACCAGACCGGGGGCGTCGGCGGCGCGGACGCCGACAACGGCGGCCAGGACGGCGAGGAGGGACATTAGGCTCTTCATGGGGTGTAAGGGGTTAAGGATTAGAGTCCCGAAATCCCGAGGTGTTCCAATCCGAAAATGGTCAGAACGCCCGGAAGTCCCGCCCAAGGTCCTCGGCCGAGCCGTCCTCGCAATCCACCAACGCCAACCGCCCTGCCCTGACAGCGAAGATAGCCAGCTGGCGGTAGCGCCGCCCAAACTCGACCGCCCCGGGCAACCCGATGGGCACACCCCAGCCAGGCTCAAGATGGACGCCATCCGCCGACCCTCCCGTAATCCGATGCAGGCGATACCCCGCCGCCCGGAGTTCGGCCTCTAAGGCCTTGTCAGCCTCGAGATTACGTTCGGGGGCCTTCGGCAACCCATCCGGATCATATGCCGTGATGATCGCGAAGTCCGCCGGCCAATCCGCCGGCATGGGCGCAAACCGGAAGACCGCCTGACTAAACTGTGCGCGTTGCTCGGGGGTCATCAAAATGGGCTTTGCCTACGCTCCCTTTTGGATGTGTCATTATCCTTATGCAACCCCTGCTGCTAGCTCTGCTCATTGCGGTCTCCCACGGTGCTTACGCTGCGCCTCGTCCGAACATCGTCGTCATCCTCGCCGATGACCTCGGTTACGGCGACCTGGGCTGCTACGGCCATCCGACGATCAAGACGCCGAACCTCGACAAGATGGCCGCCGAAGGCCTGCGCTTCACGCAGTTCTATTCTGCCGCCGAGGTCTGCACCCCGAGTCGCGCCGCCCTCTTGACGGGTCGTTACCCGATCCGCTCTGGCATGGCCCACAACCAGTTTCGCGTCCTGCGTGCGATTTCCACCGGCGGTCTGCCCGCTTCCGAAGTCACGCTGGCACAGACGCTCAAGGACACTGGCTACGCGACGGGCATCATCGGTAAGTGGCACCTCGGCGTCTGGGCCAATAACCAGCCTCAGCACCACCCGCTCGCCCACGGCTTCGATTTCCACTTCGGACTGATGCATTCGAACGACATGAACCCGTCCGATAAGCCGAAGCCACCGCGCGCCAATGCGCTCGTCGTCCAGGATCCGGAATGGTGGAACGCCGCCCTCTACCGTGGCCGCGAACTCCTCGAACCCCGCACCGACCAGACCCAACTGTCGAAGCGTTACGCCGAAGAGGCCACGAAGTTCATCGGCGCAAACAAGGACAAGCCGTTCTTCCTGTATATGCCGCACACTTTCCCGCACACGCCGCTCTTCGCGTCGGAACGCTTCAAGGGTAAGAGCTCGCGCGGCATCTACGGTGACGTGCTCGCCGAACTCGACTGGAACGTCGGCGAAGTCCTCAAGGCGCTCAAAGCTAACGGCGTGGCCGACAACACCCTCGTCTTCTTCACCAGCGACAACGGCCCGTGGACACTCATGGGCACCGAGACCGGCGGCAGCGCTGGCCTGCTCAAGGACGGCAAGGGCAGCACCTGGGAAGGCGGCATGCGCGTCCCCGGCATCGCCTGGTGGCCCGGCAAGGTCAAGCCCGGCGTGACCGACAACGTCGGCACGATGCTGGACCTCTTCCCGACCGCCGCGAAGCTCGCTGGCGCGAAGATACCTTCGGATCGTCCGATGGACGGCACCGACCTTTCCCCGCTCCTGCTCGAGGAGCGCGCCGTCGACCGCGGTCTCTTCTGCTACTACCGCGGGGAGAAGCTCTACGCCGCCCGCCTTGGTGATTGGAAGATCCACTTCCTCACCCAGGGCTCCTACGGCGACCCCAAGCCCGTCGAGCATGCCAAGCCGCTGCTCTTCAACCTCGCCGTGGACCCCTCGGAAGCGCACGAGATTTCCGCCGAACATCCGGACGTCGTCGCCCGCCTTGCCGCGGCCGTCGAGCAGCACCGCGCGACCGTCGTCCCGGTCCGCAGCCAGCTGATTGACGTCGTCGCGAAGTAAGGCCTGACCTCAGCCGCCGAAGTCCACGCTGAAGCGCCAGCGAGGGTCGTCCCAATAATGCGAACGGCCGTCCTGAAGCCGCAACGGCGAGAAAGTGCGGACTGATAGCGTCCGTCCGTCGGGCTCGAAGGTCAGCAGACGCAGCCAGCCGTCGCCGCCGTTACCGCGGTGATCGGAACCGCCGCCGAGGCCCTGCGCGTTGAAAAGCATCTGGTGGACCGCCTTGCCGGCGTCGTTGTCATCCTGCCGATACCCGACGTGGGCACCCATCTCGTGTCCGTTAAGCACCAGGCGCAGGTTGGGCGTCTTACGCACGAGGGTGTTCCAGAGGTCCTCGCCGTCATGGGTATCGCCAGCCAGGCCGGTCTTATACCAATGAGGATTACCAGGGCGCTTGCGGTTACCGTCCTGTCCATCGCGCTGATTACTGGGTAGCAGGTAATCATGGATGAGCAGGATGCCGAGGTGGTCGCGGAAACGGGGACGAGCAAAGATTTCGCGCGCCCACTCGACGGCGAAGCGCCGTGGACCCCACTCTAGTGAAACGATCAGTAAATTGCGTCCGCCAGGGACCTTGACAACGTAGGCCGCGTTCTCGAGCGTGACCTTGCCGTCGCGGGTGGGCGGTCCTTCCAGAAAGATACCGCCGCCCTGGCCATCGCACGTGAGCGGATTATGCGTCAGCGGGAAATGGTCATTGAACTGCGTCGTACGGTTTTCGGCGTTACGCACGCCATAATCGTGGTTACCCGTCGCGAAGACCGTCGGGATTACGCCATCGAAGACCCGTAATGCGCGCTTGGCCGAGGCCCACTGCGACTCCGAATTCTGGTCGCCGTAGCCACCGCCTCCGCCGACAGCGATGTTGTTCTGCTCCACGAAGTCGCCCTCGTGCATGACCAGGCCGATGTTCCAAGCCTTGCGATGCTCCTTCACCCATTTCGTCATCAGCTCGAAGTGTGCCTGGTTCTTGGCATACTTCGCGTAGTTCTGCGTGTCAGGGAAGACTGCGATTGTCCAACCGGCGCCAGGACCTCGCGCGGGATCGACAAGTTTGGGCGCTTCGGCTCCGCGGGCCGACGCGGCGAAGAACGGAGCGGCCAAAAGGCCTTTGATCAGGTTGCGGCGGGAGAACGATGCAGGGGTGCGCATGGGGGCACTATGGCCTCGTCCGACTCCGTTTCAACCCAGCGAATCGGCTTTCCCTCCCACCCCCTTTCGGCCAAAGTCCATCGCACGGGCCTATAGCTCAACGGTTAGAGCACGGAACTCATAATTCCTTGGTTCTGGGTTCAAATCCCGGTGGGCCCACCAATTTTCAACCAGCCGACTTGATGCGCTCCCAGAAGGGGAAGTAACCGCGGGTGGCGTGCGGGAAGTGCTTGGCGTCCCAGGCCCGGCGGCGCCAGGTGACGGCGATGCCTGCCTGGGCGAGGGCGGACTCGATGGTACGGGCTTCGACCAACCAAGGGCCGACGAACGGACGATAAGCGACGACCCGCTTGAGCTGATGCTTCCGGGCCCAGTCGACCAGCGTCGCGGCAAGCTCATCCGTAGGCTCGGCGGAGACATCTGCCCCAAAGTGAGCACCTGCCCTGGATACGCCGTCGCGTAAGGCGGCCTGCGTCCACATCGCAACAGACTCCGACCAGCCGGCCTGCGTGGCTATGGGATTTGGCCAAGAGGAATTGATCGCGACAAAATTCTCCGCGGAAAGTTCTCCAAGTTCGACCGCGAGGTCCTCGGGGTGCACCCACAATCCCGCCCTGCCCTCCGCGACATTGACCCACAAGGGGTCTTCCGTCCAGGCAGCGATCTTCGGCAACGCTAACTCCGTGGTGGGGAACGCCGTGCCGACCAACTGGCTAGCCCCCGGCACATACCGACCGTCGGTATAATGCGCGATGTTGTCCGCGCGAGCGATATAGGTCTTACCCGGCGTCTGTAAGCCAGCGACCCAGCGCCAGGAGAGCGTGTTGCTCGCGACGTCTCCATCGAGCAGGTGTTCGTAAAAGAACGCGGCGCCGAGTTCCCACGGCAGCTTCAACGTGAAGACCCAGATCGAGGCGAACCACATGCGGGCGTGGTTATGCAGGTAGCCGGTGGCCACGAGTTCCTTGGCCCAGTCATCGAAGCCCGCGATACCCGTGCGTCCAGCGAGCGCCGCTTCCAGCGTCGACATTTGCTCGGCACTCAACGTAGCTCGCAAGCGCGGCACGGCTTCCACCCAGCGGGACCATGCTTCGGGACGTTGCTCGAGCCAGCCCTTCCAATAGGTGCGCCAGTAGACCTCCTGCACGAACTTCTCGACAACCTCGAAAGGCCAACGGGCTCGGGCAGCATCGACGATTTCTTGCTCCAGGAGCAGACGTTTCTGCACCCACGGAGAAAGTCGCGAGATATTGGGGTGTCCCGGCCGGACAAAATTGCGGTCCGTCGCATAGCGTCCCGCGATGGGTAGAAACTCCTGCAGGCGAGCCAAGGCAGCAGCCCGGGTCGGAATGAAAGCCAGCGGCACGGACATGCCGTGACCTAAACGAAAGCCCCTGACTCCGCAAACGGACTGATTACATAGCATGTGGCGATGTGCTTAGACGGGCAAAGGACTTGGCAGCCCTTGTGGCGTCCACCAGGCTGACCCCATGCGCCCCCTGCTCCCCGCCCTGCTCTGCCTAGCCGCCTTGATCGCAGCCGAGGAGAAGCCGAACCTGCCCTTGGTCGACCTCTCGGGCCAGAAGGAACGCCAGGTGGTCGTGGCCGCGGGCACGCCGACGCTTTACCAAGGCCACCCGACGACGTTGCTGATGCCGAACAGCCAGACGATCTTCTCGGTCTGGTGCATCAACCACGGTGGCGCCGCCGGCCCGATGGCCCGCAGCGATGATGGCGGCAAATCCTGGACGCGCCTTGATGCCACCCTGCCGAAGGGATTCTCGACCCACCAGAACTGCCCGAGCATTTATCGCATCGTCGGCCCAGCCGGCAAAGCCCGTCTCTGGGTCTTCTCCGCCGCTCTCGGCAAGCGCGGTGGCCCGGGGATGCCGAGCATCATGAGCGAGGACGAGGGCAAGACGTGGAAAGAGATGCCTCCGCTCAACTTCCCATGCGTGATGACGTTCAGCAGCGTGGTCCGACTTAAGGATGGCCGTACCCTCGGTCTCTACCATCGCGGACCCGGCGGCGCTGACAAGGCCCCGCTGGTGACGCTCCAGACGATTACCTCCGACGGCGGTTTCACTTGGTCCGAGCCGCGCATCGTCGCCGAAGTCGCCGGCAAGAACCCCTGCGAGCCCTTCGTCTTCCGTTCTCCCGATGGCAAGGAACTCGCCTGCCTCCTCCGCGAGAATACCCACAAGGGCCGTAGCCTGATGATGTTCAGTCAAGACGAAGGCGCGACGTGGTCGACCCCGGTCGATACGAGCTGGGGCCTCACGGGCGATCGCCATAACGGCGTGTTCACTTCCGACGGCCGCATGGTCATCTGCTTCCGCGACCAAGCCCTCAAAAGCCCCACCAAAGGACACTTCGTCGCCTGGGTCGGCACGTACGATGATCTGAAATCCGGCCGACCAGGCCAAACGCGCGTCAAGCTGCTCCATCATTACGGCAAGCGCGCCGGTGACTGCGGCTACCCCGGCGTCGAGCTCCTCGCCGACGGCACGATCGTGGCCACGACCTACGTCCAATACGCCGCTGGCCCTGAACAGAACTCCGTCGTCAGCGTGCGCTTCAAACTCAGCGAGACCGACGCTTTGCTGAAGCGTTAACGCGCGACGGGCTCCTGCGAGGTCAAGGTGCGCTGGTCCGGACGATCGACGCCGATCTTCACGGTATATTTGCCTGGTCCGAAGACCGGTGCAGCGAAGGCTTTGCCACCGTCGAGACGACGAACGTAGAGTGTCTCACCGGTCTGCTCGGCGATGACCTGCACGACGGCCGGGCCGGCGGGGAGATCGACCGACGGCAGGAAACCAGTCGGTTTACGGCCATCGTTGTCGGCCAGCGCGAAGGTCTGCGGCCAGCCGGGGAACTGCTGGCTATCGCCCTTGCGCGAGTCGCTGAAGCGCGGCCAGCACTCGAAGATGACGCTCTGTTTGGCCATTTGAAAACGGGCCAGGCCGTAACCGTCGGCACGCTGGCGCTCGTCCTGGACGTCCCCAGGATTGGCGTAGGCGATGACCGACATCCGATTACCTAATCCATCAAGGAAATCGCCGGTCCAGGGCAAGGGGCTTCCGACCACGGCGTTCGGGCCGGCCTTCTCATCCCTCGGGTGCCACCAGCGACCGTAGATGGTGTTCACGAGGGCGGGACTGGTCAGCGAGTAAGGCCCGTCGCCAAAGGACTCGATGCCGTGCTTGACGGTGACGGCGAGATGCTGATCACCGCAAAGGTGGACGGCCTGCACGCGACGCAGGGCGCGCAAGGCTTCGTCGCGGCCTTTCTGCGGCCAGCCGTTGCAATCGAGGTCCGCCAACAGACGGCTATCCTTACCGCCGTGCATGTGGACCGCCCCACAGAAAGCCGAAGCGGACAGGACGGCCTTGTGACGCACGCCCACCCAGTCCTCGGACCACGCGGCGAGGAACTTCAGCTGGCGATCGCCGAGCAGCTGCAGGCCGGGCAAATCGATGCTCTTCGGATCATACTTCTCGTCGGTGACGTGATCGGGGCGCGGGCCTTGCGGAGGAATCTTGCCCATGGGGGCGGACTTAAACTTACGATCCTCGAGGATGGCAAAATCCATGCCGCCAACCTTGAGGCGGGTGTAGAAGACGCTGATACCCCGCTGGACCGGAGTCGGGTCAAACGCATCCGGCAGATGCCACGACTGCTGGCGCTGGACCATGTTCACATAGGTGACCGGATAGAAGTAACCGCCGTCAGCCATGCCGGCGACGGTGGACAGCTTACCACCCTCGCCCCAGAGGTTGGGGTGGCCGACGTCATGGTCGTCGGGAATACAAATCGTCGGGCGATCCTTCATCACGTCACGGAACTGTAGGCCAAACTCAATCCACCCGGCAGTGTGCTCGGTGTGGCGATAGGTCTGGTCGCCAGCGAAGAATAAGACGTCCGGATTCTGGCGAATCAGGTTATCGAGGATCTCCGGGCGGGCGCCCGTCGTGCGGCTCGAATTGCACGACATGTTGGCGATGACGATGGCGTCCTTGTCCGTCGGATCACGACGCACGAGGCCTTCGAAGACCGCCTTCTCACCGTGACGAACACGATAGGCCACATCCTTGGAACCATCCCAGCCTTCGACCCGGAAGTGCGCACTCCAACCAGGGAAGACCACCTCGGTCTTGGCCGCCTCGATCCATTGGCCGTCGCGCTTGAATTCCAGACGCGCTTCCTTGGATTCCTCAGGGTAGAGAGGATAGAGCTGAGCGGAAAGCTTCAGGACGCCTGCTTGCTGGGTATAAAGAGCGAACGCGATGACCTGATCACGCTCGACCAGCATCGTTGGAGCGGCCGAACTGGCGGTACCCTTCTTCTTCCCCTTGGCCGCAGGACGAGGCTCCCACCAGGCACCGACCGCCAGCGAATCGAGACCAGGAAACTCCTCTCCAAAAGGCTTGACCGTATGGGCCGGTGGAACCGGTGCGCCTAAAAGGATCGAAGCGGCAAATAACAGCAGGAATCTCATGGCGTTCTGTTAATACCCCGTTTCGCTGAAAAAGTTTCCCTGCACGAGCCCTTTCGGCTTAATCCGAGCTATGAAGACCGACGAGGAACTGCGCCAACGCCTCAATCCCTGGGATTGGCTCGTACTCGTGGTCGCGGTCGTCTCGCTGTTGCTTGTCCTCCTTGAGACCTTCCTGCACGTACCGCCGGCGATGCTGTCGGTCCTACGCACCGTCGACACCCTGTCCTGCGTCATCTTCCTCGCGGACGTCATCGTGCGCTGGCGGCGCGAGAAGTATGCGGCCAGCTACTGGCGCTGGGCGTGGTTAGACGTGCTCGCCAGCATCCCCTTCGAGCCGGCCTTCCGCTCCCTGCAGGCGATCCGCATCTACCGTTTCATCCGGCTCATCCGTATCCTGAAGAAACTCAGCACCCTCACGCACGGCACCTCGCTGAACGAAAAGCTGCTCGCCCTGCCCGGCGTGGCCCTGGTGATGGTCCTCTTTAGCACGATGCTGATCGTCGAAGTGGAACGCAGCGCCCCGAACGCGACCATCAAGACCGGCGGCGACGCGCTCTGGTGGGCCCTCACGACCGTCACTACGGTCGGGTACGGCGACACCTTCCCGGTCACGGGAGAAGGCCGTCTGATCGCCTCGGTGCTCATGCTGGTGGGCATCGCCCTCTTCGGTTCGATGTCCGCCATCGTGACCTCCAAGCTCATCCTCCCCAAGGAAACCAAGGATCACGAGGAGCTCCGTAAGGAACTCCGGGAGCTGCATGCGGAAATCCGGGAACTCCGCCGACGACTGCCTGACAAACCGAATGACCCCCATGCGTAAGACCCTGCTCGCCCTTTTCCTGCTCGTCGCCGTCGGCTTCGGCGCCTGGCGTGCCTTCGCCCCCACCCCTCCTTCGAAGAACCCGATGGAGCGCATGAAGACCTCCAGCCCAATCGAGACCGTCCGCGTCGCCAAGCCCGTCGCCCCCGCGCCCGTCGTCCGCTCCGCCCCCGTGGCCCCCAGTCAGATGACCGCCCAGCGGGCCAAGATGGAAGAACGCTTCTCTGACCTGAAGGAAGAAGGGCGACGTGTCCGCGAGACCCTGCTCGCGAGTGATCCGAAGGCCGCTCAAGCCTACAACGAAGTGGTCAGACGTCCGGAATATCGAGCCCTCCTTGACCGACGTCACCAGATCGAAGCCGCTTGGGCCGCCGCCCCGGAGAAAGATCGCGATGGCATGCTCAACGAGATGAACAGCCTCCGTCAGCAAGGCCTCACCCTGATCCTCGGAGAGATCCAGCGACTCCAAAGCCTGCCGGCCGCGCCGGTGGCCAACGGAGCGACGACATCGGCGCCTGCCTCGGCCCCAGCCGCTCCGGCCGCCCCGCTGGTCTTTCAGTAAAGGGTCTTAGGACCCCCAGCTAAAACGCTCAGGCACCCAGGCGTATTGATCGCCCTTGGGTACGACGGTCCCGATGCCGGGCCACGGTAGATGGAAGCCGAAAGCACGGCTCTTCTCCTTGGCCATCCGTTCGAAGAGCTTCTTCCGCGTCTTCACCGCAGTCTCGGGATCATGATCCATGGCGACGGTCCAGCCGACGTTGTCGAACATGAGCACGTGGTGGTGGACGACGTCGCTGATGTGCACAAGTGATTCCCCTTCGGAGCGAATCTCGAAACAGGCGTGGCCATCCGTGTGTCCGGGGGCCGCGATGACGGTGACGGCGTCGTGGAAGAGCTTCTGCCCGTCCTTGGCGATGACGAGCTGGTCCTTGAGGATATCGAAGTTGCGGCAAATGGTCTTCACCATGTTCGGCAACGGCTTCTTATCGCGCTTGGACTTAGAGAAGTCGGGATTCGGACCGCGCCAGAAATCATACTCCTCCTCGAGAAGGTAGATTTTGGCATTCGGGAAGGCCGGTTTACCGTTGTCGACGAAGCCGTCGAGGTGATCGGAGTGCGAGTGGCTGAGGAAACCAGTCGTGACTTGCTCGGTCTTTATGCCGAGCTGACGCAGGCCCTCGGCGAGCCAGCCGAAGTTCGGATTGGGATGACGCTCGCCGAAGCCAGCGTCGATCAGCGCGACCTCGTCGCCGATCTTCAGCCCCATGATATTCACGTAGAGCGGGAGCGCATCGAGGCGCTCGCGGTTAAATTCCAGGGCGGCCTTCATGGTCGGGCGGTCGGACTCCGGCCACATGAGCTCGAGGCCTTGCTTGAAGAGCATGTGGCCGTCGCTGATCGAGAAGGCCTCGATCTTGCCGATGTTGAACTTGTAGACGTAAGGATTCGGCGGGCGCTTGCCGGTCGCCTTAGGCGCATCGGCCGCGGTGAGGCGGGAAGCGGTGGCGAGGCCGGCTAACGCGAACGCGGCGGCGCCGAGGAATTCACGACGCGAGGAAGGCTGGATTTCGGAGGCCATAGGGGGTCGGCAAAATCTACCCCATCGCCCCGCCCCCTCCAGCCCAAAGGCAAGGTGAACACTCAGGGCTCGCCCATGACGATACAGATTGAAACCCGTCCCGCTCGCCGTTGTCTATATGATATACCCGATGCTAACGCGACCGTCCGCCCCGGCAGTCTCTAAGTCTGGCCAACACCCCTACCGATCTAACCGACCATAGCCAAAAGACCCGATGCATCGCCCCCTGCAAGTCGCCCTCTTTCTCAGCCTGAACGCCGTAGTGACCGTCCAAGCTGAGGACATCCAGTTCAACCGGGACATCCGCCCGATTCTTTCCGAAAACTGCTTCAGTTGCCACGGCTCCGACGAGAAAGCCCGCAAGGCCAAGCTGCGACTGGACCTCCCCGAAGAGGCCACGCGCGAACACAAAGGCGGCACCCCGATTGCCCCCGGAGATCTGGCCAAGAGCGTCGTCTGGGAACGTATCCTTTCGACCGATGAAGACGACGTGATGCCCCCGCCAAAATCCCATCTGAAGCTCACGGCGACCGACAAGGCGAAGGTCAAGGCCTGGATCGAACAGGGTGCCAAGTATGAAGAGCACTGGGCCTTCGTCGCCCCGAAGCGCCCCGCCTTGCCGGCCGGAAACAAACTTCCTGCGATTGATTACTGGGTTACCCAGAAATTAGCCGAAGCGTCTTTGCAGCCTTCTGCTGAAGCCGACCGCTACACGCTCATTCGCCGCGTCTCACTGGACCTGACGGGCCTGCCCCCGACCGCCGCTGAAGTCGAGGCCTTCGTTAAGGACAATAAGCCTGACGCCTACGGCCGACTCGTCGACCGCCTCCTAGCCAGTCCCCACTTCGGCGAACGCATGGCCCTCGATTGGCTGGATGCCGCCCGTTACTCCGACACCAACGGCTTCTCCATCGACGGCGGGCGTCACCTCTGGCTCTGGCGCGACTGGGTCATCCAAGCGTTCAACGACAACAAGCCCTACGACCG